>CEPZ01079676.1_pt1 | contig 46655 bp, 42 predicted proteins | sample 530461 | NCBI WGS metagenome assembly CEPZ01 (sample SAMEA2620106, study PRJEB7988) | marine metagenome | isolation source: saline water (ENVO:00002010), including
TAATAGTCGACAGGGCTTCTGTACTGGTGGTGAAATGGGAACTTATGGGATGGCCCCTCTAAATACCGTAGTTTATAATGCTCCCAGCGACGGAGTGCCCCCCACCCTTCTAGTACCAGATTTTTGCGTAGCTTATGGTGCTTTGGGCTTTAATGCGGGTTTTGAAATGTATACAGAGTCAGGTCATGGTAGTGAAAATGATACTTGGCCTGGTTGGACAGTGGACTCTTATATAGATGGTAATGTAAAGGTTGATACCCAATTTTCTCATAACGGTGATTCTTCTGTATATTTTAAGAGCGGTACTGGATACCGCTACCTGTCCCGAGAGTGGACTGGAGAGCCGATCCCGGGATCAGATTTCCATGAGTTACTACTTCCGTTACGGGTGGGAAGATCTTATACATTTTCTTTTTGGGTTATGTGGGAAACTGGAAACGGAGTGGGCACTCCTGGTAGTGGCTCTTCACTTTTATTTGGCGGAAGCAACAGTTATGATAGGGTTGAGAATACTTGCAATAGTACTCTTGCTAATGCTACTTATTCTTTCTGGATGAAATCATCAACTCCCAACGAAACCAAACATATATTTGGTCATGGTGGTACTGAGGGTGGCTACAGATTACACATCGAAGGCGAAACGCAGGGTGGTACTGTTCTGTTACGTCATGGAAGTAGTGAACATTTAAAATTCCTTGATCTTGGGGAACCTGAAAACGGATACAGTTGGGATGGCTTATGGCATCATTGGGTGGTTTATGTTGATATAAATGATCGAGGTGATTGTAAGTTATGGATAGATGGTACGCCGATCTCTATATCTTCTGTCTCAGGTCCGGCTTCAAACATGGATGATTATTTAGAAGGCTTGACTATAGGAGCTGACGAGACAGGGGGTGAAGATGATATCTCACTTACTGGAAATCTTGCTAATTTTGCCTGGTATGCTGCAGAATTGAATGATGTAGAGGTACTTGCTCTATTCTCGGCTGGTAGGATGGGTACTGCCCCTGCGGCAAATTTACAAGGATATTGGCGATGGATGGGTAACACAGAGGATTTAAGTGGTTATGCCCATGATGGAGTCCTATACGGAGCGCAATATCTTTCCGATACTAATTTAAGGTGGAGATTTTCTAGTACGCATTATGAGGATTTTCCTGTTTTTTCTACTCCGAATGTGTGGGAAAAAGCGGAGATCACTATGACATGGGGAGCGGATGATGATAGGGTTTCGTTATACGCCCTTAATCCAGGTCCAGAGTGGTGGATAGATGATTTTATAGTCACGGGAGGAGAAGATTATACTATGAATATAGGCACTGCAGATGAAGGGGCTGCAGGAGACCTTACATTTATTCGGGATCAAGGTACTTCTTTGAAATCTCACGGGGAAGTAACTGTTAACTTTGGTAATTGGGGCGATGAAGGATTAGCTCCTTACGGGATGCCGTGTGAAGATATAGATGGTAATGTCTATGAGACTGTTCAGATTGGTGAGCAAGTTTGGATGACAGAGAATCTTAAAACCACTCACTATAACAATGGGGATGAGATAACAAATATTACTAATAATGATGATTGGGGTAGTGCTGATGAAGGACAATATGGTGTATATGATAACGACCCTGCCAATGCAGAAGTATACGGCAATCTATACAACTGGGCAGTAGTAAATGATGGGAGGGGTATATGTCCAGCGGGTTGGCACGTTCCTTCTGATGATGAGTTTACGCTATTAACTAATGCTTTATCAGGTGATTTGGCACTAAAAGGTGGAATGCTAAAAGAACAAGGAAATGAACATTGGGAATATTTTTCAGCTGAAATTACTGAACAATCTACAAATGAAAGTGGCTTCACGGGTCTTCCCGCTGGTTACCGCAGCGACAACGGTGGTAACTATACCGATATGGGTTACAACGCTTTCTTTTGGGCGTCTTCAAACATAGGATCTCCACAATCGAGCATCTGGCACAGGACACTGGAGTACGATGATTCATATGTGCACCGGACCAGTGGTCTCCCTAAGGAATACGGCATAAGTGTTCGTTGCGTGCTAGGCGGTGAGGGTTATAAAATAGGAAAGCAACAAACGCCTATGATGGTTACTCATAATAACTTTTCTTATACTAATTCGCCCTATTCAGCATGGTTTGTTGATAAATATGATTCCATTACGGGTTTATCAGGTTTGGATTTAGGGATTACTCCATTATTTTCTTCAGAAAATGGCCTTAGTTTAACTGGAATACAAAATATGGGAGGTTTTGCCGGATCACATTCCACATGGGTTGCTATTAAATCTGGGCACGGAGGGGAAGCCCGATTTTATGGTAGCAAGAAAATTGAAGGTAATAAAGGCAGTAAGGTAAGCTGGATTGAGAGTTTTGTTACTCCGGATGGAGAGTATCCCATTATTACTAATACTGCTGTTGGTAAATTTAGTGCAGTGGACAATGATGGAAATGTTTATCGGACGATACAGATAGGTGATCAACTTTGGATGGCAGAGAATCTAAAGACTACCACATATAATGATGATACTGTGATACCAACGGGACATAATGATGTGGATTGGGGAAATCTAACTACAGGAGGATTTTCTGTTTATGATGATGATTCTGCTAATGTTGATCTATATGGAAATCTTTATAATTGGTATGCTGCAGCGAATGGGACCGCTACGGGAGCAGGAGAAGGAGTTCCAGACAACGGAGGAGTATGTCCACTAGGTTTTCATTTTCCTACTGATGAGGAATGGAAAGAGTTAGAGATGGAGCTTGGAATGACTCAGCTCGACGCAGATACTTATGGTACGTTTTCTCCTGATACTATTGGTAGTAAATTAGCAGGAAATAAATTGGGGTGGGATCTTGTTGCAGATACCTTCTTTACTAGCGCCGCATGGGCGTCTGGTCCTCTAGTAGATGACGACGATTTTTTAAATGATAGTGCTTATTATAATTCTGGTTTCCTTGCTCTTCCGGGCGGTCATCGAAACGAATCGGGAGTTTACATGGGCATAGTTAACGCTGCGCAATTTTGGACTGCTAATCACAGTGGCACAAGCAACGGGAACAGTAGACTACTAAAATATGATGAGACGGGAAGGCAAAACTTTTGGAGCAGTGAAAAAGGGGGTAGAAGTGTTAGATGTGTACGAACATCTGCAGATTCAGTTGAGCCTGATAATAATTATTTTGTAGCTGTGGCTACAAAATCTAATTATCCATTGAAAATTGTTTATTCGTGTAAATATGATATTCAGAGTACTTCTGTAGATGTTTCGACTCTTGCTTCCGCAAATACTAGTTGGAATGACGCTAGTAATCTCGGTGTATTTCACGATGTAATTTGGGGAAGGACAAGTAGGGGCGTTGAATTATTTTTGGCAGTAGCTTCTGAAGGAGTTCTCCATATGCAAATGCATTCGACAGACGGTGGGATTAACTGGGTTCCAGTCCCGACTCTGTTTGCCGGAGCTTATCATCTTGCCTATGTAGATTTTGGAGATGGAAATACAATGTTTGTGGCAGCAGGAAAGTCATCAGATCCAGATATTCATCTTCTCACGTCTACTGATCCTTTGGTCGGTTGGGACGTGGTGCCTGTATCTTCCCTACCTGATTGGGACCCTCTGCAGACTGGTGCCTTTAATATTGTCGCTCTGGATGCGTGTCAGTCTTGCGCAGATGGAGGAGCTCCTATGATTGTTGCAATAGCTCAGGAAAATGATGGAATGGCTGCTAGGTCGTACAAAAGCCTTGACGGTGTCACTTGGACTGTGGATATCCTTCTTACGCCAGGTTCGTACGAGTCTGTTAATAATAATGAGTCTGACTCGCCTTTAGGGTATGTGGATCTTGTGGCAGCAAATCACGGCGGCTCTCATGGATTTCTTCTACTTTCTAATTCCTTGACTGGAAGCAATATAACAGTAGGAGAGGTTGATAATACAAATGCTATAAATTGGACTTCCAGGGAAACTGGGGACTGGTATAGGTGGGAGTCAGATTATGTGACTGTTCTAAGCACGGACTCCCCGCCTGGCCCGCCCAGGGATACTACAACTTATTACGCAGCGAAATATAATGTAATTGACACTGCGAATAGACGTTTTATTCAAAGAGAGTACAGGGCACAAAGGGATTTAAGTAATTGTTCAGAGGAACACCATGTATTACCGTTTGCAATATATAATTCTTACGCCCCGGCTCTTACATTTAATCCAGAGTATATAAATAAATGGAGGTTAACTTATGACTACCTTGTTGAGCTTCAGGAGCAGCCTGGCCCTGATATGATATTAGGAGAGGATTATCTAGTGGATCTGGAGGGAAATATTATCATAATTAAGGATAATTCTTGTGTCAATTCTGGTGGCAGTGTGTGCATTTTAAGGGTGGTCTTTTTTGTTGATGATGTTAATAAGGTAGCCGAATTTGAAGAAATTAGTAGCAGAACTTCTGATACTGGGACAAATAAAAGATATAAAAATACTAGTTCGTTAGTTATTGAGCATTTTGAAGAGGCCGGAAGAGAGCTTACGGTGCAGCTTAAAGAAGGAGTACTCGAAGACTTTGCCGGGTATTGCTATGAGCTTGAGCAAGTAACTGAAGCGCAGCATATCTATCCAAGATCCTATGAGTATGTTAATGGTGTAACTCCTCCCACTCTTGATGGCTTTTTACCTGATCCAAATTTAGAACCAGGCACTTATGATGTTACTTCTGTAAAAATCACCTATGGCTTCATAGCGTTTGAGCAGAATGCTAATACAATTGGCGCGGCTACTCTGGATGAGGCTTCAGGAAGACTTGTTCTTGGGGAAGCATATTACTGCGATGATGGTAACTCTGTAAACGAAACTGATTGTGGAAATGCTGGTGCAAGTTGGATTGCCGTGACTGGAGACGGCAGCCATGGGCCTATAGAAATTACGTATTCGTTTGAAAGATGGACTAGAAATACAACAAACTACCTGAATTGTCCAGAGGGGCATTGGAAATCTGCTGGCACTAATGTTGCGTCTGAAGGCAAACTTCTAACAACACCGGATCCCTATGGGGAGGTGATATAAACTAATGAATTGGCCCGCTTTATCTCAATATTTTACTTCTGATTGTTGTTTAAAAAATACAAAACAAATTCGTATAAAACAGGATAAGGAATTTGTATATATTTTAGAACCAGTTACAAGAAATATCATAAAAAAGATTCCTATCTTTGAATGGAAATCTGTAGTAGATGGACAGCCAGAGGAAGAACACGAATATGAATTGATCCTACCTAAGTCTGTTATGTATTGGTGTTCTGTGTGCAATAATATGCTAACTACTGGTGAAAAGAAAGGGGTTTCTAAAAAGCGTTTTTTAAAGAGATTGGGCGGGAATATCGGAAAAAGGTGACATAACTAGATTAACTACAGCTGATGAACTTTAATAATTTAATGGAGATATAATTATGTTAACTTTAGTAGGAATAGGAGTTGGAAAGTTTCCACTTTTTGATGCAAGCGCAAAGACTTTAACTTGGACTGATCCGCCTTTGACATCTTATGATGTAGATCGAATTAAATTAATTATAAATACTGCTAATCAATCTGTTCTTTATCATCCTGATAATTCAAATTTAAGTATAACTATGAGTGATGGGGTAATAACTTTTACAGGAGTAAATAATAATACAAATACCGCTGCTTTTAATGATACTGATAGAATATTTGTATGGGCACAAACTAGTTTAAGCACAGGGGGTGTTGATCCTTTATCGGAATTAGCGCTAACAACTTTGCAGTATTCGGCTATGAATGATATAGATATTAGTACTGAAAATTTAGAAATTACTTCAGATAATACTGGAATGGAAGAAGCATTGGCGGATTTACTTGAAGTACCAGATGCGTATGTTGCTACTGTTGTAGATAATTATGCAGATTATATTGTTGGACAAGATAATACACCTGCTGATGGAACTAATATTGATTTAGCTAGCTCCGTTAATATAGTGAATATTAGGTCCACTAATGATAATACTAAAGTTACTGTACATAAAGATGCTGGGGGAACAGAGCCACTTGCTACCGACTACGAATTAGGTAGTGATCGTTTTCTTGATTTAAAAAATGAAAGAATTAGAGTTGAACAAATTACGCCTGGATCAAACGAAACTCCTGCTGAAGTAGTTATACACGTAGTTAAACAATAATTATGATTTATAGAAGATTTTCTTCATTAAATTCTTATCGGAGAATAGCAAGGGCACAACCAAGAAGTATTGCTAGATTAAGGGATAGGTACCGTAAGAAAGATACAGGTCCTGTGTTTTATGATACTTTCTCTGATGTTGGTGCATTTGGTGGTGGTGTGCCTGAATCTGCAGACCCAGCTCTACTTTTTTTAACGGATCCATTTATAAATGCTCCAAGTGTTGGAGATTATTTAAAAATAGACAATGAAATATTGCAGATTTCGAATAATGGTCATTATCCAGCTCGTCTAGTAGTTACTAGAGCTCATTTTGGGACTCCTATGACTGCTCACTCTTCTGGAGCAAGTATTCTTAGTGATCAATCTCAAGCGGTATCATGGTACAATTCTGGGTATAAAGTCGCTGCTTCATGCCCTCTTTTCACTGTTTCAAACGGTACCGGGTGGTCTTATCCTTTAGCAGACGCTGGTCCAGGTGCAAATATAACCATAGCTGCTGGAGATCTTATAAAAATAAATGATGAAATTATATTAATTAATGATGCTTCAGGACATCCACGTATGGAGGTGGTAGCAGGAGGTAGAGGCTATTATGGAACTACGACAGCAGCACATGCGCCAAGTGTTGTTTACGTTAATCACTCATAATGCCTAAAAACTTATTCACATATATTCTAGGATTTACAGCTCTCTTTATTGCTGGCAATGCTGCCTTCTTTAGTGTCTTTGGATTGTCTCATTTATTTGCCGGGGCTTTTTGGTCTGTTATTATTATGGCCAGTTCCCTAGAAGTAGGTAAACTGGTTTGTGCTAGTTTTATCTATAGATATTGGAAAAAGATAGGGAACCTTATGCGTACATATACGTTGATAGGAACTATTTTATTGATGCTAATCACGTCAATAGGAATTTTTGGGTTTTTATCAAAAGCATTCCAAGGTTCGACTTTAGAATTTGAAAAGCTTTCTACTAGATTGATTGTTTATGAAGAGCAGCATGAAGCATTACAATTTAGTAAACAAGATTTAATAGCTGAGAGAGATCAGCAAATAGAAGATCTTCCTTCTAATTATATTACTGTTAAAAAAAATCTGAGAACTAATTATAACGAACAAATCAATGTTGTCAACAATAGTCTTGTTACGCTTGCAGAAAGTATAGGAGACTTAAAGCTACAATTAGTGGATACGGGAGGCGATGTAGGTCCAATTCTATATGTTGCAAAAGTATTAAATACGGATATAGATACAGTTGTTAAGTGGTTAATCTTTCTACTTATAATAGTATTTGATCCATTAGCAGTTTGTTTAATAGTAGCATTTAATATTGTGTTATTGGACAAACCTAGAAGTAAAATAGAATCTAAAATAGTTCGAGTACCGTTGGCTGAGAGAGGCAGAGTTTTACCACCAACATCGGTAAACTCTCCTCCTATGCAAAAGAAGAAGAAGAAGGCTCCAAAGTCTTCTATGCCTCTTTCTGGTCGGTTTTAGAGTACAGTTATATATAGATATTTAACATAAGGAGACACTATAATGTCTAAAAAAGTGTCAAAGGCCTCAACTGCGTCCGCAGAAAAAGAGTGCAAAAACAAACGTCAAGCCCTTTCCCAACTAAAACGCCTTCTAAAAGATTCTGATCTTTCTTTTAGATCTAAGAATCAAGAGATTTTTTATAAAACTCTGCAGCAAAAAGATATTATAGTTTCTGCTGGGCCAGCTGGTACTGGTAAAACTTATCTTGCGATTTATTATGCGTTAAAGGAATTGGTTTCTTTAGATAATCATATTGATGGAATTGTAATCACAAAACCTTTAGTCGAAGCTGAAGGGGAGAAGCTAGGGTTTTTACCTGGAGATATTTCAGATAAAACGGATCCTTTTATGATGTCCTATTGGTACAATATGCGTAAAGTGCTTAGTTTAAGAATTCTTGATGTGTTAGTTGACACTAAAGTAATTGAGGTTATTCCTTTAGCTTATATGAGAGGTTTAACTATGGATAATAAAATTGTTATTTTAGATGAAGCACAGAACGCAACACCGGCACAAATAAAGATGTTTCTAACTAGAATAGGTTATCAAAGTAAATATATTATTTGTGGAGACGTAGAACAAACTGATCGAAAAGATATTAATGGGTTGCAAGACGTTTTATATCGATTTGCGGATTTTGAGCCTTTTGGGCAGTGTATGTTTAGTCGTGAAGATATTGTTAGACATCCATTAATTAGTTCTATTTTAAATCGCTATCAAGATAATTATAACGTAGCAGGAGGAGGAGATGGGGTAGCTTTAATTTCTGAGAAAGTAGAGCCTATATATGACATATCTAAACAAGAGAAGAGAACAGAATTAGGACATTAGGAGATAAATTATGCCAGAAATAAGTGGAACAGATATTACAATACTAACGAGAGAAGCTAAAGGAGCTCCATTAACGTCAAATGAAATGGATGCAAATCTTTTAGCTCTTCAAACAGCAGTTAATTTTAGTGTTCCTATTGGTTTTCAAATGGGCTGGGATGTATCAGCTGGAACAGTTACTTTTGATGTTAAGGATATTGAGCCTCAGGAAGTTAATTTGTTTAATTTAATTGGAGGCGCTAATTTAAATTTAGGAAGTACTGAGAGTACTGTTCGTGTTCTAAATGGGTTAATTATTGATAAACCGCCTGGGGACACTCCTCCTTTTATTATTAATTCTGGAGACGCTGAGATTGTGAGTGTTGGGGCTGATGGTAGTGTTTCTGTTGCAGGTAAAATGATGGCTGGAGAATTTATTCTTACTATTCAGGATAATGTTCCAAGTACGGTGTTGGGTGGTATTTATACAGATGGAGACGATTTATTTATATGCGTTAATAGCTAATAAGTTGTAAATTATGAGTATTAAAATGACAAGGAGATTATTAAAATGCCAATAAAAGAATCAGTAGTGCCTGGGTCAAAAGATGCGAAAAAGGCAAGAAATAGATCATTAGGATTAGAGCAAGGTGATATAACTTTTATTCTAAATGCTATAAAGCATGCAATGATCCCGGGATCGGATCTTCAGCAAGCGGTTATTACTGTTGCTAAACTTCAGGATATTTTTTCTCAGTTTAATAGAGCAAAGGAAAAACAAAAAGATATAGATAGTTCTTTATAGATAGATTGTATGGAAGGGGTATATTTAGATAAATCCAAGTCATTGCAATATTTGAAGAATTCTATACAAAGAGATTTTTTAAGTTTTGATGCGTATATGTCTTTATCTTCTACAATGGAAAGTGATTCTAGTTTTTCTAAAAAAGATATTTATAAGTATGATAGAGTTAAAGAGTTACAAGTTACTTTAAAACAGAGTTTAGATAATAGAGTTGATAAAGACGAGCTACTTGGCTTGTCGGCAGTTCAAATCGGATTTCCAACTCATTCGGTTTATGTTGATTTTATTGCTGGAGGTAGACGCTTGGATTTGTTTTTAACTGATCCCGGTATTAAGTCTGAAGCTGGAAAACCTCCTTCTCTTTTTATTAAAATGATAAAATGTCCTAATTCCCCAAATCCTTATCATGTTGGATTATTTAATCAATACATAACAATTACTTCTTCAAATAGAGACGATTTTTCTATTCAGAAAGGTGATGTTTTATTTGGAGAACGAGGAGAAATTTCAGCAAATATTCAAAGAGTTATTTGGGCGGATAAAGGATATATTCCAGGATATGGGGTAGAGTTGCCAATGAACTATCGCAATGTTTGTGAGGTTATGGAGAGGAATGCAGCAATACGAAAAACGTTTAATTGTTTTATTCATCGTGAAGAGATTTTACATATTTTAGCAAATCTGCATACGTTATCAGACTTGAATATAGCTAAAAGGGATTTATTTTATTTTAAACACAATCTGGTGGAGTTATTAGCCTCCAATTTAGCAGACAAATGGATAACTGTCCCTTCTTTTAATTTGTTTGAAAATCAAGATAAAATGTTTTTGACTTAATAGATTTTTTGTTGTATATTTAATAAACAGAATGGAGGTTACATATGTCATTTAAACTAGAACCAAAAGCCGATCGAATTATTATTCGAGTTGATGAAGTGGAAAAAACTACACTGTCTGGGATCATTATTCCAGAAAGTGCAAAAGAAAGATCACACACTGCAGCTGTTGTAGCAGTGGGACCTGGAGTATATAATGCATATACGGGAGACAGACGGTCTCCTGATACCCAAGTTGGGGATAAGATTATGTTTGCTAAATATTCAGGTACTAAAGTAGAAGTAGATAAGGTAGAATATTTGATCATACGGGAGTCAGATATAGTTGCAACTATGAGGTCATAATGCCTAGATATGTATGGACTACTTCCAAAATAATAAATAAAATATTACAACTTCCTCCCGATAAACGATATTCTACTTATGTAAAAAAGGAAGACGGGGCACTGTGGAAAGCGGCCCAGCGTCATTTTGGATCATGGAAAAATGCTATAGAAGCTTGTGGTTTAGATTATGCTACAATCATAAGATGGGGTCCTAGAGTTGCACCAAATGAAGGTTCCGGAGGAACCTGTACCTATCCAGGGTGTCTAGATAAGCATCATGCTAATGGAATGTGTCAGTTACATGATAATATGTTTAGGCATAGAGCCCGCAAGGGTCAAAGTAAGACATAACTCAAATGATAGTTATTGATCATTATAGTGATGGTTCTTTTGTTCCTATTTACTATGAAAGAAAGAATCTTTTTACTTATTTATCTCAACAAGTAAGAAGTCTTGGGCAAATTTCAACTGTAGATGCTTTAGATGGGTTTGAAGTACAGTGGGGGATGTCGCATGAGTTGCAGGTACCAGCTGCTGTCAAGGTTAGTAGATTTGTTAGGAATAGATTAAAAGTTATAGCTGGAGATGACGGTAGTTTGGTGGTTATTCCATGCGTTGTTTTGCAGGTGAGAATAGAGGACAATAAGAATAAAATTAAAAAAACAGATCATACTATTTTATGGAAAGATATAATAACTTATTATGCTAGTTTAGAAAAAAGGTTACTTACTTTAATGGAAAAGAGTGAAGAGTGTCGTATTTAAGACGTAAAAAACTTACCAGACTCCCTAGAGCTAAGTCTGGTAATCAGCCTGTGTCTAGTGATTTATTATCGCAAGCAGGGGCGTATAAAACTGATTCAGATATTGCAGATCAGCTTACGGTTGTTGAGATTGAGAGTATTTATGATGATGAAATTAGAATAGTTTTGTTGGAGCAAGCCGAAGAGTCTTTACGGGAATTAGAAGATTTAATAGATGATCGTTTGAAAGATTTTAAGGTTCTAATTGATCCTGATAAGAATCCTCCTTTAGTTAGAGCTATTTCTATACTTAAGGGGGAACCAACTCTTGTTCTTGATGCTGATGTGTTAAACGTAGCAATGGATCTTGCTCAAGACGGAGCGTCACATCTTAATGGTTTTGATCCTGTTGCTGCAATTTTAGGCCTACATGGGGGCACTGAGGACATGCCGTTTGCGCCAGAAGCTGAACCTTTTGCTGAGTGCGATGAAATGCAAAATCTTTCTAATATTCCTGGTACTAACGATCCGAATTACGCTCCTGGGCCTATAGATGAAATTAATACAAAGCAAGAAATGAGCAAGTGGTTAGATATTTTTGCTAAACTATGGCGAATTATAAAGTATTTTCCTGGTGTAGATATTAGAAACTTTTTGAAGAAACTTAAAAATAGATGGACCAGAAGACCTGTTGGACGAGCCATAAGTTGGGTAGAATGTCATATGGTAAAACCTGGTTGGTTTTTATTGTCTGGTGAGCCACAAACCTGTAGTGCGGCAGAAGCATCGAAGGAGGCTCCTGATAAAGGAGAAAATTGGTTCATGGATGCTGAAGACTTAGAAGCTACTGGTATGGATTGTATAGAGGCTGCTACGTCTGTTCTTAAATATTTACAAGTATCCCAGAGAAATAATAAAGATATAGAAAACTTTTATAATGTTAGAGAAGAAAGATCTGATCATGAGGCGTTGAAATTTGGAACTATAGTTAGTAATATTAAAAATAAGAAAAGATATGAGGATAGAGTAGAGAAACTTTATGAAAAAAGTAAAAATATACCAAGATATAAAAAAAGATTTTATGAACATAAAGATTCTTTTAACCCCGCTGAGACGGGCAGGATTATTTTAAAGACGATTAATGGATAATAAGCTTTTATATTCAAAAGAAATTTATACTACTGATTACAGGATAGATTGGTCAGATCAAAAGATTATTGTTAATTGTTTTTGTGGAGAAACAGATATTGAGGTTTTTTCTGACTCTTATACGTATTGTGAGCAGTGTGGCAGACGTTTTTCTATTGTGGAATTGATTCAAGTAGAAACTTCGGGGGAAGTAGAAGAGGACGGAGTATTAGATCCTTTAGGTGAAATGAATATAGGAGATTCCAAATGGGATGGTTAATGGATAAATTAAAGGCGAAATTAAAAAAGAGGTCTTCTTCAAAAGCTGTTACTATTGTAAAAAAAGTACCTAATAGAGATGTTACTTTTCTTCCTGCTTCTGTATCGGCAGCCGAGATAACAGCTCATGTAAATGCTAGATCTAAGGCTCTTCAGGCACAATCTGGAGGTGAGGATAAGTATGCTGAAACTGATTTTAGTATTCATTTTATTAATAAATTGGCTGATAATGATATGGTGCAAGAGTATGCTCTTCAGAAGGAAACTGCAAAAAATGTAACTGGTCTTGGAAATTCTGGAGCTGATACATATGATTGGGAACCGAAAACAGTTACTACAGAGATTAAAGATTCAGTTGATCTGGGAACTAAGCAATTTTATATAATAATAATAGAATACACAGTAATTACCTAATACTTAAAAGAAAAGGAGTTTAAGTGAATAGATTAATATATTTAACAGAAGATATTATGTCGTCTTCATCTGATTCAAGTAGTGGCGATTCTTTGATTAAAAGAATTTCGAAAGAAGTTATTTCGTTGAATTTAATAAATCCGCAAGAACCTATTCATGTTTTAATTGATACCGATGGAGGAAATGTTAAAACTGCACTAAGTCTATATGATATATTTAAGGCTAGTGTATGTCCAATTTATACGTATGCTTTATCGGAAGTAAGTTCAGCAGGAATTCTTATTTTTGCAGTAGGTACTAAACGGTTTTGCTTTTCCCATAGTTTATTTATGACTCATCCTGGTTCTATTGCTTTTACTTCTAATGATTTAGAATTTGAACATATTTCTGAGTTAATGTTGCAGCAAGGGGAGATGGCGAAAAGTTTAATAAAAAAAGTTTTAAAATTGAGTAATAAAAATTATAATAAGTTATTCTCTAAAACTACCTATTTTTGGGCAACGGAAGCTAAACGTATAAAATTAGTAACAAAGATTCTTACTGAATGGCCTGCGTCTTTGTTGGCAGGTATTATTGAGTATGAAATAGAGCCTATTATGATTGAAGCTAGAATGGAAGAAGGGGAGGGTGATGGTACATAAAGATTTGCTATTAGTTATAGCAATGTTAACATTTGCACATATTGTAATATGGTTTCAAGTCAATGCACAAGTAGTGTGGGCTTGGTATAAAAATCATATATTCTTATTATGTCTACTTGGGGTACCGATAAGTTACATATTCTTTAAAGCAACTGAGATTGGTTATGAAGTAACAGAATCTTTATGGGCGGTACGTTTCTTAGCTTTTGGAACAAGTATGATAACTTTTCCTATTATGACCTATTTTTTAACAGGAGAAGGGATCGAAATAAAAACAGTAATTGCTATAGGTCTATCAGTAATAATAGTATTTCTTCAATTAAAGTGAAAGGAGAATAGGTGATTATAATAAAGACAATTGATGATTTACCACAACCAGTTAGGTTATTGGCTAGAAACTTTTACGAGTCGGACGCACATGAACCAGAAGTTTATGAAGTTATAGCTTCGGAATATGATAAATTAGCAAGCGGAGGTGAGAGTGTAACTCAGCTTTTGTATTGGAGAAGAGAGCACAAATTTTATGCTGTTCTAGCGGGAGATGCTGAGAGAAAGGTACAATCAAAGCATGTTCTACATGATCCTTATTATAAGCATTGTGCAATTTTGGCATTTTATGAGGTTGATGAAGATGAGATTAGAGCGTGGAAAACAAAGTATGGAGAACAGATGCTGGATGATAATATTTTAGAAATGAATAATGATTATGAATAGTGATTTGGAAACTAATGAATTTGTTCTCTTACGTAAGAAAATATCGGATATGATGTCAAGAAATGAATTGGATGAACTTTGTGAAAAAGAGGAGGAAGTATTTATTTTTAGAAGAATATATAGATTGCGTGGACCTAGGTGTCCTTATTTAACAGCATTATGTAAAGCAATCAAAGCTATGAAACCTGAACTATATGACCAATTGCAGAAGATATGAGTAAAGAAACTGACATAACTACTAGAGAAGCTTTGTCTGAAGCGGCTAGTCAAGCTCTTACAAAATTAGAAGATGGACAGAGGGTTCTTTTGTCTGATTTACCTGATTTGCCTGAGATATCTATGATTCTTAAGGCTTATCCAGAAGAACTCCAGGACAGCGTGGAGCTAACTAGGCAGCAGGTAGAGGCTCTTTTGAAGCATTCTAGAGTATCTACTTTTGGAGTTAATAGAACTTTGCCTGTGGTTTGTAGAGCAGCAGAGTGTCAGTTTGCTGAGATATGTATTTTTCATAAGATGGATATTGCTCCGGAAGGGGAAAGATGTCCCGATGAGATATTGTATTTGGATGCAATGGTTCCTAGGCTGGTTCAAGACATGGGAGTCGATATTGAAAATTATTTAGAGGTTAGTATGGTTCAAGAATATTCTGCGGCATTATTAGATGAGAGGAGAGCTCGAAATATGATTGCGATTGAAGGAGATGTGAAGGAGGTTGCTACTGGTATAGTGCAAGCAACAGGTACGGTTCTTTATAGTGATCAAGCTACTCCATATGTAGAAATTAAAGATAAAGCTTCAAAGAAGTTATCTCAGCTGCGAAAAGAATTATTAGCTACAAGAGAACAAAGAGCTAAGTATAAATTAACTGATGACAGAGATCCCTCCACACGGGCAGCAGAAATGAGAGAAAAGTTTGAATTATTAAAAGCTAGAGAAGAAACTGATAGAAACTCAGAACAACAGAATCTAGATAAGGCATTTAAGGAGGACGTAGATGGCAAGTAGTGCTATTTTTAAAAATATGAAGATGGGTATTCCTGGTAATAGAGCTTTCTGGGGAATGGGGGTTGGTGGTGTTGGAGCGAGTATGGCTGCTTATAGTTTGGGAGGGTGGCTTCAATCTCCTGGAAAGTCGGATTCTATTAGGGGACATAGGCGTGATTCATATAATACTAAAAATTTTAAAGATTTAGGGTTTGGTGGACGAACGGGAAATGTAGCTGCTGCTGGAATGTTTTCGTCTGGGGTAGGCGTTAATCCTGTTGGTGGAATGTTTGGAGCTTTAGAGCAATATGGGGCTGGGAGAGCTAGAGACTTTCTAGAAAGCTCTAAAGAGATGAGAAAGCCTATAGCTGCGGGAGCTGCTGTTGGAGGAGGGTTAGGGCTGGTTACAGGTTTAGCTGCTTCTGTTTTTTCAAAGATTCCAGTTACAAAAGCAGTTCCTTGGCTAACTGCATTAGGAGCTATTGCAGGAGGTTATAATGCTAGAAAGGTAGGCCTTCAAGTGTCTGAAGCTTTTAATGTTGCAAAGAAGACTTCAATAAATAGACGTAGATTATCTGCGAGAGCTACAACACGAGGAACAGGATATAGAATGTGGTCAAATGCTAGTCGAAAAGGTAGACCCGGACATTTAGGGGCGGATGGAACATTACCCTTTGCTATGCACAAAGCAAGACATAGGAGTACAGTTTAATGGCAGTATCTGGAATAGGAGGAGCTCTTTTGGGAGCTACATATATGGGAGCAAGCTCAGCCACGGGCTTTAGTCCTACTGATCCTGTTCCGTCACCTTGGATGGGTGCTTTATACGGAGGTATGGTGTCGAATATTAATCCATTTACGGCTGCTGGAACGGCGTGGAGAGGAGCGTTTGGAATAAATCCTCATGCGGCTGCAGGGGGCGGAATAACACCCTTACGCTATTCGACCGGATGGGATCGCTTTGGTGAACTAAGCGTTAGTGGAAAGCAAAAAGCAATTGGAGGAGGGGCCCGCTTTACAAATTTTCGTGATAATCCAGCTTTGAAGAAGGGTTTTAAGTATCAAGGAGTTCTTGGTTGGAAGACGGCGTTACTTGGAGTTCACGATGGTGCTGGAGTTTGGGCTAGACTCTCGGTTGGTAATATTGGTTTATCAACAACACAATTAATAGCCAAGGGTATACAAGGATTAGCTCCAGATTGGGAAGATCCTTTATTAACTAAATTTACGCAAGCAAGAAAGCTGGGCTTAGCAGGTATGTTTAATGTGGCGGACGCCGGTGCTCAGACCGGAAAGGTTTTAAAGCATTCCTGGTTGTATAAGTTAGCTGGTGTAGACGTATCTAACGCTAAACTTTCTGATTTAAAAGGTATGGGAATAAAAGGAAAGGGAGTCAAAGTAACTAATGATATGCTTAAGCAGGGTTTTCATATTGGAGCAAAAACTACTAGTCATAGATTAATTTCTTCCGCAGTTGGTGGATTTTCTCTATATGCCTGGCTAAGTCTTTTGACAGATGTTACTGCTTTTGGTGGTAGAGCTTTGGCTGAAGGGGTTGGAAATGCTGCAAGTAATTTATATACTTTTTTAAATGAAGTAAAGAAACCAGAATTTGGGCGAGGCAGAGTAGCAGCTTCAATGATGTCTCAAGGAGCAGCAACAGAAAGGCAAAGAGCAATTAGTGCTAGTTACAAAGCTAAGGTTGCTCCTTCTAATAGAATGTATGGCACTGAAGCCATGTATCATCATTCACGATAGGGAGAATAAATGGTTATTGTAAAACCGAAGAGAAATGAACCTATAGATTCATTATTAAAACGATTTAGACGAAAAGTAGATCAGTCAGGAGTAATGGCTGAAGTTTATTATAGAGCACATTATAGAAAGCCTAGCCTCGAGAAAAAGGAGCCTAAACCAAAGAAATGGAAAAAGCGTTAATAGTAGCTACAACCCAAGTAGTGTTATTAGATACGGGAGTTATTGTTAAGGCTATGGAGCTGAAGAAGGGTGATTCCTTATTAGAATATAGCGGAGATTGCTTTACTAGTTGCTCTATAGAAAAGGTTCTAGATAACACTAGTGAGCTGTCTACGTATTTAAGTGGGCAAGGACGGACTCTCCAATGCGCACCATCCACCTCGTTTATAGAGAATATGCAAATAGATTCTTCGGCGTATAAAGCTAACTATATTACAATGTCTCGATATATTCCACGCTTTGGAGATATTTCGTTATCTGCACATGCCATTACCTACCTAGCAGCGTCTTTGTTATATAAACAAAATACAAGACCTAATCTATACACGAAACAATACATACCATTATTCTTATCAAAGTTGTCTAAGTCTAGTTTAACTTCTTTATTAGTATTGTTTAAAAAGTATAAAGATGTTAGGCATCTAACTCCTCAAAGTAAAAATATTTTAATTATGTTATTAGAAAAGTTAGGAATTCCTTTTAGGGGTCGTAATTCCCATATAGCAGATAATAGATGTGGTACTATAACGTTTATGGAAAAAAATAAAAATATAAAAGATTTAGTAAAGAGAGAAACAATAAAAGAGTATTCTAGGGAAAGCGGAAAGGCTGTGAGCCTTTATTTTGATGAAAGTGTTAGTAATGTTTTGATCGGGGGTTTTTTGTGTCAAGTGGCTTAACTGATGATGCTTTACTAGAAGCACAGATTTTAGTAGATCCTGTATATTTTGCAGAGATTTATTTACGGTCTCCTTCAAATCCTAAAGAACCTTTGGTGCTTAGAGAATATCAAAAAACTATTTTAAGAGATTCAAAGCAAAAGAAGTTATTGAGGCTTGGTAGAAGAACAGGAAAAACGGTTACTTTAGCAATAGAAGCTATTTGGAAAGCTTTTACACATAGTAATAGAGAGATTCTTTTGACAGCAGGATATGATTCTCAAATAGCAACTTTGTTCAATTTAATAAATCGTATGGTTTCTGATTCTGGGGAGATTTTTAGATCTGTGGCAAGAACAAGAATGAGACCCTGGGAAATAGAATTTAAAAATGGATCTATAATTATGGGATATGTTGCGAATAATGCTATTCGTGGTAAATGTTTACCTGCAAATAGTATTGTGGTGATGGAAGATGGAAATCTTAAGCATATAAAAGAATTAGAAGTAGGAGATAAAGTTTTATCTATTGATACGGAGACAGAGAAGGGAGACAGAGTCTCAGGCGAGGTAACAGAAATTCACGATAATGGTATACAGGATATTTATGCTCTTAAGACTACAAGTGAGAGAGTTCTTCATTTAACAGATAATCATAAAGTCTATGCTATTTATAGAGGATGGACAGAGGCGAAAGACTTGAGAACTCAAGAGGACTTTGATTCTAAATCTGATTTTGTTTCTATTATTCATCCTGACGGTAGATCATATTGGTCAAGGGCTAAAACTTTAACAAAGATAGGAAAAGCTAAAACTTATGATATAACTGTTGAAGCTATACACAACTTTGTTGCATTTAATGAAGATGAGGAATCAGAAGGGTCTGTTGCGGTCGGAATTAATGTAACATCAGGACATAAGATAACGGGATCACATACTGGTGGTTTTTTAGTTCATAATTCGGCGAGTGATCTATATATTGATGAAGTAGATTCAATTCCTAATGAGGCGTTAATTGAAGCGGTAATGCCTATTGCAACTACTTTTAAACATACTACGGTTACAGTTTCTGGAACTCCTACAGGTAAAAGAGAATATTTTTATCAAGTATCAAGAAATTTAGAACAGATGGGCTTTAATGAGTTTCATTATCCTTCCTTTCATAGTCCGGAATGGTCCACTGAGTTAGAGGCACAGATTAGATTAGTGACAACTGACTTGCAGTATGAACACGAATACTTAGCGGAGTTTGGCAGTTCTGCTGAAGGTGTATTTAAGAATCAATATACAGATGCAAATTTGTATGTATATAGTTACAAAAGTTTAAAGTATAATCCTAATAATTATTATATATTGGGCGTAGATTGGAATGAGTCTATGCACGGAGTTCAGGCAGTTATTTTGGAGTATATGACTGACCCTGAAATGTTATTGCCTTATAACGATGGACAGTGGAAGTTATCTGAAGGAGAAACCATTAACGAGATTGAAAAGTCAAATGTGCTTAGAGTGTTTTATGCCGATAAGATTGATCCTAAAGATTATACAAATGTTGGATCGGTGGAATTTATTATTAAGCTAATGAAAAAGATTCCCTTCTCCTTAATGGCTTTTGATAGAGGACACGGTGAGGCTAATTATGAGCTTCTTCGTTTATCTTTGAAAAGAGGAGAAGGTCCAATGGGGACAAAGTGCTTAGGTATGAGACATTTCCTTGATAATATGATGTCTGTTGATATGGGTGGAACTACAGAAGTAATTGACAAAGTAACCGGTATTTCTACTAAGGCTCTTACGAAAAATGTTATGGTTAAGAATTCTCAACTTATGAATGAAATGGGGCAGTTGGTTCTTCCTGCAGTGGATCGGAAAGGTACTCCTGTGGAAATGGAGGAAGTTCAATTAATAGGCCAAATGCGAGGATACGTGGTTGCTAAGTATGGGAAACATGGAGAAGTATATGAATCTACTGTTAGGGATGGGTTAGATCACAGATTAGATGCTATGATGTTGGGTATCTATGCGTATACAATGAATACGTCTGAGTTCTTTAAAAGAGATTCAGATTTAGTAGCAGAGAACGTAGAAGGTTTTGAGCCAGTTTCTTTTATAAGACCTGGATGGAGATCTAATTTTAAAGAAAATATTGTACCTCTAATTAGACAAGTAGATGGTTCTATTGTTTATGATCATGGTCAGTGGGGAGGAGTTGGAGAGCCTCCTGAATATGTAAGAGGTAAAGATGGAAAACCTGTAAGACATGGAGCTGAGTCTATGGGAATTAGTTCTAAATTTAAACATTCGCCTCGATCTAATAAGCGTTCAACAAGGAGACGGTTTTAATGTCTGGGCCTATTACTGGTAAGGAGCAACAAGTTGCTTTGGATCAGCTTTGGGAGACTCTCAAAACTAAGGGAGAGGAACGTATAAAAGAGATTAGAGGAGAGTCTACCTCTGGTTCTATCATTGATTGTGAACTTCCTAATGGGGATGTTGTTAAACTAACAAAAGATGCGTGTGGAAAGCAGGGAGGAACTGAAGCTTTACGTGGTGGATATATAGATAGAATTATAGCTGACTTAAAAGAAACTGCTAAATCTGTTAATTCAAATCCTAGAATCCATAAAGCTAGAAATACTGAATGGATATCTATGAAGTATGGGATTTTACGAAAAGCTGCTAAATCTCAAAAGAATGAATTTACTCTAAAGGACTACGACAGGGATAGTAATTATCTAGGGTTAAATAAAAAGATTTTTAAGGGAAATGGTGGAAGTATTTCATATGATGTTGATGCAAATATGTATATAGGAGTTACTAAAGCTAGTATTATGGAAGCAATTTCGGACGATATGGCGGCTCCTAATTCAGAGGGACAAAGGGTTGCTGCATTTTCTATGGCTATTAAGAAACTAAAATGGAAGCAAAACTACATTGAAAATTCTGCAGGCGCGCGTATTGAAGTAGATACGGGTTATTTAACTATGACTTTTCACAATATGCCTGATAGTAATACTGCTATTCCAAGTGCTAATTATTCGGCTTACATTCCTTTGTCTTTATCGGAAAAAAAGTATGATGATAATTTAATTACGTTAGGAAGATATGTAAATCCAGGTGAAAGCTCTATGGATTCTTTTATGAACAATTTTTTAGAAGCTTGGAATTTTGAAGTAATGAATAATATGTCAGCTCTTAAGGCAAATGGGTTGGCACGTATGCTTCAAACAAGTAAAGACGAGGTAGTTAGTACCCAATTTCTTTGTTGTATTTTATTTGAGTTTTTAAAGGGATTTCCAGATATAGGAGAGTATATAAAGACTCATAATCTAGATCCTAATAATATGTCTGCTTTTTATATTTGGATGTTAGAGAGGGAAAAAGATCTTTTAGTTTGGAGAAAAGAGACTCAACAAGAAAAGCTTTCAGATTTACAAGACAACGGATTAAGCGGATTAGATAAAGCTTCTTTAATACCGAGCTCATATGAACTTGAAGAGGATCTTAGTGTTTCCACTGGGGATGAGAGTGCACAGCTTGCTAGTGCAATGTCGAAAGTACAATTAAAAATTGTTGAGATAAATGATAAGATAGCTAAGATTGATGAGGATATAGAATATTATAAAAATAATCCAATTTCTTTACAAGAAATTTTAGATGAGCAACAGGATTGGTTAAGGGGAGTTAGGCAAATTTTAGTAGTTACTTTATCTTTGGTCACGAATAGTGCTTTTCAGTTTGCTTTTCCTAGTTTAAAGTTTAATATGATTGAATGGATGTTGAGTATGATTTATATTATTCTTGTAACTATGCTAGATGAAATTCAAAAATGGTCTATGCAAGAAGCTTTAGAGTGGGTTAAACAAAAGAAAAAAGAAGTACAAGATATTTATGATGAAGAGGGTGAGGATAATGGATTTTGTACTGATCCTGAAAGAGCACAAGGCGCTTCTGCAAACGATGCTGCTTATAGAGAGTACCTTCGTATAAAAAATGATTATGAGCATGGTGTTTGTGTAGGAGCACCTGATATCTCCTATCAGACAGGAATTGATCCTAATAGAACTCGGCAGGAATACAAAGCGTCGTGTACTACAAATGGAGGAACTTGGGTGGCGCCAAAAGATCGCTGTGAGGATGCAGGGTATGCTTGGAATTCAGGGGCTAATTTAAAAACTGCTGCTATTGCTTGTCTTCCATGGGAACAGATTCTTCTTGTTATGGTACAGGCAATTTTTGGCAAAGAGGGTTTATTTAAAAATTTAAAAGCTTTTGTTGATAGAATGCAGCGTCAGACTATGGCGAAACACAAAGCACGCGGCATAGGGGCCGAAGATGAGAAATCTTGGCTAGATAATATAATTCCTGTTTTAGAAGGAGCTATTGCTATCATTGATTATTTATTAGCATTAAATCTAGAAGCTATGCAAACTTGTTTAAATATGTCCCCAGGTCAAATACTTGGATCAAGACCACAGAATGAACAGGAGCTTATTCAGTGTACGTTGACTGATGCTAATGGAGTGGAGACAATGGAGAAGATGACTAGACAAGACTGTCAAAAAGAAGGAGGAGTAGTTGCGGAGCTTATTGCTTGTAATATAGATGGCGTGATCTCCCAGATGACTGTTGCTGAGTGCGAAGAACAAAAGGGTTCTGAAGTAGCAACACCTGATAGTAGCACAACTACTATTATAATGGGAACTACTACTACTACAGGTACAGGAGACCTTAGTAGTGAAGGAAATATGCAATTTACTCCAAGTAGTCCTACTAGTTATTCAACTAGCGGAAAGCTTGACATAACTGGTACAAGCATAGATCCTTTAGCTATGCTTGTTTTTCAAGACGGTGCTGCTATAAGTAATTTTCTTATGCAGAATATGGGACTTTCTACCCAAGAAGCAGCAGAAGCTGTTGCGGGAGCAAAGAAGGGAGAGTGTTTAAAATCTCTTACAACTAAGGAGGTAGAGCAACTGGAAACAATTTTAAACAAAGTAGGAATGGAGCTATAAATGGCAAGATTTAATCCTTTTAATATGTTTCGAAAGAAACCTACAATAGAGCAGCAGGTAACTACTATTTTAGAAAAACGAAATAATGCTGTTTTTACAGAAGAAACTTTAGGTCAGGGAAAAGTAGCTGACGCTAGATCTCTAAGTATTGCAAATATTCTTAAGACGTTAAAGTCTAAAGTATTGTCTGTTATGAATGGAGGAGCTAGAGGAGTATATGTTACCCCTGAATGGGATTTTAAGAAAGTGCAATTAGCTTTTACAAATGAAGCTATTTTTCGTAGAGCTGTTGAAAAATATGTTGAACAAATTAGAAAGCATGAGTGGGAGTTTGTAGGAAATAATTTAAATACAGTTAAATATATTAGAAAAAGGTTTGAGCAAATGGCTACGGTAACAAATAAGCCTACTGCCTCGTTATTTGATGAGATTGCATTTAATTTAGTTTTATATTCAAATAGTTTAATTGTAAAAAGACGGAATAGAAAAGCATCAGGAGGAAAACCGAGAATTACTTTTGATGGAAATAAGAGAGTTCCAATAGCAGGATATGAAGTTATTGATCCATCTACAATATTAGTAGATAAAGATGATTTTGGTAATGTAAAGAAATGGAGACAGCTGAAGCCCGGAAAGGGTGCTAGCGCGGAAACTGGTCCTAGCTTGTCTCAGATTTTAGGAAATCCTGGAGCGTTTCCAGAAAAATTTATTGAGTGGCCTGCCTATAATATGATTCATATAAAAGATAGTTCTGCTTCTCCTTCTAATTACTTTTTTTCGATGCCTATGGCTACGCCTGCTATTGCAGATATGCAAGCTCTTAGAGAATTAGAAGAATTAGTTTTATTAGAGTCTATTAAAGTTGCTGTCCCTAAACTACATGCTAAAGTTGGGACAAAAGATATGCCAGGAACACAAGAACAAGTGGATGATCTAGGTGGTACTATTCGAAATATAACAGGAGATGGAGTTCTTGTTACCACAGAGCGAGTGGAGATAGAAGATATTGCGAAGGCGACAAGTGCTAATAATATTCTTACTGCTTCGATTGATTATTTTAGGGCACGAGTCTTAGCTGGTTTGGGAATGTCCGGGATAGCAATGGGAGAAGGTGACACGGCTAATCGATCTACAGCGCAGATAATTCAATCTGAAATGCAAAGTACGTCTGCAAAGTTTCAAAGGTTATTAAAAAAATCTATTGAATTCCACCTGATAAGAGAGCTTTTATATGAGGAAGGATATACTGAGTTTACTCTTGATGCTGAGAATATGGTTTATTTATCTATACCAGAAGTTTCATTGGCTGAGAAAATACAGCGCGAGGCTCATTATCTAAATTTATATTTGTCTAATGGTTTACTAGAAAACGAATTACGAAAAGAATTAGGTAGAGATATAATTGGTGATGAAGAAAGAGAAGGTATGTTTTTAAATACAGTTTCAATTCCTTTAGCAGAAGCGCAGGCTTCTGCTGCTGCAGATGCTGCTATTGCTAAAAGCAACTCTATTTCTAGGCCTACAAATCAGCATGGAACTCAGCTTTCCAAACCAAAGATTTCTAGGGACGAATATATTAGTCTTTGGGATAAGTGTCTGAAAGCTAAGACAAAGAACAAAGTAGTTGATTACATAAAAGGGTCTAAGCTAGATCCCTATGACATAACTATAATGAAATTGATGGTGTCTGATTATATGGCTACTTATACTATCAAGGATGCAGTTAAATTTGTATTTACTGCGCTTGAAACGCAGTTTACTAATTAGGAGTATCGAGATGTCAGATTATACAGATTTTAGATGTCCATCTTGCTCAGCACTTTTGTGCAAATATAGTAATCAAGAAGAGCCATTTGCAGTTGAGATAAAGTGTCAGAAGCGGGAATGTGGTAGTATTGCGATTAGAGCCAATTGTGTGCCAACAAAATTAGTAGAGCTACGTTGCTCTCATATAGATTCTAAGAAATCAGAAAAGTGGGGAACACCAACAGTTTGTAATAAATTGTTGTCTAAAGTGATTCCGGGTACAGATGTAGAAATTAAGTGCCCTCGCTGCAAACAAGTAACATATAGTCAGGAGCAGTTTCCTGGACTTTTGTCAGAAGAAACATATGAGTAAAATGAATAATAGTTTTATGGACGAACAACAAACCGAAGTTTCGGATTACACTTTTCTGTCAGCTTCAGATAAGCCTAAAAAACTTTTAGTTACAGTAGATGCATCTCATGCAGGATATAAAAATAAGAATGGTTTCTGGTACGATTCTAATTCTATGAAATATGCTGTTGGACAGGATGCATGGACCAAACCTTTTCCTAAACCCTTTTTAAAAAATCATGATTTAGAAGGTGAGCCTATAGGCAGAGTACAAGCTGCTAGGTTTATTGATACTCAAGATGGAAAAGGATATACACAATTAGATATACAAGTTACAGATTCTGATGCGATTGAGAAAATTATGGATGGCAGATATCTTACTGTTTCTACACACGGTATTCCTATGCAGTCCGCTGAGTCTTCTTATAATTTTGTGCTTTGTTCAGTGTGTAATGTTAATCTTAATACAGAGGAATTCTGTGGACATAGTAGAGGACATATATACGAAAATGAGGATGGAAACGATGTTCAGTGTTTTTGGAAAGTGGGGGCTTTAGATTATAAAGAAGTTTCTATTGTAAATAATCCTGCGGATAATGATGGAGCTACTGCTGCACAAATATCCGGCGTCTCTATGGTGGATGGCGAGGAGCCAATAATAGCGGACACATTAGATGACACACCTAATACTAGTATGCTAGTCTTTAGTGATTCTGCAGTGACGTACGCTGATAATTTAGAATTTAAAGAAGCAGAAATAGCGAATCTAGTATTATGGGAATCTGTTGGACAGGATAAACAACAATATATAGACAACAAAGGTCTTTTGTTTAATCGTTGTGATGATTTAGAGGATGACTCTAAAGCAGGGTATTCACCAAATTGTAATAATTGTAGAAAGAAGGTAAAGGGAACAAAAAAATGTGTAGCTAAATCTGGAAAATCTACAGCAAAAAATTATGATGCAGAAAAAGATATACAAGCCCCAGAGGTTAAAACTGAAAATTCTCTCATTAAAGCTATAGAAGAGTTTAATAATGAGGATAAGCATGAGGAACATACAATGAACTTAAAAGAAGAAACAATAAATAGATTGAAGAAAGTCTTGGAAGGTGCTGATGCTGAGAAAATAAAAGAGCTTAAGCTCTTGGTATCTAGTAGTGAAAAGGCTAATGATGAATTAAAAGCTGCGTTTCTAGAAGTATTTGAGGGAACAGACGCTTCAGAATCAGAAGAAAAAAATGAGTCTGAAGAAGTTAAAGAAGTTTCCCCAGAAGATCTTGCAGAAGTGATGACTGTTGAAGGAGTTAAAGAATACCTTGAGCTCGTTAAGCAGGAATCCTATTCGCAGGGTTATGAAGAAGCTTCTTTGTCTTTGTCTGTTGAAATTGAAAATTCAGATAAAGAATCAGAAGATCATACTGAAGATACAGAAGCTGAAGCTACAGAAGCTGAAGCTACAGAAGCTGAAGCTCCTAAAGAATCTGCAAAAGATTCTGAGAAAGAAGAAGATTCTGAGAAAGAAAAAAATAATGCAGAAGTCGACGATATTAGAAAAGAAATTAGAGATGTTCTAGTTGATTCTATAGTAAAACACGCTACTGCGCTTCGTAAATCCGAGATTGATATGGACCGGATTGCAGAATCACAGAAAGAGTATAAAGAATCTTTAAGCGATAAGAAAGAGGAAGAGTTACAAGAGATTTATAAAGACTTATCTAAGTCTATGTTAAATTCTTTTGAAAATATTCCTTCTGAAAGCTTAAAGAGCGAGACTACTTCTGAAGATTCTCCGGAAGGATCGGATAGCGAAAACCCAGACGCCTTGAGCGATGCACAAAAAGTAATGAATAAATACTTTAATCAAGCTTAAATAGCTTAAAATAGGAGATTTAAACAATGGCGAAATTAAATTTTAAAGCCACAAGCAAAGGTCGAGCCTTAAAAGTGACCCCTTCAAAATACAGGGAGTCCGCAGGTAGACCTAATATAAGTCAGTCTGATGGTATCCGTCCCGCATTTCCTTTAATGCCTTGGGAAGGTCTATCAGATAAAGTAAGTAACTATCAAGATATAACCACTGAAGATAATATTGTAATCCCTAAGGGTAAGATTGTATCTGCTCTTACATCAAATACTGAGATGGGAGCTGCATATGATGATGGTAATATCTATGGAGTAGGCAAAGGTGTTATGGGACTAATGGTTCCCGCTAACGGCGGTGCTGCCAGAACACTTGTTGCTGGTACCGTTTTGCCAGCTAATATACCTATTGGTGTTGCTGAACATGATGTATATGAATATCTAGGAAAGAATCCTGGGCTTAACTATCAAACACGTAATAAAAATTGGGGTGTTCTTTGTCATCAATTGATTAAGATTCCTGCTATTGATATTGATGCGTTTGATACTTTCTTTGGTGCAGATGATCATTTTATGATACAAGCTGACGTAAGTGGAGGTAATATGTATGCTGGTACTGGTGATATTGCTACCTCTTTAACTGATGTAGAAGATGCATATTATAAGATGGATGGCAAATGGTCTTGGTTAACTACAGGTGGTGACGGCGACGCAGGTAAAATGCTTCGTGCTGATTTCTACGGTAACTGGATGATTGCTAATGATAATGGATCTGACGGTACACAGGTAGCTGGAAAGCTAATGGGTATTGACTATAGAATGAATAAAGATCTTATGGATACTGTTCAGTCTAAATATGATGCTGCTGCTTATCGTACCTCAGGTACTGGTACAATGGGTGTTCCTCAGTTCTTGTATGATTTTTCATATGATGCAATTGATTGGGCACTAAAAGGTGCTGATAGCACTTGGGGTGCTCATGTGTTTACTGCAGACAGTGGTGCCATGGCTGCCGGAGAAGATCCTGCAAAGATTATCTATGAAGCTACAGAAGCTGGAGTATTTGGAGAAGCTTGGATTCTTGTTAACATTTAATATATAGGAGACTAATAAAATGGCTAAGATTAATTTTAAAGCTGGAAGTGGTGCCAGACAGCGTCAGCTGAAAGTCACCCCTAAAAAGTATAGAGAATCCAGAGGCAGACAGAATATAAGTCAGTCCGATGGTATTCGCCCAGCGTTTCCTATGATGCCGTATGGTTCATTGCCCGTTGGGTTTGAAGATAAAACTACTGAAGATAATGTTGTAATTCCTAAGGGACGTATTGTTTCTGCTCTTACTGCTGCTTCTGATATGGGCGATGGAACAGATTACTACGGAGTTCCTAAGGGAATACTTGGACTTATGGTGCCTTGTAACAATGCTGTTGCGAGAGCCATTGGTGCACAATATGAATCTGAAGCGGAATGTGTTGCTGGAGGAGGTACATGGAATGCTGGTAATGATCCCAAGTGTACTCTAGCTATTCCTGCAAACTATCCTTTAGGTGTTGTAGAACATGACGTGTATCAAGATATACGTGGACTCAATTTGAATTATGACATGAGGAATAAAAATTGGGGTATTTTAACTTCCCAGTTAATAAAAATTCCTGCTGTTGATACTTATAGCTTCGATTTGTTTCTTGGTGAACCTGCTGGATTTGTTGCTGCTGTTGCTGGTTCTGAAGGTGGCGGAGAAAATATAGCAGGTAGTTATACTCAAGCTGTTGTGGCTTTTCTTGATGATGGCGGTGGTGCAGATGCTGCTACTACGGCGTTTGATGCTCCAACAGGTTTTCAAGCAGGTAGTTACACCATCACATCTTTAAGTGTTGATGGAGTTGCTCAGGATATTGCTATAGGTGCTATGGATGATACTGGTGTAGTGACTATTACGGCTGCAGTTGATATTGCTGATGCTGCACTTGCGGATGGTGATTATGCTGTAATTGTTGGATATACTTATGATCTTGCGAACGCAGGTTCTACTGCGCCGATTACTGATGGTACAGTAGTGGCTGGTTCAGGGTATGACGCGGTAGAGAAGAAGTATACCTTCTACACGTATAATAGTGAAGCTAACCAAGGCGACGCAGGTGAGTTGCTTAAGTCAGATATTTATGGAAATTTTATGCCTTCTTCAGGTAGTAGAAAAGCTGCGTCAGCAGTTGGCTACTTGATGGGTATAGACTTTAGGTTCGAAAAGGATTTGTTAGATACAGTTCAATCCAAGTATGAAGCAGATGCTAATTTCAGAGTTGCAGGAACGGGTACAATGGGTGTTCCCCAGTTCTTGTATAACTTTGCTTATGAAGCATTTAGTGCTGCCCTTCTAAAAATGGGTACTACTTGGGCTGATAAGTTTAGCGATGACGAAGCTACAGTTATTAAGAATGCGGTTGATCAGGGCGTCTTTGGTGAGGCCTGGATTCAACTTGACATATAATAAAAAAAATTAGATGGTTTTCAACCTACTAATAGATCATAGAATAATAAGGGGGAACTCCAAGAGAGTCTGCTTTATGAATGCCCTATTTAATAATGGAGATAAAATAGATGAAAGTAAGTAAACAAACATCAAAGCAGGCTCGTGCGCAGAAACTTGTTTATGATATCTTTACTAACAATGGTATAGTCGGAATTGAAGACCAAGACAAAAACAGACTTGGACTTCAGTTTGAATTCAAAGACGTATTCAATATGAATAACGAATTGGAAAACGAAGGTATCAATGAATTTAAAGATGTCTTTTTTACTGAAGATTTGACACGGTACATTGGTACCTCAGTGACTCGAATCGTTCAGGAAGCAATTGAGCCCGATCTATTGGTCGTACCTAACCTTTTTCAAGCAGTATCGTATGAAGGTCCAGGGAGATCCGTAGAGATAGGCGGTGTTGGTGCTATTCATGCTGCCGAGGTTCCTGAAGGTCAGGAATATCCGGAAGCCGATTTCTCATATGGTGATGGATATATCATCCAGTTAGGAATTGCAAAACACGGTCTTAAAGTACGTGTTACGCAAGAAGTTCTGGACGACAATCTGTTTGACGTGTTTGGAATGTGGTTGCGTATGTCTGGTAAAGCACTAGCTCGCCATAAAGAAGAGTATGGTATTGCCCTACTCAATGACCTGGGCGTTAACGTTTTTGATAACGCTGCTGCTGCTGATGCTACAGAATTGGGTTATACCCATGGACGTGGTATTGACGGTAAATTTAATGGCTCGATGACCACCAACGATATCTTTGATATGTGGGTGTATGGTTATCTTAGAGGCTTTAATTATGATACACTTTTAATGAATCCTTTGGCTTGGAAAGTTTTCTTGAACGATCCAAAGACTCGTGAAGTGTTTTTCGCTAACGGAGTAATAGCGTCTAACCGTCAGCCTTCTGGCTCCGGTGCTAGTACTTTTGGTAGTGATTTTGGGAAACTTGGTTATCAGAATGATCCTTACGGAAATGATTACCAAAATTTAGAGGCTGGTCAAATTGCTGGTCCTAATCCGTTTACTCAAAAGTTAAATCCTTTAGGTGCTTCCTTTAACATAGCTCCACGGTATTTACCTTCACCTTTGAAAGTAATCGTATCTCCTCATGTGAAATACGGCAAAGGAAATTTGGATGTGAATAATGATGGAACTTGGGATGATCCTGCCGAAACTGAGAATGTATATGTTACAGATCTCATTATGGCTGATTCTCAAAATGCCGGTCTTTTAATGACAAAGGAAGGCGTTTCTATGGATGAGTGGGCTGATCCTGAAAGAGATATTCGTGCTATGAAGATAAAAGAGCGTTGGGGCATGGCCCTATTAGCTCAAGGCAAAGGTGTTGCTGTTGCTAAGAATATGGTTATCAAAGATAACTATGTGTTTGATAATGTTAATCAGGTTGGTCTGACTTCAGACGGTCCTGCTAGCAACTTAGTAGAGTAGTACCTGAGTAATACCTAAGTAGTACGCGAAATGATGTGATTGTCCGGGAGCGTTAGCTCCCGGGCATTTATGTCGTCTTTAACTAAATAAACAAGGAGTACGATATGGCCGAGCCAAAAAAAACAAACAAAAAGAAGTACGTGAGACTCGCTAGTGATAATGTTATGTGGCGTGACGAGAAAAGTACAGTCATGCTAACATCATTACAAGAAGGCAAGTCATATATAGAAGTTTCAACGATACCGGAAGGTTCTTTGGCTTCTATTGATACAGCTGTTAAAGAGGGGTTATTGGTGTATATGAAAGATCCCAAGAAAATGGCAGAATCAAAAACTAAGGCTGAAACTAGAACACCTCTAGTTAAGTCTGAGAAAGGATCTTTTAAGTGGAAAAAAGATACTAAAGCTACTGGAAGTACGGGGAAAGTAGTGCATACTCCCTCTTACTCGAATAGAACAATGGCTTATGATAGCGAAGATCCTATACATCAACATGCCTTTAAGATTTTATCCGAAGCTCCTCAGAGAGTCGTTCCTGAGTTAACTGAAGTTTTGACTAAAATTGATGAAAAGGAAGGTAAAATTTCCTTACTTAAGGCTTGTATGACTATTGAAAGCAATGGGCATAATCCAAGCATGCATCCTAGGACTGCTGTTATGGAGTATTTGTCAGATGTTTTGGTTGATTTGGGAGTACAAACAGGTTTAAATGTTATTATGTCTGAGGAGTCAACTCCTCTAGTCAAAGACGTTAAAACATTAAAGTTTGTAGCGTAGTGGCGAAATTAAATCCGAAGGGAGATAGTAAAAAGCGTAAGCTTAAACCGCCCCCGAAGAAAACAAAATAAGGGAGATAGTTCCTAATGGCCTTTACAGTAATTGGCGCTTTATATTATGATGTGTCGGGGAATCCGTTTAATGCTATTAGCGCTGATGACGTTCCGATAGCATCTCCTATTGACTTGCAATTCTCAGGGGACGTTTCCACGTCCTCTCTTTTATCCTATGCAGTTACCTTATTAAGAACTCTTTCTGATGGAGGAAATGAAACTCCAGTAGATATTGCTTTGTCTCAGCAAGCTGATGAGAATGGGGATCCTACTATTGTACGAGTAACCCCAGTTGAACCTCTTATTGAGTCGGCCTATTATACTATTTATGTTCCTAGAAGTTCTTATGGAATTATTTCTAGCGAAGGGGCTTCCTTAGCACAAAGTTTTTCTTTAAATTTTAGTACTGTTGTAGGAGATTCAACTGCTCCTGAGACACCTCTTGAAGATGATGTTGCTCAATTAGAACCAATTCCAGAAGAAGTCTTTCTATTAACTAGCACTCCTGCGGATTCTGCCGTTTTGCAGTATGGGTTTGGTAGTGTGATTACCAAGTTTAATGGGCGAGTACCGGAGAATGCAACAGTGAAAGTAGAGACAAGCCATCCTCTTGGGTACTCTAATTCTAGCGGGTATGGGTTGTCGTCAGATACGTATCCACTTACATCTTGGTGGGCAGACAACTTACAAGATCCTTTAATTATTGGATCAGAGATATTTTTAAGTTCAAAAGTTTTACTATCATCGTTAACTGAAGCGCAAGAAGCTTTGTTACGTGTTGGTGGAACCGATTGGTTGGTAGAAGATAGTATACTTGCTTTGTCTACTACGCCGGATGAAGATGGTTTAATTTCTTTAGATTTTGATATTAATACTACGTTTGACATAACTATAGAGATTGAAGGTAATGAGGTTGATCCTGCTTTACAATTCATGGGTCTTTTATACCCTATGTATGCGTCAGTGGAAGAAGCCAGAATGGATATAGGTCCCTTTGTAAATCAATATAATGATTTTACATTGTCTTTATCCCTTTATAGGCACAGTATAACAGCAAAGCAATTGTGGAACGGAACCATGCCTTTATACCCTCCAATAAGGGTTTCGGAATATGTTGTAGCGAGGACTAAAAGAGATATCTTGCAAACATATTTTACTGATCCAAGTGGAGTAGGAGCCGGGACTTTGGCTCTTGGAGATCTAAAACTATCTGGAAAGAATTTAGTCCAGTACCTAAAAGATAGTATTTCAGCTCTCGATATGAAGATTGTATCTTTAGAGAGTAGATTAAAAAAAGGTGATGTATCAAGTACGCCTTACACTGATCATTCTCAAATGAGTTTGCCTGTTAAAACGGGCAGTGCAAAGTTTGGAGAGAGCGAGGGAACTAACTTTGGGTCGAGAGACTTGGGTAGAGCCATAGACAAAGATTAATAGGAGAAATATAAATGTCACTAGATTTATGGAAGCACGAGAATAGTTCTTCGTCCTTATCTGGTGCATTTGATTCTATTCTTGGAAACTATGGGCATCATGTTCTCTACCGACGATATAATGTTGGTAACGTTAGTGAGTTCTATAAAGCTGATACAGGGAGTAGCACTGGAGGTCCAAAATGGACTTATGTAGACGAGGTGACAAAGACTAGACATGACCCTATGTCAATTCGAGGGGCGGTTGGAGTTGAAATTCAAAAGTCTAAAATGTATTTAAGTACAAATATGCGGCCTAAGCGGGGTGATGTTATAATAGAATTAGAGTATGAGGAAGGTTCTGAGCCTAGTGATTATGATTTGTATGTAGCGGATCATTCTGGAGCTTTTGAAATAGTAGAAATTGATGCTAAGCGTGGTTTGAAGGGGATTATTCAGTTTTATATTTGTCAAGTTATTCCTCATATGGGTGATTATTAAAAATGTTAGTTGATAATACAGTAGAAATTACTCTTTTTAATGATGGAATAAGTGGAGTTGATATGCCATTAACTGTTAATGGTGAATCTATCATTGGGAATAGTGGACCTTTGCTTTATATGTCTCGATTGGAAAAAACTTTACATGTTTTGCGTCCAGCTTTGAGATTTGATTCAGAGTATCCAGAATGGGTAACGACTCAAGACGAGTCAAGTACGGTAGAGAATGGAATAGTTTGGAGCATTAATAAGATGCTTCCATCAAATTTAGGAGGAAAACCGAGATCAAATCCGGAGTCAGGAACTCGTGAAGTTAAACCTCGGTTACGAGAAGATATTTATTTAGACGATGGAACAGCTCTAAGAGTTCTTTCTCAAAGGTTTACGGTTTTTTTTCAGTTTGATATTTTTGCTAAGAGCCCTAATGAGGCAGAAGAAATTACGGATTGGTTCCAGTTTGGTTTTATGGATCATTTTGGAGGTTTGTTCGGCTCTCATTATACGGTTTTTAGACAGAGACTTAAGGACATAGAGGTTCGTAAGCTAAATCAAATGTTTAACGTACGTAGTATTGAATATTCAGTGGATTTAGAAAGATATACTGCAATACCACAAAGTTTAATAGATGTAATTCGGGTACAAGTAAAAGATACTGGGCTCGAGGAATCATAGGCCAAGAGTCTTGATAATAATTTAAATGTTTAAAATGGAGATAAAGTGAAATGGCAACCCCAAAAGTAACTAGAACACTATTTGATCAAAACTTAGACAGAAGCGTTCCACAGGGCCCACAGAATCGTAGTGTTGTCCTCCTTGGAACTGGAACAGATGGCCCTATGTATGAGCCCACAAAAGTAACTTCTCCTGCAGAGGCAGAAGAGATCTTTGGATCTTTTGGAAATGGAACATTAACGAGAGGTTTAAAAGAATGTTTCGATGCACAGGCAGGAGGTACAGCTGCTCCTAATGTATGGGGCATGCGTATAGGAGGTGTTAAGGCTGATCGAGCCCTGTTAACTATGTACGGGTGTAATGATGGAGCAAATCTCACTGAAGCAACATGTACCGGATCTAATACATGGGAAAAAGTCTTAACTGTTGAAGCGCTAAACGAAGGCAGTATATATAATGGAATGTATTTTTCAAAACAAACAGATACGGATGGAGAAAATTTGTATTTTTGGAATCCTAAAACTCAATTGTTTTCTAAATTTCCTCTTTCTGGAGATGATGCTTTAGATATAAGTAGTCTTGTAGCATCTATTAATGCAGATCCGAATTCAAATTCAGTTGTGTTTGCTTCTGAAGTGGCTTATGTTTCTGACGCAGAGTATGTAGCAGATTACGATGAAAATGATATGACTATTTCAGGCAATACGGTTACAGTAAGCTTATCATCAATTGTTGGGGGTACTTGGGACGACATTTCCCCAATAAAAGAAATTAGTTCTTTATATAGTATTAGTTCCTCTGCACCGCAGATAATACCAGCTCAGGCTGGTGAGTTTAAACCAGCTGCTGGATATGTTGCGGATGGAATTGCTAATGGTAGTTTTAACACTATTGTAGATAGTCCAAATATTACAGCTGGAGTTTCTGAGGTGTATTTCATGATTGATGCTGATTTTTTAGATGCTGCAGGTGCAGATAGTATGGAGCTGGCAACTGGTGGTTCTGAGGATATTTTCTATGATCTACAAGTACCTGTTGGAGCTTCAGCGAATCTAACTGGTGCAACCATAACTGTTACTTCTGTAGCAAATCCTTCATTATCCTTTATCATAAATGATGAAACGTTGATTATGAATTCGGGTGGTGGCACTGCAGCTGAACCTATATTAAAATGGGGACTGGATCATGATACAATAATAGGTAATGCCGGCACCTCATCTGGAGATTCTGTTAAAGTATCTATTAATTTTAATACTGCTGATGCGCCAACACCAATGACGCAGAAGGCACAGGGTACTGTGCCGAACGGAGTAGACGAGTTTAGACTACTTCTAGATGGAACAATACAGTTTGGAGTAGGTTTGCCTTATGACATGGTTTTACGATTTGCTAAACAGAAATGGTATGAAGAAGGTTCAACTTATTTTATAGAGAGCACTGCGACAGGTGTTATTAATATCATTGATCAAGTTATGATTGATGCCATCGGTTCATCTTCAGATATTATTGTTGGTGTTGCTTATGATTATGTTCATGATAATTTACCATGGGGCACTAGTTCTTGGTATTTAGAAGGCGGAGCTAATGGTACTTTGATGACTAATAATGAGTTAAAAACAGATCTTGATGCTGCTTATGAGCATTTTGTAGCAGATGATTTTGATATTATGAATGTAGTTGATCTTTCTATTGATGCTACGATGATTGATGCTTCAACTGGCAGCACAGTACCAGCTGGCTTTGGAGATCAAATGTCTACTTTTCTGGATACTTTTAATGGTGAAATGATAGGTGTAATAGGGTTTGAACCATTAGAAGGCAATGGAGTAGGAGGAAGGGTTTTACGTGGAGATATTGCGGGTAGAGTACAAGATCTTACTGCTCCTGATTTGTCTGGAACTCCTTCTGCAATTCAAAAAGCAGCTACAATTTTGTCTGATTTTCATCAGCCTTTTATGTATGCTGTGGATATTGAAGGTATCTTTTCTGCAACTGGCGTAAGGTATACAGCTAGTGCTGGTGCTGCAGTTGCTGGACTGTTGGCTAAGATTCCAACGGAAGAGGCTATTTTTAGGTTCACTGTACCAGGAGTGCAGGGTATGAGATATAGATATACTGAGACGGATACTGTCTCTGGTATGAGGCAAGTTGATCTTCTTTCTGAAGCTAGAATTGCTACTGGTATGCTACAGGATGGTGGAGTTAAAATAACAGAATCACGAAGTTTAGCTACTCCTGGTTCTGACTTTGAAAATGTAATGACAGTATTGATTCTTCAAGAAACTCTACAAATCTGCAGGGAAGTTGCTAAGAGCTTTATTGGAAAGGTATCTAGTGATGCTTTGTTACAAGCTTTCCAAAGTACATTAGATAAGAGTATTGGTGATTCTCTTGTACCTCGAGCATTAAGAGGTTTTAAAGCTCCAATTACAATGACTCCAGGTGAACGAGTTCTTGGGAAGATAACTATTCCTTTAACTTTAAGCCCTCAGTTCGAAATTAGAGATGTACATTATAATGTTCAGTTAACTGCTGAAGATATAGTATAATATGTGACATATCTAAGGTGTAATTGACGAGGTATAACTACCTTTGAGGAGTACCCATTTTAGTCCCCGTCTTTATCGTCGGGGACTATTATTTTAGGAGAATAATTATGGCCCAAGAATTTAAATCAAGAGTTAATACAGATAAAAGTCTAGTAACTACTTTTGCAGGATCTGATATCAAAACTGTGTTTGGTAATGTTGAAATCGGTAACCTGCAAGGTATCTCTTGGTCAATCAACAGGGAAGTTCGTCCCATTTTTGTATGTGGAGATCCAAATGCATTAGCATACTCCAAGAACAAACGTGGTGTTGCTGGATCAGTTGTAATGACTGCATTCGATAGAGCAGCTCTTCGGGATATTATGGAAGTTTCTGAGGTACATCGTACTGATCAGAGTTTTGTACCCGGAGTGACTACTACCCCAGATTCTGCATCGAATCCTTTTGGAGACGAGCAGAGAAGTGCTATTTATAGTGATGAAATTCCTCCATTCGATATTACCTTATATGGTAAGAACGAATTTGGAAAACAAATGGTATTACGTATTTACGACGTAGTTATCATTAGTGAAGGAGCCGGAATCTCAATTGATGACGGTATTCAGGAAGCTCAGTTTACATACGTAGCCCGACATGTTGATGATTGGAGACCAGTACAAGGAACATTAGCGTCCGCGGCTGATTCTTTTCAAGCTGTTATTACTTAAGCATGTTCATTAAAAGAGGGGTATTGCTCCGGCTTTATCCCTCTTTTTAATTTGGAGATTATACGTGGCTTCAACACCTAAAGCATTATCACCTGCTGAGCAAGAAGAACAATTAAAACAAGATACGTTAGCCGAGTGGCAAAACGCAAAGGTCGCAGGTGGAGCCGCTCTTTCTAATTTAAACCCAGTTCAATATGGGACTGTGTATGACCCTCATCCCCCCAATACTGATATAGCTTTTTCTGGCTCGGATTGTCAAGCTTTTCTAGTTACATATGGTGCTATATCTAGATCAAATTTTACTCCTGTTCCAAATCTTGCAGCTATTAGTTATTCTGTTCATAGAGACAAATCTCCTGTACGTAGGCTTGGTGATTTTGTAGCTAGAGAATACACTAAAGGTGCAAGAACAATTGCTGGAACTATTGTTTTAATTAATTTTGATAGGGCGGCTTTTTATGAGCTTGTTCATGGTAGAGATATTTATGGAGCGCACAATACACAAGTAAGTTTAGCTGATGAGATTCCTCCATTTGATATGATGCTTATGTTTTCAGAGGAAACTAAAGGGCAAAAGTTTCCTTCAAAGGTTCTTGATATAGGAAAGGGAGGGACTGTAGGAAATTATTCTCATATGTGGATAAGAGGAATACGTCTAGTAGATGAGGGGTCTGTTACCGGAACAGAGGAAGATTATATGGAAACTTCTTTTCAATATGTAGCAGAACATGTAGATTATCTTAAACCAAATAATGTTATCGATGCTACTTCTACAATAGCTGAAATTCAAAAAGATCTTACTAAGGCTGTAAAAGCTTCTCTTGCGTCACCTGTTCCTGCTGAGCCTTATCGCTTATTTGATCCACAAACTCCGGAAGATATGCAGTTTGATCTAGTGCCGGAGACTCAAAAATTACAATTTTTAAACTCATTGGATCAGGAATTAACATCGACATTTTCTGATACAGTTGAAGATTATCAGGTTACTGGAGTATATAACGTTCCTAATGTGCAAGTTTGGGCTGCTGATCAGCTTAGACTTACTATTGACAGTACTACGCAGCCAGCTAGATTAGCGCAGGCAAAGGATGGAGAGATTACTCCTATAGGAGGGACAGTTAAGCTTGTAGGATCCACGGCAGCGGAAGAAGGAGAGTTTCAGATTGAATTTGACCCCCCTACTGGTGGGACAGAGACATTAGGGGGTGGATGGCCAGATGACAGATATTATGATTTTGTTCTTTACCATGCTTATAGCTCTAATGCCGGATCCTTGTCCGATCCAAATGCTGACCAGCCTGGCTTTCTTGCTCAACTTTTTGGAGCTGATCCTATAGCATTAAGATGGGGAAATCAGTTTTCTTCCGATTTTCATAATATTGGTAAGAAAGTAGTCCATGAAATTATTCAAGAACCAGTATTATATGATCCGATTACTATGGGACAACCGACCTCAAATCTAACTAGTTTTAGTATTCCAGTTTCTGGGAATCCAGTTTATCATGCATTTTATGAGGAGTGGACATCATATAATCCTGGAGCTGGTTTGGATCACTTTGTAGCGTTTAGTTCAATCAGGGAGCATTTGTGTTACACGGTGCCAGGGCAGGACGCGGCTTTAGATGTAACTATAACTGAATCTGATATTTTAAATTCAGAAACTATTCCTTTTTCTTATACAGTTCCTAGAGAAGAAATATCGCTTGATTTGACCTATACTTGGCATCCTGCAACCCATGGATATACTGATGCTAGATCTTCAGAGATAGCTGTTTTAGACCCCCTACCTTTTATTGATGCGGAGATAGCACCAGCTGATTATTTTTCTATTACTGTCCCTCATGCTCCAGAGGGAGGAGAAGCGACTTCTTTTGTTATGGCTACAAAAACCCTTACTGCTTTGGTTCCTCCTCCACTTCAAATTACTAAAAATGCTACTAAAAATAGGGCTGGACCAGGTTATACATCTAAAATTCACTCTGCATCTGTAACACCTTCTTCTTCTAATGATGTAGTTTCTGAAACGTTTACGTCTCCACAAGCTATTGCGAACGACATAAGTTCTTTTGTTATTAAGGATCCGTCAGGAGCAGGGGGTGGTATTTATGATAAATTATCTATAGAGTCATTTTCTCAGTCTGGGGATGTTCTAACTGGGGCTACAACGGTGGAGGTAAAAGGATTTTGGTCAGATTTTGATGGTACTTTTAGTGCATCTGGTCCTGCCTCTGTTAATACTACTACTGCAACACAGGCCTCTTTTGTTTATAGTTCTGATGCTGATTCACAAGTGATAGATTCTATAGGAGATATGCTGTTGCCAGAGAGATGGGTAGCTGATGTTATTTCTCTAGTGCCTGATTTATCGGCTTCAGCAATTACGCATCCAACTTATGGTCTACCTCCTAAGGCGAGTGTAGATATGAAAGTTTCTGCTTTTGTAGAAGGAGAAGAGAAATTTACAGTAACAGGTGCGCGATCTCCTGAAGTGGTAATGAGGTATTTGTCAGGTTCTGAAATAGAGGACACTAGTACTTTATTTGGTGTATTAGGTACTGGACCAATTGGAGTTGTTGGACTAAAAAATGATGATGGAAGTACTGAGTCTAACGCTTATGCCTTTAGTGACATGGATGGTACTACAGGACACGCTTCAGTTTCATTAACATGGGACAGTTTGGGAACTCATCCTACAGCAGGAAAGCCTTGGGAGGAAGTATTAACAACTATGGGTGCTAATTTTAATTATGGTGTTTTAGCTAGTTCTCTTTTAAAATACTCGTTACCTATTGATGAAAATGATGTTGGCTATTATATTAATTTTCCTGGCTGGTCTTTTGGTCCTTGGGGAAGTAATACGGTTACTAGGAAATTACATGAAGGAAAAATTATTCTTCCAATTGAAATGCTTTTTGGTGCAACAGCGCCTGGGAATTATTCAGTAATGCCTGAATGGTGGCAGGAGGAGTATGGTAATGACGCTGCTAATGTAATTACAGAAATTGAAGCCTCGTTAGGTGGTGTAGGGATTCAATTTTATTATAATTATAAGAAAGATATTCCTTTTGAAGTAGATTATAGATATGCTGATGCTGTAGCAGGAGCTGCCATCACTATTCCTCTAACTTCACCGATTGCTACTAGTTTTCTTGTTTCCGAACCTAGTATTAATTTCACTGTATTACCAGGAAATAGTATGAATAATAGTGTGACTTCTACATTTGATGCCTCAACTAATGAACTTACACTTTCTGGGTTTCACCCAGGAGTTGACTCCACTTTTACAGGTACCTTTACTTATAATATAACAGACGCTGTGCCATTTGACCTACATTATACTACGATCTCAGCAGGGTCGTGGGAGTCAGAGATGTGGATAGATTTAGGAGTTAAGCCTCCCATCGAGTTTGATCTTTGTGATCCTGATCACCTTTTACTAAAAGAAACCACAAATCAAGCTATAATAAATATTTGTACTACGGTAGCCGATGGAACGCAGAATGGTTTTGGAATTACGGCAGATTTAACAAATACTGATTCACCAACAGGAACTGCTGATGGAAAGTATTATATACATATTGACAATATTCCTCCTTTAGTTTTGATTAAAGAAGAAGTAGGTTGGGTAGGTCAAGCATGGACTTGGCTTACAAGCGGAACACCTGCGCCCAATGCTCCTACGGGAGACTTACTAGCAACTGTAAATTATACCGTACTAGATGGGACGGTTGATCCTGCAACTGGAATGATTATAGATATTCCTTTGAATCTTAAATATAATTATCCAACAGACGATGCTGGTTCTTATTTAGGCGATGATTGGGCAACGCAAGTTAAAACAATAGGTGAGGCGGGTTCAGATCCGGTTAGATACGAGTATGATTATGGAGCAACAAAACCAGGGGAAGTTAGAATAATGCATCCCCAAGGAACAGCTGAGAATTCATACGTAGGTGGATCCATCACATCCCCAGGATTTACCGTATTAGATAAGAGCAATTATAGTTCTATAATGAATGATAAAAAATTAGTATTTGAGATATCTGGTTTTCCTGTACAATCAGAAGCAACTACTCTTGATATTGAATACAGCTATCAATTACTTCAATTTCCTTTGGAACTTTCATATTTAACCAACGACACGTCGAATGAGTATCCGGATTTAGATGTAACATTTGAGTATAGTTTTATCGCAGAAGTACCTATATTTTCTATACTAAATTCGGCAGGCGAGCCAGCTGACTCTTCAAATCCCGTTGGAAGTTATGACATTATTGAAAGTGTTAAATTTATTGATTATGATATATTAGAAGGAGATTGCACAGGACCGTGTACATGGGATGATGTGGAAGAGGAGTGTGTATGTCCTGTTACAGAAATGTCAGAGGTTGTGGAGCCAACTGATGCATCTCAACTCAATGGAAATGCATTATATTATAAAGATTCTAGTAGTAATCTAGTGTTTCCAACTGGTATTCATCCTTCTGATACTACAACGTATCAAAATGTACTTGATATAGCTGGAGATTATGGGGTCAATATTATATATAAACAATTAACTGATTATACTCCTCCTAGTATATATGATTCTGAGGGATATGTTCTTACAGCAATGCATCATCCAACGGGATTTGAAGTAGCTATTGATACAGAAAATTCTAGAATTAATGTTAATACCGACAATGATGCTTTTAATACTGGTTTTTGTCAAGATCTAGGAGGTACGTGGGCTGTAACTACTCCTACGTTTGCAGAAGATTATTTAGGAACATGTTTTGATGGAGCTACTGAAACACCACATCCCTCAAAACCGAAGTGTGAAGCTGCTGGTTTTGTTTGGGAACCAGATACTATTGGAGCTGGTTATTGTTCTGGCGTTGACTTAGATAAGTTAATTGAAAAACAATTATTAGTTCAATTTAGTTTTTGGCTAATTGGTCCTAATAGTGACAGTACTGGTAATCTGGAGGTTTATAAACATGGAGAAAGATTTAATACGTTAGATAAATGTTGGAAAGAAATGATTACTGCTTATAATGATAAGTTTCCAATACAAAAAACTCCATGAAAATAGCTAGAGACAATCCTGGTGATCATAAATTTACAGCAACAAATGCTCATCTAAGTATTGATAATACTATTATGATGAATGCAATTAGCGTGGAGTTTTCGGAAACACAGCAAAAGCTCCCCATATATGGTTATAAGTCTGTTGTTTGGGATGAGATTTTGTTAGGAGACTACTCTGTGCAAGGAGTCTTTGGAATAAATTATACAGATGCCTACTCTATTAATCAATATTTAAGAGGACCCTTTTATGATTCAGATGAACATTACCTTCCTCCTGTCTCAGGAGAAGATAGCGTTACAGCAGATCGACGTAGGTTTACGTTAACTATTTCATATTTGTCCAAAGATTTTATAAAAACAGTCAGTGACTATGATCCTGTTAAGGCTTTGGAAACTACTCCACCAACTGTAAGTGAGGATAGTTTGAATTTGGTGAGCGAAGCAAGTGAGGTGCAAAATACCTATTCTGAAGATTCTCATCATATTATTTTAGAAAGCGTTATAATAACTAGAGTAGAACAGTCGATTGTAGCAGACGGGTCTCCTCTTATAGAGTTTTATTCTTTTATAGCCAGAAAGATAACGAATACTCGATGGGATACTGATAAGTTAAATATGGCATACAAACTTTAGTATGTTTTTTTCGGGCATAGATACTAAAGTTACTCTAATAAACGTTCCAGCATGGGATGCGAATCTCATACGAACTACTACTTTGCCTATAAGAAAGCATACAATAACTGTGAAAGCTGATGGGTATAGCGGCCGCGGTGGCTCAATATCGTTTTTTGATTATGAAAGCGGAGCTCTTATAGAATACGACAATGAAAACTCTGTCTGGAAAAAAGGTATAGAGTATTTTAATAGTATTGTAAATAGAATGACACCCGAAGATCATAAACATGCTATTTCTTTTTTAGAGGAAATTGGAGATTCTTTTATAGCTAAATCCAATGCTAAACTTCCACGGAGTAGCAAGACGGTTGTTTTGGATGCGCTTGCTATTCAATTTGGAGCAGAGCAATCTGTAACTCCTATTTATAGTCCAGCTTCTTCTACATTTGAAACAGCTATGCGTGGAAATTCATTAGTTCAAGGAGCTTTAACTATAAATTTTGACAAGTCTATGGATAGAGGATTAATTCAGCATGTGGTAGGTTTTCAGGCATCAATGTGGTCTAATGGGAGTAAGGCAGAGTGGGTGAATATTCCTCCTATGCAAATGAAAGTAGATTATACTAAAAAAGATTTAACTAAAGATGATCAGGTAGATCAAAGTTACTACGTAACGGAAGATGCGCATTCTGTATATACTTTAGATGATGTTCGATTCATAAGTAGAGCACACGGGGTACAGCCTGATGCCTCTGCAGTAATGGATTCTTATCAATTTATTGCAAAAACGTTATATTAATTCTTGCTTTATACAGTATAAGTATCGTAAATTTAATTGTAAATTTACAAATAAATATAATAAAGAAACATTAAGGAGATATCTCAAATGGCAGATACAGAAACAGTTGTAAAAACAGCAACAGATCAAGAACCGCTTATTCCAGATACATATCCTCTGGGCGATGATGGGCCTGCGCAGACTGAAATAGATCAACTCAAAGAAAAACATGGCCCAGTAAAAGCTTGTTTTATTGCTAGTAAATTATATGTCATTAGAATGATGACTAGGCAAGAGTATGTTGAATTTCAAAATGAAATTAATGATAGAATGGCTGCAGGAGATAATGAGTTTGATGTGGATGCTGAGATCTCTACACGATATACTGTTTGGCCTAACCCTATTCAATGGGGCGATGAACCGGGAGGTTCTGCTACAGTGTTAGCACAAGAAGTATCTAAATTTTCAGGGTTTGTTGCAGATAGAGAAAGCGTGGAACTGTAAAGATTACTATAAAAAGTTCTAATAAAATAGGGGTGTTTTGGAACACCCCTATTTTATTTTATTGACATATCTTTTACATGAAGGATAAATTATTAAAGTGGAAAGCAGATTTTGGAGCTATTTTTTCTGTTACTTTGGAAGATACTCTTGTGGTTTACAGAACCCTAACAAGTTGGGAAATTCAAAGTATTGTTGAATTAAAGACGAAAAATAAAGCAACCGTTGATATTGAATTAGCAACTTGTATTTTAGCAACCCTTGATCCAACTCCACTTCCTAAATATCAGAGGCCAGGAACAATTTCTACGTTAGCCACAGAAATCTGGAATAAGTCTGTTCCTTCCGAGGGTAGCTTGCAAGAGATGATAGACAATTCTCGATCATGGACAGATACGTCTGTACAAGAAAACTATGGAATTGCATTAGCAGCCGTGATGTGTAAGCACTTACCTTCTTTGGATTTTGCTTATTTATTAACTCTTCCTAGTTCTAAGTTATTCAAATTAGCCGCTATTGTTGAAAAAATGATTGATGTTTCTTTTATGGACGGAGGCACCCCACCTACTGAGTCTACTCAAACAGCAAAAGTAATAGAAGGATCCGGAGTATCACAAAATCAAGCTGATAATGCAGGAGCAGCCTTATCTCAAGCTCTTTCTGATTTTAAGAAGAGTAAAAAATAATGGCAGAACCAGATTATAATGATAGTATCCTACCAGGAGAAAAAGAAGGTAGTTCAATATCCAAAGCGATTGGACAAACTGCATTAACGTTAGGGTTGTTTATTGGAGGTCAAGCCTTAGCTAATAAAGGTTTTTCTGTCCTAAAATCTAAGTTATTTAAATCCCTTTTAACACATTCTAAGCAATATTCATCAGCCGCTAAAGCGGCTATTTCTAAAGGAAATTCTATAACCAGCTTTACGGCTAAAACTCATAGTCGCCTAGCAGCGCCTGCTAGAACCCTACTCAATCATCTTGATAATCCAGCTTCAAAGAAAATACAGGAGTCATGGACTGGGTTAGCCAAGTTCCAAAAGTTCCAAAAGTTTAAGCAACTAAGTAGTTCTAATCAAAATCAACTTATGAAAACTATGGGAGCTAAATACTTAAAAGAAGTTTCTTTTCTATATCCGTCATTTTATGCTATGGATCAGATGATTGGTCATGGTGATGCTGCTTCTGGACCGGAATCAGTTTCTAGACCTGCATGGTATAATTTGCCTGCGCATGCAGTGGGGTTAGTTAAATTTGCTCCTATGTTTTTTGGTTTTGATTTATTGGCAAGAGGAGGTTTTAAAGCAGCTGGAGCAGGATTAGGCTACTTAGCAGATAAGCTTCCGAAAGCTATACCAGGGGAGCTTCAAGAAGCAGCAGCAAAAACTATTAATTATTTTGTAAGAGGCAAGCATCTTGATAAGAACGCGGGGAGCCTTCCTATAAAGTATCATATGGCTGGATTGGGAGCAGCAAAAGATTCATTTATGCACGCTTTAGGATCAGGTAGGCGTAGACTTTTTGTTGAAACTCATAAGACTATGTCTAAGTATCAAAGGGCTTCTGATACGAAGAGCTTATATAGATCTTTTAAAAGTGATTTTTCTGAGAAATATGATTTAAGATTTAAGCATAGACTTAAAACATATAAGCAACGTATGCAGCAGGGTGATAGGAATTCTGATGAAGCCTTAACATCTGCCTTTGATGATTTTCTTTATTTTTTTGACACTAGTGCAGGAGAAAGTGTTTATACAAAAACGTTAGGCAAATCACATTATGCTTCATCTGGACGAGCTCTGGTACAAAAGACATTTTATAATGAAAGCGATCGTCTTCCTTATATGGCTAGACTACTGAATTTAAGTCGGGCACGAAGTTCGGATTATGGAAAGAGCGATAAGATAATTGGGAAGGTCTATAAGGGTACTCGGGACGCTAGAGGTCTTGGTGTAGGGTCAAAAGAGAAGTTATTGGGAGAACGAAGTCGAGATAATTTTGTAAA
>CEPZ01020956.1_pt1 | contig 46282 bp, 53 predicted proteins | sample 530461 | NCBI WGS metagenome assembly CEPZ01 (sample SAMEA2620106, study PRJEB7988) | marine metagenome | isolation source: saline water (ENVO:00002010), including
TAATTCCTCACATAATGCTTCCGCACCTAGAGCATTAAATTTGAAACCTTTTTCATAATCTGTTATTCCTGCTTCATAAATATTAATAGCACCTAGTTCAAGAAAACTTTTTATTTTATCTTTTTCAGATAATAATTTATATTCAAAATAATTTAATTTATGTTTTTTATAATATTTTTTTAATTCTTTTTTTGTTAATTTAAAATCTCTAAATATAGGATTTAAATGTATCATCATAGGATCAATTGTGAGTGTTTTTATAGAACCAAAAAAAGTATGAGTTAGATGTAATAAATTAAAAAAAGCTTTTAATAGATGATGAGAATCAATACCACATTCTTTTTCTTTGAGTTTAATATGCGTATGAATTTCATCTAAAAAATCATCATTATTACACATAGCACAAGTAATGCATTCTAATATAAACATAATATGAACGGATTTAATTATAGTTTGAGATTTTTTTAACCACTTTTTTTTTAATGCCAGTTCAAGAAATTCAATAATAGCTGGATGTTTATTAATAAGTCCATTCTTTATATCTATAAAAAGATGTTTCAAATTTTTGGGTTTTAGTTGAATTTCATTGAACCACTTTTTCATTGTAGGGACCTTACTTTTAAAATCATCTAATTCCATTTCTTTTAAAACTTGTTTTACTATTAAAGGATTAGTATACATATTCGCTGTCAAACCTAAAGCCAACATAGATTTCTTTATTATTATTTGAGATTCTTTATTAGTAATTTTTTTCATTCTCGTTGCTCCTTATTTTGTTCCAATGTTAATTTATAATAAGGGATGTAGTATATAAATATAACTTATACCACTCTCCAATACTCAACAAATTTAATAAACCCATACTATATAATTCTATATATGAAGTTTGATATTAAGAAAAATGTTAATCCCAACCTTAAACATTATTCTCACAAAGATCTGCAATTAGCAAGAGATTTTTCTAAAAAAATGTATAATGAATTCTCATTCTTCCTAAAAGCAGTCATTATATTTGGTTCAACAGCAAGAGGCGAACATGAAGGCAAAGGTGATATTGATATTATGATTATAGTTGATGATGTGTCTACAGTATTATCGCCAGCAATTGTTGAAACATATAGAATTATAACAGAAAAATTAATTACAGAAGTATCAACAAGACTTCATGTTATTACATTAAAATTAACAGCATTCTGGGACTATGTAAGAAATAGTGATCCAGTTGCAGTAAACATATTAAGAGATGGTGTTGCTTTGATTGACACAGGATTCTTTGAACCATTACAAGGTTTATTACAAAGGGGAAGGATTAGACCAACAGCTGAAGCAGTTTGGAGTTATTTTTCAAGAGCGCCAAGAACATTAATGAATTCCAGATGGCACTTGTCCCAAGCAACAGTTGACTTATACTGGGCTGTGATCGATGCAGCACATGCAGCTTTGATGACACAACATGTTATACCACCATCACCAAGCCATGTTGCAGAAATGATGAACAAAGAATTAATACAAAAAGGTCTTGTTAAAAAAAAGTATGCAGATATTATGAACATGTTTTACAGATTAATGAAACAGATCACACACAGAGAGATTCAACATATTTCTGGAGTACAGTATGAGAAATACAGAAAACAAGCTGAAGACTTTGTTGCAGTTATGAGAAAAGTAGTTGAAAGTAAGAAATAATTCTATACAAATATAGATTATAGTAAAAGAATAGAAACTAATTTAATAAATTATAACAAAAATTATTATAAAAATAAAGAAAGTAAAACTAAATATTATTCTAAACATAATAAAAAAATAAAGTTAATAAAAAAAGAAAAAATAAAATAATATCCTTACTCAGTCATTGCAATCAAGATTGCTAACAATCCAAATCCAATAACAACTAATCCTAGTGCGCCTTTGATCAATACTACTAAAGCAGGCCACCACCATGCATATGATACAGCACCTAGTATAATTAGAACTAAACCAATTAATATTTTTACAAATTTAGCAAATGCTCCCATTGTTATATCCCTCCTTATTATTTATTATTGTAATATTATATACTAAATAGATATTTATTTATAAAGATTTATTGAGTTTAATATATGTGTTAGAATGTTATATAGTAAATTTAACTAATTCAACCAAAAATCCTATTACGTTTTGCCTCACTTAACGCTCGACAAAACTTCACCTGGCCATGCCATGTTTGCCAAACAAACATAGGCATACACGGCACAGACGGATATTTTGGTTGAATTGACCTTAGTTTTAACCAAAAGCTTTAAAAAGACAAAATGATTGCCAATATATACTATTCATACAAACTTGAATGGTAAGTATAGTATATTACGGAGGATTAAAATGGAAGGAACAGTTAAATGGTACAACCGAAAAAAAGGCTTTGGCTTTATCATAGGCGAAGATGGTACTGAATATTTCGTACACTTCAGTGGTTTATCAGAAGGAACATTTATCAGAGATAATGATAAGGTATCTTTTGATGCTGCAGATACAGATAAAGGTAAACAAGCTCAAAACGTTGTTTTACTTCAAAAAGCAAGTGAAATGGAACAAGCACCTGAAGCTCCTGCTGAAGAATCAGCACCAGTTGAAGAAGCTCAACCTGAAGCACCTGCTCAAGAAGAAGCACCAGCAGAAGAACAACCTGCAGAAGAAGCTAAACCAGAAGAAGCAAAACAAGAGTAAGAATACTAAATTTCTTATTATTTTATAATTTTTTTTTTGTTTTTTTTTAAATTTAATAATTTAAACACTCTTCTGTTTACCAAACATGCCTTTATACTTAGCTTGACCTTCAGTTCTAGAAAAAATAATCTGACAAACCTTAACACCAGCATAAAGTTTAATCGGCATTTCAGACAAATTCTTTATCTCAAGTACTTGAACATTGTTAATATTCGGCTGAACAAAGTTAGCAGTTACATGCACAGCTAACCCAAGCCTAGCAAACCTACTTCTGCCTGACAAAAACCCACATATATCTTTAGGCAGTTTAATTTTTTCTTTTGTTACACCTAATATAAACTCTCCTGGGTTTAGAACTAAACTTTTTTCAGTTATAAGTTTAGTATGTTTCTTATAATTAGTTCTTTCTTTAATATCAATGATTTTCTCGCACTTAAACTCTCTAAACTTATTATCTAATGTTAAATCATATGATGCTCCGGTAAGATTTTTCTTAGAAAAAGGTGTGATTTTAATTCTACCTAACTTAATTTCTTTTAATACCTCTTTTTTTGTTAGTATCATTAACTTTTCACCAAATTACTTCAAAACTTTACCAGTCTCGATATACCACAAATACAAATCTAATTTAGATTGCGTAGTATTTAATTGTTTCGCTAGTTTACCTAACAAAGCTTCAATTTCTATATATTTATTCTTTGTCAATGTCTTTGGTCTATCAACAACCTTATTATCAACCAACAAATCAATAATATGAAAATCAAGTATTGCTAAGTTATCATAACCTATGTTTCTTAAGAAATGCGAAGATTCTTTATAACCTAAACCTTTTATACTTTTGACTATGTATTCCCTTAAAACAAATTCATCTTTAACATTTTTAAGCTTTTTTTTTAATTGTTGAAATGTTTTTCTAGCTTCAATAATATACTTTGCTCTTATATTAGGAAATCTATGACCTAATTCTTTAAGTTTTCGTGCTAATTGTTTTTCTGTAAGTGTCAAAAAACCACTACCAATTGCATTCTGTATCATGATCCCTCGTTCAGCATTAAAATTAGCAGTAAGAATGCAAAAACAAAGTTCAGAAAAGACTTTATTATTACTTTTGACTTGTTTAAACTCTTTAATTCTATTGTTTACTATCTTATTGATTGATAATTTTCTTAATTTATTGATTTTGTTTACTAAACTTCTCATTCTACTTTGCCATTGCTTTCTTCTTCAATCCCTTAGGCATCTTCTCAATTGCATAACGCAGAGCAGTCCTTGGCATTGTTTTCTTATTCTTCATAACATAATCAAACACTTGCTTTTGATAATGATTACTTGCAACTTTCAGCATCCAACCATAACCCTTTTGTACAAGATCATCAGAATCCATTAAAAGAATGTCTGCAATCTCAAATATATGTTTTAAATTCTTTGAAGAATAAAATTGTTTCTCAGTAGAAATATGTATAACAGCTGCAGCTCTACGCATCCACCTATTCTTTGACTTTGTCCATTTCTTAACATTAGAATAAAACTCAGGATATTTCAACAACAACCTATTGAAAGCATGTGTACAAAAGTCATCACACTTTGCCCAATTGTTAACATACTTCTTTACCCAAGATTCAAAAACAAAGAAATGTTTTTTCTCAAACCTGGGCCTACAATTCATTGCCCAAGAAAACGCAATTGTTGATTCTTCATTATAATCTGATTTAAGCAATTGTTCACACAATGTAAATATCTCTTCCACAAACTTATCTTTAACATCTTTCCAATACTTTTTACCAATCTTTCTAACAATTCCAGACCTCACTCCATGTACTTTAATCTTTTCCTTAAAAAAATTAATAGAACCTTTTCTATATTTAAAATCAACATGTTGTTTAAGTTCTTTTCTTATCTTATTTAACACAGTTTGATTATTCATTTACTTGACCATAATCCATGGATATTACAGTATGCTCTTATATAATAATTATCAGTGCCTGAATAAGAAATTACTTCAGGGGTTTGTCCTGGTTTTAGAGGATGTCTTTTAGCTACTTCATCACTAACCACTTCAATCCACTCAATGAAATGGTTTTTTTCCATAGGGTGTGGAGTACTTCCTACTGTTATCTTGAATTTATTATTGTCTAACTCCTCAACAACAGGAACATGCTTTTCTTTACCTTCTTCTTTACTTTTCTCAACTTGTAATTCCATTGGCACACCACAACAAACTAATTCACCAGCACCAGAATGTACTAATTCAACAATATTACCACACATTTCACATTTCCAAACTTGATTTAATTTAGTCATATTCAATACCTCTCACACTTTACTTCAAAATAAGCAATCGGATGACCACAGGAAGGACATTCCTTTGGTGGTTTTTCATCTTCATGTTCATAACCACATTTTCTGCATATCCATTTAACTTTTTTATCTTTTTTAAACATAGTTTTGCTTTCTAACTGAACTAACAACTTCTTATACCTTTCTTCATGATGTTTTTCAGCAACAGCTATTGCACGAAGTCTTTTAGCAATATCTTTATGTCCTTCTTTTTCAGCAACATCTGCAAATGAAGGATACATTGAAGTATATTCATAATTTTCACCAGTAATTGCTGACTTTAGATTATCAATGGTTTTACCTAAAGTTGTTGGTGCTTCTGCTTCTACTTTAATAGCATTTTCATTTTTCTTTAACTTATTAATCAATCTAAACAACCATTTAGCATGTTCTCTTTCTTGATCAGCTGTTTTCAAAAATACTTCAAAAACCTTCTCAAATCCTTCTTTTTTAGCAATCTTTGCATATATTGTGTATCTATTTCTTGCTTGACTTTCACCAATAAATGCTTTTGTTAAGTTTTTTATTGTTTCCATTTTGTATACCTCCTTTTAACACAATCCAGGATATAGTGCTTTTACCCTTTCTATTATTTGTTCTTTTTGTTCATCAGATAAAACTTCATCTAATTTAGGATATAAAGTTTGATCTTCAAAGTTTTTATGTTTTGTATGAAATTCTTTTAGTTTAGAAAGATCAATATCTTCTTTTTTCAACAGCTTTGCCTCAATCTCCTTAAGCATATCCAATATCTGTATATGTTCTTCCATAACATCTGCTAACATTGCAGAGGTTTCTTGTTCCTTTATATCAAATGAGAAAATTGCTTTTTCTTCCATAAAAAAATGCTTCTCAAGCTCCCACTTAAAGTGATTAAAAGTCTTTATATTCACATCTTGTTCTAGTTCTTTAAGAAATTTACCCAATAAACAATGATTTCTAAACATTAAGTCATGTATTGTAACATTTGCCATTTATATCATCCCCCATTATACTATATCAACTAATTACTAATATATATATGTTTTGTTGAAACAAGGTTTTTGAGTTACCCAAAATATCCGTCTGTGCCGTTATTGACATTTTTAACGAAGTTAATAATGGCATGGCCAGATGAAGTTTCATCGAACAAAGTGAGATGAAATGTAATAGGATTTTTGGGTGGACCAAAATAGAAAGATTTATATATAACCTTTACTTCTTTTAAGAAATATTAAAAGTTATGAAAGTATTAAATATACTAAAAGGTAAACAAATATACTAAAACTACATAAAATGAGCCAAATAGATCAACAATTCATAGAATTTTACCAAAACATAGGCAGAAGCCAAGGCATAAATGATAATCTATTAACTACAATTATGGCTATACTTTTTCTAGAACCAGAAGAAATTGCAATGGAAGATGTAGCAAAAAAAACAGGATATAGCTTAGCATCTATTAGCAACAAAGTAAAAATGCTTGAAGCAATTGGTTTTGTCAAAAGAAGAAGTAAACCAGGAACAAGAAAAGCTTATTTATATGCAGAAAAGGATTTTTTAAAAGTTTTTAAACAAGCACTAATCAAAAAACAAGAAAATGTAATAAATTTAGCAAAGTCTACACTTCCAAATATTATAAAAGAAAATAAACCAAAAGCAAAAACAAAAGAACAAAAACAAAAAATAAAAATGATTGAAAATTATTTTCAACAAATGTTAAAATTTGAAAAGATTATTCAACACATGATACAAGGTTTTAATAATATAGATAAAATAAAATGACAAAACATAAACCAATAATTGAACTAAGGAATGTATGGAAGGTATACAAAATGGGTGAAGTAGAAGTACCTGCATTAAGAGGATTAAGTTTAAAAGTTCAAAGGGGAGAGTTTATTGCAATTCAAGGACCATCAGGCTCAGGAAAATCAACAGCTGTTAATATGGTTGGTTGTCTTGATATCCCAACTAATGGAGATATTTTTCTTGAACACCACAACATTGCACATTTGTCAGAATCAGCATTAGCACAAATCAGAGGAAGAAAAATAGGATTCATATTTCAACAATTTAATTTAATACCAAGCCTAACTGCTTTAGAAAATGTTATGCTTCCAATGATGTTTCAAAAAACAACAAAAGCACAAAGAAAAAAAAGAGGAATTAAACTCTTAAATATGGTAGGTTTAAGTGATAGAATGTATCATAAACCAACAGAATTATCAGGAGGCCAACAACAAAGAGTAGCAATTGCTCGTGCATTAGCAAATGATCCAGAAGTAATTTTAGCAGATGAACCAACTGGAAATTTAGATTCAACAACAGGTGTAGAAATGATAAATTTTTTAAAAAAGCTTAACAAAGAACAAAACAAAACAATTATCATGGTCACTCATGACGACAAACTAGCTAAACAAGCTGATAAAATTGAAAACCTGAAAGATGGAATAATTGTCGTCAAATGAAAATAAATAAAAAACAAATAAATATAAAAAACGATTTGGAGGAAAATCAAAATGAAAACAAATAAAATAAAAATAAAAAACCTATTATTAATAACAATATTTATGTTAAGCATATTAACTGCAATTAGTTTAAGCAGTGCAGCTATATACAACCAAGAACATGTTGTGGTTACACTTGTCAATCAACAACCAGATCCTGTTAAACCAGGAGGAACTGTAGATGTAAGGATTAAAATTGAGAATCAAGGTCAAAATGCAAAAGACTTTGAATTTGAGTTTGTACCTAAATATCCTTTTTCCTTGTATGATGAAGAAGATACAACAAAATATATTGGTATTTTGGGTGCAGGTGATGATTATGCTGTATATTACAAATATAAAGTTCGTATTGATGAAAATGCAGTTGAAGGAATAAATGAAATAGAATTTAAATATAAACATTCAAATGTTGATTCGGTAACTAAAAAATTTGATATTAATATTCAAACAGAAGATGCAATTGTTTTAATAAAAGAAGTAAAAACAGAACCAGAAACTATATCACAAGGACAAGAAGCAAAAATTAATTTTAAATTGGAAAACATTGCAGATTCATTAATAAGAGATATTAGTATAAATTTGGATTTAAGTTCTTCAGACATGCCAATATCTCCATTATCAACAGGAAGTGAGAAAAAAATTAAGACAATAAAGCCTGGCGAAGAAGCAGAAATGAGTTTTGATATTATTACACTTGCTACAGCAGAATCACAAATACACAAACTACCTTTAACATTAACATACTCTGATGAAATTGGAAAAAATTATAGTAAAACAGATATTGTTAGTATTATAATTTCATCTCACCCAGACTTAACTTATAATGTTGATAGTACAGATATATTATTTGCAGGACAACCTGGTACAGCAACATTAAAAATAGTTAATAAAGGAACAGAAGATATTAAATTTTTAAATATAATGTTAAAAGATAGTGATGACTTTGTAAAATTATCCAATGATGATATTTATGTTGGAAATATAGATTCTGATGACTATGAAACAGCAGATTTTGATTTATACATAGAAAAAAAAGTAAAGAACCTAGAATTACCATTAACAGTTGAGTATAGAGACTCTATCAATCGTGAATATAAAGAAGAAATTAAAGTTCCAATTACATTGTATAAAGCAGGTGATGCTAAGAAATACAATTTAATAAGTGGGAATGGTACTGCTGGTTGGATTGTAATGATACTTATTGTTGGTGTTGGTTTTTATTTTTACAGAAGGTATAAAAAAAGAAAAAAGAATAAAAACCACAAACATCATCAAAAAAGTGAAAAAAAAGAAAAGTGACTAACTAAAAATAATAACAAATAAAACTCTAAAGGTAAACTATGTTATCAGACTATCTTATATTTATTGTAAAAGGACTAGCTAGACGAAGATTACGAAGCTGGCTAACTATAATTGGTATATTTATAGGCATAGCAGCAGTTGTTTCTTTGATTGGCCTAGGTGAAGGTCTAAGATCAACAATAAATGACCAATTTGGATTTGTTGGAGCAGATGTAATCGTTGTTACTGCAAGTGGTGGATTAGGTCCACCTGGAACAGGTGTTGTTGATCCAGTTACAGAAAAAGAAATCAAAGCCATTGAAAAAATACCTGGTGTTGAAGGAGTCACAGGAAGAATCATAGAATCAGCTAAAATTGTTTTTAATAATAAAGCAGGTTTTGGATTTGCAGCCAGTATGCCTGATGGTGAAGGCAGAGAATTAATAGAAGATGTCCTTAATATGAAATCTATCAAAGGAAGAATGTTAAAAGATGATGATTCAGGTTCTGTATTTATAGGATATGCATTTTATGAAGATGACGAAACTTATGATAAAATTGTTGATGTTGGTTCAAAAATAGAAATTCTTGATAAAGAATTCAAAGTCATAGGTATTATGGAAAAAAAAGGCAATTTCCAGTTTGATGGTGCTGTTTTTATGAATGAAGATGACTTAAGAGATTTAGTTGACAGACAAGGTGATGATTATGATCTCATTCCTGTTAAATTTAATACAAACCTTGATGTAAGCAAAATTCAAATGGATATTGAAAAAAAATTAAGAAAAATAAGAGATGTTGATATTGGTGAAGAAGATTTTTCAGTTCAAACACCAACTTCTGTTATAGAAAGTGTTAATGAAACATTACTTGCTGTACAAATATTTATTTACATAATTGCAAGTATATCATTATTAGTAGGTGGAATTGGAATAATGAACACTATGTATACATCTGTTGTTGAAAGAACTAAAGAAATTGGTATAATGAAATCAATAGGTGCAAAGAATAGAACTATATTTATTCTGTTTTTTGTTGAATCAGGATTACTGGGGAGTGTAGGAGGCATAGTTGGAGCTATCCTGGGTTATATTGGTGCAACAAGTTTAGCTTATATTGGAAGTATTGCATTAGGATCAGATTTAATAAGTGCTCATATATCTTGGCAATTATTTGTTGGTTCAATTTTATTTTCATTTATAGTTGGATCATTTTTTGGAACATTGCCAGCATGGAAAGCGTCTAAGTTAAACCCTGTAGATGCACTCCGATATGCAAAATGAAAGAAAAATCACAATAATTATAAAAATAATAATGAAAAAATTAAAAACAATAAAAATACCAAAATAAAATGATATTAGACATATTAAAATATTCAGTAAACAATCTATTTCATAGAAAACTTAGAAGTTTTCTTAGTATTTTGTCCATTTTAATAGGTGTTACTGCAATATATGCATTAATCAGCTTTGGTCAAGGAATAAATGCTTATATGGATGGATTTGCACAAGAAATGGGAACAGATAAAGTATTTTTAATGCCTGGTGGTGGTCTTACTCAAGCTCCAGGTACAAGTAATATATTATTTTCAGAAGATGAATTGGATTTTGTTCGAAAAATCAATGGAGTTGATGAAGCAAGTGGAATGATGATTACAAATGGTAAAGTCAAGTACAAAGATTACAAAGAAAAATATCCTTTTGTAATAGGGATGTCGACTGATTCTAAAGAAAAAAAAATAATAGAAGAAATGTTTGCTGGAATAGAAATAATACAAGGAAGAACTTTAAAAAAAGGAGATTTATTAAAAGCAACTTTAGGATATTCTTATATTATTCAAGATAGGATGTTTAAAAAAACAATGTCTGTTGGAGATAAAATTAAAGTCAATGATATAGAAATAGAAGTTGTTGGATTTTATGAAGAAGTTGGAAATCCTGGTGATGATTCAAATGTTTATTTATCTCAAGAAGGATTTACAGAAATATTTGATATTGAAGATTTTGAATATATTTATGTAAGAACAGCTTATGATCAAAGTCCAACAGATGTATCTGCAAACATAAAAGAAAAATTTAGAAAACATAGAAATCAAAAAGAAGGTGAAGAAGATTTTCAAGTTCAAACTTTTGAAGATATGATGGCAATATTTACAAATATAATTCTTGTTCTAAATGGAGTATTAGTAATCATTGCTTTGATTTCAATAATAGTTGCAGCAATTAATATAACAAACACTATGTATACTTCTATATTAGAAAGAACACAAGAGATTGGTGTTATGAAAGCAGTTGGTGCTAAAAATAAATTTATTTTATTAATATTTGTAATAGAGTCAGGACTTCTAGGACTTTTAGGTGGGACAATTGGAGTTATACTTGGTTATGGAATTGCTAAATTAGGTGGTATAATAGCAGCAATGAATGGACTTTCTATGCTAAGACCAGGATTTCCATGGTGGTTAACAACTGGTTGTTTATTATTTGCATTCTTAGTTGGTGCAGGTTCTGGTTATTTGCCTGCAAAACAAGCAAGTAAATTACAAGCAACTGATGCTTTGCGATGGGAATGAAACGACCGAAGTAATGCTATGAATGAAGCAAAGCGGAATGAATATGCTTTGCGTTGGGAATGAAATCACAGAAATAAACACAATAAAAGAAAAAAAAGAAAAAAATTAAATTTGTGCTTGCCTATCACTCCAAGCAACTAATCCAGTAATTACTATGTGTGCTAAGTGTCCCAATAAACCAATCAATGGAATCAAAGCAACAACTAATGCTAAACTTAACCAGCCTGGATAATTTCTTTGTTCATATATGTTCCATAACCACATGATCATGAAAACAAATCCTACTATTGGTACAAAGAATATAAATCCCCATGCCCAATGTTTCTTTGCTAATATTGGAAGCAAAAAAATATTTGCAATTGGAATCCATGCAAGCCAAGCTTTTTCATAACCTAGTTTTTTAGCAATTGTCATATACGCCCATGCAAAATAAACATATACTACAAGTATTATAAAAAAGAAAAGCATTCCTAAACCAGCTATTGCTCCTAACCCAAGCATACTAGCATAATCAACCATATTATCATCCTCCTTTTGTTTTGTATAATGTATTTAATTTATTGAACCTAATTAATATTGTTTTCATTCAATATAATCTTAATTAAAGAACAAGGATATTTAAATCTTTTGTAATAATGTATATATTTAGTTAGTTGGCCTCAAGTTTGTTTTTGAGACCATCTTCCATCGTAAGATGTTCGAGGAACCGAAAATATTTATTTTATTATATTACATTTTCGGTCAAGAAAACCTGGCCAACTAAATATATACTAAATTATTTATATAAACTTAGTCTGAACCTTATCACTATACTTAAACACATTTTTTTTGTTCAATGTTCTATGTACTTTTCTGTATGAATCAATTTCTTTATTGATTTTTTTAAAATATTCAAGACCACGATCTGTCAAAGTTAATGATTTATTTTTATATTTAATAAACTTATCTTTTTCTAATCTTTCTAAATTTTTGTACAAGGCTCTTTGCTTTTTTGAAACAATTCCAGAATTTAGAACTAATTGAATAAATGTTTGTTTTGATACTTTTACACTTAATGATTTCTTTTTAAGTTTTTTATTCGCTTCAACATACCACCTACCTAAAGTGTAGAGCATGAATCTTTCTGTACGGGTAAGTTTCATTTTAACCTCATTCTTTTACTAGCTTGATATAATCTTAAAAAATCAACTAAAAATAAAGTTGATGTATAAACATTTACTAAAGATTGCTTTATTGAATAAACTCCTGAATCTTTTAATTTAGTATGAAAATATGGATCTGGTGGGATTTTATTTTTTTCCTCTTCTTTATCTTTTTTCTTTTTTATCCCCCAACTAATATGCAAACCTCTAGCAACATCTTTTGGAAGCCTTTTTAAAAAAGGTTCTGCTAAAAAATATTCATAAGAAAAATCTCTTCCTTGAATATAAGTATTTTTCATTCTTCCGCTTGATGACCAATCAAACTCAACAATTAATTGCATTAATTCTAATGATTTTTGTTCATATGTATCTATCATAGAACTAGAAAAAAAACCTTTGACTCTTGACTTTTTAGGAGGATTATTCTTCATATGTTCAAATTCTTTTTTAGTCAAAAGACCTAAGTTAGCAGTAATTTTTGGTTTTAATTCTCTTACAGCAAATCTAAGTCCTGTTCTAAAGTTTTCTAATGTTATTTCTTCAGTCATATTTCCCCATAGAAAAGGAGTCAAACTTAGTTTATAAATTTAATTAAAGAAAATAAGAAAATAAAACAAAAAAGAAAATAAAATGGGCCTGAAGGGACTTTCGTATCATAAAGATAATTCGAACCCTCAATCCTCCGGTTTCTTTCAATAAAGTTAAGAGCCGGATGCTTTAACCAGGTTAAGCCACAAGCCCATACGCTGATGCCCGGATTTGAACCGGGATATCCGTAAGGAAACGAGATGACAGGAAATATTTTCCAGTCTCGCGCAGTACCAGGTTGTGCCACATCAGCAGTGTTCATTTTTTTGTATCCATGAGGAAACGAGATGACAGGAAAGATTTTCCAGTCTCGCGCAGTACCAGGTTGTGCCATGTCGGCTTATATATAGAAGAATTAAATCATTTCTTTATAAAGTTTTTTATATAAGTTGAATAAAACAAAAAACAATTTAAAAAATTAAGATTGTTCTCTAAGCATATTTGAATAATTTCTAAAGAATCTCCTTCTGTCTTTATATCTAGTAAACCCTCTTTTAATAGGTTGGAATAAATCAAGAATATCTTCATTAGAATAAACTTCTTCATTAACAACCATTTCCTTTTCAGGTTCCGGAGGGGAAATCAAACCAATGTCTTCTAAAATAGTAACAACTTTATTTTTCATTTCCTTTTTAGAACAATAAGTACTATATGATGTAAAACTTTTAACATGATTAATAGAGGAATTAAAACTAAGATGTAACTTACTAATTTTCTTATTAACAAAATAACACTTAATAGGATTATGATGAAATGCTGAACATACTGCATAATTATTTTGAATCTCTGATAGTGTCATATAATCTCTTACAGCAGTAAATAACCTTTGCATATCAGAATCACAAGTTATAACATTTATATTTTGATTATCAATTAGACATTTATATAATGAAGATGCAACAATCTGTTCATCAGTCTTTAAATCTTTTTTTGTACTTAGACGATCTTTATACCTAAAAGAATAACTTCTTTTAACATCTGTATTTTCTGATACAAATTCAACTAATTCTAAAAGTTTATCAAAAATAACATTGTCACTTAATTTTATTCTTCTTCTTTTTGCAACTCTTAAAACTTCTGAATATGTCCAACATAAATTATTAAATATTTGAGCATTCTCATCTGAATAAATATTTCCATTATCTTGAGAATGACTTCTATGCCTGCACTTCCTAGTTTCTTTTTTATTAAAATTTTTTAACTTTTCTCTAATAATTTGTTGAAATCTTGAAATTTCTTCTACAACTTTATTAACAGTAAATACCTTTTGATTTGATAATAATTTAATAAAATCTTTATATTGGTCAACCTTACTATTAATAATTTATTTATCTAATTCATAAAAGAATCTACAAGGGTAAACACCATCATAATACCAATTAACAGAATCTTCACAAACACCATTATCCACCATAATTAATTTTTCAGAACCTAAAATTTCTTCTAATGTAAATAATTTTCTTCCATTATTGTCCCTAATTATAACCATATAAAACTAAGAATCTTATATCTTTTTTAAAGATTTCGAAAAAGCATATGTTATATATACTTTTTTAAATATAATAAATTTACACAATCTTTATATATATCAACAACTATATAAGATTAAAGGGGTTGATAATTATGGAAAAAACACAAATAGGTAAAATAACACATTTCTTTGACAAAATAAGCGTAGCTGTCATCGAATTAACAGATACATTAAAGATAGGAGATAAGATCTTAATCGAAGGCCATGGTAATTCTTTTGAACAAGATGTTACATCAATGCAGATCGAGCATGACAAAGTAGAAGAAGCTAAATCAGGTCAAAGTGTTGGAATGAAGACTGATCAACTGGTTAAAGTTGGTGATTTGGTGTTTAAGTTATAAATTTTTTTATTTTTTTAGAATTCTACTCAATCATTTCAATCTCAATATGAAGCCCTTCTGGTATAGGTACTCTCATAACTAAACGTAAAGCTCTTTCATCAAGACCTAAATCTATAAGTCTTTTATGTATTCTCATTTCATATCTTTCAAAAGAAGCTTTTCCTTTACCACACGGAGTTTTACGTGTAGTTAATTTTAATTTTTTAGTAGGAAGAGGTATAGGTCCATGCATAACTACTCCTGTCTTATCTGCAATATTTGATATAAAATCACAAACACTGTTTATTTTTTCTATATTTGTACATGCTAGTTTTATTCTTGCTTTTTGCATATTATGGCCTCATAATGAATTACATTCACCATGTAAAAAAATGAAATAAAAAAAAATTAAATTTATTTTTGGACTAAATCAATACACATACCAGCTGCAACAGTTGTACCACTATCTCTAATTGCGAATCTTGATAACTGTGGTATTTCTTTTTGCTTTTCAATTACTACTGGTTGTACTGGTTTTAGTTTAACAATTGCTGCATCTCCGTTCTTAATAAAGTCAGGATTTTCTGCTAAAACTTCTCCAGTTGCTGGATTTAGTTTTTTCTCAATTGCTACAACTCTACATGCAACTTGTGCAGTATGTATGTGGAATACTGGTGTGTAACCAACTGTGATTACACTTGGATGGTTTAATACAACCATTTGTGCTGTAAATTCAGTTGCAACCATAGGAGGTTTACTTTCATGTCCTAATACATCTCCTCTTGCTAAATCCTTTTTACCAAATCCTCTAACTGAGAATCCAATATTGTCACCTGGTTCAGCTTGTTGTATCTGTTCATGATGCATTTCTATAGTTTTTACTTCACCAACAACTCCTTTACCTTCTCTACCAGGCATTGCAATAACTTTGTCACCTATTTTCATTACACCTGTTTCAATTCTACCTACAGGTACAACTCCAATTCCAGTGATGTTATATACATCTTGTATTGGTAATCTTAATGGTAAATTAGTTGGTTTTTCTGGTTGTACTAGTTCATCTAATTGTTCTAATAATGTTTTTCCTGTGTACCAAGCCATGTTTTCAGATTTTTTAGCAACATTATCTCCAACTAATGAAGCAATTGGTATAAATGCAATATCTTCAATTTTATATCCAACTGTTTGTAATAATGCTACTATACCTTTCTTAACTTCTTCAAATTTAGCTTGATCATACTTAACCATATCCATTTTATTAACAGCTATGATTAATTGATTAACACCAAGAGTTCTTGCTAAAAAGATATGCTCTTTAGTTTGAGCCATTACACCATCATTAGCAGCTACTACAACAACTCCTGCATCTGCTTGAGATGTACCAGTAATCATATTTTTAATAAAGTCCTTGTGCCCTGGAGCATCAATTACTGAGAAATAAAATTTAGGTGTTTCGAATTTCTTATAAGCTAAGTCAATTGTAACCCCTCTTTCTCTTTCTTCTTTTAAATTATCCATTACAAAAGCAAACTCAAAGCCGCCTTTACCAAGCTCTTCTGCTTTTTCTTTTAGTTTCCTCATTTCTTGTTCAGGTACATTTCCTGAATCAAATAATAATCTACCTACAGTAGTAGATTTACCATGATCAACATGTCCAATAAATACAAGATTCATGTGTGGTTTTCCTTTTGCCATATTTAAATTTCCTCCAATTTATTTTTTTATTTTTATATAAATATTATATATAATTCTATATATGAACGTTATATATAACTCTATATGTAGGTTTTGAATATCCCTTTATAAAGTTTGCTATTCTTACCTTGATGCAACCCTTGCCTGTAAGGCCAGCAAGCCAATGTTAAATTTGTCAAACAAACTGGTGCTCTATTCGAGATTACAATGCTTAGAACAGGCTAGCGAAAGGGTTGTATCAATTTTGCTTGTTAACCAAATTCCTACTGATTATCAGTCAACCCTTTTCTTTCCCTAATCTTCTTAATAACTCTTTGCTGTAATTCCATTGGTAACTTTTCAAACATCTGATCTATTAATGAACTACTTCCTCTACCACCAGTTCCACTTCTTAAATCATTTGACCATCCAAATAATTCACCAACAGGCAATTTTGCTTTAGCAACAACTAATGAACCAACTTGATTCATTTCAAGTAATTGCCCTCTTCTATTACTAACTAATTTTGATATTTCTCCCATAAATTCTACAGGAGCTTCTATTCTTAAAACTTGTAATGGTTCAAAGATCAATGGTCCAGCTGTACTTATTGCACCCCTAATACCTTCTCTTACTGCAGGATATAACTGTGCAGGACCTCTATGAATTGCGTCTTCATGCAATTTACAATCATTCATAATGATTAACATTTTAAGACAAGGATCTCTTGCTAATGGACCAGCTTTCATAACATCTTCAAACATGTCTAAAACCATTTCCATGATTTCATTAATATGAACAATACCTCTTGTTCCATCAACAAAAATATTTCCATTAAACACATCTTTAACTTTGTCTGCTTTTTTAGTATCCATACCAGCATCAATAAACTTTTGTCTAATTTCAAGATCCCTTTTCTTCATTCTCATTTCAGGAACTTCTCCCTTTTTAATCAAATCATGAAGTTCAGGAGTTAAAGGTTGTGCTGTAAAGAACAAATGATTGTGTTTATTAGGTGATTTACCCATAGCTTCTTGACCAACCCTTGTTATAGCTTCTCTATAAACAACAATTGGATCAGAAGTTGTAACATCAAGCCCTTTTTCTTTTCTAATTCTTTCTTCTATAACTTCAAGATGTAATTCACCCATACCATGCATTAAATATTCTCCTGTTTCTTCATTAATTTCAATTTTAATAGTAGGATCTTCTTTTCCAACCATACGTAGAATCTTTATTAACTTATCAAGATCACTTGGTTTTTTTACTTCAATTGCTTTTGTAATTACAGGATCAAAAATGTGTGTAATTTGCTCAAAAGGTTCTGTTTTATTAAAACTAACAGTTTCACCAGGATAAGCTTTGATTCCTGCTGCTCCAATAATATTTCCTGCAGGAATTTTATCAACAATTTCCCTTTTTGCACCTTTTCTAATAAAAATTTGTTGGATTCTTGCAGGTTGACCTAATCTATTAAGGAAAACTTGTTCACCTTTCTTCATTGTACCTGAAAACAATCTTCCAGTTGAAATTTCTCCTGCTTGAGGATCAACTTCTACTTTAATAACTACAAAAAATAATGGTCCATTTGGATCACAGTTCATTAATGATTTTCCTTCTTCTGATTCAATATCACCATGCCAAATTTTAGGAATTCTATATTTTTGTGCAACAATTGGATTTGGTAAATGCCTGATTACAGCATCAAGCACAACTTCATGAACTGGTGCTTTTTTTGCAAGAATTTTATAATTATCAGGATCATCTGATTGATAAGCATCAATTATTTCTTTAAATGAGATCTTATGTTCTTTCATATAAGAAACACTCATACCCCAATTATGTACAGCTGACCCAAAAGTAACACTACCATCTATAACATTTACTTGCCATTTTTCTTTAAACTCTTCTGGAGCATTTTCTTTAATAAATTCATTAACACCAGCAATAATTTTTACAAATCTTTCCTGCATTTGTTCAGGTGTTAATTGTAACTCTTTTATCATTCTATCAACTTTATTAATAAAAAGTACAGGTTTTACTCTTTCACGCAAAGCTTGACGCAGAACAGTTTCTGTCTGAGGCATTACACCTTCAGATGCACAACATAATACAATTGCACCATCAACAGCTCTCATTGCTCTTGTTACATCACCACCAAAGTCTACGTGACCAGGAGTGTCTATTAAATTGATTAAGAATTCATCATCTTTAAATGCATGAACCATTGATACTGATGCAGCATCAATTGTGATTCCACGTTCTTGTTCATCTTCATGGAAATCCATTACTAATTGTTTACCAGCTAATTGTTCAGACATCATACCTGCTCCTGCAAGTAAGTTGTCAGTAAAAGTAGTTTTACCATGATCAATATGAGCACAAATAGCTATATTTCTAATTTGTGTTGGTTTTCCAACCAATCTCATTACCTTTTCAGTCATTGATTCTGCCATTTTTTCATTTACCTCTAAATTTTATATTTTGAGGTCCATAAATCATTTGATTTATGATACCTCTAAATTTTATATTTTATTTTTTTATACTTTATTTAATACTTTATTTAATCTGAATTATTTTTTTAAATTTTAAAATACATGTTTTTCATGTACTGTTGTATAATCATGAAGTTCTTCTATTCCAAACCATAACTTGATTTCATTTTCTGCATCTTCTTTATTACCTGAAGCATGAATTAAGTTTTTAATAGAAATACCCTTTTTATCAGTATACTCATAACTATGATGGGAATAATCTCCTCTAATAGTCCCAGGTGCAGCAGTTCTTGGTTCTGTTCCACCAACAGTTTTTCTTACTAAATCAACTGCATGTAACCCTTCTAAAACTACAGCAATAACTGGCCCTTCGACTATAAAGTTCTCTAATCCTTTGTAAAAATCTTTTCCTAAATGAGCTTTGTAATGTTTTTTAGCAAAGTCTCTGTCAACCCAAACCATTTTCATTCCAGAAATCTTTAAACCAATTTTTTCAAACCTACTAACAATTTCGCCACAGATTCCTCTCTGAACACAGTCTGGTTTTAATAATATTAATGTTCTTTCTATCATTTTATGATTTTCTTTCTATTTTTATTTTTTCTTTAGTTATTTCTTTATTTACTTCTTAGACTTTTTCTTAGATTTTTTTAAATAATGTTTACTCCATCTAGTAGCAATTGGTTTTCGTCCTAATTTTATAAGATTCTTTTCACATTTATTAGAACAAAAATAAAAAATCTTACCATCAGTCTTTACATACATTTTTCCTGTTCCTTTTGGAATTTCTATTCCACAAAAAGTGCACTTCACCATTTTCTTACACCTTTCCCCGACCTTTTTTACCAATAGGTCTTGCTTCAATTTCAGTTTCTCTAAGCATTAAAATATCTCCAAGTTTAACAGGTCCTTTAACATTTCTTCTAAGGATTTTGTTTTTATCTCTTCCGTCTAAAACTTTACACCTAACTTGAGATGCTTCTCCTCTTGAACCAGTTCTTCCTATTACTTCTTCAACACGTGCAGGCACTGCTCGTGTAAAAAAAACTTGTCCTTTAGAAACTTCTTCAGTTTTTCCTTTACCTTTACCTTTTATTTGTGTTTTTTTAATTGCATCTGGCATTTTTTATCAACCTACCTTAATTATATTGTAATATTTTTTATTTATATTATTTTTATCAAAATTAAAATAAAATTTTTATTCTGACTTTGCTAAAGATTCAACTAATTTTTTAGCTTCACCTTCATTAACAACTGCAACAGCTGATGTTCCTAGTTCTAATCCTGCAGCTGCACCTAGTTCTTCTTTTGTTGCAACTTCGTAACATTTTAATCCTTTTTCATCGCATAATAAAGGAATATGCATAACGATTTCAGGTGGTGTTACATCTTTTGCAATTGCAACTAATTTTGCTTTACCTTTTTCAATTACTTTTGTAACTTCGTTTGAACCTTTTGCAAGTTTTCCAGTTGTCTTAGCTACTTCAATAGCTTCAAATACTTTTTCTTGTACATCTTTTGATGCTTCTATTTTTGGCATGTTTATCTTCCTCCTATAGAGTTTATATTAATTGATTATTACCAAGGCATTTCGTTAGAACGAATACCTCAATCCACACTTCATATGAAATGTTTCATCAATCATTGGTATGTCAAAAATCACTAAAGTGATTTTTGATCATGCTCAGGAATTTACAATTCCTGACATATTATATGAGATTGAGAAATAGTTTATAAAGTTAACTAAAATTTTAAAATTTTTAGTGACTTTATACTCAAAAATATATGATTTTTGTTGTATAAAGTTTTTGGAAATTTAAATATAAGATTTCTATTTCTTCCTTTTCCTTTTCTTCTTGCCATGCTTACCAAACTTATGCTTCCTAACCCAATAACCAGTAGGCACAACTATAAATAAGAAGATAACTAAACTTAACAAAGAAAAAAACAATGTTGATGAGAAAAACTCTAATCCAAACAATGGCTGCTCTTCATCCTTTTCAACTAATCCATCAGAAACCACAGAACCAGTTACTTGATTCACTTCAACTTCAGGCACAAAATTTTCATTTAATGTAATTGCCATATAATTAAAACCATTAACTTCAGTTTTATAAAAATAATAATCAGACGATGTACTTTTCCAAATAACTGGATAAGAAGTCCATTCTTTATCCTGAGTATCATATAAATTTAATTTCACAGTTGACATGTTAAGATCATTTTCAATAACAAAAGATTTATTCAATCTAAAATCAATTAAAACATTTTTAAGATTATCATTATCAATATTTGTTGCTTCAAGATTCATATATTTATACACAATATCAGGTGCAGAGACTTTAACTCTTTTTGGTTGTTTTTTATAAGACTTTATTGTTAATGTAACAGACTTGCTTTGATTAAAAACTTCAAAATCAAGATCAGTGATTGGTATTATTTCAGATTCAACCTTAACAATCTTTGATTGACCCTGTCCAATCACAGCATAACCATATGTTTTAGTTTCTTCTTCATTAACTTCTGCTCCAGAACCTCCGCCACCACCAGAAGAACCTCCGCCGCCACCACCACCTCCACCATCATCAGTACTACATCCTTGATATACAGCAGCACTTCCATCATTACAATCACTTCCCAAAGGACATCCACTTCCATAACCATCTCCATCTCTATCTGCACATTGTTCATGCACAGCAGAATGTGTTAAACCAGTTATTCTATACCTAGTATTATTATTTATTCTTGAACAATTATAAACACTATCTAAACCATTACAAGTAACCAATCTTTCATTTGCACCATTACATCCAGGAGTTATTTGTGACAAATTATTAATATCAGCATCTTTTACACAAAGAGTATTAAAGCTTGCATTTATATCATCTACATAAACAGTTTTTGTTCCACTTACTTGTAATCCTTTAACAATTAAGAATCCTCTTGAATAAGTTGTATTTTGTTTTGAAATTGTAACATTATAAAGATTAATATTAGCAAGGCTAGTGTTTGTCACAGCTTCAATTGTTAAGTTTTCATCAATCTGCATTGTAAGATTATATTCTCCAGCAAACTGTTGAACAAGGTTGGTAGAGTTGTCTATTAATACAGTTAGGTTTAATGCAGAACCACCACCAGCACTTCCTGATGAAGATGTAGCAGTTACAGATGAAGAATTTCCTTGCACATTATCATTAGTATCTACAAGACCATCATTATCATCGTCAGTATCTAATATATCATAAACACTATCATTATCAGCATCTGTTAAATCACCAACATTAATTTGAACAATCTGCGATGTATGTAACAAAGAATCATTCACTGTAATATTTACATAATAAATACCAGTATTAAAATAAGTAACATTCCACATAAATCTATTACTAAATTTTGATATATTACTCATATTAATATCATAATATAAAGTATCTGCATCAGAATCTGTTGCAGTAACTGTAAAATCAACAGAATCATTAGTATCTAAGTCAACCCAAACTGTAATATTTTCAATCAATGTTATCACAGGCCTAGCATTAACACTAGTATTACAATATTGTATTTCTGATTTAAACAAAGTATCAGAAGAATCATTCATATAAACAGTATAATTATGAAACCCAGTTAAACCAGTTACATTTAAATAAAAATTATTACCATCAGCATTAGGTGTTAATGTATAATTAGTTCCATTTATTCCTACAAAAGAATTATTAATTTTTCTGTATGTAGTTATATTTACATAAATGCTTGATGCATGTATTGAAGAACCATTTTCAGGTGTTGGACCTACAAAACTAACATTTGGAACCATGGATAAATATGCATCAATCCTTGGAAAACCTGAAATTGAAACATTTGTTGTTTGAATTAAAGTATTGATTTCAGAAACAGTTAAATTTATTTGGTTTTTTTCCCATTGATCTTGACGTAATAAAGCAATTGCTCCTGCAACATGCGGTGCTGACATTGAAGTACCACTTGCAATTGCAAAAGTTGTAGGAGTACCAATATATGTTGAAGTAATTGACACACCTGGTGCTAAAATTTCTAAATCAGAGTTTCTATTTGAACTAGAATACAAAGCATCATTATCATCTGAACCACCTACAGAGATTACTTGAGAATTACAAGCAGGATAAGATAATTTTGTTGTTGAACCATCATTACCAGATGATGCAATAACTGTAATGTTAACATCATAAGCAGAAGCAATAGATGCATCAATATTAGTTGGACAATCAGAAGAAGTATACAATTCTTCTGTACCTAAACTCATGGAAATTATTGTTATATTATATGCATCTTTATTAGTAACGCACCAATCAATACCAGAACCTGTATCTGAGATATCTCCTCCTCCTCCAGAATTAAGTGATTTTATTGCAACAATGTTTGCATCAGGAGCAACACCATAATAAGTTGCATGATCCGATACAATAATACCTGCAACATGTGTTCCGTGACCAAAATCATCATCACACGCATCATTATTAGCAGTACAAACAGTATTTGTTATTGTATTTTTTCCTGCTAAAACTTTTACACCAAATTCTGTACCAAGATTACTATGATTATAATAAATTCCGGAATCAATTACACATATTGTTTGACCAGTACCAGTTATATTATTTTGATTAACTCTTCTTGCCCAAACTTCAGGTGCATGAATAACAGGAACAGATGCATCTAAAAATGCTTTTACAGGCATATCAAAATCAACTGATTCAACAAAAGGATTTAAGATTAATTCTTGTATTGCTTCTTGATTTGCTGTGCCTGTGATAATTGGAGAATTTTCAAACTGTGAATCAACAATAAACTCAGGATCAGAATCTACATTAGTATCAGAAGTAGAACTTACATCATTTGATGCATCTAAATCATCTAAAACTTCTTCTTGTATTTCTTCAATTATTTCTTTCTCTGTTTTGTCACCAACTACTAAATCCTCAACAACAGAGTCTTTTAACTTAACAATAACTTTGACTTCATCTTGGTCTTCTAATATATCAATAACTTCTTCAGAAACTTTGACTTCATCATCATCAACAGAAACAGAAACAGAAACATTTACAACTAATAAAAACAAAATTATTATTACTAAATACCACCTCAGTTTATTCATATACTTTGTCATGATGCATTAATTTCCAAAAATAAATAAAATTTTCCTCTTTATCAACTTTAAACAATAAAACAAAGCTTTTATCAATATGTACCCTTTTATATTCTTTTAGATTATGTCTTAAATTTTTATATCTATCTATTGAATTATGGTCATTATTTATAATTTGTTTTATTTTTTTATTTAGAATAATCACCCTTTTTCTATCTTTTTTAGAAAGCTTTTTTATCAAAAGCTTTAGTTCATTTGATATATCAAAACTAAACATTTCAACCACACAATCTATCAAGCTCTTTTATACTCATCTTTCTTTTGAATTTATGTTTCTTTTTCCAATTCTCACAATCATGAATCATTTTATTCACGACTTCTTCTTTTACTTGTTTTTCTATAAACTCTTCACCAAACATTTCTGCAAACCTATCTAAAGCTTCAGCTTTATCTCTTAATCCAAACTTTTCCTTTATAACACCTAAGACCCTACTTGTATAATCATCAACTTTTACATTCATTGAAACACTCATATTACCTCACCTCACATAAAATTAGTTTATATTAGTTAGAATTAGTAGAGGTTATATATAAAAGTATCGGAAATCTTTATAAGATTTCTGGACTTTTATGCCCAAAAATCTATTTGATTTTTGATGTATAAGTGTTTCGGAAATTTAAACAACATTCAAACAATATAAATCCCTTTCCACAGAACAATATTAACCTTTTCACCTAACTTCAGTTTTCTAAGTTTTTCATTCTTAACTTCAACAGATTCATATGTTTCTGGATGAAGAACCTCAACACTAGGCTTTATCTTAGAAATAGTTGTTTCATATGTGTCTAAAACAGAAACCTTGTCAGAATATTTAAAAGATATTTTTTTATTAAGAACAATGTCAGTTCCTGAAACCTTTTTACTAACATTTTTAACAAGAACTAGTTTTTTATTAAAAACAATAACGTCAGACTTACCAAATTCAGGGACTTTAAACAAAACATTAAGTCTAAAGATATGCCTTCCTGTTTGTTTATCTTGAGAAAATAAATGTTCATTTAATGAAACAATTCCACCAAATTCTTCATATAGTTTATTAGAAATTGTTCTTAAAAACTTTTTAGATGAAAGATATATGTCTACACCATTTTTAACTTTTGCTTCCTTTGCAATGTAAACATTCTTTTTTTCATACTTTTTAACATACCTAAGCAAAAAATCCATCACTTTTTGGTTAGGGTTTCTAATCTGTAAAACTCCTTCAAAATACTGATTTGGGTTGTGTTTTGCTACTTGTGTCATTTTTATTATTACATATATGTATGGCGCCTGTTAAGGCCAGTGAGCACCCACGCAAGTTGTTATACTTCTGGGGCTTTCCATTCCATTATTCAGCACATGGAAAGTGCGAACGAGCCATACATAGTTAAAAAAATCACAAGATTTTTAAAACCTTTGCTTTTAAATGCACATATGAAACATATTTTAAAGAAAATATGGAACTTTTTATGGCATGAAGATGATATTGCCACATTTAAAGGATTTCTAAGCTTATTAGCTAACTTAGCTATTGCGTTTATTATTATAAAATTCATATTTTATCCTGGTCTAGGATTTGCTTTAAACACAGACTATCCAATTGTAGGTGTTTTATCAGAAAGCATGGAACATCAACTAATTAACCCATGCACTCAATACAACCAGTTTGGTGAATGTGTTGCAAAAGATAAAAACCAGTATGAATTATGCAATCAAAAGTATAGTAATTGGTTTTATGTTAATTATGAAACATTTTGGAAAGAATGTGGTCCTTGGTATGAAAACATAGATATAACTAAATCGGAATTTGAAAATTATAATCTTAAAAATGGTTTTTCAAAAGGTGATATGTTAATTATTTATGGATCTAAACCAGAAAATGTTAATCCTGGAGATATTATTGTGTTTGAAGGAAACAGAAGATACCCTATAATACACAGAGTTGTTAGAAAATATGAAGAAGAAGGAAATATTTATTATCAAACAAAAGGAGACCATAATAAAGATTCAATAAAAGATTTAAGTTTGAATGAAGAAAAAATAATCCATAATGAAAAGACTTTTAAAGGAAAAGCAATTTTCTGGATACCTTACTTAGGATATGTTAAGATTATACCAACTGAAATATATAAATTAATTATAAATTAATAAAATGAATATAGGAGCGTGAAAAAATGAGTATGCTATTTTGTCCAAAATGCGGTCATTTACTTGTACCCAAGCAAAAAGAAAGTAAAAAGATAATGCAATGTAACAATTGTAATTTTTCAACAAAAGAAGTTAAAAATGCAAAGATTTCTGAAAAAATGAAAACAGAACAAACACCAGCTGTTTCAGTTATTGATAAACAAGTTGAAGTAGACCCTTTAACAAAGGAAAAATGTCCAAAATGTAGTCATGATAAAGCATATTATACAATGGTTCAGACAAGAGCAGCAGATGAACCAGAAACAAAGTTCTTTAAATGCGAAAAGTGTAAACATCGATGGAGAGATTATAGCTAATCTCACCTTTTTATAAACCCAAACAGTTTCTTATTACCAACATCAAGAATTTTATCCAAGACTTTACTAAACTCAGACTTTAACACATCCACACTTTTATCATTATTAACAACCATTAAATCTGACCTAGAGATAGCATCACCCAATCCCCAACCAAACTCTGTTCTTTCTCTGTACTCAAACTCATCAAAAGTCTGTGGATCTGATGGTGAACATCTTTTTAACATTCGATTAAACCTAATTTTGGGTGAAGAATGAACACCAATTAAAATAAAATCATCACCATACTTTTTCTTAAACAAATCTACTTCTTTCATGCCCCTAACACCATCTAAAGCAATAACTCCAACATCTTTATACTTTTCAATATGAGGTATACACTTTTTTGCAACAGCATCATAACCATAAACCTTTCTAAGCCTTGTAGCATATTCACGGAGAGTAAGATTATCTATGACTTGGCCTTTTTTCACCATTTCTTCCCTTACAATCCTACTCATCACAATAATTGGTATTGTTCTTTCTTCTATAACCATTCTTAAGATTTTTTTCCCAGAACAAGGCATTCCTGTGACTGCAATTATTTTCATATCAAAATACAAAAATTCCCAATGTTTAAATACTTTTTCTTACACTTAACTAGGAGTGAAAACTAATATAGTTTTCTATTATACCCATTCTAAAATCATTAAATATATAAACAACGAATTAAAAATAAATTATAACAAAGTATGTGGAAAGCGCCAATTGGCAAGTGAACACCTAGCACATGGTAACACTATCAGGACTTTCCATGTGACTATGATTAAAATTGGAAAGTGTGAACGAGCTTTCCACATACTAAAGGGGTTAATAGATTGACAAATGAAATAAGACAATTATTTGCAGACTTTCCACAAAACAAAGATACTTCTCTATTCATGGTTTTTGAAGGCTTAGATGGAGCTGGCAAAGGTTTATTCATGGGTAAAATTCAACACTTCATTTTCACATATGTCAAAATTTGCTCTGCATTACTAGGAACAAGAGAACCAACATATGGTGGTTTTGGATATAAACAAAGAATAATGCTTGCAACTGATAAAAATCCTGATTCTAAAAAAGAAGAATGTATTAAAAATTATATCAATGATAGAAAAGCTCATCAAAGGGAAATAAAAACAATATTAGAACCAAGTGATTCAAATCCTTTTGGTATAGTAATGTGTGATAGATATATGTTTTCTACTTTAGCTTTTCAAGTTGCACAAGAAGAATTAATTTATTTAAAAGAAAATAATAAAAAAATGAATTTTGAACAAAAACAAGAAATATTTAAAAAATTAATTATTCAGCATAGAGATCAAGATCCTAAAAAAGATGTATTATTTCCAGATGTCATATTTTTATTAGACGTTCCTGCAGAAGTTGCATTAAAAAGAAGTTCAGGAGATAGTTCAAGACAAGGTACTGAAAAATTTGATACAGTAACAATGCAAAGATTAGTTAGAAAAAATTATTTATATTTAGCAAGTCAATGTGATAATTGTGTTGTAGTTAACTCACACTTACCACCTGAACAAATGTTTCAGGATGCATTACAGTTTTTAGTTTATTATCTAGATAAAAAATGTCCAAAATATCTAAGATATTTATTAAAAAACATTGAAAAAGCGTTTCACAAAGAATCTTACCTTGATTTTATACAAAGAACTAAAGAATCTTTAGAAACTAAAAAAAATTTTAATTTATTAAATCCAGAACAAAATTTAGTTAACCAAGTTATTATAGAAGTACATTTTAATTCACAAAATTTATATGAAAAAAGAGATTTATTTTTGAAAAATCTTAATGATGAATGGACACGTCTTAATGGAAAAGTTAATTATAATGAATTTGAAAAAGAGTCTGTACAAAGAATAATTAAAACTAATTTAGGTTTAGAAATTGATGAAAATAAAATATTTATTGGACATAAAGTTTTCAAAATTAATAAAGATGTTAAATATGCACATTCTTATCATGTAAATATTGATACAAAAGACATAAACTTAAACAAAGAAAAATACAAAGACTATGGTTGGTTTACAGATATTGATCAACCAAGGATTGCTGAGTTTGAAAAAACAACTCAGTTAAAGATTGATGGATTCTTAACAGAACTTAGAAAAAGTGTTGATAATGTTTAAAAAAACAACAAATTAAAAAAACAAACTAAAATTTATTCATCAGATTCTTCTTTAGAATCATCTTTTGAACAGAAATCAAATAGCTTTTTACAACCACGTTGTGCTTCATAACTTATTTTTTTTTCTTGTTTTTCTTGAATTGTACTTCACCTCAATTTTTTACACAATCTATCCCAACTTTTTTCTCCCAAGGAAATGTCAAAAATTAAAAATTTTTGATCATGATCAGAATTCAATGAGAAGTAAGTAATACTTTCATCATTCGTTAAAAAACGAATTGAATTCTGACATTATTTATGATTTTATAGAACCTAAATGATATATAAATAAGATGGAAGTGTAAACTATATAATGAATTGAGATATTATTCTAAAGTGGTTGTCAAGAATATTATTATTAAGTAAGAAATAGTTTTTGTCATTTTTAAAAACAAAGAAAAAAATAAAAACCCAAAAAAGTAAACTTTTGGGGCCCAAAAAATCTTTGATTTTTTGGGAATTAAACAGAAATAAAGAATTTATTCAGCTGCAGGTTCTTCTGCTTTTTCTTCTTCAGCAGGTGCTTCTTCTTCTTTTTTCTCTTCTTCTGCAGGTGCTTCAGCTGGTGCTTCTTCTGCAGGAGCTTCAGCTTCTGGAGCAGCCTCTTCTTTCTTTTCTTCTTCAGCAGGTGCTTCAGGTTGTTTTTCTTCTTCTTCCATTTATATCATTCCTCCATGTTATTAAACAATAAATATACTCGAATAAACGAGAATTATTTGCTTAATATATAGAAATTACTAAATCATATAAAAGTGTTACTGTTATTCTTGTTAAATTATGTTAGAATTACGATTAATTTTGTTATTATTTATTATTCTTGTAAAATTTTTATTTCTTCTTCTGTAACAAAGAAGCAATACTATGTTGTTTTACTTTGCCTTTTTCAGCATCTATTTTCATGTTAATGGTTTTAAATGATCTTGTGACAATTGTAATGTTCCAAACATTGCCTAGTTTTACTAATTTTTGTATTATGATAATTGTTTTCATACTAGATTCATTTGGATATTCTTTTTTTTGAAACTTGTCAACCAATTCAAGAACTTGTTCTACATTTAGTTTAACTTTTTTTATATCAATTGGAAGAACTTTTGCCCCTTTCTTCTTTAGAACTTTGTCTTCTCTAGAATCAACAAATTTACCTTGCTGCATTGCAAATGTTGTGATTGTATCTTTTTTATTATCATAATAGCCTAACTGCCAGTCACTTGGTAGTTGTGGGTCAATTGCTAGGAAACCATAGCTAAGTTTACAATGTTTATGAGCTTTTTTCCAATCTTTGAATGTTTTGTTTTTTTCAAGTGTTTGTAATGCGTTTTGAAAGTACATGGTATGATTTAAAATGCTTTAATATATAAAACTATTTATCATATTTACCAAGAATTCCTCTTGCAGCTAATACACCAGTCACAGCTGCATTTACAATTCCTCCGCTTAAGCCGCAGCCGTCGCCTGCAAAGAAAAGGTTTTCTATGTTGGTTGATTCAAAACCTTTTGTGATAAAAGGTCTGATGTATCTGAATTTAATCTCTGGCCCATACAAAACCAAGTTGTAGCCTTGATTTAAACCAGGAATTATATTACTTAGTTTTTCAATTCCACCTATTATTCCGTCAAAAACTCTGTAACTAAATACTTTTGCCAAATCACCTAGTTCAACATCCTTTAAAGTTGGTTCAAAACTCAGCCTATCTAATCTATGCGGTCTTGATCTTCTAAATCTCTTGACATCAGCATACATCTGCATTATTGGTTTTCCAACACCTGCTGACCTAAACAAGTTAGCAATTGATGTTGTCCAATCATACATATTTGCTTGTGGTTCATCTAATGTTTCTGTATATAACAAAGCAAAATTAGTGTTTTTAGATTTTTTATCCTTTCTTGCATGACCATTTACACCAACCAGACCTTCTAAACCAAATTCTTCACTATAATCTTCTTTTACAACAAAACCATTTGGATTAGTACAAAAAGTTCGTACTTGATCATCATAATTATTTGTTCTTATTTTAAATTTAGGATCATAATCAATAACAATAATGTCTTCCATTATTTCTGCAGGTGTTTCTAACCTTACTCCTATGTCAAGAGGTGGATAGATATAATTTAGTTTATGCTTATTTGCTAATTGTGTATACCATGCTGCACCTGATCTTCCAGGTCCAAGTATTACATTTTTTGCTTTTATATGTTCTCCTTTTTTTGTTATCACACCTGTTACCTTTTCATCTTTAACAATAATATCTTCTACTTTTGTGTTTAATTTTATTTCTAAACCTTTATCTAGCAAATCCTGTTTAAATCTTTGCATCAAACCAATCAACTTATCAGAACCAATGTGTCTTTTTCTTATAGGGATATATGTCATTTTAATAATTGCATCTTTTATCAATTTTTTTGTCTGATCTTCATTACCAATAACTAATTCAAGTTCTTCTTCACTAAATTGTTGAAATGTTTTGTCAACATAATCAATTAATTCATTTGCTTGTTCCTTGCTAACATAACTTGTCAAATCAACACCAGACCTATAATCAAGGTTAAGTTTACCATCTGATAATCCTCCTGCACCACCAAAACCAGACATTATATTGCATGGTTTGCATTTAGGACACTCAATAATATCCTCAAGAACACATACTCTATTACTAATATCTCTTCCTTTATCAATTAATAAGACTTCTAAACCTTTTTCAACTAGTTCTTTTGCTGCAAACAGTCCAGCAGGACCTGCACCTACAATTATAGTATTGTATTCTTTCATTATCATGACCCCTTATGTCAATTCTATATTTTTTTCAATATTACAATATCTCTATTCACACTCTTTTTTTGCTAGATCAACTAATTTAGAAGCTAAACCAATATAATTCTCAGGTTTTAAAATAAGTAATTCTTTTTTAACCTTTTCATCAACATCTAATCCTTGAATAAACTTTTTTAATTCATTCATTGTTAAGCTTTTTCCTCTTGTTAACTCTTTTAATTTTTCATAAGGTTTATCATAACCTTCTCTTCTTAAGATTGTTTGTATTGCTTCTGCAATCACAACAATATTAGAATTTAAATCTTTTAATAATTTATCTTTATTAATTTCAATCTTATCCAGACCGTTAATACAATTATTATATCCTAGCAAACAATGTCCAAAACTAACTCCTATATTCCTTTTAACAGATTTATCTGATAAATCTCTTTGCATCCTAGATTTAGTTAATTTATCACTAAAAAACCCAAGCAATGAATTAGCCAACATTAAATTTGCTTCAGCGTTTTCAAAACTAATAGGATTCACTTTATGAGGCATTGTTGAACTGCCAACTTCCTGTTTAATTATTTTCTGAGTAAAATAATCATAAGAAATATATCTCCACATATCTTGACACAAGTCAATCCAAATATTATTAATTCTTTTTACGCAATCAAACACAACTGCTAAACTATCTCCTGCCTCTATCTGTGTTGTTACTAGGTTTGGCTCCAAACCAAAACCAGAAATAAAATCTTTACTAAAACCAATCCAATCAATATTAGGATAAGCGGTATGGTGTGCACTAAAATTGCCTGTAGTACCATTTAATTTTGCTTTTATTTTTATTTTTTTAAGTTCTTTGATCTGATTATCCAGCCTATTCAAGAAAACAGCAATTTCCTTACCCATTGTAGTTGGTGATGCTGGCTGGCCATGTGTTCTTGCAAGCATTGCATCATTTTTATACTTAACTGCTTTCTTAACCAGATTTTGTTTTAGTTTTTCTAACTTATCTAAAAATATATCAGAAATAAATTCATTTATCATCAAACCATAAGCAATATTATCAATATCTTCTGATGTAAGACTAAAATGAACAAGCTCATTATTAATTGATGCATTTTTTGAATCTTTTTCTTTTGACTCATTTTTCTTTAACTCACCCAATTTCTTTTTAATAAACAATTCAACAACCTTGACATCATGATTAACAATCTTTTCCTCTTCTTTGATAGCTTCAGCATCTTTTAATGTAAATTTTTCATAAAGCAATCTTAATTCTTTCTTATCTCTATCAACTAATTTATTGCCAATAACTTTATTCAGTTTAATAAAATATTCAACTTCAACTTGTAATCTATACTTAAATAAAGCAAATTCAGAAAAATAATTACTCAGCTCTTTAACATGATCATAATATCTTCCATCTAAAGGTGATATTGATTTTAGGTTGTCTGGCATTTTTGTCACTTTATTTTCTTACTTTTATTTTATTATTTCGTTTACTTTATTAGCTCATTTTATCTTCATAGTCTGGCTTCTTTTAGGTCCAACAGACACAATGGATATTGATATACCTGATAATTCTTCAATCTTTTTAAGATATGTTTTTGCATTTTCAGGCAAATCATCATAAGCTTTGCAATTTGTAATATCTTGTTGCCACCCATCCATTTCCTCATAAACAGGCTCGTACTTTTCTAAAACATCAACTTTTGCAGGAAATTCATCTAAAACTTGATCTTTATATTTATAACCAGTACAAACTTTGATCTTATCAAATTCATCTAGAACATCTAATTTTGTTATTGCTATACTTGTTAAACCATTAACCCTTACAGCATATTTTACAATCAATGGATCAAACCATCCACACCTTCTAGGTCTTCCGGTTGTTGTGCCAAATTCAGAACCTTTTTTTCTTAACTTTTCTCCATCATCATCATCCAACTCAGTTGGAAAAGGTCCAGCTCCAACTCTTGTAGTATATGCTTTTACAATTCCAATAATATTTGTTATCTTTGTTGGGCCTATGCCTGAACCAGAACAAGCATTTCCAGCAACAGTATTTGAAGATGTTAAAAAAGGATATGTTCCATGATCAATATCTAACAAAGTACCTTGAGCACCTTCTAATAATATATTTTTACCATTCTTGATTGCTTTATCTAGAATCAAAGAAGTATCCTTGATAAAAGGTTTTAACACATTTTTATACTTTAGATAATCATTATAAACATCATCAAAATTAATAGGTTTTTCTTCATATATTTTTTCTAGTATAAGATTTTTCTGTTTCAGAACATTTTGTAATTTTTGTTTAAACACTTCCTCATCAAGCAAATCCTGTGCTCTTATACCGATTCTTGCAACTTTGTCTTCATATGCTGGTCCAATACCACGCTTTGTTGTGCCAATCTTTTTATCTCCTTTACTTTTTTCTCTTAATTTATCAAACTTTTTATGATAAGATAAAATAATGTGTGTTTTTTCAGAAATAGCCATGTTTATATTTGTTATACCTTGAGATTTTAAACTTTCTATTTCTTCAACTAATTTAATCGGGTCAAGAACAACGCCATTTCCTATAACGCAAAGTTTGTTTCTTATAGCACCTGAAGGTATTAAATGAAGCTTGAATGTCTTATCACCAACTACAACAGTATGGCCTGCATTGGCACCTCCTTGGTACCTAGCTATAATGTCATAATCCTCAGCTATTAAGTCAACTATCTTACCTTTGCCTTCATCTCCCCATTGACTTCCTATAATTACTGTCACTACCATAACACTAAGTTAGAATATTGTTATTTATAAATGTATTTATAGACTACAAAATAGAGTTTGTATAATCTATGTAATTCACTTAAAATCACAAGAATCAACACACCTATCGCAATTATAAAATAGTTTATCATCTAATTGATATCTTTTTTGTATTTGATCTTTTAATGAATTTGCTAGTTTTTGTATGCCTGGTTTTGCACGTTTACAAAGCCTTTGCCCTAGAAAATCAAGCATTGATTTAAAATTACAATTGATGTTACCGTGTGCAATAAGTGAATGCGGTAAAACACCTGCTGCAATTGATTTTGGTATTCCTTCAACCAAAAAATGATACAGACTTTCAAGCTCTTTATTATTTTGATTATATTCTTTATGGAGGTTTTTGTCTTTCCATTCTCTGTGGTTACAATAATTGAAATTACTTGAGTATGTAATCGGTAGAAGGTTTCTGTCTAATGTTCTGTGTCTTAATAATTCATGCAACACAGATAAGTCGCATGCAAAATCAAATCTTATGCTTGTTTTAGTTTTTAAAATCCCTGCATATACTGGATCGTGTAATCTCTTTGCCATAAATTCTATTTCTTTACTCTTAAATGGTCCAGAACAATTACTTAATTTTGTATCATTCTGTGATTTTATTTTATTAAAATATTTTTCATAGTTTTTTGGATCTTCATCTGATACAATAATTGGACAAGGATCATATCTTGTTATATTATTTACTGCCTTTCTCTTTTCAAGCCATGTTTTAATATCAAAATCAAAACCTGGTGTAATTCTTTCTGTTAATGATAATTTTCTTATACACCAATCATACATTTCTGTTATAATATTTGGATAAACAAGTTTTAAATGGTATAATTCTCTTAGATTTAGCTTAAAACTATCACCTGTTAATGTGTATAAAGGAAGACAGTACATTGCGTCTTGTTTTTGCATGCCTTTGTCGATTGCTTTTTTGTATAAATCAAAGGATGTTTTAAACTTTTTATCAATTTTTTTGACAATCTCTGGAAACTTATGCAATTCTTGTGGAAGATAATAATCATGATGTTCAACAGATCTTGTTGATTCTTGAAGCATTGAAATATGACTAGAACAAGCAAGCATTAATGTCCATAATCTGGGAATATATGATCTGCAATACAAAGTTACAAACTCCATAGCAGCTAAATGGCCTTTTGCAATACTATATTTGAGTGTTGTTTTGTCAGGTTTTCTAAATATTTCATCTTTTGATGATGGAAAACTAGGATGTTGTCTACAACCTCTAATATCTTCAGCCATGTCTCTCAGACTACCTTGAATCTTAATTTCTAATACTGCCTCTTTTCTTTCCATTTTCTTATTTTAAACCAGTGCTACCAAAACCACCTTGACCTCTTTCACTTTGTTCTAAATTATTTACTTCTTCAAGTGTTGCTGTTATGTGTGGTTGAATTATCATCTGAGCAATTCTCATATTCTTCTCAATCTGGAAATCTTCTTTACCAAGATTCTTTAAGACTACACATACTTCTCCACGATAACCAGAATCAACAACTCCTGCTAGTGCATGTATCTCGTTTTTTACTGCTAGACCGCTTCTGTCCCAGATTAAACCAACATAACCAGGTGGAATAGCCATTTTTATTCCGGTTTTTACAAGATATTTATCACCTGCTTTGAGTAAAATAGATTCTGCAGCTCTTAAATCAAGGGCAGCATCGCCTTGTTTTGCATAACTAGGTGTGTCAATATCTGAGATTTTTTGTATTTTTACTTTCATATTGGATTTGGGAAACAGAAATCTTATTTAATATTTTATTATAATCACACAGTACTCAACAAACTATATAAATAAGTTATGATTTCTTAATTTTGTTATGAGATTAAAAAAAGACGAATATTACTTATCCTTAGCTTATGAAGTTTCAAAGCGAGGCACTTGTAAAAAAACTTGCTATGGAGCTATAATTGTAAAAAATGATCAAATAGTTTCAACAGGTTATTGTGGTGCTCCAAGAGGAGCTCCTAATTGTTATGATTTAGAAGATTGTCCAAGAATTTTACAAAAAATACCAAGCGGTGAAAGGTATGAATTGTGTAAAAGTGTTCATGCTGAGATGAATGCCATTATAAATGCTGCAAGAGCAGGTGTTTCTGTTTTAGGAGGAGTATTGTATCTGGCAGGAAGAAAACGAAATCAAGAAAAAAAATCACCTAATCCATGTAGAATGTGCAAAAGGGCAATTATTAATGCTGGTATTGAAAAAGTAATTTATAATGGTGATGACAAAGGAGTGTGTGAACTTGATGTTAGTGATTGGTTAAGTAATCCTGATGAACTGTGACTGGATTTTGTGGTTTTTTATTAATATATAAATAATAAGGAGTTAAAAAAGATGGGTGAAAAAGGAGTTAGTCAAGTAAGAAAAAGAGATGGATCTATAGTTTTATTTAATCATGATAAGATTAAAGAAGCAATATTTAAAGCTGCAAAATCAGTTGGTGGAGATAATAGTGAAATTTCAGAAGATTTATCTAACAAAGTTGTTGATGTATTAAACCAACAATTTGGTGATATAACTATTCCAACTGTTGAACAAGTATCTGATATAGTGGAAAGGATTCTTATTAAACATGGTTATGTTGACACATCAAAAGCTTTCATTCTTTACAGGTTTAAGCATAAAGAAATTAGAAATGTAAAAGAATCAGTTGCAGAAGCAGTAGCAATCATTGATAATTATGTTAGCCAAGCAGATTGGCGTGTTAAAGAAAACTCTAATATGGCATACTCATTGCAAGGGTTGAATAATCATATAACATCAACATTAGTTGCAAAGTATTGGTTAGATAAATTATATCCAGAAGAGATTAGTAGTGCTCATCAAAATGGAGATATACATATACATGATTTAGGTGTTCTTGGCCCTTATTGTGTTGGTTGGGATATAAAAGATATATTAATGTCTGGTTTTGGTGGAGTTAGTGGAAAAACAGAATCCAAACCACCAAAACATCTAAAAACAGCACTTGGTCAAATAGTAAATTTCTTTTATACTCTTCAAGGAGAATCTGCAGGTGCTCAAGCATTATCAAACTTTGATACATACTTAGCCCCTTTTATTAAATCTGGGAATCTTAGTTATAAAGAAATAAAACAAGCAATGCAAGAATTTTTATTTAATATGAATGTTCCAACAAGAACAGGTTTTCAAACTCCATTTACAAATATAACAATGGACCTTAAAGTTCCTGATTTTATTAAAAACGAACCAATAATTATTGGTGGAAAATTAATGACAGAAACATATGGAAGTTTTCAAAAAGAAATGGATTTAATAAATAAAGCATTTGCAGAAGTAATGATGGAAGGAGATGCAAAAGGGAGAGTATTCACATTTCCAATCCCAACATATAACATTACAAAAGATTTTGATTGGGATAATGAAGATCATAATATAATTTGGGAAATGACTGCAAAATATGGCATACCTTATTTTTCTAATTTTATTAATTCAGATATGAAACCTGATGATGTAAGAAGCATGTGTTGTCGTTTACGTTTAGATAATAAAGAATTAGAAAAAAGAGGTGGTGGTTTGTTTGGATCAAACCCTTTAACAGGAAGTTTAGGAGTTGTAACTGTCAATCTTGTTAGAATAGGATATTTATCAAAAAATGAACAAGATTATTTTGAAAGATTAGAAAAATATCTGGATTTAGCTAAAAAAAGTTTAGAAATGAAAAGAAAATCATTAGAAAGATTTACAGAAGCAGGTTTATACCCCTATTCAAGATTTTTCTTAAGACATATATATCAAAAAGATAAAAAGTACTGGGTAAATCACTTTTCAACTATTGGAATATTAGGAATGAATGAATCTTTATTAAACTTTTTAGGATGTAACATTGCATCTGAATCAGGAAGGGTGTTTACAATAAAAGTTCTTAATTTTATAAGAAAAAAACTATCAGAATATCAACAAGAAACAGGTAATCTGTATAATTTAGAAGCATCTCCTGCAGAAGGTGCAAGTTATAGATTTTCTAAAAAAGATAAAAATGTTTTTCCAAGAATAATAGTTGGTAATGAAGATGATTATAGAGATAAAGGTGCAGCACCATATTATACTAATTCAACACAACTTCCAATTAATTATACAAATGATATATTTGAAGCATTAGAATTACAAGATGAAATCCAGTGTAAGTACACAGGTGGTACAGTTCTTCATGGATTTATAGGAGAAAGAATATCTTCACCTGAAACTACAAAAATGTTAGTAAAAAAAATTGCAAATAATTTTAAATTACCATACTTTACTTTAACACCTACATTTAGTATATGTCCTAAACATGGTTATCTTAATGGTGAAAAAAGATTTTGTCCAAAATGTGATTCTTTAATTGAGAATATTGAAGAAAATTTAAACAAAAGAACAAGATGTGAAGTTTATAGTAGAGTAGTTGGTTATCTTCGTCCTGTTCAACAATGGAACACTGGAAAAAGAGCAGAGTTCTTTGACAGAAAAGTGTTTGATGAAGAACAATCATTATCACATCCAATTAAAGAAATAAAGGTGCAAAATGGAAATCAAAGGCTTCCAGCCTACGAGTCTAATTGATTATCCTGGAAAGATATGTTCTGTTATATTTATTTATGGTTGTAACTTTAGGTGTGGTTATTGTCATAATAAAGAATTAGTTCTAAAGTATGTACATGACACCAATAATAAACAAAATAACAATAATCACAAATTATCAACAATTCCACAACAACAAATACTTAACCACTTAGAAAAAAGAAAACATTTAGTTGATGCAGTTACAATTACTGGTGGTGAACCAACACTTTACAAAGAATTAATTGAATTAATACAAAAAATAAAACAATTAGGTTACTTAGTAAAGCTTGACACAAATGGATCAAACCCAGAACTTCTCAAAGAGCTAATAGACAAAAACTTAGTCGATTACATTGCAATGGATGTAAAAGCTCCTTTCTCAAAGTATAAAGATATTGTAAATGTGGATATTGATATTAATAAAATAATTAAAAGCATTGCTTTGATCAAAAACTCGAACATAGACCATGAGTTCAGAACAACTATTGTCCCAAGTTTATTATCTAAACAAGATGTTGTTGACATTGCAAAGTCATTATCAAGTGGAGAAAAAACAAATAATACCAAACTAATACTACAACAATTCACAAAACAAACAGAACTTCTAAACAAAAACTTCAATAACCAACCAACATACTCTGATGAAGAATTGGAAGATATTAGGAAAGAGTGTGAGAAGTTTGTTAAAACAGTGATAAGATAACAAAAAAACAAAAAGTTTTATATATAATAATAACAAAAGAAGACTATTAACTAAAAAAATAAAAAAAATGACTGAAGATAATTCATTTGGACCGCATTTAACAATAGATGCAAAGGGTTGCAATAGAAAAAAGATAACTGATATGAATTTTATATACAATTTTCTAAATCAATTTCCATCAAAAATTAATATGCGAAAAATGTCTTTGCCAGTTGTTGTGCCTTGGAAAGATGAATGGTCAGAAACTCCTGGTATTTCAGGCTTTGTTATGATTACAACAAGCCATGTTAGCATACACACATTCCCAGATGATGATCATGTATTTTTTGATGTGTTTTCTTGTAGAGCATTTGATGTGGAAAAAGCAAAAAATTATATTTTAGAAGAATTCGAAGCAAAAACTGCAGATGTTAATATTGTTAAAAGAGGATTGCAGTTTAGAAAGAAACAAACAGTTATTAAAGAAACTAATTAGAAGAAATGGGGGATTCTAAAAATGGAACAATCTACTAATTATGGTGATTTACCACCAAAATATTCAAACTTAGAAGATTCACCAATAGTTATAATCCCTGTACCATATGATAAAACTAGTACTTGGATTAAAGGAGCTAATAAAGGACCAGAAGCAATATTAGAAGCATCAGCAAATATGGAACTTTATGATATTGAAACTGATTTTGAAGTTTATAAAAAAGGAATATTTACTGAAAAACCTATTACTGAAAACTCTTCTACAGAAAAAATGATTGATGCAGTTAGTTCTAAAGTTAAAGAACATATAAAAAAAGATAAATTTGTAGTAACAATTGGAGGAGAACATTCTATTAGTCTTGGTCCAATAAAAGAACATATAAAAAAATATAAAGATGTTTGTATTTTACAATTAGATGCTCATGCAGACTTAAGAAATGAATATGAAGAATCAAAATATAATCATGCTTGTGTAATGGCACGTGCAAAAGAATTGTGTTCAGTAATACAAGTTGGAATTAGAAGTATGGATGTATCAGAAAAAGAAAGATTAGATAAAAACAATATGTTTTTTGCTAAGGATATTCAAAAAGATAAAGATTGGATTAACAAAGTTGTATCTAAATTATCAAAAAATATATATATTACTCTTGATTTGGATGTTTTTGATCCATCAATAATGCCATCAACAGGAACTCCTGAACCAGGAGGACTTTTATGGTATGAAACATTATCATTATTAAAAAAAGTAATCAAAGAGAAAAATGTAATAGGTTTTGATGTTGTTGAATTATGTCCAAACAAAAATAATAAAAGTCCTGATTTTTTGGCTTCAAAATTAATATACAAATTATTAAGTTATAAATTTACAAAAGGTGATTAAAATAAATAAAAAAGAACTATTAAAAGAACCAATTAAACATATTGATATAAAATCCTTTGATTCAACTAAAATTATAAACAGCATGAAAGATATGTCTTTTTCAAGTCGAGACACTGCAAGAGCTGCAGAACTTCTAAAGAAAATGATTGAAGACAAAGATTGCACAGTAATCCTTGCATTAGCAGGAAGTACTAGCGCTGCAGGGTGCATGCAAATATATGTAGATATGGTTAAGAATAATATGATAGATGTAATTGTAGCAACAGGTGCATCTATTGTAGACATGGACTTTTTTGAAGCTTTAGGATTTAAACATTATAAAGGAACACAATTTATCGATGATTCCAAATTAAGAGAAATTTATGTTGATAGAATTTATGATACCTTTATTGACGAGGAGGAATTACAAGAATGTGATATAGTTATTAAAAAAATTGCAGACAGTTTAGAACCAAAACCTTATTCATCAAGAGAGTTTATCAAAGAAATGGGAAAATATCTTTTAAAAAATTCAAAGAAAAAAGATTCATTAGTACAAACAGCATTTGAAAATAATGTACCTATCTTTTGTCCTGCTTTTTCAGATTCAAGCGCAGGTTTAGGATTAGTCAAACATCAAGTTGAAAACAAAGATAAACATATATCTATAGACTCTGTAAAAGATTTTAGAGAATTAACAGAAATAAAAATGCAATCTAATTCTTCAGGATTATTTATCATCGGTGGAGGAGTTCCTAAAAACTTTGCACAAGATACTGTAATATGTGCTGAAATGTTAGGTAAAAAAGTTTCAATGCATAAGTATGCTATTCAAATTACTGTTGCAGATGTAAGGGATGGTGCATGTTCAAGTTCAACATTAAAAGAAGCTTCTTCTTGGGGAAAAGTCAGCACTGTTTACGAACAAATGGTTTTTGCTGAAGCAACAAGTGTTCTTCCTTTAATAATAAGTTATACATACCATAATTCTGATTGGAAAAATAGGAAAAAACAAGAATGGAGTAAGATATTTCCAGAATAAATATTTAGATAATATTATAATAAATTCACATCAACATTTATAAACACCAAACCAGTTCTCCAACATATGTTAACTAAAGAACGAATCAAAGACTTAGAAAAGCAAGGCTATAGAATAGTTGGCAATCATTCAGCAATCAAAGTTTGTCTTTGGACAAAGAAATGTATTAGAGGCGAAGATGTTTGCTATAAAAACACATTCTATGGAATAAATACACACAAATGTGTTCAAATGACACCAGCATTACCTTTCTGCAACCAAAGATGTATGTGGTGCTGGAGAGATATTGCTTGGACATTACCAAAATGGAAAGGTAAAATAGACACACCAAAAGAAATAGTTGATGGTTGTGTAAAAGCTCACATTAAATATATACAAGGCTTTGGTGGAACAGAAAAAAGAGATGAAAATAATTATCAAGAAGCACAAAAACCTTTACACTTTGCATTATCACTTTCAGGAGAACCAACTTTATATCCACAATTACCTGAACTAATACAAGAAATACATAAACAAGGCATGACATCATTCTTAGTTACAAATGGAACTAACCCAGAGGTGGTACAAAAGTTGTTAGAAGGAGACAAAGAACAAAACCAAAGCACAGAACCAACACAACTCTATGTAACTCTTCCAGCGCCTGATAAAGAAACTTATAACAAAGTATGTAACCCATCAGAAAAAGAAAACTGGGAAAAAATCTTACAAACACTTGAACTAGTACCAAAGTTCAAAAGAAATGTATTCAGACTAACACTAGCAAAAGATGTAAACATGATCAAACCAGAAGGTTATGCAGAACTAATCAATAAATATCAACCAATGTATGTTGAATGCAAAGGTTATGTCTGGGTTGGTTATTCAAGACAACGACTTGACATAGAAAACATGCCAAGGCATAATGAAATAATTGAATTCTCAAACAAATTAACAGAATTATGTCCAGGTTACAAGATCATTGACCAAAAAGAAAACAGTAGGGTGACTTTGTTAGCAAAAGAAGATAGTGATGATAGGGTTATGAAGTTCTAAACCTCAATAATAACTCCATCTCCGCCAGTATTCAACACAGGAACACCATTAATAACATCCCTTCTTTTACCACAATCATGTATGTGTCCACAAACCACATATGTAGGTTTATTTTTATAAATAAACTCAAATATTGACTTACTTCCTACATGTTCATAATAAACAATATCAAGCTTTGTTCCATACGGAGGTGCATGTGTCAATAATATAGTTTTATACTTTTTATTACAATATTTTTTAAATTTATTTTTAGCAGATTTTTCAAACTTCCTATCACGCAAAGCAAAACCTCCACCACCCCATCCAAAAATAACACAATCTTTGCTTACTTGAAACACTGTATTATGTATAAACCTAGTATTGTTCAACATCTTTGCTAAACCTTTCATTTCTTCACTAGATTCATGATTACCATGTACAATCATTACAGGTTTACCAAATGAATCTATTTGTTGCATAAAATAAAACAATTTATCAGAGAACATGCTTATATCTCCAGCACATATAATTAAATCTACTTTCTTTGCTTTCTTTTCTAATTTCTTCAAATCTTTTAAGCTTCCATGCATATCTACAAAGGTCAATATTTTCATTTATGATCACCTGGCCTTTGTAGGCTTAAAAATGTTTCATTTTTATTGTCTACAAACGTAAGTATTTTCATATTATATTATTTATATAAACCAATATATAAATTTACTTATTTCAACACTAAAAAAGCTTTATTCAAAATATCCGTCTGTGCCATCAATGACAGCAATAATGTAGTTATTGATGGCATGGCCAGATGTAGCTTTTGAGCGAAGCGAGAAAGCGGAATAGGATTTTTGGATGAAGCTTTAAAAAACATAACATTTATAAACACAAACAACATAAAATATAATATTATATTTAACAAAAAGAGGCAGCGCAAATTATAAATTTGCTGGTCTCTTTTTCAAAGAAAAAGAGGTGAATTAAAAAATGAGACATTGGCACGGAGCAATTTTATCATTGCTAATAATTGTTTTAGCATTTTTATGGGATTCTGGAGCATGGGTTAAATGGGTTATAATACTTGCAGCATTAGTATTGTTTTTAAAAGCAATGATGCACCCTATGTGTATGCCGCCACCAAAGGCAGCAGTAAAAAAAGCAAAAAGAAAACCTGCTAAGAAAAAGAAAAAAAGAAAAAGGTAAATTTCTTTATTTTTTTTATTTTTTATATTTCTTTTATAATATTTATAATTTCGTCCTGATTTTTAGCGAAACTTATTTTGTGTCTAATTTTTTTAGAATTCTCAATAGATTTTGTAAACCATTGTGCATTGTTTCTTAATACAGGTAATTTAGGTTCAGAATGTTTTGTGTAAAGTTTGTACCAATCCACAAACATTTTTTTCCTGTCTTTTAATGTCAATTGTTTTATTTTTTTATTAGATAATTTATCTTTTATTTGTTTAAAAATAAAAGGATTACCAATTGCAGCCCTACCAACCATGATATGATCACAACCAGTATGTTCTAACATTTTTATTGCATCCTCAGGTAAAAAAACATCTCCGTTTCCAACTACAGGAATATTTACAGATTCCTTTACTTCTTTTATCCAGTCCCAGTTTGCTGTCCCAGAATAACCTTGTTTAGAAGTTCTTGCATGGATTGCAATTGCAGATGCACCTGCTTTTTCTATTATTTTTGCAATCTTTGTATGAACTAATTTTTTTTCACTAATCCCTGCTCTAATTTTTGCAGTTACTGGAACATTTGTATTTTTTACTAATTTTTCAATTATTTCCTTGATCTTAGCTGGTCTTTTTAATAATGCAGCACCCATTCCTTGGTTAAAAACTTTTGGTGCAGGACATCCTAAATTAAAATCTATGTAATCAAAATTATCTTCTACTAACTTAACACTTTTAACAATATACTTAACATTGAGACCAAACAATTGCACAGATATCGGTTTTTCTTTTGAAATAGTCTTAATCATACCAATAGTAGCTTTATTATTTCTAGATAATGCATGTGCACTTATCATTTCAGTAGAAAGTATATCACAACCATACTTTTTACATAATAATCTAAATGCAATATTATTAACACCAGCCATTGGTGCTAAGTAGAGTTTTGGTTTCATGTTAAGTATTATATGTCTAGAATTTATAAAACTATATGTTAAGAAATAGTATTCAAATAAAATAATAAATCAGATTTCCAAACCCCAACATAAAAAATAAATTAAGAAAAAAATAAAAAAAAACTATTTCTTTTTCTTAAACCCAGCAATCTATGATTCTGGGTACTCAAAAAGAAAAGTTTATCTTTTCTTTTTGAAACCTTCAAAAGCTTTCAATATTTCCAAAGGCATTGCAAAGACAATAGTATTGCTTTTATCAGAACTAATATCGTTCATTGATTGCAATGTTCTAAGGTGTAAAGCTCCTGTTGATGCTGACAACATCTTAGCAGCTTTTGCCATATTTGTTGCAGCTGTTACTTCACCTTGAGCTTTAATGATAACAGCTCTTTTTTCTCTTTCAGCTTCAGCTTCTTTTGCAATTGTCCTTTTCATTTCACCTGGCAGTTCAATATGTTTCAGATCAACACTTTGAACTTTGATTCCCCATGGATCGCTTGCTTTATCAACTATTTTTTGAATTCTGTTTGAAATATCATCTCTGTTTGCTAATAATTCATCCAATGTTACTTCACCAACAACATCTCTCATAGTAGTTTGTGCTAACTGAGAAACTGCATAATTAAAATGTTCAACTTCTATAATAGCTGTCTTTGCATCATCTACTTTATAATATATAACAGCATTCACATTAAGACTAACATTGTCTTTTGTAATTGCATCTTGCTCAGGTACATCTATTACTTTTACTCTCATATCAACTCTTTGCCATGACTGAAATATTGGAAAAACAATCCTTAAACCTGGCCTCATAATCTTTTTATATTTACCAAGTGTAAACTTTACGCCTCTTTCATATTCTGTAACTACCTTTAAACCTATTAATACATACAG
>CEPZ01088370.1_pt1 | contig 46048 bp, 11 predicted proteins | sample 530461 | NCBI WGS metagenome assembly CEPZ01 (sample SAMEA2620106, study PRJEB7988) | marine metagenome | isolation source: saline water (ENVO:00002010), including
GAAGGTTTTTATGGCGATGGTCTTGTCCAAGATGAGAGACTTAAGAGGATATATAGAAGCGACTATACAAATCGCGCCACAAGAGTTCCTAACCAGTCGACCATGCATGCCTCAAGAGAGGATTTAACAGCAAATAAAATTCTCATTAATCCTCTTTTTGATACAACAGGAGGCAATACTGCTGAAATTGAAGCTGGGCATAAAATATATGTAACATATAATCATGTTTATAGACATTTTGTAAGGCACCACGTTCGTACTGACCAGTCGTTTACTGCTATGTTTACACTTGGTTTTCCAAGCTCTTTTGACTTAACTTGGTCATCGACTGATGCGTATAGCTTTTTACCTAGTAGTTTTTGGGTCTCAAAAGATCAGACAGATTTTTATTCAATATATAATGGTGGCGTGGAGGGTGATGACGAAGATGATAATGATGATGGAGAATTTGGTCTAATACAGATTGTTCCTGGAGTTAATCCATATCTTCAAGAAAAAACAAACAGTACTTGGGCAAAATATATTGCAGATCAGGAAGCTATTAAGATTGCAGCTGAAGAGGGTATTCCTGAGAGCGAAGTAGAGACTTCTCTTGTGGAGTGGTTTGGTCAGAGGCAGATTAATTCCATGTTACCCTCTCATTCTACTTGGAGTAATACTAAGGAGTATGAAATCTTTCCTAATGGCATTATTGTGGGAGCGGACACTTATGATGGAGGTAAGTCTGGTGGAATATTATGGATAGATCTATCTCCAATAACTCCTCGTGTTATTGTTTTGATTCCTAAGATCCAAATAAATGATCAAGAATGGTTTGAGGAATGGTTTGCAGGAAATAAGAGACTTGGAAAGTGGGGTGTTGGTAATGATGTGGAGATTAGCAATGATAGATTTATAGAATGGGATAGAAGTCATTGGGACCTATTCTTTGACCAAAATATATTTGTAAATTCTTTTGTTGCAGACAATGATAAATTGGTTTATGAATCGTTTACTGCTGAGGCTTTTATGAACCTATCAAAGTTTGATCCAAACGATGATACTGGATCTACGGGTCTTGGATTTGCTAATTTAGACTTTTATAAGCCAGGAACGTTAGAACCAAGGATTGATGGATTGCCCGAAATAGATAGTGAGTATTATTCAGATGCTTCTTCTTCTTTTTTTATTACCCCCCCAAGGCAAAGTTCGGATCCGGCAATCTGGAAACCTAATGTAATTAGTAGCATAGCTGGAGTACAGGGATCTCCAGCATCAGTTACTCAGATAGCAGATCATCACTGGATGCAGCCGCTATCTTTAGGCTTAAATGGTAGATTGTATTTTGAACAGCATCCTCCGGTGTTGATTAACCAACCTTTTATCGTAAGGGTAAATACAAGGTTGACATCTTCTAATGTTTCAGGTGCTAATGCTAATTACAATAGGACAAAAGGTTTTTATTGCGCTCCAGATCCAGATGGAGTTCATACTAGAATGTACGTTACTGACTCTGACGTGTTGGATACAATATCTTCATTAGAGATTGTTAGCTCAGATTTTTCACATGATGATAATGAAGAGCTTGTTTCATACCCATATTTATATTCTTATAGAGGTCTTTCTGGAACGGTTCCTGTTTATTCTCAGGGTATGAGAATTCTCCCATTCGCACCTTCCGAGGCAAAGACTATGTCTTCACATAGATTGGATCTTGATGGTGACTTTTATTCAATTGAGCTCCCTGGATATGTAGAAAAAGCAATTTTTTCCTTTGGTGTTGATGTTGAATCCTTGTCTGATAAATATTACATTACAATAAGTATTTCTGGAGAGTCCGCAAGTACTGAATTTATTGATCTACTAACTCTACCTTCGTCTGGCAGACTGGACGTATATATGGGCTATATAAATGGAACAATGTCAATATCAATGACTCCTACAGAAGATATAAAATTAATTAAGGGAATAACTGCCGAACTATATTATATAGGAGAAGATGAAATGGAGTTAATATCTAAAGACTGCATGTCTTGTTCTCCTTTAATTGATGGTAATGGGAACTATTGTGTTTATGAGCTTTTGTCAGATGGGACGAAGTCAAATATGCTAGTATTAAAATCTGGAAATGTAGATGGTCCATATTCAGCTTTTCCGTATTTATTTTTAACCATTGGTATAGAGTCTATTTCTAATTTGTTGGTTAGGAGCGATTTCAAAAGTTATTATTCTTATTTGTTTTTTGTTATAGATGGATCTTTGTTGATGAGAAAAATTAACCCGTTAGATTTAGATGTTTCTCAAATAGCTCGTGCTGATTCTGGGTTTTTAAAAGATGGATTATCAGAGACTGCTTTTTCTTATATAAAATATCATGAAACAGAATATCCAGTACTGTCATACAATTATTTATTTGAAAATATATTAAATAAATGTCGTCAGTTGACGAGTGTTTATATGGAACCAGCTTTTTTTATTCAAGGAGATGTTGTAGATAATGATTGGATTAAAAATGAAATTTTAGCTTCAGTATCTTTTGATGAATATATGAATCAATCAAAAGATAATCCAAATGAAGATTTTGATTTTTCAAAACTATCTGACGACGATACATATTCTCCTAGAGTTATTGTGTCAGGTGATATTTCTAATGCGAGCATACGTGCTAGTGATGACTATCTAGCAAATCTTGGATATAATAAGAATATCGAAAGTTTTACTGCAGAAATCATATCAAATGGTAATATTATTGTTTTTTACACTATTGACGGTAAGGTTTATGGAAGAATTAGTTCTAATTATAAAAATTGGATACCATTATTTGGATTAGATGCAGAGGCTAAAGTTAGGGGATATAATCCTGTTCGTGTTTCAAGTCTAAATCCAATAGAAGTAGGTCTTTCAGAAGACACAGATATGTTTTATATAGAGGAAGAGGATATTTCTGACGACTTATTGGATGCTGATTTATCTTCAGAGACTGCTAGTATTAATTCTATAAGTTCGTGTTATGATTCTGAATCTGATTCGTTGTATTTGTTCTATGTTTGTGATGGTTTTATAGCTTATCATAAAATAAGCGGTAGATCTTTAATTGATTTTTCAGGAGAAGATATTTTTTATAGAATGGACACTTCAACCCCTAGGGCTCTTATGCGAGGGAGGGAGGAGTTGGGAGATCTTCCATTTTACCTTGTTGGGATTCTTCCAGACGGTTTTGCTGATGCGATAACCATTGAAGGAGATAATTACTTACAATTTAAATATTCAATAGAGTCAATAGAATCTTTGCAATCTGAAGAAATGGCTATTCGGGAATCATCAATTTCTGCATTTGTCTTAAGTAGAGGAATTGTAAGATTTATGTATACAGATTCTGGCGGGTCTTTGCGGGGTGGTATTATATTTGGATCAACTATTCAGTTGGATGTCCAATTAAGAGAATGAGACTTTAAAAGGAAATAATAAAGTGGCATATAATAACTTTTTTTATCTAGACGCACCTCCGGGTGGATACGGCAGTGAATCTGCTCCTTTTAGCTCAGGAAAGGTTCGGGTGAGTGCTAGAATTTTTGAAAATAGACCAATTAGATCTAGAAATAGACAGATCTATGAATTCTTTTTTAATCATACAACTCTTAAGAATATTAAATCAGATTCTATGAATGACCTTGATATCACATACGATTTAGATAATGATGATTCTAGTCGTGGTGTGACATTTAAAAAATTAAACTACATGTATCATACGTTTCTTGCAAGAAGGCGTGGAGTTAAAGATACATCAGAAGACAGTGTGATAGATTTTCAGTCAGTTGCTGATACAACAGAAAGTGATGGCAGTTTTGATGCTGGATACATCAATATAGTTGAGACACAAAAAACCCCAGGAGTTCCAGCCATAGATAGCCTGGATTTTTATCCTAAGTTTTATAAAAAATTTACTAACTCAAGAACCGAAGCAGTACATAGTTGTTTTTATTTAAATGGAAGCATATATATTGAGAAGGACATGGGTCAGTATGCTTTTGAGACAAGAAAGGGCATGCGTTCTTTTAATGAGTCTGATTGGAATAAATTTGCTGATTTTTTTGATAGTTTAGATCCAGATATAGGAATGATCGGACTAGCTCCATCGTCACAGGAGAATAAGAAAAAGGCAGATAGTTCAGAAGATGAAACAGAGGGCTCAAGGGACTTGTGTTTTATGTCGATTAACTGTGCTTATCCTGGTAACTTTTATAAAAAAGCAAAAGATCTTAAAATCCTTGATGAGTTTGTTGGCGGAACAGCATACATTAAAGGTGAACCTGTATCTAATATACAACCAGCATATAAATTTCTTCCTCCTGGCAAGCACGCTAGCTTCAAGAAGTTAACTCCAATATTCCCAGGAGAAGATTTTTCCATCGAATTCAAGAAGACGTCTCAAGATTTATCCGTATGCACAACTCAGCCAAGTACTGGAGGTAGTGTCGCATATAAGATGATTAATAGATTAAAATTTCTCGATCCATACTATGTTGTTCCAGGATGGAACCCATATGCTCCTCAAATGGTTCCTCCAAACTTTGGTGTTGCAAAATTTACATTGGACGAAGAAACCAATCAACTTAAGATGTCAAATAAGGTATCAGACTTTTCAACTGAACCGTATATTATTGTAGAGATCGATGGTGGTCTTAATAATATGTATTTTTTAGTTATTGCATATAATGAGCCAGTAAGAATGTATGAAGTGCATGATGACCCAGAGATACTTGAGCAATGGAATAGGTCTGGAGGAGTAGGAGATCACACAGATAAGCGAGTGATAAAGTCTGTAGAAGATGGGCACAGTAGCCTTATGTATGAATTTGATTTTAATGGAGATACTTTATTAAAAGAAAAAGATTTCAAGGTTAATTTTCAGCACATCAATGGTGCGTTGAGTGTTAGTTTTGATAAGATAAAAAATCCATACATAATACACAGAGAGAGGATATCTAAGGATTTTAAAACTACCGATGAGGAGCTTTTTCCTTGGGAGCAATATGATGGAGGAACTTTTTACACATTCACATTCGATAATATAAATATTAGTTTAGACGATTTTAATGCAATTTCTTGGCAGTATGCACCTATAAAGTTAAGAGGATATGTTCATGTTCACGTTGGGCATCATTCTTGTATGTTTAATTTTTCTCCAATGAAATATGTAGACAGCTCATCTATTGAGCAAACTATAGCAGTACCAGTTCTTGGATTTTTTGAACAAAGAAATAGTTCTTCGTCTGGTTTTAGCGGATCAGTAGGGGAAGATGTTACAAGTGTTCTTCTTAGGAGTCGAGGAGCTCCTTATGATGCAAATGAAGACAATGCAGATGTAGACAGTGCAGGTAGTCCATCTGGCGATTTTAATGGGATGATACATGGAGAGGAGAACTTGTACTATAAACAACAGGCAACCATATTTGATGAGATAATAGATGGATCTAGATTTAAATATCCAGCAGAAAAATTACCTCGAAGTCAGAGAGCATTGATCCCTGGAGTGTTTGATGCTGAACCTGAATCTATTAATAACTTTGAGTATGGTAATCTATCAAAGAATTCAGTATTAAGGGTCACAAAGACAGAAAATTCTCTTGCGGGAAATCAAGAAGGTCAATATGCATTCTCATACAATGCAGCTGTTGAGTTGTCTTCTGGAGATATCAATCTTATATACCCATACGACTCAGGTGATTTTGGTATGAAAGTTGGAGATACTAATTGGATTTTAAAAAGCTCAATTAGACCAATATGTTACGGTTTTTCGTCTTTTGTTTCTGAGTCTGAACAACCTATTTATGAGCATGGAGTAAAAGAAGTTGGGCATCATGTGGTTAGTTTTTCTGATAATTGGTCAAGAAATGATAGAACATTCGTTAATCACGATGGAACAATTAAATTTTATATCTCTAGAGGTCCAACCATGGGTCCATTGGAGTCTCAAGGAGCTTCTCATTCTCCAGGGAGCAACTGTCTTCCAACTAGTTATGCAGATGATTCTCCATCATCATTTTTAAATATGACTGACTGCTCTATTCCAATCGGTGCTCCAGAAAGATCTAATTTCAATCAACCACCAGATGAGAGCGCTTTTTTATCAAGTTTGCAGGATAAAACTTTTTATATAAGAGTGTATGCTTGGCGTGATGGATCTTTTTTTTACGGAACATCAGACAATTTAGAGCCAAACGAATACTCTAAAAATCATTTATTATTTACAGGGCTTTGCGAACAGAGTAGTTTTGACATTTATGATAGTCATATTGAAATGACATGTCAGCTAAACGATTATAACAAAATACTAGAAGACACCTTGTGGTTTAATAGCCCATATTATGATGCGATGAGGGACGTTAATGTTATTTATGACATATTTCAGCAGGTGGGATTTTTTTCTGGAGAACATGATGGGTCTTTTGATCCAGCAAGTCTTATTAAAAAGTATTCTGATTTACCTACTTCTTCTGAATATAGTGTAATTGCGCACAATGGAAGATGCCACTTATATAACGACTATGTGTTACCTGGACATTATGATCCTCTTCAAAATCCCATGTTTAGGTTTGATACTGGTAGTTCTTTTTTTGATGCGGTAAAACGAATTGCAGCAATATCTACAAAGACTGCTTTTTTTGATAGATTTGGAGTTTTTCACTTTGATGTTCCAGAGGACGAAGAGGAACTCTACAATGTAGATAAGGCTGCTTCTAGTAGAACATTCGATAGACCTCCAGTACAAGCATCTTTTTGGTGGTCATCAGATCCGGAAAAAGCAAATACAAGTACTCCATCTGGTTCTGCTATGTGTTCAGATGACTCAAGTTTTGCAATGTGGAATGTTATTACTGGAGAATATAATTTTAAGAGAATACAATCAGATACATTTAATGAGATTAGAATTATATCCACCACGCCAGATATGAAATTATTAATAGGAAATCATATGAACGAAAAGGGGCTATATGATCCTACATCTCAGGGTTTTAGAGGATATAAGAAGGTGTTTTTGCAACAAAGTGGGTATTTTGGTTCTAGGGCGGCAGTTGAAAAAACAATATCAAATTATACAACAATGTTTACTCCGCCAAATTATGCGTCTTTTAATGTATTGGGAAGATCTGGACTGGTACCAATGAATACGGTTATGCTTGATGGGGTTGGAATGTCGTCGCCAATGAGATTAGTCTTAGTTAATGTTAGCAATAGCATTGATGCCACAAAAAACGAATGGATTACTTCTTTAGAAGGAAGATATTTCTATCCTGGACAGGTCGTTTCTTTTGAGGGGAATACTTTCCCATTAAAACCAGCTTAAAATAAGGAGATAAAATGTCAAATTTAAGTAAACTACAATCATTAAGTTCTGTCCTATCTAAGGGTATAGCAAAGGAAATTCAAAGTCATATAGAAAAAACACCGGGTGCATGGACTCATAGGTCTAACAATGAAGGTTTTCTTTCTCATGGCGGTCAGTGTTATGCTGGGGTTACAGATAATACTGTTGCTAAAATAGGAACATCAGGAAACCCGATTGTTGGCAAATAAAATTAATTAAAGGTATATTTAGATGGCAGGAAAAACACCAAATTATGGATTAGCATTTTTTGACTTTCGAGATAGGTTAGACTCAACTTTAAGTGTTAAAATGGAGACTGACAGGTTTCTTACAATAGACAAGCAACTATATGGGTTATATTCCATATTTGGAAGTGGTGTTGTAGATGGACTTCGTGCAAGGAAGTCAGCATCAGACTCCACATCTATCGAGGTGGATCCAGGACTTGCTTTTGTTAATCTTTTATCTGGAGAACTAAGGGTTCCTAAGAGAATCGAGGATCTCCCGCCCAGTAGTACTGTATATCTGTTTTGTACTGTTACTGGGTCTACTCAGAAGAATAGAAGATTGCACTTTTTTACATCTACTGCTCCATCTCAGCCAAACTCTATTAGATTATCAAAAATTCAAACAATCGGTAGTGAAGTTAGGATTGTTGACAATACATATAGGGAAGAGATTTCTTTTAGAAAAACAGTTCAAGAAGAAATTGCATTACATAGGCATAGAGGATTTCCGTCGAAGATAGACTTATCTAGAGAGGTTAAGAACCAACTTCCTGGAGCTAGAGTAGAGGGTCTTGATGTTAGACAAATAAGATCAGGAAGGTTTGGTCTTGATAGGATTCCTCAATTAAGTCACGATAATCTTAAGGGAAAAGGTTTATTGTCTCACTCTGCCTTAGATTCAATGGCAAAGAATTTGCAAATTAGTAACAGGCAATTATTGGGAGAGGTAGCTTCGGTTAATCTCCTTAGACAACATTTGTTTGACAAAACCTTGTCTGAGGAATATCTTAATTCTTCAGTAAATACGATATCTATTATTCCTGGAAAAACTCCTGAGAATTATATAGATTTTGATGCTTCAACTGTATCTTTTACTGATTCTGGCGATTATGAGGGTTGTCCAAATGGGGGATTTACAGGAAAAGCTAGTCCACCTGGAAAGATATTTAATGTTAAATACGATGATGATCACTCTTTTAATGCAGCTTATAGAAAAGAGAATATAGTGATTTCTCAGAATTCTGTAACTTTGTTATCAGGGGCAGAATTTAATGATCCAGTAGAATATTTTGAGCAAGCAGACTCTGACGGAGAAGAGTATCCTGGAGTGTCTATCTCTGAAAATATTATATTAAATAATATATCTGTTGTTTCAGATGCAACGGTATATGTTCAGGGCTTGTATTCTGGAAAGTTTAGTAGTGGCAAGTCTTCTCAGATTGTTTATAAAAAAACAATAACTCAAAACAATGATTGGTATAATTATGAACTCTTATCTGTTAAGGTTAATTGCTTAAGCTCTTCACATCCTCCGGTATCTTTTGCATTTGCTCATTTAGGATCTGATGGTGAAGAGGTTTTATCAGAGAAATTTCCATTATTACAAAGCAATGAAGTAACCCAAAATGACGATTCTTCTCAGAATAACTTTAAACAAGTATCGGTAGATATATCTTCTTTTGACAGATCTAATGTTATTGCTATTTATTTTTATGTATCAGATTCTTATAAAAACTTTTCATTTAATATTGATGAAATTGGATTAGCAACCGAAGCTAAATACGTATCTAGTGGGATGATGTCGTTCAGGTATAGTTCTGGTTCGATTGTTACATTGAATACAATATTTTATGACGCAAATACAGACGGGGATACTGAAGTTAATGTTAGATATAGATCTGGAAATTCCCTAGTAGATCTTGGGCAGGCAGAGTGGGGTCCTAACGTGACTTCTGGATCAGATTTGTATATATCTGGTACTGAATTTGAAGTAGAGGTGTCAATGAAAGCGAGTGATGATCTTGAATTTGCTCCAATATTAAACTCAGTTACTTTACAGTTCTTCGTTAGTGGAGACGATGTTGGGTTTAGTGTTTCAGATTTAGACGATTTCTTATTAGGAGAAATGGAGAATATCCAGATAGGTAATAACTTCTCTGGAGATTCTACTTATATATCGATATCGTTACCGGTTGAGGTAGATGATATGTATTATTCCCAACTTAATAGCGTAAGCCAAGTTTCTGATGACTTTAGTGCAACATATGGATACGGTGGATCTGGCATGTTAATATCTCCGATTCAAGCAATTAATTACAACCAAAGTGATCCTTTACTGGGTTTTGATGGAATTACATCTGTTAAGAGACTGGTAAATAAGAACTATTTAATATGCGACACTTACAATGATAGGGTTTTGGAGATTGACAGAAATTACAAATTAGTAAGAGGGTATGGTAGTCATTATGTGGGTTCTGGTGCGGGATTCTTTCCACTTAGCGCTGTTTATAATCCCAGAACAGGAATTATTCAAATATGTTTATCTCAAGAAGCTCAAATTGACCCAGAAACATTTAATTTAACTGGGATAACAATACATGTAGGTGAGAACATTTTAAACCTTTCATCAAGAGATGAGCTTTTGCAGAGAAATCTTACAAGAAGAATCATGGAGATACGATTATCTTCAGATAAGCAACAGGAAATATCTATTGATACACAAAATGTGCATGTTGAAATGTCTCCTTCGTCCTTTTTTATAGAAGACTTTGATCATACTTCATCATTTGATGCGTTATATGGTTACAAGGGGTTAAAAGTAGATGTTGTAGATTTTACTTATATTGATGGAATTACTCACCCAGTTTGTGTGACAGATAGTGAGTTGTTCGATAGGTGGTATGTAGCCAATTCTGGCGTTCCGTTTGATAGAATTAGAGCTGGACTTAGAGATGATAGTGATGAGTTTTTTACATCTCCTGGAAAAGAATTATTATTTAACTTAGTTGTTTCTTTGTCAGATAGTTTAAAAGATCAAGGTGCAGTTGTTACATTTATGAACGATAGCGGTGTTTCTGATAATATACCAGTATCAGTGTCGCCTCCTTTTTCTTCATTTATTGATGTAAAAACAGTATCTAATACACGTGCTACCGTAGAAACTACAGCTAGTGATGAGGACATAGCAAATGGACCGACATATTTATTAACATTTACGATAAAGGTTGAAGCTCTAGATGAAGATGATAATTTAGTAGAAATAAATGAAAGTCCATTTTTAATCCAAAAAAGAATTACAGTTGTTGAATCCACAGCAGAAGAGCCTACATATCCAGATATTCCATCTTTAATACGATTAAATTTAGAGTCAGATTCTATTGATTTCTCTTTTGGCGGAGTGGATAAGTTTACATTTAATGACTTTACTCTTGGGTCTGTTGTTGAAATGGATGCTGATAGGTTATTGGTTTCTGGTATTCAGCCGTTTGGTGAAGGAACAGAGCCTCCTATAAATCCCGATCCAGACAGTTTTGAAGGACAGGCTAGTGAGATGCTTAAAGATTTTAGGGGTAAGACAATAATTTTATCTGTGTCGTCCGAGAATATCTTTTTTAATTATGATTCATCAGATGGATTATATGCAAGCGATGCTAGTTTTGACGATAATTCAAATATAATATTAGCGGAATCTAGTATTGTGAAAAACGTTGGAAGGATCATCAAGTTGGATTCTTTTGGCAATATAGTTGCAGTGTTTGGAAATGGTCAATTTACTATAATTAATGATGTTAGATCGTCTAAAAATGGAAACATCCTCATTAGTACATAGAGATATCTCTATGTACGTTAATTACATATGTTTCGCCAATTGTTCTGGATATAGTCAGGCGTCACTTGATTATATAAAATCAATAGAGCGGCGAGGTGTAAGTGTTAATTTATCAGTTATTCATAAAAAAATAATAGAAAGTTCTTTTTCCAAAAAAGATCTTCAGTGGATGAGAGGTTTAGTTAACTCGTTTGTTCCAGATTATAATTGCATTCAAATTAGACATATTATTCCACCTCGATGGAATAGGTTGGATTCGTCTAAAAACATTGTAGCAATGTCAACTTTTGAAACATTTGATCCTCCTATGGATTGGATTAAAAAGATGAATTCTACAAAAATGTGCATATTCCCGTCTGATTTTAACGTTAAAACCTTTAAGGCAGCGGGATTAACTGCCCCAGCAGTAAAAATACCACATTGTTTTAATCCTAAAGTGTGGCATAAGGATGTCTGTAAATTAGATAACTATGATAAGTTTAGCTTTTTATGTGTTGGTACATGGAGGCAAAGGAAAAATTGGAAAAATCTAATTAAGGGTTTTTTGAATAATTTTAATAATAAAGATAATGTACAACTAGTAATTAAGACGGATAAAACAAGTTTATGTAATCAGGAAATTAAAAAGATAAAACATTTATTATCTAGCATTAGGAGAGATTGGCCAGAAATTATAGTAGAGACGCGAGTATTTGATGAAATTGGCATGTCTAGGTTCATAAAGAGCCATGATTGTCTAATATCAGCATCCCTTGGAGAGGGCTTCTGCTTGCCTCCAATGCAGGCTATGGCTTTAGGGGTCCCAGTGATAGTTAGTAACGTAGGAGGCTGTAGGGAGTATTCTAGGGACGATAGATGTACGATAATCGAACCTCGTGGTCATGAGATTATAAAGGTAATGGACAACTTACCTCAATTTAAAAATAAAAAATGGGCAAGAATTACAGAAGAAGGCATATATTTAGCAATGAAACAGGTTTTAGAAAATAAAAATAAAATTCAGCATAAAGCAGAGATGGCTAACGAATTTGTTAATAATAATTTTACATACGACATTATTGGCAATCTTTTGTGTGGGGTTTTAATGGAGATCGATCTTGACTTCTAGTTTAAAATTAAAATATAACAAATCTAATGACGTTGTAGACTTTTTGGTTGAAAATCTTCCAGAAGGAGAAGTTATTAGATTAATTTTTGATAATTTAAATATTATTGACGATTATGAAATACACTCTGAAGACGGAAGGGTTTTAAGTAACAGAATTATTATATCTGAATCAAAACATTCAGTCTCAGGGTATATTTCTTTGAAAGATAGGTCTCTCAAGACGGACTATATATCCGTTTCTTTGGTAATTGAAATAAAATTAGATACTGGATTTGAAATACTCTCTGTTGCGGCATCTGGTTGTGATATAGAAGAGAAGAAGGTGAGTTACGATCCTGGGTCTATCCCTGTATTGTCTGTAGATAAGGAGTTTCTGAATATAGATGAGATTGCTCATATTGAGATAGAATCAACTCCAAATATATTTTTAGACTTTAAAGTTAATGATAAAATGTTTAAGGTAAAAACAGGGCGAACAGGGCGTGGCTCCTTATCTTTAAGTCCCATTCAGTTTTGCAACACGTATCAGATGAATTCAAATCAGGTATTAAGATTTCCTATTCAATACAAAATAGAGTCTTCTAATAAATTTGTATCGACAGGTAAAAAGATCCATTTTATCCCAGAGAAAATTAAGGCTTTACAGGCAACAAATAACCCTGAGGCTCCAGAATGTGTTATATTAGATCCAGAAGCAAAACCTAAGTTTATTTTTCAATTTGAAGAGTTTGATAAGCCAGGGGTTGATGGTCCTATTATTGGTCCCACTTATAGTGTTGCCGGTAACGAACTGATAGACTCTACCATTCTTGATAATTATGAACATGCAAAGAAGGGCAATATATCCGTTATTGGATCATCTTTACTGCAGGGGTTTAATTCGACTTTTATTAGTGGAGGAATATCTATTGCTAAAGCAATCCCCCATCTTAATTCTTCAGTTGGTACTTTTTCTAGATTTGCGTTTTCTGCAGTTGATGAAGATGCCAAATTCCCAGAAGAAGAATTTAATCCAGCCTGTGATGAAACTCTTTTTCCAAACAATCAACTTCGAGTGATTTCAGGGTCGACTCCTGAGGGGCAAAACGTTGATTCGTTTGGGATTAATAAAGGATTAATAATTAAGCCATCATCATATCATCATACAATGTTTTTATCTAATTCTATACCTAATGGTCCTATTGTGTTTTCTGTTACATTCAGATTTTCAGATGGCTCATCTGTTGAAAAGACTTACATCGAACCTTATGATTCAGAGGCTGAAAATAATGAATATGCAATAGAGGCATTCGTTTTATTCTTACAAAATGACTATGATTTATTGTCTAGAGATATTGAGGCAATACATAACTATAATTCAGACTCTGATAGCTCACGCATCGAAGTTCGATCTAATAATAGTTTTTCTATTTTATTGTCAGAATCTTTTGAGGGAACAACAAACACAGTGATGTCTGTGGCTCTTAATTCAAATTCCACTTTAGATGTTTTTGTAACCCATACAAATGATGATAGTAAGTTTTCTGAGGCAGAATATCTATTGTTTTTCGATGATCTTTTTAGAGGGGTTAGATTTGATATTATATCTTACGAGTCATCTGTATTAAAGGTGTCTGCCTGCCCTGGATATAACAGACCCGGCGGCTTCTATATAAATGATTATATATATGGTTTAGATTTTGTTGTGGTATCTGATATTGCAGGGGGGCAAGATTGGACAAACACGACTCTGCAAAAATTACCATATATTACCGTAGGTGGCATTCCCATATCTTCTGTCGACCCACAAGTTAGTTCCTCTGGCAGAATTATTTGTTCAGCTCCAGTTGATAACGTTCTTCAGTTGTTCTTATATACTCCAGATGGAGATAAGGATTGGGTTCAGTTGACTACGACAGGAGAGAATAGAAGACCGAGAGCTGTAGAGGATGACGAATCTAATTTGCACATTGTTTGGGAATCAGACCGTAGTGGTAAGTCTCAATTGTACTATACGTGCCTTGGGACATCGTCTAGATTGTTTGCTAATATAGCAATAGATAACGTACTGGGGAAAGCCGCCGAACATTCGTCAGAAAATGAATTTTTACAAATTGCATTGAGTTCAGATTTAAAATTAATATCAAGTGATTCTTCGTCCATCATAGAAAGGGATACTTCTCAGCAGCAGGTTTTATTAAGTGGATATTTAGAATCAGATAGTAGTGCTTATTTTATTAAAGAGTTTGTCGGTCCCTCTCCGCTGTCTTATGATCCAATATATATTAACGACGTTGATAATAATCATCTATTTAATAATAACACAGACGTATTACCTGATGGAGTTGTTGGTTTTGATGGTTTTAAAAAGGATGAATTAATAGCGACATATTATGCTCATATAGATCCTGTTGGTCCGGTTGAGTCCAATGATCCGTCTTGGGATGAGTTTGGCGGATCAAAGACGATATATTTTCATTTCAAGTCAGATTACAAGATTGTTGGTGTTGATTATACACCTGGTGAACTTAATAGATCTGATTCATCGTTTTCTCCTAGTTATTACAAGTATGAGCACAATAGATCCATTACTGATCATTCATATGAAATTTCTTTTGATCAAGATATGAGGGGATTTAATGCGTCTGTTGTTTTTGATGGCAATGAAACATCAAAAAATGTTGTTGGGGTGAGGGTTTTTCTTTCCATACCATTTAACGATGTGTCCTCCAGATATAGTGGAGGATGGAATCGGGTTGTATCAGATTTTGGAGCCTGTTCTGTAGAAAAAGAAGATAAGGTTGTTGTTGATTTTAATCCATCAAAGTCTGCATCATCCGCTATTTCACTAATAAACAAAGACGAGGTTGGAGAATATTTTAACGGCTTATATAGCCAGATAAATTACCAAGTAGGCTTTGACCTAGATATGGATACATCAAACATAAAATATAATCCCATTAAGGATAATGGGGTAAAATTAGATTTATTTAATAGCATTAATAGGGTAGTTGATTTTGCATCATCACCTCCGATAGCATCCAATCCTGATCACGTAATTGTGTATAATGAATTCTTAGGTTCAATCGAACGTCACTTGGATGAAAAGATGGAATCTGATTTTATATATAACGATTCTTCAATTTTAACCATAGAGGATGATGAGGTATACTTTTCTGGAGTAAATTTTGGAAGCTTCATCACGTCCTGTTATATCCATTTAAACCCAGAGAAAAATAACCTAGACTTTTCTTCTCAGGTAGAATTTAATTCTAAGATTATTGATATTATTTGGGAGAGCGATGAAATAAGAAAAGTGGATGCTGCAGTATCAAATAATAAATTAGTATATGGAGATGAAGATAGGGGACTTGACAGTGTTGACGCTGAATATTCAATAAGGCTAAAATCAAATAGAACAATACTGTCAATAGACGCATCTTTTGGTGAAGTTCCACCTAATGGCGTAGGTTTTAGAGTAATACTTAGTGGAGTTCCTATCAAGGAGAAATTTCACAAGAAGAGTCAGGGTCAAATCAGAAAGCTTTATAGTGATTTCAAGTCTACATTTAATAATTATTCTATTGATGTATTTGAGAAGTTTAATAACAGATTTACAATAGAACATATGACGTCTAAATTTGATAGTATTATTCCTATTTTTGGATCAATGAAATTTAATGAATTATCAGCCAATCCATTATCTGAAGAATCTATTGGTGTGGATTCTAACCAATTAATTCAGTTAATTAATAACCCAAGTAACAGTAGAATTATACCATCCATTGGAACTATATCTGGAACAGAAGAATACTATGATGTTGTTTCAGACTTTAAAATAGATAGAACTCAAACGCCGCTGTATCATTATTTGATTTGTTTAATTCCCGAAGTTGATTATTTTGGAGCATCAAATGTAGAAACGTTTTCTGAGTATTGTTCTAGAACATCTCAAAATCCATCTTCATGTAAAGATTATAATGGAAGAATATTAGAAACGGTCTATACTGGAAACTTTCGACTTGGAGTGTTGGCTGCGACAAGAGAGTCGTTAGAGACAAATGAGCAGTTGAGAAAAAGATATAAATTAGTATATACTACATCTAAAACTTTTGATTTATCTTCAAGTAAAAATATGATTGTCTCAGCAAGTTACGTGAAACAGAGTATCCAATCTGCAGATAGAGTGTCTAGTTATAATAGGAGTTTTTCTATAACAGATGCTGACAAGGATGCCTTAAGGAAGGATCTTCAGTGGATGCTTAGTTTGCAAGTTTTAATAAATGGAAAAATAGGATTATCAGAGACATTCCACGTAGACTTGTCAGACCTTCGCAGACAGTTTGACTTATCTTTTGGATGCCCTGTATTTGGAAGGTATATTTCGGAAGAAATAATTCCATTTAATGGATTAGAAATGTCTGATGTGGATTTGACAGTTACATACTCAAATATAAGAATTGGTAACGATCTTGTTAAATTTAATAATAATAATATAAATGTAGGTAAGTTCCATAGGGATGTCGGATCTAGGTTGTACCATGGGTTTCTTGGAGGAAGCTTGTCAAATAATGATAGCTTTGAAGAATCTAATATTGATCCGTACGAGACATCTTCTATTGCATCTGGTGATTATCAACCTCTTTTGAGTGGTAATTTATCAATTCATGGATGGGAGACAATAAACGGCGGAGCTATTTATGTTGGATCTTATTACAATGCGTATAGTGGCAGTAAGTCTGTTCTGTTAGAATCCGTTGAGTATCTAGATGAAGATATTGGAGATGCGTCTGCCCCATATGATTCTTGGACATATTTATGGTCAAGAAATCAACACATTGGAACTGGGTATGGAGGCGGTATGTCTCAAACTTTAGAGTTAGATTCTGGGAAGACATATTATCTTAGGGTTACAATGGGGTGTAGACCATACTCCCCTCATAGTTCAGCTTTGTTATCATTCAATAAAACGTTGACGATATCTGTTAATGGTAACGAGTCAGAATATGCCGCTCCCCAGTTTTATGGTACATTTACTGGATCTAGTGTTGACGACTATAGATACAGGACTATTATTTTTGAGTTTACATCAATTGGAGTAGACGAGATTGAGATTATAAACTCTACAGTTCCACCGTCTGATGGGTCTGAATACGATTTATATAGAGGTGGAATATTTATAGACCAAGTTAATGTATTCGATTCATCAGGGGTGTTTTATGAGAACGAACTAGTTGATGAGTATTATATTTTAGGGATATCCCAGGCGGAATATTTAAATGATTATTACACTAGGTCTGTCGAGACGATCCCTCAAATACCTATTACATTTGATGGTATAAATAAGTCTCATGATTTATTTTTAGATGAATCTGGAAAATTACATTTGACGTGGCAGTCGAATAGAGATGGATACTGGAATATATATTATACAAGCAGTCGAATATTGGATCTTTCGTTTAGAGAAGAGGTAAAAATAACAGATACGAAAAGCCTTTCTTCTTCTCCATCTGTGTGTGCTGATCAAATTGGTAATAGGATAATATCCTGGCACGATGATAGAGATGGAGAATATCAGGTGTATGCTGCTTCTAGTTCTGACGAAGACCCTGACTTTGTAGACCGTGCAGGGTACGACAAATATGTTTATGCAAGCAGTATGGTTCCTGACATAGACCCATATGACCCATATTCTTATTTTATTGATAATCTATCTTGTAGGTTGAAATTTAAATTCACTCCATCATCATATGGAGTTTATAAATTTAATTTACTGTTTTATGATGATGCTTCAAAGACATCCGTATCTAAAAGCATAAGTTCTTCGACGAATACGTCCGGATGGTATGTCGATGATGTTCCGATGCTGTCATCTGGTCACGTTTTACAGCCAGACACAGAGTATCTCATAGAATACGCTATTTCCATGGAGGACGATCTAGAAAGTAAAGTATATTATGTTGATTCTTACGTCAAGTCATTAGATACTGGAGACATAAACGATGGTTCTGTGGATGAAATTTCTAGTGAAAATGTAGTCTATTCAGAATTATATGACTCATTTGACTTATCTGGATATGACGGTTCTTTAAATGACTCTGATTCTGTTCAGATCATCAGGGAATTTATTGGTGCAGCTAAAACCAACTATCCATCTAGAAGGGAAAATTACTATATCAATAGTAGCTTCCCGGAGAATACATTTCAGTCTAGTTTGTTGTCTTTACCAGAGGGATACGAGACCCTTAGAGGATTTGGTATATCTGAGGAGATATCGTCGTTTATAATCCACGCTCAAAACAATATTGAAGGCGACACAATATACTCTATAAGGGTTGATTTTTCAAATCCGATATTAGCAGTTATTCCATATAGTAACGAATTAGGATCTACTGATGTATCATTGGGAAGCAGTGCAATTAATTACCCTAGCTCTAGTAATAGAGGTTCATTAGATAGTGAGAACGATTTAATTTCCATAGTCAATGACATGAAGAGTGTTATAATAAGCCTATCAGCAAACACAGAGAATATAAGTCAAATAAGAATTGTGACTGGCACAAATTCTAGTGACAGCAGTTATTTCGGTAGTACTGTATTTTATTGTCCATATGGTCAAGCTTCTAGCTGTAACGTTCCTATAACATACACTAACACATCTGATGCTTCAAGGAATATCTCATTTAGAGTAACTGCATTTAATGATTCGTCTTTAAGTAATGTTATTATGTCACAGTACTCTGGTTATGATTCAAATAATTTTAAATATGGTCTAAATAGAATTCCATATTCTGGTATTGAAGTTCCTTCTGGAGAAACCATTAATCTTAGCTATGACCCGTCGTTTATGGACGAGAAAAATATTGGATGGTTAGATAGGATATCTCGTAATAAAAAGATATCAACAGAATTTATAAGCGATGCCGATGGGTGGGAATGTGTATCTATAGACGCATCTGGATACGCTTCGTCATTAGATGAAGTTTCTGTAACTCATCAATCAAAATCTAATGAAGACGGATATGCAGTTGCCGACATATATATGTCACATGAGAATAATACAGATGTTTTATACTGGAGGTCCCCAGTAAAATTTTCTGGTCAAAAAAGACAATTTATTGATGGTCAGCTTTCTATATCTATATCTCAATATATAAATGGATCTGGATATAATCAGATATCTCCATCTTCCAACAGAACATATATGGACGATATTGTTCTGGAAGATTCTGAAGGAATTAGGTTGGCTGCAACTTTTACATATGACATGATGGATCCAGATGGAAGCTTCAATAGACATAGTATTTCCCTGGGGTCTTCAGGAAATTGGAGATATTTAGAGGACTACACGCTTGATGGAGATGTAGTTTCGTTTGAAACGGTAAAAGATGTATTATCTGACATTAAGTATATATATATAAGGGCGGAGTATTTTGAGAGATCATCAGGTTCATCTAATGAACTGTATTTAGATGAGGTTTCTTTAATGTCTTCGGATAAAAACTCTATTTTGTCTTCCAATAGATATTCTAATCTTCTATGTGGAGTGCCGTATTATTTCAAAACAGAAATAATTGATGTGGACGTATTTGAGAGTTCTGAATCTTTTATATTATCAGATCACCCATCTGCTATTGTGTTTGCGGTAGACTTAAGTTCTGGCTTTGCAAAACATCTAGATGCAACAAAGCAGTATATATTAGAAGCTCTTGATGTATTGAGCGGAACAAACACAGCTTGCGGGTTACTGCTCGTTAGAGACCAGGTTGTTGATCAGCTTGCATTAACATTTGATTATGCTGATATTGTTAACACATTAAATGAAAGTCATTCCACGACTGGAGAACTAAGCTACCTGACAGTCATAAATCAAGCAAACAGTATGTTGAACGATATGTCTTCTCTAGATTTGTCTGGAACTAACATTTTAGTAATGTTCTTTACTGGTAGTCCACCAAGTGAGGGCGTGTCTGTTATTGATTCTTACATATCTCAGGACAATGCAATTGGAAGGTATGTTAATGTTGCATTTAACTTCTCTCAGGGGTCTGAAACCTTAAATCTTCTATCCTTTATTTCAAATTACACTGGAGGGGTTTTATATGAGTCTCCAGATGGCAGCATTATAAATGATATGTTCGATGATATGAATAATTATTTATTAAACAATGTTCTCTTAGAGCATTCTGCAGAAAATATTACCGGGTCAATAATAAGGAGTGATATAAAAAATGTAATATGTCCGTGTAGACAGGTTGGTTTTGAAAACCCAAGGAGATTAAGTGATTTTGTATCTTGGACGTGTAGTGGTATTGGACTGGAAGATTACAGAATAACAAGTACAGATTCAGCAGCAATGAAACCAGTTATATCTAGCACCAACTTTGGCATGTTTTATATTGCATGGGAAGATTATCGTCATTCCGTGTATGATGTTGATGGCAATCCTAATTCAGTGTCAACAAATTCTTTACCACAAATCTATGGAGGAATGTACTCGTCTTCAGACGGAAAAGTTCACGCCTCTGCAGGTGGTGTCGCTGATATTCAGTTTACATCAATGGATGAGAGTAGTGGTGAAATCATTCCCTATCCAGCATTTTTGCCACAAATATCAACAGATGATTTTCAAAATATAATGATATATTCCCTTGGGTCAAGTTCTATAAATCTAGTTTACTCTAGTATCGGATCACTGAATACTCCGATAACTGACGAATCGATATTGTCTTCAACGATATTGGATGCAACTAATTTACCAGACACCCTATCAAAGCCAAGATCTTTTGGAGATTTACAATATGAGTCAATTAGGTTATCTGGCGATTCGGTTTCCTATACGACATACTTAAATTCGAAAGAACCATTAACTGTAGTCGATGATTGTTTTATTAATTTAGATATAATTGGAATCCCAGGGACGTATGCTGTTAGGTTGAAGAATGAAAATGACATCAGTTGGTCCGATTGGATATCTATAGGAAACGACGTAGGAGCGATTGATGGAGATACATCTCTTGATGATTTTAGGGCAATGTTCTCTGCTAAATTCATTGATTCAGATAGATTCGTAATGCCGTGGATTTCATCCTCTGGTGACGGATTCAAAAGAGTTTGCTGTGAGGTCTTAACTTTCTTTGGTAAAACATCGTCTTTTTGTGTGGATTTTTATGCAATATATAAGCCATTAGATTATTCAATTGACTTATTCTACGATGGCGAGTTTGCTAGAGAAATGGCATCTTATAATGATTATCCAGTATTGGGTCCAGTTATGTATGATAATCAAATTAAAGACGGGAATTTAGCATCCCTCTTGGATGATCCAGTGGAGATAACTGAATATTATGGAAGATTGGTTTTTAATGATGTTGACAGATTATTAAGGTTAGAGACATTATTTGATAGCGGATATTTTTCAGATAGGTATTTCCAGGACGAATTTATTTCAGCATCTGTGTATCAGCAGGGGATATCTGTTGCGAAGAATAGCAGTATAGAAAGAGTATCAGATGGAGTTTATAGATTAGCTTTTGATGTAGTAAAGAGTGATGGTGTACTATATAAGGACGGTTTAGGGGTAATAAAGGTAAATATATCTGGACAATGTGCCTCTTCTGATTTAATCGAGTCAATTAAGGGAGAAAGAGCTATATTAAAATCCGACCTAATAGAAGAGACATCTACGTACAATAATCAATCGTTATTTGTTGAAAAGTACAATAAAGATGATTTATATAATTCTTTTGGAAATAGCAATTATTATAACAGGTCGTTTTATAACGCTGATGGATCTATTAGAAGGGCAGATTCAATAAAATCAATAACAAACAAGAATAGATTAGACCAGGTGAATTTTAATGATTTACTGGGCGGTGGAAGTGAAGGATAATATATGGCAAACCTAAATCAAATTTCAGTTGTTTTTCCAAATGGAAACGAAAAGATTTTTGGTCGTCAGATGGAGATATCTTGGCAGAAGCCAAGGATGTCGTCTTCAGAAAGATTTTCACTAATGGATATAGAGATTTTCTTTACAGACAACTATATAGATGATCACAAAACATCTTGGTCAAGGATAGCTAGGATACCATATGTAGCTAATAATTTTATTTGGAATTTTGGTGATAGATTTAAGAGTGAGAAATGCCGCATTGGTCTTAGAGTAATTGATTCAGATGGAAGAAGAACTAAGATATTCAAGTCTGCAGCTAACTTTAGTATATCAAAATCTCCTCCGAGAACACCGTCAGTTATAAGTCCAGCTAAAGGAATGAGATACAGTGACTCTATGCCAATAATTTTAGACTTTCAAGGGGTTGTAGGAACAAATAATGCTCGTGATAGGATTTTTGTTTATTATAGATCGGTAAAAAAAGAGATACCACTAACTGCGATTAGAGAAAGAATTCCCGTTGGGACTGGACCTATAAGGTGGGATATTTCAGATTTGCCAAATTCAGACGACTATGAAGTGGTTGTATTTTCTTCAGATGATTACAACTCTAGGTCTAGCGAGGTTGTCATAAAAGACATATCAATATTTAATGAAGGATATTTTATAAGAGATTTTTTTCCACCAGAGGGCTTTATGGTAATTAATGATGGAGAAACTTATACAAAAGAAACAAGAGTAAATGCTAAATTATACACTTATGATGAGTCTACGGACATTCACGGGGTAAGATTCTCTGAACTTTCTTCTGAATATCCATATGATGAAGTCTCAATATCTCCACCACAGTTTTATACAGAAAGCATGTCAACGTCTATTGAGGACGTGGATGGCAAAGGTGTTTTAAGTGCTATTGTACAAGATTTTGGAGGGAACAGAAGTGACCCACAGGATGATGGTCTTTTCCTTCCAAGATATGGTATTAGAAACTTTAGGTCTTTATTGAATCCTAATTCTAACACTCAAATATCTGATATATTATCCATCCCTCCATCTGGAGGTCAAAGTTTTGGCTCTATATATTTTATAACCACAGGAGATAAACTGTCATTATTTGAGATTAAAAATGATGCCGATATATCTCATAGAGAGATTGCAGAACTCCCCATGGAGTGTAATTTGGTTACAAATTTCTTTGATACAATATACATCTCCGGCATATCTCAAGACAGAACATTTAATTTATTAAGATACAATGGAGACATGATAGAGGAGGCTTATTTAATATCAGATACAGAGTCAGAAATATCATCAATGATACAATTTAATAGTAGCTTATACCTTGGTTGTCTAAACGGAGATATTTATAAGTTCGATGGTACATCTCTGAGTCTAGAGGGTGCCATTGACGGTTCCCCTGGATTAATGAGGGTAATAGGCTCAAATATGTATATATTATCAGGAAATGCGAATAGTCTTTATGTGTATAATGGAGAGTCAATAAGGGTTTTAAGTATAGAGTCCAATATTATTAATTAAACATAATTATGTCAGTTCCAGTTTTTAAAATAAGACTCATAAAAAATACGCTTCCAAGAGTTGTTGGAGCATCGATATATATATCTGAAGTTAATGAAGAAAAAGAATTAAAAATAGATGTTTTTTATGAAGTTTCTGGTGGATTTTACGAGAGTGAAAACTTATATTCTATAACTCTTTCAAATAGGACTATAGGTAGTTTGTTTAGTTTGTTAGATGCAAATGGACATTTAGAAGCTATCTATATAGGCGGACCGCAAGATGCTCCTGCATCATTTCTTTTTGAAGGGTCTACTTATTTAACAGTAACTGATAATCCAGGACACCTTTCGTGGTATGAGTTTTTTGTGGACGAAACAGTTTTGAGTCTCTCTGGATCATCAGTGCTTAACTCTAATAAATTAAGTTTCTTTCTAACATCTATAGATCCATCTTCGGAATTAAACACAACACAAAGGTCTTTTGGTAAATACATTAATTCCAGAGAAGTATATGACGGGTCACTGCTAACTTCATCTACGTCTCTATACGATATGAATATGTCTGTGGAAGATTTGTCTGATCTGAACGACATTAATTATGTTCAAGTTAATTCTGAGATCATGAAAGTTTCATCTTATGAGGATAGCTTTTTAAGACTGGATTCAAGGGAGATGTTTGACACCACTAATCAGTTTCACGCAAGTAAAGATGTGGTTAAATTTCTTGATATAAATAGGGTATTTAATTCATCTTTTGGTGAAGGTTCAGATGGGTCTCATGATCAATTTAGATGTTTTGCTGTCGTTAATACTAGTGGTTTATCAATAAGTGATGTTTCTATAAGTGCAACTGGATGGAACAGTGTTAAGAAATCTAGTTTTAATATATTTGTAGAAGTTCCTGCTGTTGAGTCATTTTCTATACATATTTCTACTGGGGGATTTGATTATTTTACTGTCAACAGTATAGACGAGTCTGTTCTAAACGTTCCATTAACTGACTCTGGAGGTGTATCTCCTTTTGCTGGTCAATTAGTTAGTTTTTCTGGTGGAGAAAATGATGGACAACAAAGAGTAATTACAGATTACAGCATTTCTCTTAATAAGTTTTTTATAAATGAAGACTTGCCATATCCGATTCAATCTGGAGATGAAATCCTATTTCATACCTCTCCAAGCTCAACTTCTTATACTGGATTGGTCGACCCAAGACTAAGAGGCAGTGGACGTTACTCTGAAGAGATAAATTTATCGAGTGAAGAGGAGATTAAGATATCAACGCTGGAAAGAGCTCACGGCGCAGATATGCTTTCTGGGGATGTTATATATCTTTGGATAAAAAGAACTTTAGGGAAATCTTCGGGAGTTTCTGAAGAGATGCCTCAAATAGATTTTTTATATGGAGCTACATAAGTAATGAGTGGAATTTTACAACAAAATTTATTATCTTTTGATTCCTTAGATGGAGATTCTAGTTTATATTGCAATTTTGACGAGCTGCCAATTAGAGACTATTCTACCGGAAATATATTTATTCCGCTATCCAATAGCGGTGGATCCTTGGAGGATGGAAGATTTAATAGGGCTTTAAGATTAAGCAAGAATTCTAGATTGTCTTATTCAGGAAATCTTAGAGTATCCTCTCAGATGACATTTAGTTTTTGGCTAAACTCAGTCAATTATGGTGTTGTATTTGATCAATCCGATTCAGAGATATTTTATAATATAAAAATACCCATATTTAGCAAGGCATCCTGTAGTCTATCGGGCGAGACAAACACTTTTGTTATTGATGATAACAGTTCGTTTGTGTTTTATGAAAAATGCTATGATAATAATAAAAATACAATTGTAATAGAATTGTATGATTCTCAGAGTTCATATATTTATGAGTCTGAATCCTTTGATACAGGTAAGGTGCATCACTTCTTTGTTGTGTATGATGGAGTATCTGGATATCTTACTATCTATATAGATGGGATAGAATCTGACATAGAGGTTGTTTCGTCACCACCAACAGGGGATATTCCAAGCGGATTAAACCAAATGCCAGTTGGATCTTTTGCTATAAATGATATTGCCCCTGGGTTTGCTCCATCTGTAGTTAGGAGTATTGCAGCTATTGAGGATCTTTTTATATGCAACAATAGTCTTAATAATGAGGTTTTAATTAAAAAAATTATAAATAGAGGGGTGGGTGTAACGTTTGGTTCAGATGGATCTTTTAAGAAAAACAAACAGTCTTTGTTTTTGCCATATAAAGAAGTATCAACTAATTACCTAAAGAGTATGGCAGGAAATTCGTCTGAAATATACTTGGGTAGCAGTGAGGGTGATATATACAGGGGTTCTTCAACTTCGTGGTTGTCTAGAAGGAATTTTACAAATCCTCAAGAGGTTGATATGCTTAAGTTGGTTAGATTTGACGACAAGGATTCTGATTCATCATCATTTGAGTCAGATACAAAAAACGGAATTACAATAGACGGATATGGAATAGAGTTAGAATAGATGCAAATTACTAATTTTAAAATTAACAATAAAACAAGTCCTCTTGACTCTCCCATCAATACATCAACTGGTGGTATAGTCTTTAATTGGTCTATTGTTGCATCTCCAGGTGTATATCAAAAGTATTATGAGATCAACATAGGAACAAGTATTGAAGGGCTTGGTGGTCCAGACTTTGTGGGGAATTTATTTAATCAAGGATTTCATGAAAACACAGCACATTCTTTTGAGTTAGACATAGCTCAGCCATTAAGTAGAGGAAAGATATATTACGGGCAAATCAGGGGTAGGGACAATCTCTTATTAGATAGCGATTACGAAGTTTTTGCATTTAGAGTAAACTCGATTCCATTTGTAACATCATTCTATTACGTACCAGAAGCACCGTCGTTAACCGAAGACCTGAGTGTTGATTTTACATTAAGCAAAAGCGGAGCGTCTGCTAGGCTATTATGGTACAAGAATGGAGAATTACAAACTCATCTAACTGATTTTACCGTTATACCAAGAACGTCCCTAAGGATCGGACAGTCGTGGGTTGCTGAGTTAATCCCATATGATGATGTAGATGTGGGTGAGAGAACCACGTTGCCACCCATTGATATTAGTCAAGAAATACCGTTAGTTAATTATGTCAAAATTATCCCAGATAGTCCTGGAGAGAATGACATTCTAACTATAGAATATAGCGTTATTGGCTCTGACACAGGTGTGGTTTTGTATGATCAGAGTGAGAATGAAATATCATGGTATGTAAATGGGATAGAATTAGTTGATTTTGCAAATGAAAATTCAGCAAGAATAAAAACAAAGACAGGAGATAGGGTATATGCGATCATAACCCCCATATACGATGGAACCGTAGGTCAGCCCGTAAGTACCGAAGAGGTAGTAATATCGAGTTCCGGTTTTTATGTTCGAGATTTATCTGTTGAGGGTAGGTCTGAAAATCTTGTAGTAAATACAGATTCTCCACTGGTTGAATGGGATGTGATCTCTCCATTTGGGAGACATTGGTTATATGTTAAAATAAATATTGGGACTTTTTGGGGTGCAGACAATTTATTTTCTGAAATTATAGAGACATTCGATTCTTCATATAGAATCCCATCTGGTATCTTAAAGCAAGGTGGGGACTATTATGTGTCCGTGTCTGCATCTGATGACAAGGACGATTTTCAAAACTTTTCACATGTTCACTTTAGAATGAGAGGCTCTCTGTGGAAACATTATGTAAATAACAGCAAGGGTTGGGCTGCCAAGTTCATTTTCAAATCCTTATCTGTCGATTCTGAAAAGAGTGGATATTATGATATACAAATCGACGACGGATCTATGTCGGTCGTTGTTAGTATTTTTTCAGATAAGATAGTTCTTAATAATACAATTGATGGATCAATTGAGGAGGAGATATATCTTGGTGACTTTATTGAGCTAGTTATATCTGGAAAGAATGACAAGGTATCTATCTTTGTTGATGGTGTGGTTTTGCAATTTGGTTCTATCTATGATGAATTTACCGTTACCTCAACCACATCTTCTCGTTCAATAACAGTTATGCCATTTGGCTCTACAGTAGATGATGACCTTTTTCCTATTAGTTTGACCTTGAAGGAGTTTGACTATCTTTTAGACTCAACTTTTATGGAGAATTCAGGGGAATTAACTGACATGTCTTTTGTGAAGCATCTTAATTTTTCCGGACAATCCGTAGATTTTCTAGATTTTAGAGATGGAAAATACTTAGCGAGCATAAATAGTCAAAATAGCACATTGTCTGGTAAGATTATTGAGATTGATTCATCGTCAGAGGTTATAACTTCAGCTGTTAAGGGTTTAGATTCAATGGAGATTTCTGTAGAGTCAATGATTCAATCTCCATCTGGAGATAAGATAGTTTTTGACCACAACCAAGGTGCATCTATTGTGTCTGGAAACGTAGTGCCATCCTATGATGTTGATACTTATTTTAATCAGAATGAAAGGTTAGAAAGTGATTACTGGAGTATAATCAATACAACTGGGACGACCGCTTACTCATATATAAATAGTGGTCTTAACATTGATACGACAACTAAAAACGTTGGAAAATATAGTTCTTTGGTGAATCCAGATGTAGGGTTTGATAAAAATGTAGTTTTCACTATAAAGCAAACAACCCTCTTTGGGGGGTTGGTTGTACATGAATTTAAAATATATAATGATCAATTCATAGTTCACGAAACTACAGAGGCATCTCCGGGTCTTATAGATTATATTGTCGTTTCCCTTAAGGACAAGACTATCCAGGAGTTGGTTGATGAAATTTTACTGAGTTCGATAGTCGAAGATTCTTCTGTATTGTTTGAAGAGTTATATGAGATTGAGATAGTTGGAGAATATAGAGACAGATCATCTTCTATTTTGTCAAACTCTGATGGATGGGAAAAAATATTATCTACCAGCGACATTGTAAAATTTTATAGAAAGACTTCTAATATAAATGTTGATGAACTTGATCCAGATCCATATTCGTATGTCTCTGGTGGTAAGTGCTTTTTCTCACACAAGAATCCAGGGACTAACTGGTTTGATTATGTAGACTCAAAACTTGGGTATACTGTCGATTTGGACATTTCAGTTAATACCATTGAGGACTCAAGGAGACCGGTGTCATCTGAAACAGAAGATGGGTTTGGTGTATATTTCAATGATGGTGATTATAAAGAAATTATTGAGTTTAGGGAAAATGAGATTATTTTCAAAGAATTCAATGACACCATTGAGCTTGATATGTCAAGGGGAGTTAGTTTTAGGTTTACAGGAAGAGATGGGAAGCTTAAGACATTTGCGAAAAGGGACGGAGAGGCTAATCATTCCTTAATAAAAATAACGTCAATGTCTTCTGATGCAAGTGGTCAATCAAGCGCAGTATCACCGTGTGTGGTGAGAGATCATCGTGGAGTGGATCATGTTATTTGGCACGACGACTCTAATGGAGGAAGAGGTAAACTTTGGTATTCATATGTAGAAGATGGTATTTGGTCCAGCGCGTCTATGATTGCAGAATCTAGTTTTGGATTTAGTAACGTAGATGCGAAAGTTGACTCAAACAATAATATACACATTGTTTTTGAATCTAGTGGGTCAGACCATTCAGATATAGCATATGCTGTTAAGAACAATATAGGGTGGTCAAATCCTATAATCATAGCTTCAGAGATAGAATCGTCATCTTTGCCAAGAATTTCAATAGATGAGATTGATAATGTTCACGTTGTGTGGCAGGATAATAGATTTGGCAAATATGATATATTTTATGCGATTAAACATGGAGATAGCGGACAGTGGGATTCAAGTTCGTTTGGAGGGAACGATGTTCAGGTGTCTTCTTCTGAAAATGGAGCCTTTCATCCGGATATTACATCAAATAACAATTCGGTTTTAATAGCTTGGTCTGAGACGCTATCTACAGGAAGGAGTCATATTAAGATGGCTATGTTTGACAGGAACACAGAAAGGTGGCACAGTTCGGCTTCTGATGGGTCTGACTTCCAAGTAGATACTGTTGGTTCTGCATTATCTGACTATCCAAGTATATCAGTTGCTACAGATGGGAGCGTTCATGTCGTGTGGCACGATACTATAAGTGGACATTATGAGGTATTTTATAGAAAATTATCTTCGTCATTGTTAGGGATGAGTGATGTGGTCCAGCTTACGTCTACCAATCAAAGCTCTCGATATCCTAAAGTGTCAATTAGCGATGACAATGGAAATATGTTTGTTGTATTTCAAAGAGAAGATCTGTCATTATTAGATCCATACTCATCCGCAACCATAAATTCATCACCTACAGACTACAACTCTTCTTTGTTTTATTCTTTTTATAATTCATTAGATAGAAAGTGGAGAAGTTCTAATTCAGACGATTATGATTCAAAATTTGATTATTCAATTTCTTTTGATAATAGGAGGATTGCGTCAGATCCACACACTCAGAAAAACTTTACAGGAGAGTTGCCTGTAACATACATAGCCTCTGTTGTTTTTGATTATTCTGATAGATCTTCTCAAGGAGCAATATTCAATAATGCCTATTATATGCTTTTATCAAGCACTGCAGAAGACACTTCTTCTGTTAAGATTGGAGTAAACCCATATCTCTTGGATGACGTGGTTGTTTCTGGATTAGATTTCAGGAAAGAAATTAGGGTTGGTGATTTTTCAGATTCTATTTCTGGAAGTATGAATATATCGCTTATTAGATACAACACAACCTATGATATTGATCCATTCAGTGTAAGAATGATTAGTCCATCAACTGCAAATTCTACTGGAGAATTTATATCTCATTTAGTGAATAATAGCGGGGATATGTGGGTAACATCTGAGTCTGGTATTGAGTTTTATGATTTCGATAAGAATGCATTTTTCACTCTCACTTCCGATAGCTTAATCTCTGAGGTTGGATTTACTTCTGTAGGCAACGGGTTTAGGAATTTAATAATAGATCGAAATGGCACTATCTTTGTTACGCACATTGATAGTGGAATCTATTTTAGTTTAGATCATTTTCATTTTCATAAATTTGATGTTTCTGGAACTGAGATTGAAGGTCAGTCTGGTTCTTTTGTGTCTCCAATACAAATGGCGTTTGACAAAAATAATAATCTTATTTTGGTATATGAGGATTCTATTTTTAGAATCTATAATATAGAAAAATATGTGTCTTCTGTAAATAGTGAAGTAGATGCTCAGGTTATATCTGTGTTGAGTTCAGATGTCAAGAAAATAGTCGGAAATATCCATACAATATCTTATGTAACAGGCAAAATTGAGATAGATGACTTAAATTCGATATGGATACCCTTTAGGCATGGACTTATAAAAATATTTAATAACGATGTTATTCTGTATGGATATGATGACGGACTCAGAGGCGGAGAGGTTCTTTCTGTGTCTATTAAAAATTCTTCTCATAGGTTTATTTGCTGTGAAAATAATATATATGAGATGATAGGAGATAGGATTAAAAAGTTAGATTTGAGAAACTCAGAAATTTCAGTTATATCATCTGCTGAGGATAGAGTGCAGGATAATTATTCTCCAAATTTCATATCAAACAAGCACGTACTTTGGACTAAATACAATTCATTAATGATATCCTCATTGTCTGAGGTTATTCAACTCAGTTATATGGATGAGAAATTTAATACTAAAAAAATAGGAATTACAAGGTTTAAATCTAGTGATTATGCGTTGGTTGACGAATTTAATTCCAACAATCAACGCAAGAACTTTTCTATAGAAAATTACGATGATCTTTATGAATTTAGAGACTTTTTTAATGTTTTAATAAATGGAACACAGATTAATAATGGATATCATTTTAATCCATTTAATACTCAATTGACATTTCATTCTCCAGTTCTTCCTACAGATTTAGTTGAAGTAAGAATCCAGTCTGACATAACAGTTAGGGATGATTTTACTCCTAATAATGCAGAGATTCAAGCCCTTGGCTCTATAGTTAGACGACCTAAAAAGTTAGGTTTTCAAAACGCAGAACAAAGAATTGTTTTAGTAGATGGGTCTAGTAGTTCTATTTTTGTTGATGATATTGTAACTCAGAGACCTTTTGACTCTATAGTTTTAGACAGAGAGCCTCCGGTTGGAAAACTAGTCATAGATAGGGTAATTGGATCCAAGAGGCTCGCCCTCAAGATAGAGAATTTAATAGGAGACGGAGGGATCCCAATTCCATTTGATCCAGTATCTGGCGTAGATAAGATGATTATATCTAACTATGATAATTTCACTTTAGACGGTGAAGAGAAAATAGATCCAGTTTTATTTGATAGTGAAGTCAATCATGAGATGGGTAATTTCTTAACTCAATCCACTCTTGTTCAAGAGTTTTCATCAGAAACGGGTTCTTCTTTGACTGAATTTAATCCTTCAGGCGAAGAGGTTACATCAATGTTCTTTTCCGTCAGTCAGCCACCCTCCATATACAGATATGATGAAAGTGGTGAAGTTGAGTTGGTAAAAACTTTTCATGAAGAGTCTAGTGATTCGATTATATCATTCATAACTGTATTTCAAAGCAGTCTCTTCATAGCCATCGGTTCCCCTGGGGGAATAGGAAAACTATATAAGACTAGAGATCTTCAGTCCTACACTCTGGTTGGAAGTGTATCTCAGAATTATATTAGTGATTTTGCAAGATCTCCATTTGATCAAAACATGTATTTGTCTGCATCAAACGAGAATGATGGTATAGGTGCGGTATATAAATATGATGGAGATGTGATGTCTATGTACCAAGATGATTTATCTCAGAGCGTCAACTCAATAACTGCATTTGATAGATTTATCTATGCAGCTACAGGAAATTCTGGAATTATATATAGGTTTGATATTCCAGCCGAGACATCTGAAATAGTCCACATAGACGCCAGTTCTAATGTATTATCAATTGGAAACATAGGCGTTGTTGTTTATGCTGGGATGGAGGGGTCTGGTCATGTAGTTAGAAGTTCTGGCGTTGATGTATCATTCGTTAATTCGTTTTCAACTATACCATCTTCTGTAAATAAAATTAAATCAATGTTGGAACCCCAAGAAGATGGAAGTGCCATTGAATACATCTATATCGCAGTAGATAATAATTTATTTAAATTCAGCAATGCGTGGACGTCTGTTATGCAGACTACATCTTCCATAAGAGATTTTATGATAGACTCATATGGGACTCTTTGGGTTATATCTGAAGATAAAATCCAAAAGGTGTTGGATAGCGAATTAAGTAACAGTAAAATTTATCTAAAAATGATTGATAAAGCTGGGAATGAAACAATGTTATTGTCAGATCCAGATGAAGATGGAGATGGATATAATGATAATTTGGTTGCATCTTTAGATATTGAAACACTTAGGAGTTTTACAAATTCAAACAAAATTTTAGAACTTGACGAGTTTGGAGAAATTATTTTTGATTATGATGGTGATGGTAGATTCTATTCTGCAGATAGGATTTCTAAAGAGGTTGGAATATTCTATAGTGAAGTATTTAATGCAAGCAATAATCACGTTTCTTGGGATAAAATTACATGGGAAACTAGTGTTCCAGAAAATACAGAAATACAGTTTCATATTCGAGTTGGTACAAGTAGAAACGAATTGCTTGAGTCTGAATTTGAATTGACGTTAAAGAACGAAGATAGTGGATTCGATCTGTCATTTCTAAATGGACAATTCTTACAGGTTAAAGTCGTATTAATTTCTTACGTAAGGGATATAACTCCATCTTTGAATAAAATAAACATAACATCTGTAGCTGTTGAATCTTCGCATTTATTCACTACTAATTTTATACTGCCAAGTAGAATTAAGCGTGGCATTTTAACATCCGATAAGTTCATTCCGGTTTCTGCTGATATAATATTTGGAATAAATGCAAATAATTCTACAGAATTCAATGATTATCAAATAGTGGGAGAGAATAGGTTATTCACTACTGATAATTTGCAACTAGGAGAAGGACTTCGTATTGGAGTAAGGCTTCTTACTCCGCAAACATCAGAGCAGGCATCGGCACCTCCGGTAGAGTATGGTCCATATGGGTATGGTGTTGATGTAAATTCTGTGGAGTTTAATTATATTAATACAGAATTAAACTCTAGGATCGTTAATTTTAACATTGCCTTTTATGAGGATGTTAATTTAACATCTGTTTTTGATAGTTATAATACAATTGATCATTTGGATTTCTTTAGGATTAATGGCGATGCGTTTCCAACAGGTGAGGGGTATTCTATATCTCCTGATGAAACTATTTATGTTTCCTTTATCCCTCCGTCAGAGAATTCTTTTATTTGCGATCATGAATATTTTACAAAAATAGAAATTATAGAGAATTTAGTTCCTACTGTCATTAGTGATGAAAGAACTTTTATAGAACAATGTGGAATAAGCTTTATAAACAAGATTGAATTTGACTTTCAAAATTTAAGCGACATAGAAACATATGATTTTAGAATAAAATTCTATGAAAACGAACAAAGAACAAATTTGTTTAAGTCATATTTTAGTGGAAACAATACAGATGGGTGGTTTGTTGGTAACTCTCCATTCCCATCAAATGGTGAAACTTTCATGTCCGGCGAGGTAAAAACAATCGAATTTAATCCTACCACATCAGATAATGATTTTAGCTCCGGAGTAACTTATTATTTATCAATAGATGCGTTTGATGGAGATGTGTTTATATCTCAAAATAATAGTTATACATTTAGAGTGACGAATCAAGATGAGGATATTTCTTGCGGAGAGGAGTCTGGAGTTCCAATATTAAGATCGTTTGCTATTATGTTTGAACTTGAAGATGGTGAGTTTGTTAAGTTTAACGTGGTGAGTTAGTATGGGAATTAAGAGTCCTCATTTTGGTTTTTATTCTTTTACTTCTGGAGATACATATTCAGCAAAGATAGATAGGGATAGGTTTTTCTCCATAGACAATAGTCTTGCATTTTTGTCTGAAGTCATTGGCGATGGGGTTATATCTGGATTTGAAGTACTAGAAGATCCAGATGGATTATCTACAGTTGTTGTTTCTCCTGGAACCGTACTTATAGATAAGATATCTACGCGTGTTTTTATATCAAAAAAAATAAATTTACCAGATAATAAGACAAGTTATATTTATGTAAGAAGAAGGGTTGGTGCTTTAGGAGAATTTAGCGGTTTTTCTGATTTTTATGCAATTGAATACGAAGATTTAATTCCCCCAGGAGCTCCTCTGAACTTTCAAGTGTCAGATGTCGCTTATAATTTGGTGAAGATATCTTGGTCGGCACCAGGCGATTTGGATTTACATCATTTTGAGATTTTTAGGGCGAATGTGGATGGCTTTGAAGATGTAATTGATTTGATTAAAGAGTGGAATTTGTGTGATGGTGACCCCGATTGTGAATCTGATTATTTTGATTATATAGATGATGTTGAGTTTGACCTTGAAAGTGGAGGTGAAACGAGTTTTATAGACAGTTCTGTTAGTCAAGATTCTTTGTACATATATAGGATTCGTTCAGTTGACATGTCTGGAAATAAATCTGTTTTTGCAGGCGCAATATCTGTCACAACTTATCAAAACTTAAACACACCTCAAAGTCCAATAAACATACAGATATATAATGGAAATAAAACTTCGCAGGTTTCATGGATGCTTCCAGACGACAATCTGATTTCCTATATTCAAATAAGATACCACGCAATTGGATATGATCATGCTCAGGTTGGAGATGAATCGGTTATAAATGTAGATAAAAACGATCTTAATTATATCTTTCTTAATTTAAGCAATTCTTCTAATTATAAGATGTTTATAAAATGTGTTAGTATTAACGGGGTTTCATCTCATGAAATAGAAAAGATTTTAGAGCCAAGGTCAAACCTACTTCCTCCAGATGTTTCTTTTATGAGAGTAGACACTATTGATTGGGGCGGAGCGACAGGTCTAAAGGTGATATGGCAACTGCCAGATGATGAAGATGATATTTTATTAAGCGATATTGACCCATACAGTGATCCATACACATCTCTATCTAATGATAATTTCACACCCCCTGTAGTAGACATTCCAGAAGAAGATGATATTTTAACAAAAATTCAAATTATTCAAATAAATGATGATGGAACCTCTATAGAGAGCGATTTAATGCAGGCATTCAATGTCGGTTCAGCTTCTTTTGTAAGTTTCTATGTATTGGGAGACCAACCTCCTGATGGGGGCTTACCCCCATCTGTAGAATATCCAATTCTTTCAAATCAAAAGTATAGAGTTATAGTGCACAGATATCTCGCAGGAAGTCTAAGTCTCGGTAGAACTGTCAATCTAATTAGTGAAGACTTCACTCCGCCTCCACCAATAGAAAACTTATCATTAGATGTATTGTTTAGTGGAGCAATTGATGTTTCATGGACAAATCCAGACCCTATAGACGTGGTAGATTATAGTGTGCGAGTTACAAGGTATCCTGTTTTAGAGATTGACTATTCCGGGGCTGCTCTCTCTAAAGCAATTTCAATTAGAAATATAGAGTTTGATTTACCAGCATATTATCTATATAGGTTTGATGGAAGCATTCTTCATGCTAAGTTCAATTCTATATGGGAGGGCGGTGAGGATTTATTTATTCAATCTTTCGAAATAGATGCAACTAACATGGACATAAAAACGCTTGCTACTTCATTAAGAGAGGTTAGAGTATCTACTGTATTAAATGTTGGATTGAGTTATTTTGTTAGAATTGTTGATTCTGAAAAAAGTCAAGATCGTCCCGCTACCGATATAGTTCCATCGTTTACTTTCCCTGTTAGTGATGATGCAGATCGTCAGCACCTTGAGATTGTACCTCTTCCTGGAGAAGAGGGTGATGTGGATGTTTTGCTTGGAGACCCAGAGGAGGTTTATAGTGGAACATCTGGGGGTGCGGCTATATTTAAGGTGGATGCTGATATAATTGAATTATCAAGTCAATATGATTTTGAAATAAAGTCAATAGACGGAAGTGGCAATGTATCTACATCTGTTTTTGGTGAGGCCCTTATTCAGTCTAGGGAGTTTTTTGATAAGCCGCCATATCCAGGAAATTTATACGCGTCTCCTGGTGACGGGTTTGTTTTATTAAACTGGAGTCCTCCTCTTAATATGGAGAATATTGCTTATTACTCAATTTATAGAACAGATTCAGCAGCAGGCATAGAGCCAGAATCATTTATTAAGCTGGATACAGTCTCTTCTAATAGATATCAATACATTGATTATTCAGCACAAAACGATGAAACTTACATTTACATGATTACATCAGTAACTAGTTATGGCATTGAGAGTGTAAATCCAATTGACGATGGTCGAGTTGTTCCGTCATTAGTCTATATGACTCCTAGAAGATCTGGAAACATAGATTCCCCATATGATTTAGTTGTTGTGTCTGATGGAGATGACGCAGTTTTGGAGTGGAAATCTTCTCAGGATTCTTTTGATGGATTTGAAGTGTACAGATCAATTAATAGTAGAATTGATTTTGAAATAATAGAGACGCTTCCTGGTGGAGTTAAAGAATATAGAGATATTAATGCTTTTCTTAGCACTGGAACATACAGGTATATGGTTAGAAAAGTCGTTAGCGAGGGAGATGTTGGATTTACTGAAATAAACGAGGTTCCATCGTTTTCTGAGTTTATAGCATCTGTTACGTTGTCTAACGGAAATGTTGTGATTGATAATGATTTTGGAAGAAATCTTTCATCACTTAATGCTCCGGTCACTGAAGCAACAAAAGAAATAACGGACATTCATCGTCACTATAAGATATCAGAACTAGATGACCGTAGGATAAATTTTTCAGAGGGGATTTCTATTGAAGATTGGACAACCGGACCTCGTGATGGAAAAGTCTGGTCAACGAATATGGATCTTTCGACATTTGACCCAAACGTTCCATATCAGCTATATATAGATGATGAAATAGCCAGAATGCTATATCATTTGGATTTTGAAACTGGGATACTAACTACAGAAAGAAGCTTGGGCAATCTTGTTGTACCAATCCCTGATGGTAACCCAATTGCTTATACTGTTAATGATCTTATTGAGTTTCCATCTTTGAGGGTAACTTTTGAGGCAAATGAATTTGAGGGAAACCTATCTGCTGGAATGGTTGAGTCTGTAAGTGCAACGCAATTTACTAAAAATCAGATAACCCATGATATGATTCCAGAAATACAGCATGATGGAAGGATTGGGGAAGATTTAATCCCACTTACAGTAAAGATGTCGACTGGGGATGGATATTCTTTCTATGGAATATCGGACGAAGACGGCAACAGCATAGAGTCCTCTGAAGAAGTGGCGACAACAGCTCTTGATCTTTGGGATTCTAGTGGACAACTAGATCCTCCGATGATATTTTATGACTTTATATATCTTGACGATCCCGATGTGATGTGGGCATGTACATCAAATGGAGTTTTGTTTAGCGAAGATTTTGGAGTTACTTGGGATGCGCAGAATGTAGCTTCTTTATCTACTGCATTAGCTCCACATAAATTTTTTAGATCAGAGATATATCCGGGAAAAGTTTTTCTCTTAACAAACAGATCTGTTTTTGTTAGTGGAATTCCTGGTACTGAATTTGGGAACTTTGGGGCAATTATATCTCCTCGTGGTGTCTTTACTGAAGTAGAGGGGATATCAGCATCTTCTGTAATTAGAGATGTTTCTGAGGTTTCTGTTAATATAATTGAAGACCCAGAGCCTGGCATTTCAATACAACACATCGCAGATCAGGGGATTCTAGTTAATTTGTTCGAGTTTAGAAAAAATGGAAATTATTTTGAAGCAATTGGAATAGATGGATTTTTTACTGAGGGTTTAGGTTTTAGAATAGCAGTCAATAACCTAACTCTTTTAGAGCTTAAGAAAAAAATAGATGATAGTGTAGCTTTTAGGATTGGTGATGTTTCTGTACATTTTAAAGATTTATATAACGTTGAATTACCAGGAAATATTGCTGGATTGGCATCGTCCCTTTTGGATACGGACTGGATTCTTGACGAGGGTCCAATTGTGTTCCAGATTATAATTCCAAGGATAGATCCAAGGTCTGGTATTTTCTTTTCTACTAACCTTGGACTATATAGATTAAGATATGACATATATGGCTTGAGTCCAACATTGACACAAAGGCAGATATTTGGTTCATCAACAACCAATGCGTATGCTATGTTCTATGACAGAGCTGGAGATAGGCTGTTGATTAGCACAGATTCTGGATTAATAGAAACAGATGATGGTGGAGATACCTTTATGTCCGTTTCGGATATTCCCGACCAGGTGCCAATTTATGAATTTTTAGAGGAAGGGGAATATGTTTTTGCCATTTCTAATCAGTCTATTTACAGAAGGGACCCAGGAAGAAAAGATTTTGTAGAAATTTTTTATACAGAAGAATTCTTTATGAGAAAAGCAGTAGTTCATTATGGGAGAATGTATGTAACTACATCTAATGGATTAATGGTAAATAAGCATGGAGAAAATCCATTTACAGATTCATTTGTTAATTTTTCTGGAGCTTCAGGTCTTCTGGTTAAAAATGGAAAAAACTTATCTGTTCATTCTATTAAGATAATATCTGATAAATTATTTATAGGGTGTGAAAGTATGTTGTTTATATCTACATCATCATCTCTTTTTTATAGACATTGGAGTGGAGATAATACATCTATTCCTACTGTATACGTGAATGGCGAAGAGCAAAAAATAGGATGGTATTTGCTGGGTAATATCTTTAGCTTAGGAGGCGGACTTTCTGGCTCTGTTAGCTCGTTGACATTTGACGATAAACACAGCAGAGATGATAAGGTCGAGGTTGCTAGGCAGTACAAGAGGTTTAGAGCAAAAAGTGGAGGGTGGGTTGATTTGGATTTTGCAGCAGCAGTGCTTATGTACATAAACGGACACAGGGTAAATGATGGAAGTAGGGCAGAGAAGCCTATTTATGCAATATTAGACACGATGTATGCTCCAAGGCAATTGACAGACACAATATCTCACCTGAAGGGTGCAGAGAAGTATTTGGAGCAAATTAAGAAATATGGAGCATATTTAATCTCCAATCAAATAGACTCAGATGGAAATCCAAAAGAATTAGGATATCTTGGGTTTACTAGACAAAACGTTAGGGTTGTAAATAGCATTATTGATAAGTTTAATTCACAGACATACTTTACCGATCCAAAGGATAATTCAGACATTACTGATCAAACAAAGATGTCTCTTCCTGAATTTAAGGTATATCTTATTGGAGGAAGCTATAGTGAAGAAAGGATGATTAGTCATTTGGGATATCAGGATTTCGGAGAATATCCAGAAGAGATTATGGTTGGTGATATTGTAACGATTGACGAAGAGGATATTGATTGGTTGTTGCTTGATGAATCAGAACATGGCGACGGATCCATGGGTGACGGCGATGATAATGGAGTCCCAGATCCAGATCCTCCAGATCCTCCAGATCCTCCAGATCCTCCAGATCCTCCAGATCCAGATCCAGATCCACAGGGAGGTGTCTGATGAGTAATGAAAAGAATAAAAACAAACCTAGCATAACATACGGTGCCGATGGATTTTCTTATGGAGACAGAAAGAACGACTCGATAAATTTAAATATTAATTCTGAAGATTCTATTAGAATTATGAATATGTCTAAGGACGCATTGTCGATAGTCGAAAGCAAGAGTCAAAATAGTAACAATGAAGGGAGAAGATCTCAGACAGAGGAGTTGTATCTAGACTACTTTAATGGTTCTATTAGAGTTAATGGGAGATCAACCTCAACTCTTGTATTAAAGAAGGGTTTTATATATAAAATATATATCCCAGAGAAATATTCTCCTATATTTCTTTCAAAAGATACTTCTTTTAATTCTAACCTAGATGAGTATTATTCTTATGGGCATTCAGTTATTGCTTCATCTAAAATTGTAGTTATTAACACCGCAGAAGTAGAGGGAAGTATTTTATTTTTTAGATTAAATAATATACCTACTTTTTTAAAAATAAAATTAATAAATTTACAAAATAAATCAAGTGAATTTTTACTTGACAGTTTGGCTCCGTCTGGTATTTATAATATGACAGTCTCTAAAAGTAACTTATGGAGATTCTCTACAAAGAAAGATATACATATTGATGTTGGCGATAAAACATCAGTTTCTTCTTATTACAAAAAAGGGAGTGATAGGTCATATTATATTTTTGGTGTATCTCAAAATGATAATTCATATTATACTTTTGGTTTATCTCAACCTGATTTGTATTTAATAAATGGGATGCAATACAGTATAAGTTCTCTTTCAGAAGAGCATCCAATGATTTTTACGTCAAGTGTGTCTGGAGGAAACAATAACTCGTATAATTTTAGCGGAAACTTTAATGTGTCTGTTAAAGATTTTTCTTCCATAAATAATAAAGATTCTATGTTTGCATCATCTTTGAATGGAGTTAGTTATGTTCTTGCTCCTAGGTTTGTAAATAGCATTCAATCTTCTAAAAATATTGTGATAAAAGTTAAGGTATTTTTTGATAGTCCTGAATCAATTTTGTTAAAATGGGATTCTGAAAGCACTCTTTTCCATGGGGTTCAAACAGATCATATTAAAAGGGGAGCGATGAGGATTGAGAGTACATATATTGAAGGCTTATCTGATAGAGAGAAGAGAAAGAACATTTATTGTCAGGATGTGGAGATAGTTTTCAACAAGAAGGACTTAACGGAGAATTTTGATGTTAGAATAATGTCAGATGATGCTGTTATTTTAAATGACAGAATAAGGATCATGGTAGGTGATGATCAGAGAACGGTCGATGTTAATGTTAAAAATAAATTAGGAAAAGATTTATTCGAGATGAATGGTCAAGTTAAGCCGGATTTAAAGATTGTTAAAAATAGAAAATATATTTTTAAGCAGCAAGATATTAGTAATAGTTCTTCTGGATATACAAAAGTAAGTCATCCTTTGTACTTTACGTCTTCTAGTTCTAAAACCCCCGATTCATCAATTTCTGTTAGTGGAATGTCAAAATCCGGAGTAATAGGTGTAGATAGGGTTGTTGAGCTTGATGTCAAATCTGATTATTCAAGTTTTTATTATTCATGTGAAAATCATGGGTTACGAATGGGTGGTAAAGTTTATGTTTATGATGATATTATTGTGCATAGAGACCCATACTGGACGGATGATCTTATTAAAAAATTTAATATTGATATAAGTTCGTTCTGTTCGAGTGAAGCTGTTACATTAATTCCACAAGAGGGTTCTTCAAGCGTATATTATCAGAGTGTTTATGATAAATATATGGGGGGTAAGATTTTCTTTACTAATTCACCTATCGGTTATGATATATCTCAAATGCCATCTCAAGAAGGGTTTAGGTATGATGAATTTTCTAAGAGGTTGCTCAGTACGGAACGAAGCTCATCTATAGAATCTAGAATATTAACAACGTGTTCTGCAGACATAAATAATGATGGAGTTGTTGATGTTAGCGACTTATTAGAAATAATAGATCAATGGGGGCAGTTTGGCGGCTCTGCAGATATAAATAATGATGGAATTGTTGATGTCACTGATCTATTAGAAATAATAGATCAGTGGGGTCCTTGCGACCAAATAGATAGTTGGCTAGAGCAAAAAATTTCTCCTGATGATGGTGAACAGGGGGACAAATTTGGAACAAGCTTAGCTCTTGGTAATGATATATTAATTGTCGGCTCTCCCGGTGCGGTAGTTGATGGCTGGGAAAATATGGGCGCTGTTTATATTTATAAATATGAGACTGATATAGGATGGGTGCAAACACAAAAAATTCTGGGCGAAGTAGTAACGACCAATTATCTGAGATTTGGAGGATCTGTTGATTTACAGGAAGCAGATAATTCATTAGTTTTAAACGAAGATAGGCTTATTATTGGAGCAATTAACGATGCTTCATGTGGATCGGATTCTGGTGCAGCTTATATATATAAGAAAAATCCTGATGAACAATGGATTAAGGAACAGAAGCTAGTAGCCTGGGATTGTGGAAATGGAAGTTGGCCACATTTGTTTAGTAGTAGCGTTGCAATATTTGATTCGTATGCATTTGTCGGAGCAGTAGGAGATAACAGCCAAGGAATCGCGACTGGTGCTGTATACGTATTCAAGTGGGACGGAAACTCTTGGTCACAGCATCAAAAATTAATTGCTGCAGATGGTACAGATTTTGATTGGTTTGGCAGTAGTTTGTCGGCGTCAAAAGATGAATTGATTGTTGGAGCCTTGTTTGACGACCGGCATCCTTCTGGACTACCCCTTATAGCTAAGGGTGGTGCGTATGTATTTAAAGTTGATGAAGATGGTTATTGGCAACAACACTTTCCTCAATTAGAAGCTGCTGATGGAGAAGAAAACGATGGATTCGGATCATCTGTCGCTATACACGAAAATTTAATGATTGTTTCGGCAAGTAGCACACATAACGACAATGAAACACGAGGTGCTGTATATATTTTTAAAGAACAAGAAAATGGATCTTGGGATCAACTTTATAAATTAATACTTGGCGATGAAGGCGTTAATGATGGATATTTTGGGAGCAGCATAGACGTACTCGGAGAATCGTTATTGGTTGGAGTTAGTGCGTCGTATTCAGAAGATATAGGACCAGGTTCTTTGTATTTGTTTGAGCGTGTATCTAACACGGAATGGGTTCAGGTAAACAGGTTTGTTGCGAGCGATGGAATTAATTCTGATTGGTTTGGTAAACCTTCTAGCTTGGGCATCAAGTCTGATGGTAATATAAGGTGTGCAGTTGGAGCAAGGTATACTAACTCTTATGTTGGATCTGTTTACGTATATGAGAGAAGTTCAGACGACCCTCCTTATCGTAATGATTTTGATTCCTGGAAAACGGCATGGACTGTTGCGAAATTAAAGGATTCTGTAATTGCAGATATTATTCTTCAAGAAATGCACAAGAGGTTTACGTTTGATGATACGGACCTTGACTCGCCCATTACATCCTTTGCGTCTATTTCTGCGTCGCCAGCAGATTTTTTGGCACTCAAGCCAACTGGCGTTATAGATTTTACATTCACTGAACCAGGAAGACATGTTGTATATGACAATGGCAAGCTTTCGGCTGGATATTATTTTGAAGTTAATGTTTCGAATAAAGAAAATATTCAAAAGTTTAAATATAACAATGAAATATATGGTCAATCTTTTAATTATAAGTATCCATTTGATTTATCTTTTAATAATTCTAAAATTAATACACCAGTAGATGATGTTGAGTTTGGAATTATGCACGGAGGAAATAGTGTAACTAAGGATTATAATTTCATACAGGGATCTATTCAGTCTTTTGGTTCTAATTTTTCTAGTTACTATTCTATATTGTCCTCTTCAACGCCACAGATAACAGATAGTGGACTGGGATCATCTGTTATTTTTTCTAATAAATATGCAAATCAACCTATTGATAATGACAATTTAATAAATAAATTGCTAGTAAATGATGAGCTTATAATCAATTGGAATTCATGGAACACTTCATCTAACTATTTAAATGAAGAAGAGATTGATGGAGAATTCTCTTATCAAACAACTGATTACATTAATCATTTAGCTAAAATTAGAGGTTCTTCTCCATCAATATCGGACATAAAGAGCATTTATGATAATGATTCTGTTAGAGTAATTTCTAGGTTAAAATCTTATGCCAAAAAGATTGAAAATATTAACAAGGTTAGTTTCGGAGGCATAATCAATATGTCATTTGGTATAAAGCCAAATAATATTGATATAACAAATGATGCACTTAACAATAAAACTCTTTTTGATTTCTCAGATTCAATAATAGTAAATATTCAAGATAATAATTACGAAGATATATCAGATGCTACTTTTGTTGATTTTATAAACGATATTGATAGCTCTTTTGACGCAATTGAGTCTGCTACGGGTAGGAGTGTGGATTTGGTAATACTTGACATGGGTGGTATTATTAAGAATGGAAGGTATTCGCCATCCGACATATCTAGTTTTATGATTAAGATTAAGAAATATGGTATTGGTAGATTCGTTTTTAATAATAATTCTGAAGATATTTTGTATGAGGAATTTTTTAGGTTTATAAATGATATAAGGACAGCATTTATTCAAACGTATGTGTCTGCAAGATTGGGGGGAAGGTCAGGATTAACATTATCTGTTAATGGAGAATCGACTTTTATAGAGAATCAAGACTATAGGTCTATTAGTGTTATAGATTTACCTAATGGGATTAATAGTTCGAATTGGTGGATATCTGAAAATTCTGTAAATGTACTGGGTAGTAAGATAAGCTCTATTGTATCTAGTGGAGTAGAGAGGGTCTTTTTAAGACATCAGTATAGTGAGAAATATTCTGAATTTGATCAAATATCACCAATGGAAGAAAGTAAGTCTACGGAATTGTTGTCTATGATTTATGATTTATCATCTAGTAATAGTTCATTAGAAATGGGGATATTTGTTCAGATATCGGACTTATTGTTATATTACGACGAAATGGGAGGTTGGAACATTAATGAGCTTCGAAACCAGATGGCTGAGTCTCTATCTATATATTCGAATAATGGATTTTCTGCTATTGCTATAGATATGAGCAATTCTGTGTATGATGCAGAATTTATAGAAGAAGCTTTTGAATTATTTAGAAATAATATACTGGAGCATTCTATGAGGGCTTATTTGTATGGTTTCTATATTAATAAGTCTTATATGCTTGGTGATGCTTTGTTGAAATATCCAATAATAGCTGAAGAGAGCATGATTAGTAAATATTATAAGAATTTAGATTTAAATATAAAGAACGTAGAATGGCACATTCTTGGAAGTAACATATCAATTGGTGGATAGTTTCTTTTCATATTAATAAACAACCTAAGTAATGACTAATAAAACAAACACATACCCGCTTCCAGATGGATCTGACTTTTTATTTCAAAGAAATGGAGTAGATTCAGACGGAAATATAATGAAGTGCGATAGAGGTATTGCCATGTCTGACGATGGAAAGTGGTTTGCTTGTGGGTATTCAACAGAGAGATCTATTGGAACAAGGAGCATTCTTGGAGATATTGAATGCGGCGGGGTGGAGCCAGTTATCACTGGCGCATGTTGTATTGGTGAAACATGCACTATTAAAACAGAATCGTATTGCACTTCTGTAGGTGGCACATACCTAGGTGACAATACGAACTGCGCCGATAATCCAT
>CEPZ01088135.1_pt1 | contig 45920 bp, 54 predicted proteins | sample 530461 | NCBI WGS metagenome assembly CEPZ01 (sample SAMEA2620106, study PRJEB7988) | marine metagenome | isolation source: saline water (ENVO:00002010), including
GATTTGTGACTGCCGAACGTAGCGTAGCGAAGTGACTGCATTGTCAGCGGAGTAGGAAATTACGTACAGAGCCTTCTAAAAGAAAAGTATTTATTAAGATTGTATAGGTTCAAAACTATCCATCATGTCATTAAAATCATCTTCATGTTGACATTCTTTACCAATACATGAATATGTTATTGTATATAAATTATCAAATTTGTTTAAAAGAATTTGAGTATATTGCATCTTTTGGTCAGTTATATCTATTTCATACTTCATTTTTAGTCCTTTTGTTGAACCAATATTAATGCTAGTGCTATCTTCTATTATTATAAAATTAGGTATTTTCTTTAAAGTATCTTGCATTGTTTTTTTAAAATCAATTTCCAAATCTGATGGTGCAGGAGTTATAAGAATGTTCATACTTTCAATTCCTTCTTTAGGATCTACTTTACCAGATACCATATACATAAAGACAGAACTAGATACTTGGTTTTCTTGCCAACCATCAGGCACTTCTATTGAAAAGTCTTGGTTAATTGATTTTCCTGAAGAATCTGTGTTTGTGTTATCTTGATCTATGGTACCATCTTCTCCACATCCAGATAGAACTAAGATTGAGATTAATAATAATATTGTTATTAGTTTTTTCATGTGATAATTTAATGTTGATAGCATATATAAAAGTTTTGGTGTTTAAACTAGTTTAATGAATAAAAAATAAAGAAAAAAAAACAAATCCAATTTAAAAAATAAACTTAGAAATAAAGTCTTACATTTAAACTAATTTTACATTAACTGCTTTTGGACCACGATCTCCTTCTTCTACATCGAATGTAACTTTGTCTCCGTCACGTAAAGTAACGCCTTCTTCCAAAGATGACTGATGTACAAAGAAATCTTTTCCACTTTCGTCATCTGTTACGAATCCGAAACCTTTTCTTTCATTAAAAAATTTAATTGTTCCTTCCATTGATTTAACCTCCTTAATTTATATTAATATACACTATGATTATGTTCCCCTTTTTAAAGGTTACTGTTAATTTGTATATATTATATATTAATAATCATTCAATATTTCTTTTTCATAATCAAAATCAACCTCTTATGAGTATGCTTCCCTCTTTCATCTTGTTCAGAATAAGAATCAATATTTTGTTCTTTAATATTGAAATACTTTGAAAATTCACTTAGTATGAAATTATGGTTCATATGTTCTTTATTAATCCTAGAATCTTCATAACTTGTTTCTTCAAACATTACAATATATGCAATTTTTCCTTTTTTTAATACTCTTGCTAATTCTTTTGCAGTTTTTTCTAAATCTGTACTTTGCATAGTATACCCAGAATAGATTCCATCAAATTTTTCATCATCATAAATTAATTCTTCTAAATTACCAATTGTGAAGACTATATTTAATCTTCTTTTTTCAGCTTCTGTTCTAGCTTTTTGAATTGCAACTTTAGAAATATCAACACCATAAGTTCTAAAACCTTGTTCAGCTAAATAAAAACAATCTCTTCCACTACCACAACCAGCATCAAAAACCTTTCCACTTCCAACCATTGCAACAAACTTTATACAATTGTTGGATGGTCTACCATATTCCCAATGTGCTCCTTTGGTGTATTGGTTGTCCCAGTTGTGTACCATTGAAAGAGAAAAATTGTGTATATTTTTAAATTTTTATATGTTGTAGAATAAATAACACATAAACAGCAACATTTATATACATATTTCTTATAAACAAACATAATGAGTAAAAAAAAGAGGTCAAAAGAGTTAATTCTGTGGTTTAATGAGTTAGGTATAGAAGATGTTCCTTTAGTTGGTGGTAAGAATGCTTCTCTTGGCGAAATGTATAGACTTCTTACAAAGAAAGGTGTTAGGATTCCTAATGGGTTTGCTGTTACTGCATACGCATATCATTATTTGTTAGAATCAGCTGGTGTAAAAGACCATATAAAACAAGCATTAAAAGGTTTGAACACACATAATGTAAGAGACTTAGCAAGAAGAGGAAGAAAAGTTAGAAACATAATTCTTAATGCAGAGTTTCCTGAAGATTTAAAACAAGCTATTCTTATTGCGTATAAGAAATTGTGTAAAAAAGAAGGTACTAAAGATGTTGCAGTAAGATCATCTGCAACTGCTGAAGATTTACCAGATGCTAGTTTTGCAGGTCAGCAGGAAACTTATCTTAACATTGTTGGTGAAGCTGCATTAATTGATGCATGTAAAAGATGTTTTGCTTCATTATTCACAAACAGAGCAATTTCTTACAGAGAAGACAAAGGTTTTGATCATTTTAAAATTGGTTTGTCAATAGCTGTTCAAAAAATGGTAAGGTCTGATCGTGCGTCTGCTGGTGTAATGTTTACAATTGATACTGAAACAGGGTTCAAAGATGCTGTGTTTATCACAGGTGCATATGGTTTAGGTGAAAATGTTGTACAAGGTAATGTTAATCCTGACGAATTTTATGTTTTTAAACCAACTTTAAAAAAAGGTTTTAAACCAATCATTTCAAAACGGATTGGTGAAAAAGCAATTAGGATGGTTTATGATTTACAAGGAAATAAACCTGTTAAAAATATTAATGTTCCATTAGAAGATAGACAAAAGTTTGTGCTTACTGAAAAAGAAATTATTAAACTTGCAAAATGGGGAGTTATTGTTGAAGATCATTATTCTCATAAAGCTGGGCACTTTAAACCAATGGATCTTGAATGGGCAAAAGATGGTAAAAATAAAAAACTTTACATTGTTCAAGCAAGACCAGAGACAGTTCAGTCACAAAAAGATTGGTCTGTGTTAGAAGATTATTCTTTACCAAAAAAAACAGAAGTTTTAGTTACTGGTAGGAGTGTTGGTGAAAAGATTGGTAAAGGGAAAGTTAATATTATTAAAGATTCAAAAGATATTTATAAATTTAAAAAAGGACAAGTACTTGTAACTGACATGACTGATCCTGATTGGGAACCAATTATGAAGATTGCTTCAGCAATTGTTACAAATCGTGGTGGGAGAACTTGTCATGCTGCAATTGTTTCTCGTGAACTTGGTATTACATGTGCAGTTGGATGTGTTGATGCAACTCAAAAACTTAAAAATGGAATGAAAGTTACTGTTAGTTGTGCAGAAGGTGAGATTGCTAAAGTTTACAAAGGTTTGTTACCAATAAAACTTAAAAAAACTAATATAAAAAAACTAAAAAAGCCAAAAACAAAAATTATGATGAATTTAGCTAACCCTGAGCAAGCATTTAATTTTTCTTTTATACCAAATGATGGAATAGGTTTAGCAAGGGAAGAGTTTATTATCAATTCTCATATTAAAATTCATCCTTTGGCTTTGTTAAATTATAAAAAAATCAAGGATAAAGATGTTAAACAAAAAATAGATGATTTAACACATGGCTATAAAGATAAAGTTAAGTTTTATGTGGACAAATTAGCAGAAGGTATTGGTATGTTAGGTGCTGCATTTTATCCAAAAGATGTAATTGTTAGATTTTCTGATTTTAAATCTAATGAATATGCTAATTTAATTGGTGGTCAAGAGTATGAACCTAAAGAAGATAATCCTATGATTGGATTCAGAGGAGCATCTCGTTATTATAGTGCTATGTTTAAACCAGCATTTGCTCTTGAATGTAAAGCTATTAAAAAAGTTAGAGAAAAAATGGGTCTAACAAATGTCAAAGTTATGGTTCCTTTTTGTAGAACTGTTGAAGAAGGTAAAAAAGTTTTGAAAATTATGAAACAGAATGGTTTGAAGCGTGGTAAAAAAGGATTACAAGTTTATGTAATGTGTGAAATACCTTCAAATGTAATATTGGCTGATGAGTTTGCAAAGATCTTTGATGGTTTTTCAATTGGTAGTAATGATTTGACACAGTTGACTTTGGGTTTGGATCGGGATAGTGAACTTGTAGCTCATGTGTTTGATGAGAGGAATGAAGCAGTTAAAAAAATAATGACAATGGTCATCAAAACAGCTAAAAAACATAAAAAGAAAATAGGTATTTGTGGTGATTCTGTTTCAACATATCCTGAAATGGCAAAATTTTTAGTAAGGCAAGGAATTGATAGTGTTTCTCTAACTCCAGATGCAGTAATTAAAACAACTTTAAGTGTTTTAGATGAAGAAAAGAAATTGAAAAGAAGAAAAAATAGGAAGTGATTTGTAGTTCTCACTGGTCATTTTTTAAAGTGTGTCCAGTGACTTTAAACACTTAAATTCCTAAGATACAAGAAGTGTTTTAAAAGATAATTTAATCGTTTTCAGAAAAAAGATTATTATATCTTATAGTTATAAGTTGATAAAAAATATCTGACAAAGAATAATCTTCACATAATTCATATATCTGAAATAATCCATGTGGTAATGCCCTAAATTCATCTTTAATTGCTAATAAGAATAATGGATTTTTTTTGTTATTTTCAAAATAATTTTCTATTTTTTTAATTTCTTCCATTTCTCTTTGATGATTTTTTATTTGGTATTCTTCTCCCTTTACATCAAAATATTCAAAATAATGTTCTTGAATTGAATCAATTCTTACTTGGATATAATTATGAAGTTTTTCTTCTATATTTTTTAAAGAATCTTCTTGTTCTTTTGATAATGATCGTAATTTTCTTTTTTTCTTATGAACTTTTTCACATAAAGGTGTTATTTTATTACCTGTTTCTTCATCATTTTTTATGAATCCATCATCTCTCAGGATTTCTCGTTGTAGTAAACATTGTGGAGACATTGAATCTTCTTCTTCTATAATCTCATCATAAGATCTTGGTTCTTCTACATATACTTCTCCAACACTTCCTTCTAATTCTGTTTTTCCTTCTAATGTGCTAGGAATTTGACTAGGAAATTGTACAATATTATCTTTTTGTTTGGTAGAATTTTGGCTTACATCTTGATCTTTATATGTTTCTTCTGCCATATTATACTACTATAGTGGGACTTTATTTATAAATCTTACTTAAAAACATATGTAGTATATACTTTTTTATGGTTATTCATATAATTTTCTATAAAATATGGTTTCTAATGGTGTTTGCCTATTACTAGATATATATTCATCTAATACTATCTCAAAAAATTTATTTAAGAAAATGAAATTATGTCTGTTTTGTTTTATTAATATTTCAATTGGATTAAGATCTTGTTTTAATCTTTCTGAAAGTATTTTTTTATCTTTTAAATGCTCTGTATTTATTAAATAATGCTTATATGTAGAGCGCATATATGATATTGTTGTCTTAATTCTTTGATCAATTTTAGTTTCTAGTAATAATAATACTTCTTGTCTTTTTTCAGGATCTTGGTAATGTGAATCAATAATTTTGTTTAAATTGTCTAGTTCTTTTTTTTCTTGAGTTTCTTGTGTCATAATGCTTTGAAATCAGTAATCTTTATAAATCTTGGGTAAAAATATATAGAATATATACTTTATGTGATGAAAATGAGCAATAAAAGAGACGAACCTTTAACAAAACCATATGTTTATGGAGGAATTTGTATGGCTATACTTACTGTTGCTTCTTTTTTGGTTGCAGGATATTGGGAACTGAGAGAAGCAATAAGTTACGATAAAGTTTTAACAAAGCCTCCTGCTAAAGTACAACCATTAAATCAAACACAAGCAGTAACTATATTAAGTGCTAGTTATGATCTTTCTTTAGTTGATGCATTACAACAAATGCCTGGTTTACAATTAAAAGCAGAAGATCTTGAACAAAGAATGGATGCATTGGGAAATAATGCACAAGGTATAACAACTGAGTATACTGATATTGGTCAATTAGTAGAATAACTTCTTAATTACAGAAATCTTTATATTTGGAGTTTGATTTAGGTGTTTTATATGTCTAATCTGTTGATATTATAGGAGGATAAATAAAGAAAATGGAAGAAAAAAAACAAATAACAGTTGCTGTTAGTGGAGGATTTGACCCAATACATATAGGTCATGTTAGACTAATGAAAGAAGCAAAAGCATTAGGTGATAAATTAATAGTAGTAATTAATAATGATAATTGGCTTAAAAAGAAAAAAGGTTTTAATTTTATGCCTGAAAATGATAGGGTAGAAATAATAAAATCCTTAAGATGTGTTGATAATGCAGTACTTACAGAACATCCTGAAAATCCAACTGATATGTCAGTTTGTGATGCACTTAAAAAATTACATCCAGATATTTTTGCAAATGGTGGTGATAGGAAGAAAGTAGGATCATTTGAAGGTGGGGATGTTGCTGAATATGTTGTTTGTGATGAACTTGGAATAAAAATGGCTTTTGGTTTAGGTGGAGAAAAAACAAGAAGTTCATCTGATCTTGTAAGAGATGCAAAAGCTAAAGAAAAAAAAGAATAATTTTGAGGTGAATAATAATGGAAGAAGAAAAAAAAATTGAAAAAGAAATAAAAGTAAAAGAATTAAAAAATACTGAAGAAGACAAAGTTGTTGAAAAAACTGAACTAGATTCTATGGGTAAAGGTGTTGAAGAGATGGAAGCAAAGATGGATGATTTGACAACAAAAAAAAAAGAAGCTAGTTCAGAAACCAAGGAAGCTACTTCAGAAACAAAAGAAGTTGATGAAATAATCTCTGATTTAGATAAAAAAGAAGAAGTTAGTGGTAAGGAAGAAGAATAGGTTTATTCTGTTATATTTACATCTGTGCTTCTTATATCTAATCTATAATTTTTATATTCTACAAATCCGGATATTGTAGCTCTATCTATAATACCTCTAAAAGTATATATGGGGCTATCTTTATTTAAAGTTACATTACCTTGAGCTAACATAGATTTTGGAGAATTTTTTTTCATAATATATAATATATCTCCATCCCACATATATGATAAATTATTTTCTTCTGGAAATCCTTTTCTAAATATTTCTATTACATGTTCTGCAAATCCTATTTTAATAAATCACTCCAATCACTACACCATTTACTTGTTCAAATCTTACTTTTGATGGGTCTCTAAATATATTATTGTCTCCTTTTGTAATAGCAAACCATCCTTGTTCATCATAACCTGTTTTGATAACTCTGTGTATGATTAAACCTAAGTCTTGGTATTTGTATGATATAATATCTCCTGGTTCTATATCTTTAGTACTCTGTGGTTTGATTTCTATAGAATTTGAGTTAATATCTATAATTGGGTCCATTGAATTAGTATCTGTGAATGAAGCCCATTTTGGATCTTTTATTTTGATTATTACTCTATCATTTAATACATATATGTCTTCTTCTGGTATATGATCTGAAGGTGACATGATTTCATCTGCTGAGAAGCCTGAATATGGTTGTTCTAGGTCTTGTACTGAGTAATTACTATATGCTAAACTAGATACCCAACCTAGTAAGAATATGCTCATTAATAGGAAAATTATGTGTTTGTTCATATAAGGAGTATGTGTTGGTAGTAATATATAAATCTTTCTATGTTTGACACTTCAAAGTGACTAATTATCATATTAACTACCTATTCCTATACAAACAATACCTAGAATAATAGCAATTATACCCATCCATTTCATAGAATTCATTTTTTCATCTAAAAATGATACTGAGAAAAATGCTACCCATATATACTGAGTTGATACTAATGGATATAATATTGATAATGGGTTCCCTTTTAATGCTATAATAAACATGATTGCTGCAATTGCATAACAAAATATGCCTGAAATTATATAATAATTCTTAATTATTTCAAATGGATTTAGTGAAAACTTAGCAGAACCTTTTTTTAAGAACAAACCTCCAAAAGCTCCAATGAAATTTCCTATAATTACAACCATTGCTGCTAATAAAATGTTCATGATTTCACCTTTGATCCGATTCCTATATAACTAACTCCACCAATAATGAAAATAATGCCTGCAATTTTCCAAACATTCATGATTTCTCCAAAATAAAAATAAGAAATAAGTATAACCCAAACAAAACTTGTTGAGTAAATTGGAAATAGAACACTAAGTTCTCCGTTTTTTAGTGCAAATATCAAGATAAAGGCTCCAATTGCATACAAAAATAATCCAGTTATTAAAGAATAGTTTGTTATTATCTGAATAATATTTGGTGATAGTTTGTCTGCGCCTGTTTTTAAGAAAAACTGAGCAGTAGCTGTGATAAATGTTGATAATAGTATTAATAAGATTGCAATTGGTTTAGTTTTCATGAGAATAAAGAATGAATAAAGTGTTTATAAGGATTTGTGTTGTATATAATAGTATTCACATAGTAATAAACAATCTTTTTATACTACCTAGTTCTTGGTTATGTAAAATGAAGTTAATATCAGACTTACACATACACAGTAGATTCGCAATGGCTTGCAGTAAACAGATTACTTTGCAGAACTTGGAGAAATATGCAAGAATAAAAGGTTTAGAATTATTAGGAACAGGTGATTTTCAACATCCAGTGTGGTCAAAAGACATAGAAAATGAATTAACTGAAGATGAAAACGGAATTCTTTGGTCAAAAACTAAGTTCCCATTCATATTTCAAACAGAAATCTCATTAATGTATTCACAAGGTGGAAGAGGAAGAAGGCTTCATTTAATGATCTATTCTCCAGGTAAAGAAGTTTCTGATCAAATAACAGCTGCATTATTAAAAAAAGGAAGAATAGATTATGATGGTAGGCCAATATTTGGTTTTACAGCAATCGAGTTAGTTGATATGATGAATTCTATTTCCAAAGATATTGAAATAGTACCAGCACATGTTTGGACACCTTGGTTTGGTTTATTAGGAGAAAAGTCTGGTTTTGATTCTGTTGAAGAATGTTTTCAAGAAAAATCTAAATATATTCATGCTTTAGAAACTGGAATGTCAAGTGATCCAGCAATGAACTGGAGATTATCTAAACTTGATAAATATAATTTAGTTTCATTTTCTGATATGCATTCATTTTGGCCATGGAGGATTGGAAGGGAAGCTACAACATTTGATATTAAAAAGTTAACATATAAAAATATAATAAAAGCAATGAGGACTGGTGAAGGTTTACATTCAACTGTTGAAACTGATCCTGGTTATGGTCGTTATCATTTTGATGGACACAGAAAATGCGGAATTTCATTTTCACCAAAAGATACACATAAACATAAAGGCATATGTCCAGTGTGTAAAAAGAAAATAACAATCGGAGTCGAATACAGAGTGGAAGAATTAGCAGACAGACCAGAAGGATTTCTTCCAAAGAATTACAAAGATTATTTTAAATTAATTCCATTAACAGAAATACTTTCTAAGTTATATAAAAAAGGTTTAGCAACAAAAACAATTTGGCAAGAATATAATAAATTAGTTAATAAAGAAAGAAGTGAGTTTGACATTCTTTTAAAATTACCAATTGAAGAACTAAAAAATATTATGAATGATAAACTTGCAAACATTATCATAAAAAACAGAGCAGGTAAAATAAAAGTCATACCAGGTTATGATGGAGTTTATGGAGTCCCTGTTTTTAATAAATCGGATGAACCTGAACCTATTAAGTTAGAACGACATCCTCAGAAGGGATTGGGCGATTTCTAGAAGATCATAATACTGAAAATTAAACAATAAAAAAGAAAAAATAATCTAAAAATTAAAAATAACTTAAAAAAATAAAAAAATAGGTGAAACTTAAATAATTTCACCAATATCTACTTCGTCTTCTCCAACTAAGTCTTGTTCATACTCAGATAGATCTTCTGCTTCGCTAGAATCTTGCCCATCGTCTGCATCAATTGATGAATCTTCTGCTAAATCTTGCCTACTGCATCCAACAAACAAAACAGTTACTAACATCACAACTATTAATAAAGTAATTAATTTAGTTTGAAATTTAGTTTCAAACTTCCTAAAAATCTCTGATTTTTTTGACTTCATTGTGATTCACCTCCTTTTGCTTTTTCTTTTGCAAAGTCTCCTGCGTTCTTTGCAGGTCTTTTTGGTAGGTCTTCTTGCCTTTTTTGTCTTAATTCTTTCAGTTCTTCTGATACTTTTGCTCTTTCTTCTTTTAACATTTCTGCTTTTTCTTTGAAAGCTTCATTTTTTTCTTTTAGGTTATCTAACCTACTTTTCATTACACCTATCTTTGTATCTGCTTCTGATTTCTTTATTTTCCCTGGTATTAACTCTTTAATTTGTGCTCTTACTTCATCTAATTGAGCCACTAATTCAGTTATATCTTCACCAGCTTCTTTTGCTTCAGCAATTGCTTTCTTTATGTCAGTAGCTTCTTTGTAAAATTCAACTCTTTCATTAGTTAACTTGTCGTCAAAATGTGCTTCTTTGTATTCTTTTAGTTTATTGTTCCAATCTCTTCCACATTTTGTAATTGCTTCTTTTGTTTCTTCTAATCCACACTTTCTTCTCACTTCATTTAGCTCTTTATATTTTTCTTTCAATTTAACTAACTTCTTTCCTTCTTTTCTTAACTCTTTTACTTCTTTGTTAATCTTTTCAAAAGCTTTAGACTGTTCTTTTCTGTTATGGAATTGTCTTATCTTCTTTTCTCCATCTTTTAGTTTTTCTATTTCTTCTTTTTTAGCTTTTTTTTCTTTTTGAACAGCTTCTCTAACTTCTTCTAAGTCTTCTTCTGGCACTAGTTCGTGTACTTTTTCTTTGAAATCTTTTACTAATCCTTTTACTTCTGCAATCTTAGCTAAGAAATCTTCTTTTTCCATTTCTTCACTTAGTTCTTCTTTAATCAAAGTGATTTCAGCTTGTATTGCTTTTAACTCTGTTGTGTCTATTTCTTTTTTCTCTAGATGTTTTAGTATTGCATCGCCTGACACAAACGCAACATGTATTCTGTATTTTAATTGTTTGTTTAATACAAGTTGTTTAACACCTATTCTTTTACCAACACTTTTTATCTTATCAGCTTCTTCTTTTTCAATTTCTAATTCTTCTATTAACTCTTCATCTGTTTCTTCTGTTTCTTCAACAACTTCTTCAATTAAAGCATCTTGTTCTGCTTCGTCTATTTCTTCAATCTTTTCAATTTCTTCATCTTCATCTATTTCTTCCTCTGCTTCATCATCTACTTCTTCATTGTCATCATCGTCTACTTCATCTATGTCATCTGCATCATCTTCAGAATCCTCATAAGCAACAACCATCATATCATCACTTGAATCAGATTCTGCTACATCTTCTTCTGCTAGTGTAAACATATTCCCTATAGATAGAATAAGTACAATCATTAGCAAAATACCTATTATTTTTTTCATATAAAAACACCTCCTATCTTTTTTAAAATTTCTTTTTGATAATAATGATTAATTCTTTAAAATTTTCTTCAAAATTTTCTCTTTACCTTTCCAAACCATTACATGTTTTAGAACTTCTTTTATAGTTGAAACTGGAATAATCTTAATTTTATTTAACTTTTCTTTTTCAACAACAATGTCTTGAACATTTGCTTTTGGAACTATAATTTGTTTAATTCCAGCTTCAATTGCAGCTTCGACTTTAGCACTTGCACCACCAATTGGCAATACTTCCCCTCTTACAGACAAACTTCCAGTCATTGCAGTATCCTGACGCACAGGTATTTTCTTAAGAGCACTAATAACAGATGTAGCAACAGCGATTGAAGCAGAATCACCTTCAACTCCTTCATATGTTTGCAAGAACTGTACATGGATATCTTTTGTTTCTTTTATGTCTGTTCCAAAATATTTTTTAATAATAGCTGCTACATTTTTTACAGCTTCTTTTGCAATGTCTCCTAATTTTCCAGTTGCAATAATTTCTGCAACCTTACCACCAGCTGTAACTTCTGATTCAATTGGTAAAATAATTCCAGAGAATGCACCTTCACCACCAATCACAGCTAAACCATTAACTCTTCCAATCTTTTTTCCTTCTGTAATTATAACTTGGTAATCTTTTCTATGTTCAATATATTTGTCAGCAATTTGTTTTTCTAATGTTCTTGCAACTTTTTTAGCTTTGATGATGTGTTTACTTTCTACTAAATCTGCATTTTCTTCAACAGCTAAATCTCCTGCTGCTCTTATTAAACCACCTAATTCTCTTAACCTTAATGTTAAATGCCCTTTTCTATTTGCCATTTTTTTTGCTTCTTGTATAATTACATTAACACCCTCTCTTGAAAAATGAGGAATCTTTTTATCTTTAATTACTTCTTGTGCAACTAGTTGTGCAATTTTTAATCTATTTTTAGGTGTATCTTTCATTGTAATGTTCATATAAATTTCATAACCATATCCTCTAATTCTTGATCTTAGTGCAGGATGCATTTTTTTAATAGTTTCAACATTTCCAGCTGCAACTAAAATGAAATTACAAGGTACTTGTTCTGTTCTTACCATTGCACCTGCTGATCTTTCAGATTGACCAGTAATAGGATATTTTCCTTCTTGTAATGCTGTTAATAGTTCTTGTTGGGTGTGAGGGTGTAGTGTTGCGATTTCATCTACAAATAAAACTCCCATGTGTGCTTTGTGTATCATACCAGCTACTACTCTTTCATTTGCAGGAGTACCTAAACCACCGCTCTGGAATGGATCGTGAAGTACATCTCCTAATAATGCACCTGCATGTGCACCAGTTGCGTCCATAAAAGGTGCTTTCTTTTTACCAAAATTATCAACAATGGTTTTTGGTACCTGGGATTTGCCACCCATTTTTTTGCTTAAGTTAATTAGTAAAATAAATGCAACCAAAGTTACTAATCCACCAACAAATAATGCAACAAACATGATTGCTGCAACTGTTGAATTATACTCTTGTGAATAATGATTAAAAGCCCACCATGGCATAAACATTGCTAATAATACTAAAATTAATATTATTATATGTTGATTCTTGAACATTCCTGATGATTTTATTCTAGCTTGTTGTACTAATGTTCTTGCTTTACCAGCTGGCATTGTCCTAATCATTGGTTGGTTTTCATCATTAGGATTATGAAATGATAAAATATCCATTAATTTTTCTTTAGGAAGAAGTTCTGCTAAGCCAATACCAAGCATTGATTTTCCTGTACCTGGTTCTCCTATTAATAATACATGTCGTCTTTGTTTTGCTGCTTTTTTTATTACTTCTACTGCTTCGTCTTGGCCTAAGACTTGGGTTATTATTTGTTTATTGATTTTAATGTCTTTAGTTGATTTGTAATTAAGTGGAACTGATTCAATTTGTTTTGGTTTGGAAATCTTTTTTATTGTTTTTTTATTAGTTTTGACTTTAGTTTGTTTTTTTGAGGATTTTTTACTTGTTTTTTTAGAACTTTTTCTAGACATTACATTACTGAATCTTTTAGAAATATTAGATTTCCCCCTTTTTTTAGCCATATATGTGGTTTAATATAATTACTTATTTATATATGTTATGATTTCCTATATGTACATGGTTTGTTTATATTATAAGGTATAAGAAAATGAAAGAAAAAACATTACTAAAACTATCAATAATAGGCTCGTTAATAGGCTTAATCATATTGTTTTTGTTAGCAGAAAACATTGAAATAGGTGAAAAACAAATAGATAAAGTGACAATGACTGATATTGAACAATCAGTGAAAGTAACTGGAATGGTTACAAAGGTTACTGATCGGGAGAAGGTAATGTTTTTACAGGTTTCTGAAAAAGCTAAGATTGATGCTTTATTATTTAAAAAAGGAAATATTTCTGTTGAAAAAGGAGATTTAGTTGAGATTAATGGTAAAGTTGATGAGTATGAAGGTAAACCTCAGATAATTATTAATGAAATTAAGTTTGTTGATTGAAACCCTTACCACTCAACAATCCTCACGAATATTTATATAGGATAATTGTAAAAACTATATAATAGTACTATGATTATAGTACTTATTAGCCAGCTAAGAAAAAGGGGTGATATAAAATATGGCAGTTGACTGGTCAAAAGTGTTTAATGTTGATGCTTTTGTTGATCCATTACAAATTTTGTGGGTGGATTCAATTGAACTGATTCCGAATTTAATCGCAGCAACAATTATTTTGATTATTGGAATCATAATAGCAGCAATATTAGGCAGAATAGTAACTTTAATTCTAGAAAAATTAGGGTTGGACAGAGAGCTTGATAAATTGCATTTAGCAAAAGCAGTTGGAAAAGCACATGTTTCAGCAATAATTGGAAAATTAGTTAAATGGTATGTATTGATAATTTTCTTAAGTGCATTTGCTAGGATATTAGGTCCTACAATAGGTACATTGTCAATACCATTAAATCAGTTTGTGGCTTTCTTGCCAAAAGTGATTGCAGCAGTCTTAATAGTGTTAGTAGGTTTATTAACAGGACACTATGTATGGCATTTTATTGATAGCCATAGTAAGATGAAAGGATCAAAAGCATTAGGACATGTTCTAAAGTACATGATAATTATCATGGTAACATTAGTTGCTTTAAGAACAATAAATATTCCAGTACAGTTTATTGAGTACGCTATTCTAATGATGTTAGGTGGATTAGCTCTAGCATTTGGATTAGGAATTGGTCTAAGTTTTGGTTTAGGATTAAAAGGACAAGCTGTGTCTAATTGGAAAAGGATTAAAAGGAATTTTTAATTCTTTATTTTTTTTTTCTTTTTTTAGTATAATAATTCTTTAGAAATATTAATCTTTTTTAAGTAATTTTCTTAACAGAAATATAAAATAAAAAAAAAATAAAAAATAAATAAACTCATTTAGTTTTTATATTTTTGATATTTTTAATATAGCTCTAAGTCCTACTACAACCAATGCTGGTACAATGAATGCAATTAAGCTTTCAAAAACACCAACTAAATAAGGTCCGATTGTATGAACTTGACCTAGTATGTCAATACCACCAAATTTAGCAACTAATACTAAAACTAATGCAGTCATCATGTAATCTTTTGTTTCTTTTCCAGTAATGTTCAAGAAACCTACTATAAGTCCTAAAACTACTAGTAAAGACACTAACCAGACTTTTAATTCACCTAGTTGTGACGCTGCTAAACCTAGAATTAATGCTATAATGGAACCAACAACAAAACTGTAGTATCCAATTTTTTTTTCCATTTAGGTCGACCTCCTTTTTGTTTATATAAACAATATTCTAATTTATGGGATTGTTATTTATAAATGTTTTGGAATTCTTTCTGAATAATAGATAAAATATTTATATTATTAGTTATAAGATATTATATAATGTATAATTTAAGAGAAGGAAAAGGTACCTTTAAAGGGTTAATAGGAGAATGTATGTTTAAATTAACAAGAAAGAATTTAATTCTCACTAGATTTTTTGGTAAAAATAAATTTTTTAAAATTTTTAGTACTAAGATTTCCTATCTAGAAAGAGAATTTCTTTATAAAAATTGGTTTTCAATTGATGCAATTGAATTTGATTATTCACAAAAACCAAGAAAAATAGTATTGTTTGAAATTAAAACTCAAAATTATTATCGTAATAGAAAATTTAATTGGAAACCTAAAATGACTTTAGCAACACATAATATATACAAAGAAGCTTTAAGATTAGAATTTGATGTGAAAATGGTCATTATTGAACTATATGATGCTTGGGATTATGATGCTAAAATTAAGGATTTTAATGAATCTGATTATTATATAGATAAACCTAAAAGGTATGATAAATAAGATGTTCTAGGGCTATTTAAAATTCTAGAATTTGAAATAGCCCCGCGCGGACTTTCGTAATAATATTATTTCGAACCGCGGTCCATGCCTTACTTCTTTTTTAATTAAATCCAAAGGGCACGATGACTGGCTTCCTTACCAAACATTATGATAAAGGTTTGGCCACTACACTACGGGGCTGTGTAATAAAGAAAAGATGGAATGTGTTTATAAATGTTTCTTTAAAGAGATTATTTTTAAAAGTAAATAAAGTTTATTAACTAAAATTTTTCATTTCCATTGTTCCAAAGCTTCTTCTTCAACAAAGTGTATTGTTTTTGATGGAATTATTAAACAATATGGTGCATCTTTATAATCATGATCACCAATGTTTTCTAAAGTGTCAACTTTGATTGTAAAATCATCACTTCCGAGCCTTGCACAGCCAATTGTTAGTGTATTTTTGCTGATTTTGTTGTTAATTAAGTACTCTGCAGCTTGTTTTATAGACAAATATGAATTATTAAGTGGATCTAGGTCAAGCAAGAACAAAGTGTGAAGATTTATTGACTGATTATCTTTAAAAGCTTTGATTGGTGCTTTTACATCTTCATTATGAAACGGAATGCTTGTTGTTTTACCAAATTTGTACAATTCTAGACCAATGATGCCAATTGCATTAAGAATGGAAGCATTATTAACAATATTAACCCCAATTCCCCTACTTTTAGCATCCATCATTATTGTCATGTGAGTTGTTGCTGAAAATACATCTCCAATGATCAAAAGTGATACATTTTTGTCTTTTGCTTGCTCTAAGAATGGTTGCTTTGTTTCTACTAACTCTCTGTTTGCAATGATTATCTTTTTTCCATATAACTTTTCTAATGTTTCTATATCACAGCCTAGTTTTGATGTATAGAATTCAAGATAAACAAAGTCTGATTCTTTGATTAGTTCAAGACCTTTGAGACTTATATCTTTGTGGTTGTGTAAGCCGATTCCTATGATGTTTAGTGTCATAAATAAGAAATATGTATGTGTGTTTTTAAAGGTTTTTACGAAATCTTTATATTTGTGATGGAATTCCTTATTATAATATTAACAAGGAGGGTAAATAAAATGAAAGAAGCATTAGAAGAAGTTAGAGTTATAGCACGTGATAAAAGTATAGCTGACATTTGTTGGACATTAGCAGAATTTACAGGATTTTTGGATCCAGAACACCCAAAAGCAAATCCAATTCCACACATGCCTCAATGGGGGAAAAACCATGTTACATTATCAGAGCCAGGTTTCAGTCAAGGTCAAGCAACATTTGTAGTGGATATAGTTTACAGAGGAAATGGAATTTATGATTTAAAGAAACTTAAAGAATTTCCTAATAAGAAAAGTTTGAGTGATTATAATCCTGATGATTATCAACATCATTAAATTTTTTTCAATTATGACAAAACCTTTTAATCAAAAAAACCATCAAAAAAATTATTTTCATATATAAAATGAAATGGAAAAATGAGTGATTTTTGTTTTCATTTGAAAGTGAAAATTAGAATTTTAAAAAATGATTTATTTTTTTTATCGACGATAAAATGAAAATTCAGTAAAATATGGTGTATTTTATATGTGTTCAATAAACAAAAACTTTAAATATTAGAACGACATAAAATAATATAGAATTAAGGTTTTTGGCGGAAAACCTCATAATTGTTTTGGCGAACAATTACGTTTGTTAAGCGGAAAATTTTTACGAATTTTGCGAATTCTAAGTAGAATATACAAAGAACTAATATATAAAGGTTGTGGTGCTTTAAAATATATGTTATAAAACATAATAAGCACAAAAAGTTTTTACACAACAAAATATGAGTGTGGGTATTCGAAAGATTAATAAAAAAATAAAACGAGGGGAAAAAAATGGATTTTATCGTAGAAAATGCAATGAACAATGCAACAAAACAAGTAGAACAAGGAGCACAAGTAGGTCAAGCAAATATTAAAGTTGTTGGATCAGGTGGAGCAGGTAATAATATGGTTAGCTGGCTCTATAGAAAAGGTGTTAAAGGAGCTGAAATTATAGCTTGTAACACAGATCAACAGCATATCAATATAAGTGAAGCTGATAAAAAATTCCTTATTGGAAGGGATTTAACAAGAGGTCTTGGTTGTGGAGGATTTCCTGAAAAAGGATCAGAAGCTGCTAAAGAAAGTATATCAGAAATCAAAGAAGCAATAAAAGGATCTGATATGGTATTTGTATGCGCAGGTATGGGAGGAGGTACTGGAACAGGTTCAGCTGCAGTAATTGCTCAAGCTGCAAAAGATGCAGGTGCAATTGTAATCGGAACTGTAACAATGCCTTTTAACATAGAAAGAGCAAGAATTGATAAAGCAGAATTTGGATTACAACAACTAAGACAAGTTTCTGATACAGTAATTGTTATTGATAACAATAGATTAGTTCAAATTGCTGGAAATTTACCAATTCAGCAAGCATTTGCAGTAGCAAATGAACTAATATCTACAATGATCAAAGGAATTGTAGAAACAATCGCAGTACCAAGCTTAGTTAACCTAGATTACGCAGATGTAAAAGCAATAATGACACAAGGTGGAGTAGCTGCAATTGGAGTAGGATGCTCTGATACTAATAATAGAGTGGAAGAAGCTGTTAAAGGAGCTCTTAGCAACCCATTATTAGACATTAGTTATGAAGGTGCAACAGGCGCATTAATTCATGTATGCGGTGGACCAGATATGACTCTTGACGAAGTAAGTAGAGTTGGTGAACTAGTAACAGAAACATTAGATGATGATGCAAATGTTATCTGGGGAGCAAGAATCCTTGATAGTATGAAAGGAAAATTAACAGTAATGACAATAATCACTGGTGTTAAATCACCATGGATTTTAGGAAAAGCAGACCATAGAAGAGCAAGTAAAGAATCAGAACAGATAAGCAGAGAACTAGGAATAGAAATAGTTAGGTAAGTTTTTCATATAATGCAGTGGAGAGCGAATTAGCTTCACTGTACTTTTTATGTTTATATGTTCTTGCCTTCCTAATTCTTGGAAACCCCCTACAAACTCCAGCATTTAGGCAAGGACTAATCATTTTTCTCTGCCCCTGAAAAGGGGCGGGGTGGTTTTTTCTTTTATTAGTTTGAGTCATAAAACCAAAACATTTATATACATGTACGTGTACACATACGTGTATGACTACTAAAACACTAACTATTATGGAAGATGCATATAAAATGTTGTTACAGAATAAACAAAAAGATGAAAGTTTCTCAGATGAAATTAGAAGGATTTTGTCAAGAAAGAAATCTAAAGATTTGAGTCATTTCTTTGGAATATTGTCTGAGAAAAAAGGAAAGGGTATGGTAGATGATTTAGAAAAAGCAAGATCAATGAACATAAAACTATTGAAACAGAGGATAAAAAGATAAATGAAAATTCTAGACACAACATTTTTAATAGATATGTTAAGAGGAAAAAAAGAAACATTAAAAATACTTGATACTAAAGAAACATTTCTTACAACACAAATCAATATGTATGAAGTAATAAGAGGTTTATTCTTAAAAAATATATCTTCTTCTAAGATTTTGGAAATAACAGAATTGTTTGAGAATATTAAAGTATTAAATTTAGATGATAATTCTATAATTAAATCTGCTGAAATATCTTCTGAATTAATTAAAAAAGGACAATTTATATCTGATTGTGATTGTTTGACTGCTGGAATTTCTTTAAGTAGACAAATTAATGAAATAGTTACAAAGAATGTTAAACATTTTAGTAGGATAAAAGGTGTTAAGGTAGTTAAGTATTAAACTTTCTTTTCATACCTTTCATTATCTCTGCCATATTGTTTTTCATTCATAAGTTTTTTCCACTCTGCTTCTAAATCCATTCCTTGAGAATTAGCAATGCAAGACACAGTGAAAAGAATATCAACAAGTTCTTGTTCTATGCTATTATCTTGTTCACTTTGTTTCTTTTTTTTTGTACCATGAACATGATTTATTTCCCTTGCTAATTCACCAACTTCTTCAATAAGCCTTGCTAACATTTCATGAATTGGCCAATATTGTGGAGTGAACTGTCCAGTCCATTTATCAACATCTTCTTGCATTTGTTTTAAAGTCATAGAGTTAGTAATATAAACTTATATAAAAATGTTTATGTGGTAGAAAATTAAATGCCCCGGCCGGGACAACTTACTATTAGGTCAAAATGCCCTTATATTCCTATTTCTTACTTATGACCTCCTTGTTGTGTGTTAGATGAAGGGTATTTTGCAATAAAGTAAGTTTTATGCAATTTAAAGATATCTCTATATTGGTTTTTTAAATGGTTTAATGAACTCCTCTTTAGGATGTGGAATTAATTTATTTTTTATAATTATGATTCAAAAGAATTAATTGTTGGCTTTAATTTTAATTTTGAGATTAATTCTTCATAATTTGTACGCTTTTGTTCATCTATAGTATAAGAATATAATATTGCTTCAACAACATTACAACCAAAAGATCTTCCATCCATGTTAGGAGTAGTAGTAATAATGCAAGAAACACCTCTCTTTTTTAAACTTAAGATATCATTTTTTGTGGTCGTTGTAGTAATTATTATTTTATTACTTAAGTCATAAGGGGAATATTTATAGATATAATGAAAGTCTCCTGCAATTATATCTGCATTATTAAAATACTTAACAAATTTTGGTTTTCTTATTTTTTGACTCTTACCTATTGGATAAATATACTTTTGAGGTAATTTTGTAATCAATGGTAAAGATAATCTGGCTAGGAAACTACCTATCTTAAGTGAATGAATTGGAATTGGAACTTTTAAACCAAACATGAAATCTCCATATGTCATTTTACATCCATAATTCTCAAATTCTTGAGCCATCCCACTTCTGTTACATGCACACACTAAAAATACTTTTTTATCAGTAAAATCTATTTTCAAATTTTTGATTAGATGAGATAATGCAATTTTGTCAAGGGTGTTTTTAACTCCTCCTCCATCAAATATTGGTGTTTTGATTCCTTTGATTATTTTATATGCCTCCTTTAATTTAAATTTATCTTTACCAATACCTAAACTTAAATCAATTCCTCCTAAACCAAAGGCATCTACTAAACCATCATATTTTTTCAATAATTCTCTTGCTTTTTTCAGATCTCCATCTGTACCAATACGTTCTACAAGAATTTTTTGTTGATCTAACTTAATAATAACTTTATGATTTCTATCTGATGAACCTAAACTTATACTTAAAACTTTTTTCATTTTACAATCTTCCTAATATGTCTATCAATAAATCTTAGAAAAAACCATAGTATTGGAGTAATAAATCCAAAAATATAAAGATGTATTCTTTTTTGTGTAAAAGAAGTAATTATAAATGCAATTCCTATTCCACAAGCATAAAAATTATATGCCAGACCATCTTTTAAATTAATTTTAATATTTTGAAGATTTTTATTTTTATAAGGAGTGATTCTTGGAATAAATCTTGGAACTCTTTTTTTATAATGTTGATACTCATTTCCCCATGAATTAAATAATTCTTTTTCTTCATATATAGTATACATAAAGCTTGTAATCAATTTACCAAAAAATAATATAAAAACTGCAATTGGAGGTCCAGCTAAACCTATACTTGTCATAGAGATGATGTCTGAGAGGTATAATGGATTTCTTACATATGCAAAAGGTCCAGTGGTAACTAATCTATAAGTTTGAACTGTTTTTGTAACTGCTACATGTCCTGTTAAAAAACCTCCAGCATAACTTCTAAATACCCAAGCAGTTAAATTAATGATTCCAATAATCCAAAAAACTATGATCATTGTCATTTGTCTATTTATTTTTAAATAGTCAGCAATAATATTGTAGGTATAGTTTTTTGAAAAAATTAAGGTAATTAATGCAAATGCAAAGATAAGATAACTAATAATAACTCTATATTCAAAATTTAGTTTAAGTATTTTTTTCCAAATATTCATCTTTAAGGTGGATAGTCCAATCCTAGTTTATAATTCTTTCTAAAACCTAAATTGCCTCTTAAAAAATAAGCAAAAGTTCCTATTACTCCTAAATAAGAGAAATTACAAATGCCTCTCTTAATTATTGATGGATATGAATAGAATTTTTTTCTAAGCCAATTAGCTCCATCTTCCAAATCTTTTTTATTCATTAATTTTAATTTAAAAACCATATGCCTACAATCATAATGTTCCCAATTATAATCATTTATTCTTTTTTCTTTTTTTAATTTATCAAAAAGGGGAGTTCCTGGCATTGGGGTAACTATTCCCACTTGTATAAGGTCCACATTAGTTTTATTAACAAAATCATACATTTCTTTAAACACAAATTGATTATCATAATCAAAACCAAACATTAATCCTGCTTCCACTACAATGCCATATTGATGAAATATTTTTATTACTTTTTTATATTCATTTGTTATATTTTGAAACTTTTTTATATCCTTCATATTTTTTTTGTTTAATGATTCTATACCTATAAAAACACCCTTTCCGCCTGCTTTCTTAATCAAACTCATTAATTCTAAATCATGAGTAATTTCAATACTTGCTTGGAATAATATATGTTTTTTTAATGGGATTAGTGCTTTAAACAATCTTTTGGCATATTTTGGATCGCAAAAAATATTATCGTCCACAATATTGATTATTTTCCATGGGAGTTCTTTAAGTTCTGTTATAACCTCTTCAATAGGCCTTTTATAATATTTACTATCAAAAAAACATCTTACACTACAAAAATCACATTTATGGATACACCCTCTAGTTATTCCAAAAACATGTCCTTTTGCATAACCTTTTCTTCCTTCTGGTATTCTACAGGCTTTTGGTAATTTGAGAATAATATTTTGTTTTGAAATATACTTTTTTTGAATTTTGCCATCTTTAAAATCTTGAATTAATCTTTGCCATGAACCTTCTGCTTGACCAATTACAACAGAATCAACATAATTAAGACATTCATCAGAAAGAAATGTGGCGTGCATTCCTCCCATTACAATAGTTTTTCCTCTTTTTTTGAACTCTGTTGCTATCTCATAAGATCTTGGTGCTAATGCTGTTACTGCAGAAATTGCAATTAAATCTGCATCGGTGTTGAAATTTATATTTTCTATAATTTCATCAGTAAATTCTATTTCAATATCTTTTGGTGTTAAAGCAGCAACGGACAATATACCTAATTTTGAATATCTAAATATATTACTCCCCTTTGCTTTACCTTGCATTGATTTTCTATCTCTTTTTGTTGCTGGATTTATAAATAATATTTTCATTTTTTAGTATATTTTCTATTCTTCTCAAAGTTTTTCTCACATCTTCAAAATGAATGAAGAAAATGATATCACAGATAAATAATAAAATAATTATTATTCCCAATTCTATTTCCATTATCATTTTTTTGCCCCCTATGGTAATTTTGTCACATCAACTTTTCTTAATTGTCCTTTCATAATAACCTTAGCAAGGTAAGGATGTTTTAATGAAAGTTTCCACCAAAATAATGTTTTTCGTGGTAATTGTTTAATAAAATGAAGGTTAATTTCTTTATATGCATCTTTAATACCCTGTTCAAGTTCTTTGGGTGTCATATGTTTTGGTTTGAATGTAGCATTATACCAACCATATTTTTTTAAATCCTTAGTTATTATTCTTTCCTCTTTTTCATACTTATTGTATAATTCAGTACCAGGATAAGGAGTAACAATATATAGATATGCATCATCAAGGTCTATATCTTTAATCATTTGTGTAGTTTTCTTAAAAACATCTTTCTTATCATAATCAAAACCCAACATAAAATATGATTGCACCATTATTTTATATTTATGAAGATTTGAAACTATTTTTTTATATTGTATAACTTTATTCTGACGTATTTTAACCCAATCAGCAGAATCTTGATTAACTGTTTGAAAACCAATTGCTACACAATAACAACCTGACTTCTTCATAGCTTGTAATAATTCTTCATCTAGTCCAATATTAACAGGTGCTTGAGACCACCATAATTTTTTCAAAGGACGCATAGCCTTAAAAAGTTCTAGACAATATTCCCTATCTAAAAACATGTTATCATCTGAAAATATTAAATACTTTTGCTTTACCCTTTTCATTTCTTTAATTGCTCTATTAACACTCATATGTCTAAATTTTTTCCATGGCATTGATCTTAAATAACAAAATTTACAAGTATTAGTACATCCTCTAGAAGTTTGAATAGCTCCGAATGTATATTTATAAGGATATAATGAATTATCAGGCATAGGAACATCATCCATATTTACTAACTCTTTTGATTTATATATTTTTTTTAGTTTATTCTTTTCTAAATCTCTTAGTAATTTACTCCAAACATTTTCTGCTTCTCCAACCACTACTGCATCTGCATGTTTTAAACAATCTTGAGGTTTTAATGTGGCATGAACTCCTCCAAGAACTACTTTTACCCCTAATTTTTTAAATCTATCAGCTATTTTAAAAGCTGCTTGAAATGTAAAAGTTACAACTGTAATTCCAACTAAATCCCAATTTTTTGAATAGATTATTTCTTCTTCATCTTCATCAATTAACTTCACAAAATGACCCTTAGATAAAGCTGCTATTACACCTAAATTTACAGGTGGAAATCTAATTGTTTCTGTATATCTGTAAGGTCCACCTTTGACATACCATTTAGGTTTTATTAATAATATTTTCATTTTATTATCTTTCTATTTAAATTTTTAAAAACTTTTTTCTGTAACTCTGATCTAACATTTTGCAACCTTTAAAAGAAGCTTGATTAAATTCTTTCATATGTGATAATTTATCCCATATTAAATAAAGTGGTGTTTTTAAAACATTCCCTATAACTAAAGGGTTGAAATCACAAGGACAGATATCTCCATAAGGACTAACATAAAAAAAAGTTGTTCCGCCTGAACATCCCAATCCCTTATAACTTTTTATATGGGAATAAGAATAAACTGCAGGAAAATCATATCTTTTATTATATTTATTAACAATGTCAATTATATTTTGAGTCCATGATTGATCATTAATAATATCATTTCTGTGTATAAGTTTACCAGTGGGAATGTTATCAAAGATAATTATTTCATTAACCTTTAATTTTTTACCTAATCTAATAATATCATCAAGCTCCCCACTTTCAACTTGTTTTTTTGATAAACAAGAAGAGATTCCCACTATAAGTCCTTGTTTTTTAGCAGCCTTGATTCCTTCAATGGTTTTTAAAAATAATCTTTTTTTATTTCGTAATAAATCATGTTTTTTAGGAATACTTGAATCAATACTAACATTAACACTATTAAGTCCTGCTTTTTTTAATTTTTTCACGTTTTCTTTTAAAAACCAACCATTAGTAAACAAAAGTGTCACTGATAAATCTTTATCAACACTTTTAATTAATTTATAAATGTCTTTCCTCATAAGTGGCTCACCACCAGAAAACATAATCGTACAAACTCCTAATTGTTGTGCATCATGAATTACTTTTTTAATTTGGTTAGTATTCAAAACTTTTCTTTTTTGTTGATGTAATTTCATAGACTTAAAACTACAATGAATACAATTACAATTACATTTATCAGTAATGGCAATATTGATCATGTTAGGATGTTTTCTGTTTTGCATTATACTTATTGTATTCCTTGCTTCCATATTTGCTTGAACTTTACTTAATGCAGGTGGTGAAAAAGAACTATAAACAGGACATCCATTAGACCAAGCTATAATTTTATCGTGATTGATATACCCTTTATACACACCTTTAATTATATTAACTGAAAAAGAGATCATTTTAGTCATACATGCTATAATCAATCTAGTATCTTCTACTTCTTTTATTATTTTACTTTTAAAATATCCCATTTTAATAAAGAAAAATCACAACATTTATATATGTTTCCTCCATAATAAGTATATAAAAAGGGGTTTTTAAATGAAAACATTCATATTTGAAATAAGTGTAATCTTAATTTCTGTTTTGTTACTTTTAGTATTAGTAAAGATGGAGAAAAAAACATTAAAAAGGTATTTGATTTTAGTTGTTGGATTCTTAATTTTTGAGTTTTTTACTCAACCTTTATGGCACAATAAGAATATGAGTAATTGGGCGTATTTATACCAAGATGTTAGTTGGGTTTTAACAATTGGTTGGGCAAGTATTCTTTTATTTTCAATGTTTATTACTGATTATTATTTCAAGTTAAGAGAAACAAAAAGGTTTTTTATTTATTTATTAATTGCTGGAATAATAGGTATTATTGCTGAAGCTATTGTGATTTCCTTAGGTATTAGATCTTATTCCCCTGATGTTATGGTTGTATTGAGTAATATCAATATTGTATTTACACAAGTCCCAATTGAAACATTATATTATATGCCTGTTTTTATGGCTTTAATTATTGGATTTACAAGATATTTTGAAATGTGTTTTAATAAAACTACAAAGATAAAATCCAAAAAAACACACAAAAAAACAAAAAGAGGAAATAAAAGAAAAAAATGAATTGTCAAATTCCAGTATTTTGTGATGCAAATGTAAAAACAATTCCCATCTCAGGAACAACCATTTTAATTTTTGAGATAATTATGATTCTTTTATTTATAGGAATAATATTATATTTATTTAAAATTAAACATAAAAAAACTTTACGTAATCTTTTAATAACACTTATTGGAGTAATATTATTTGAATTAATGATTGAACCGATGGTCATAAATACAGGGTTTTCATCATGGACTTACTATTACAATGATATGAGTTTTGTCATTACTTTAGGTTGGGTTTTGATTGTTGGTATTTCTATATCCTTAATAGATTTTACATTTCCTAAATTATCTGAATTTAAGAAGTTTTGGCTTTATCTATGTACAATAGATGCAATTGCATTACCAATAGAAATACTTTTAGTTCAAACTGGAATGAGATTTTATTCACAATCTCTTATAGCATCATCATATGGTGCAAATATTCCTTTTACTATTTTACCACTAGAAGTTGCTTTTGCAATACCAATGTTCTTTGCTTTGGTAATTGGATTTACAAAATATTGGGAGAAGATGTTAAATGCAAAATGAAAAATTAGATAAAGAATTAATGCCTAATCTTGCTATCATACTATTTTCCATTGCAGGAGTAATAGGACTTATTTTTGGTCTATTTAATGGATTTGGTGCTTTGTCAATACTTTGTATTTTTGCATTTGGTGTGGTAGGTGCACCTTTTATTATTTTTATTATGGTAGTTGTTTATGTTATTGTGGCTATAAAGAAACATTTTCAAAAACAAGAGTTTGAAGTCTAGGCTAATAATTTTATTAAAATTTTTGTTTATGATTCTTCTTTACACATTTTTCTTCTTCCTTCAGAAGAGATGAGATCACAAACAGAAATATCATTATTATTTTTAGCAACAAGATATAGGCAATTATCTTTAAAACCTTTTAATTGATTGCAAGTATCTTGATTATTAATGTTTCCTAATCTTGGTGGTTGTGAATAACTTTTATAATCATTAAAGGCTTCTCTAAAACAAAATTCCCAAGCAGGAATTTCATATGAACCTTCTTCCATCAAAGTATATTCTATATTGGAAGCTTCATTACATAAAACAATAAATTCATCATTTATATTATTTTGATTAATAGTATAGATTAAACAAATATCTTTAAACATAATTTTTTCTTCATATTCTTTTAGATTAGGGATGTATTCCTTTACAAAATCTTCATTAACAATTTTATCACCTAATTCTAAACATAACTTAGGGTTGTTTTGTTCTAAAATCTCTTCTAAATCATCAGGTGTGTAAACTGCTTCTTTCATACAACCAGCCATTAAAATTAATAATAACAATAATATAATTTTGTACTTCATATATTGAGTAAAGATTATACACTATTTAAACTATTTGTTATTATACCACAACAAAAAACGAAAAATATATGTTTTGTTAATATATGAGCAATTCTTCTTAATTGGCTTGATAACTTAGCAAAATGTGGCCAATTGTTCCTAATAGAATAAATGCCCCGGCCGGGACTTTCGCATAAGTTTCGAACCCGAGTCCTTGCCTTACTTTCTAACTAATTGTTAGTCGAAAGGGCAAGATGATTGGCCGGACTACACCACCGGGGCGTAATATGAATTATTTTATGTTGATTTAAAAAACTTTGTAAAAAAAATGGGCCTGCGGGGACTTTCATTCACAACCTTTACCTGTCTAAAACCAATGTGTGGCTTTATGCCGCACTTGTTTTCCCCAGGCTTTTTTTAAAAGGCTGTTGGAATTTGAACCCCGGACCGCAGCTTCACTCAAGGTGAAGTTATATATGAAACACACCCATATAAGAGCTGTGCTCCAATTGCCTGAACTTACCAGTTTATCTCGTGTGGCTTCATGCCGCACTATCCCGATTGAACCTGATAAGGTTCACCAGGCTAAGCAACAGGCCCATTGCTTATCTATATATAAGAAAAAAGATATTTCGTTTATAAATGTTTTGAAATGTTTCTCTTGATAAAATTCTTGCTCACTAACGTTCGCTACTGCCCTGCCTACTCAGAATTATTGAAATACTATTCTGAGTTACGGCAGAAAAATAGTAGGCAGTAACAGAATTTCATCAAAGTTTTTTATTTGTTTTTCTTTTTCTAAATATTAATAACCAAACACCAACCGCAATCATCACAATACTTAGCCATTGTCCTGTCTTGAGACCAAAATATAAGTTTTCTAATTTCCATATGTCTGTAATGATTCTTAAAACACCATAACCAATTAAAAACATTATTGATAATTTCTTTGTGCCAATAAAAGTTTTAATTTTGTGTCTGTTAATGTAAATAATAAATATTAAAAATAAGAAAAGTAATAAATGTGATAAAGATGCATATATTTGGTAAGGATGTCTGCAGATATTATCTACTCTTGGAAAAATCATGCACCATTTTGCTGTTGATGGTGTTCCAACTAATTCTTGGTTAATTAAGTTTGCAATCCTACCTAATATCAAAGTAAATATACCAATAACTGATGAAATGTCTAATAATTTCCAAATATTTATTTTATTCTTTTTACAAAATAACCATGTTGCTAATAAAAGTCCAGCTAAACCTCCATGAAAGCTTAGACCTCCATGCCAAATCATTAGGATTTCTATTGGGTTTGTAATTAATGTATTGAATTGATAAAATAACATTTCAAACACTCTTGCACCTAATACAATGCTAATCATAATGTATAAAACATAAGTATCAACATTGTCTTTGTCAAAGTTTGGTATTAATTGTTTTTTAGCAACATAATACATGGTTAAATAAAATAGTATGAAACCAAGTGCATATATTAAGCCATAATATCTTATCTTTAGAAAGCCAAGTTCGAATAAGATTGGGTTGATGTTTATTGTGTACATGTGTTGTTAGTGTGTTAAATACTATTTAAATCTTCTTAATCATAGCAACCTTTTTATATCAGTTATTAGTTTTCTATATATAATGGGTTTGTGGTCTAGTGGCTACATAGTCACTCGCTGTTGGTGCGTGTGATTTGCTACAGATGACAGCGCCCTTACAAGCTTTATGCTAAGTGAGGCGTTAATCGCCGGTTCGAGTCCGGCCAGACCCATTCATAGTTTTGTGGCATTTACTTAAAGTAATGCAGCAGTAGTCTAATGGTTACAATCCTTTTTAGGGTTATCATTAAAGGACGGTACCCTGCCACGGTATCAATTCGAGTTCGAAATGTGGCTCAACTTTGGTCAACGTGCCTTCATGCACAAATACAATATTGGCCTATCATCGAAAGTCTCGGCTGCTGCATATTTTATTTTTCTCCACTAGATTTATATATTAATTCAATATATCTTATTTCATGCAAGACAAAATCTTTGACATGTTAATGAAAGAAGAGGAGATTACATGGCAGACTATACTCTATGACCTTGTTAAGTCAGAGAAGATGGATCCATGGAACATTGAAATCTCTATTCTTACAAAAAGATATATGGATATGCTGAAGGAGTTAAAAGAACTTGATTTTAGACTAAGCGGTAAAGTGGTTTTGGCTGCTGCTATCTTGTTAAGGATAAAATCAAAAAGGTTGGTTGGTAAAGATCTTGATGATTTGGATGCTTTGTTTGCATCAATGGATGAAACTGAATATGATGTAAGCTTTTTCCAAGACTTTGGTTTATTTTTTAAGCAATATAAAAAAAGTTCTGTTGAAGAAATATTGAAATTAATCCCAAGAACACCACAACCAAGAAAAAGAAAAGTTTCTATCTATGATTTAATAGGTGCTTTAGAACAAGCAATGGAAGTTAAAAAAAGAAGAGCAGTAAGGTATGTTGAAAATGAACCACACATTGAATTACCAGAGAAAAAGATAGATATAACACAAGTAATAAGAGATGTTTATGGTAGAGTTAAAAACTTTTTTCTTAAAGTTTCAGTAGGACAAAATAAATTAAAGTTTTCAAAACTATTACCTGAGAATCCTAGTAAAGAAGACAAAGTTTTTACATTCATTCCTTTACTTCATCTAACTAATCAAAGGAAGATTGATCTTAATCAAGAAAATCATTTTGGTGAAATTGAAATTGGCCTTGCTAAGAAGGGAGAAGATGTTGAAGAAGAAATTGTTGATGAAGTTAATAAAAGTAAAGAGATAAATAAAGAAATTAAAAAAATTAAAATTGAATCAAATTAATTAGTTAGTTCTTTTGCTGTTGCACCTGCAATTAATAAATTAATAGCAGTTTTATATTGATCATATGCAGCTTGAACTGAATGACCTAACTTTCTAAATGGACTAACTTTTTTTGAATTAATAACTTCTGTTAAAGAACTTTTATCATACATTAAAGCTGTTAATATGGCATATTCTTTTGGAATTATTATTATTTGTCTATTAAAATTGACTATACCCTCTCCTTTTTTATTAATCCAAACATGAAGAAAATTGTAACCTAATTTTCCTGCTTTTTTTATTTGTGGAGAAAGGAATTGTTGTACAAAACTAAGACAATCTTGTGATTCTTGTTCACAGAATTGTAAAGATGAATAATGTTCTTCTACACCTTGAGTAAAATAATTATTAATTTCTTTTTGTACTCTTTTATCAAGTAATTTACCACATTTTATAGGTTTATAATGTACACCTTGGTTTACTAAACCAAATTCTAGGCTTTGTTTAGGTATTTCTAATTGTTGTTCATCATTTCTTACAAAAATATTGTTTCTGTTATATGTTTTAATATTAGAAAAATCTTTTTTTATAGGTTCAGCACTAACTGAATTCATTTGTAAAAATAATGTTGCTACTAATACACCTAATGTGCCCAAGGTTTTTACTTTTGTATTGATTTTGTCTGTTGTCAATTGTATTTTTCTCCATTATATCACTTCTTCTATCATATATAGGAGTGAAATATACTTTATAAATCTTTTGTTAGTTATCACTTCGGAGGGGTTTCCAAGTAAGAATATATATAAGATAGTGTAGAAAGCTTTATATATATAATATAAGCCCGCAATAGTTAAATAAGACTATATAAATAAAATAAAAATGCACCATGCACATAAATAAAATAAGATAAAATGACAACTATAAAAGAAAAAGATTTTATTGAATTAACATACACTGGAACAATCAAAGAAGATAACATTGTTTTTGATACAACTGATGAAAAAATTGCTAAAGATAATAATATTTATAATGAACAAATGAATTATAAGCCAATTATTATTTGTATTGGTCAAGGACAATTAATAAAAGGTTTAGATCACCAACTTATTGGAAAAGAAGTTGGAAAAGAATATACTTTTGAAATCCCACCAGAACAAGGATTTGGTAAGAAAAGTGCAAAGCTTTTGAAAATGATACCTTTGTCTGTTTTTAGAAAACAAAATATTCAACCAATGACTGGACTTCAAGTAAATATCGATGGCATTGTTGGAATTATAAGAACAGTAACAGGTGGAAGAACAATTGTTGATTTTAATCATCCATTAGCTAGTAAAAACTTATTATATAATGTTAAACTTAATAAAACTATAACAGATGATAAAGATAAAATAAGTGCATTTATTTTATTAGAATTAGGATTAGAAACTAAAAAAATAGAAATTAATCAAGGAAATGCAAAAGTTTTTATTAAAAAGGAATCTTTAGATACTATAAAAGATAAAAAAGATAAAGTTAGTAACAAAATTGTTGAATTAATAGACACTGTAAAAGGTGTTGAGTTTGTTGCTGATGTTAAAAGTTCTGAAAATAAAAAAGAGCACAAAAAAGATAAACAAGAAACAGAAATAAAAGAAAACAAAACAGAAACCAAAGAACAGGAAAATAAAGAAAAACAAGAAACTAAAAAATAAAATAAACAAGAAACAGAAGTAAAGAAAATAAAGAGAAACAAAAAATAAAAAATAGAAGAAAAAGACAATAAGAAAAATAAGAAATAAAATTAAAGAAACAAATAATAATTACTTGATAACAGAAAAAGAGGGGTGCAATATTTACAAATTAAGAGGTGTGTAAAGTGGAAACTTATATTAAAGCTGCACAAGAAATTAAAGAAAATAAAAAAGATGTTGAAGATATTGAAATGATTGGTGATAGTGTTAATGATGATATTAGTTTTGATGAACAAACATCTAAAACAGATTCAAAAATTAGACAACAAAACATTGACAATGAACTTGAATCATTACTTTCTATACAACAAGCTAAAATTAAAGTAATTGGATGCGGTGGTGCAGGAAATAATACTTTAAATAGAATTAATGAAGTTGGTATAAAAGGTACTAATAGTGTTGCTATTAACACAGATGCACAAGATTTGTTGTACACTGTTGCTAGCAAAAAGATTTTGATTGGTAGAGAAACTACAAAAGGACTTGGTGCTGGATCAATACCTAAAAAAGGTGAAGAAGCTGCACGTGAAAGTGAAAGAGAAATCAAAGATGTAATTGCTGGAGCTGACATGATCTTTGTTACATGTGGTCTTGGTGGTGGTACTGGAACAGGAAGTGCACCTGTTGTTGCTGAAATGGCAAAAAAAATGGGCATGCTAACTGTTGGTATTGTAACAATGCCATTTAATATGGAAGGACATAGAAGATATGAAAATGCTGTCTATGGTTTAGAAAAATTAGAAGCACATGTTGATACTTTAATTGTAATTCCTAATGATAAATTATTAGAACTTGCTCCTGATTTACCATTACATACAGCATTTAAAGTTGCTGATGAGATTTTAACTAATGCTGTTAAAGGTATAGCAGAATTAGTTACAAAAGCTGGTTTAGTTAACCTAGACTTTGCTGATATCAGAACTGTAATGGGTAATGGTGGTGTAGCATTAATTGGTGTAGGTGAAAGTGATAGTGAAGATAGAGCAAAGGATGCTGTAGAAAAAGCAATAGAAAATCCTTTGCTTGATGTAGACATAAGCGGTGCAACTGGCGCATTAATCAATGTTGCTGGTGGACCAGACATGACACTAGAAGAAGCAAAGAATGTTGTTGAAACAGTATCAAGAAAGCTTGATGATGATGCTAAGATTATCTGGGGAGCTCAGATTTATGAAGATTTTGATAAAACAATAAGAGCAATGTTGATAGTGACTGGTGTTAAATCAGCACAGATTTTTGGCAAAGATGATGGTGAAGAAGGATCATCAGTTAAAAAAAGACAAAGTTCAACTAATTTTGGTGATTTAGGTATTGAATTTGCTGATTAATTTAAATACACAGACAAAATATCCGTCTGTGCCATTAATGTCATTAATTTCAAAGAAATTGATGGCATGGCCAGATGGAATTTCACTGAGCGATTAGCGATGTGAAATGGAATAGGATTTTTGGATGATATTAATAAAAGGAAAGAAAACTTTATAAATAGAGGCTCAAACGTATATATTAGAAAGTAAAATGACATCATTAAAGAAATTTAAGAGATTTTTAGTGGAATGTAAGAGGGTTTTAATAGTAACAAAAAAGCCATCTGGACAGGAATTTAGCACTATTATGAAGGTTTCAGGTCTTGGTATGATCTTAATCGGATTAATAGGTTTCTTAGTAATGATTGTTGCGACTTTTGTTAAAATGATTAATATTTAAAGAAATAAATAATATTAAATATAAGATAAAAAATATATAATTGAGGAAAATATAATATGGCTGATGAACAAAAAACATTTATTTTTGCTTTAAGAACTACACCTAATCGAGAAGATCAGGTAATGGATTTTGTTAGTTCAAATGTTGTTAAAAAAAAGATTGAAGTATATTCTATTATCAGGCCGCATGGTATGAGAGGTTATATTTTCTTAGAAGCATTGTCTAAACTTGAAGCAGAAAGAGCTGCATTTAATGTGCCATATGCAAGAGGAATACTTCCAAAAGCAGTAGATTATAAAGAAATAGAGCACATGCTTGAACAAGTTAAAAGAGAAATGAATATTAAGAAACACGATATTGTTGAGCTAATTTCAGGACCATTTAAACGTGAAAATGCAAAAGTTACTAGAATCGACAGAACTAAAGAAGAAGTTGTTGTTGAGTTATTAGAATCAGCTGTACCTATTCCTATAACAGTTAATATGGATACTGTTAAGGTTATTAGAAGGGAAAGTGATGAAAAAGATGATGAGTGATTAGTTCTTATTTTTGTTTTTTATTTGAGTATAATTTTATTCTTAAATTATATTATTAAAAATACTTATGAATCTGGTCAGGCCTATAACCATACTTAAGAAGATTGTGATATATTTGGTCTTTGGAATAACCAGCTTTTCTCATCTGTTCTATGTACGATCTTAGTGGATCAATGTTTGAAATATTAGATTTACTTGAGATTCCTGGTGCTGGAGGTTTTAATAAACCTGATTTTGCAAGCATATCATCAATTGGTTGAAATAATGATTTTAATTGAGGCAATTTTCCTTGTTTATAAAAATAATAAGAACCTCCTAGTCCACCAAATATAAGTACAAAGAAAAATATAAATAAAATTAGTCCTGTTTTTGATCCTTTATTTGAATCACTCATATCTGAGAAACTAGTATCACTAAAATCTGTGTCTGTATCTAAATTTGAATCTTGAGAACCGGAAAATTGGTCTTGATTCTCATCTGAAGATTCTAGGCATAATTGTTCTTGTTTTTTATCTGATGCACAATTATTTTTGTCTGTACAATTTCTTATTTGTATTCCAAGTGTGCATGCACTCCATTCTTCACATACAAAATTAGAACTGCATGCTTGTTCAGATAAACTTAAATTTTTGATTTTTGTTGACCCTGAATTATTCAAACTATCATAACAAGTAATTTTATAATAATAAACATCTTTTATATTAAATAAGTTTTTAGTTAGTGTAAGGTTATATAACTTAGTCAATGTACTTTGTTCTATTTTTTTATTTAATTTTGATCTGTTGAGTCCATAATAAAAATGACATTTACTTTGTTCATCTGTTATCCAAGAGATAGTTGTTGAAACATTAATCACACTTTTCATAGAATAATTCAACAATACTGGTGGTGTGGTGTCAACTGGTGTTTTTTTTGTTGTAAAAGAATATGGACCTTTGGTTTCACAATTTCTTTTAGGATCACAGCTTGTCACATTATAATAATATTTTTTTAATGGTTGTAGTTTTTTTAATATTACACTATGTGATATTGAATTGTCATCTTTAGTTTCTGTATGATTTAAATGTGTACTATTGATGTATCCATAAATTACAGTTGAGTTTGAATTTTCGTCTGTTTTCCATTTAATTTCTGCTGATTCATTGTCAAGAGTTCCAATACCAACAGATTCAATTGTTGGTGGAAATGTGTCTGGAATAGGAATATCAATAGTATAATTGATTATTAAAAGATTATGATCGTCACCATCTTGGCATGCAACAAACAGAGCATACTCTCTGTTTGGAGTTTCATAATCAAATTCTTGGTTGTCTTCTTCATCAAAAGAACAAGTAGTCAAATATTCTCCAGGAATACATTCACCAATACCAGGTATATTTTCATAACTTTGCTTTATTGTAGAGATTCTACATTGAGAATAACTAGGCTTAACTTGTAAAGTTATTAGATGGTTTATTTTTTCGGTTTCATATTCTGATATGGGATCATCATCAAATGTATAAACTGCAATTGAAGGTGAAGGTGATGTTAATTCTTGTTGAATATCTATGGTGATTTGTCTATTTTCTTCTGCTGAATGATTATTTCCCACAGTATCGTTACATGCAATAAATATGTCTAATAATCCGTCTGTTTGTGCTTCAAAAGAACATTCTTTAACAAAATTGTTTGTATTTGTACAAGGTAATGTCATATCTTCATAATCATTAGCTGTAAAATCAAACATACAATCGCCTGTATCATTTATTGATAAGTTTATTTCTACCTCAGTAATATTTATTATTAATGAGTCTGTATAGTTTAAATTGTTAACAGTACTTACATTGATATTTAAGCCAGGTGTTTGTTGTTTTATATCAGAAATTGTATGCCCAGTAATCATACCAGTGATACTAACAGTATCTGGTTTGAATACATAAACTAATAAAAATAAGAATAATATTATTATTAAAAATAAATGCCTCTTTTTCATTATATGTTGAATATTAATATGTTATATGTATATAAATCTTTTGTAAAAAGAATTATGCTTAAAAATTAAGATATTAATTTTTATTGTATAAAGGTTTTGAAAAGAAGTACAACCCTATCTACTAGAATCAGCTTGTCTTTCCATATCTTTTTTTTTAGAAATAATAACTGAAGCAGGGTTAGATTTATAAGCATTAATAATTTCTTCTGCTAAACATTCTTCAATTGCTTTTTTTGTGTTAAATGATTTTTGATAAGATCCTTGAGTTATGTGTATTAAAACTAAATCAACTCTTCTTTGAGGAGCAACTTCAACTGCTTTTGGATATCTTGCTCCACCATATTCAATTGTAATAATTTCTTCACGCGGAGATCCATTTTCAATTGCTTTAACAAGAACTTTAATTGGGTTTAATTTTGTTCGAACTTCAACTAAACTTAATGCTTTTTCAACAATATCATAAGCTTTGTGAGCTTTGCCAGTTATGTGTCCGGATGATTTAAAATGATCTTTCCCTTTATGACCAGGAACCATAACTTTGTTAATTAATCTTTCAACAATGAATAATTTTGATTTATGGAATCTGTTTCCTATATGTCTTGCATTTGTTCGTGGAACTACTTTAGGTTCTATACAGATATAAGGTTTTAAACCTGGATCTGTGATTTCAATTCCTTCTGTGCTCCATCTGTCGAATGCTTTTATTTCAGTCATTTTATTGTTATTTATATTTTGAATTTAATTATAATTTTATTTTCTTGCTTTTTCTAACTTACCTACTCTTAGGTCTTTTAATGATTGATCATTAACTTTAACAACTTGCCATCTTACTCCTGGAAGGTCTCCTTTTGCTCTACCTTTTTTTCCACCAATACATTCAACCATTACTTCATCATGTTCATCTATTAGTTTTTGTGCTCCATCACCAGGCATAAATGCAGTTATTTGTTTAGCATTTTTTATTAATTGTACTCTACAACATTTTCTCATAGCTGAGTTTGGTTGTTTTGCTTCAATTTGGATTTTTTCTAAAACAATTCCTTTTGCTTGAGAACTTCCTTCTAATGGGTCTGACTTTTTTTTTAACCCTTTAACTCTTTTAATGTAATCTTTATCAAGAGACTGTGATCTAACTCTTCTCTTTTTCAATTTTTTTGCTGAATTCAGTCCACGTGATTTTTTTGCCATTGTATATAGGAAAACTCTATTTTCTTTATAAATGTTTTGAAATTATTTAACAACTTTAATTTCTTTAATCTTAAAATACCTATTAACTATTTCCTCGTTATTACGGAGGTTTTTAGCACCCCTACCAATCAATAATCCCCTTGATTTCATATCAGGAGCAGTAATTTCAATTATGTCTTCTTTTTGTTCAATTTTATTGATTTTCACAGGATAAAATAGATTTTTAATAAATTGTAATAAATTTGGATGAAATTCAGTTATTTTGAATTCTTTATCTTTTAATAATGATTTTAATCTTTGAACATTAGCCCCTTTTTTACCAATTGCTTTACCTATTTGAGCAGGTTCTACAATAAATACAATCATTTCATCAATTAATAAACAATCCTTTAACTTAGCTCTTGTTATATTTTCAAACATTAACATGAATTGCATTAAATCAGAGCTGTATTTTATTTTAACCAAATTATGCACCTTTTGGGATACTAACTACAGAAATAGAATATTGTTTTTTACAAAAAACACCTAATTCTTTGTTAGGATAATCAATGTGTACTAATTCTGCTTTACTTAGTTTTGTATAATGTTCAAGATCAGTAATAATTTGTTCTGAACAATTGCTAGTAACAAATACTTTTGCAGTTTTTCCAAGTTTAAGCATTTTTATTGTTCTATCTGTACCTATGATTAGTTCGTTTTTCTTTAATGCATTTCTTATTTCTTCAAGGTTTTTATTGATTGTTGTTTTTTTTGCCATTGTATTTTCCTTTCTTATGAAATTGCCTCGTTCACATATTTATTTAATCTTTGTAACTAAACCAGGTAATCCTGTACCAACAGGCACTGGCTGATTAAGCATAACATTTTCAATAACTGAGTTAAGTTTATCTTTTTCTCCAAGTAATGAAGCTTCAATTATATGTTTTATTGGTGTTTCAAATGATGCTCTTGCTAAAACACTTGCTTTTTCACTAACAATCCCATACCTTGTTATACCTTTTACTTTTCCTGAATGTGTCATAGTGTCTGCAACAAGCATGAAATGTCTTACATTAACACTAATTCCTTGACTTTCGAAAACTTTTGAAGCTTCAGTTATTATTAATTGTCTTACTGCTTCTACTCCTAAAACTTCTGCTACTTCATAAAGATCATTTGAATAAGTTCTTTCTGTATCAACAAACTTTAATTGTAAAACTCCTGCAAGATTGATTCCTGAAGTTTTAATTACAAATTCTCCATCAACTTTTACAGGTAAAACTTGCCTTATTCCTTTTATACCACTAATATATGTTTTTTTTAATTTTTCTTTAATTTTATAAATGAAATTTAGGGATTCGTCTTTAGTTTTAATCTTTAAAATTAATTTATCATCTTTAAGTTGAACAACAATACCTTTTGTAGACTTTTTAATTGTTTTTTCTACATCAGAAGACTTTAAATGAAATTCTTTTAATTTTGCTGGATTCAAAATAACTTCTATTACAGAATCAACTACACTTATTAAAAATTCTGAAGAAACATCTTCTAGTTTTAATTCTTTAATTGATAAAGCAAGTTTTTTTACATCTTTGCCTTTATTATAAGGAGATTTTAAATAAATTTCCATTGAAGGTGTTTTGATAGTTTTTCTTCCATCTAAAACTTCAATTACTCTTGGAAGACCTGAACTAAGATCCATCTCTGAGAACCCTGCAAAGTGTTTAGTATCCAAAGTCATCTGTGTTCCTGGTTCACCTAATGATTCTGCGCTTATTAAACCAACTGATTCTCCTGGTTCAACTTTTGAATCATCATAACTCTTTTCTAAATCAACAAATAATTTTTTAAGTTTTGATTCTGGAACATTACCTACTTCTTTCTTAAAATCTTCAATTATTTTTTTAGGTATTTTTTTAGATAATTTTTTTGGTATTTTCATTTTTGCACCTATTTACTTTTCCACAATACTTTTCATATTTAAAATTCCATTTTCAGATTTTGAAACATCAATTCCATCTTCTCCATAACTGAATTGTACAATTTTTCCTGAAGCGTCACGAACAGTGTTATCATATTCAACTCTTAAATCTTGCATTGCATTAGCTAATCTTCTATACAAATAACCTGATTTTGGAGTTCTTAATGCAACGTCCATTAAACTGTCACGACCAGTCATGGTGATAAAGAAGAATTCCTGAGGAAGCATTCCTGATTTATAACAAGATTTGATAAATCCGTGTGCTGCAGGAGATAAATCATGTTTTTTGAATAAAGGTAATGCTCTATGATAATATCCTTTTTCAATTCTTTTTCCTTTAACAGCAAGTTGTCCAACCATACCAGCCATTGATGATAAATTAGCAGGTTTTCCTCTTGCACCGGAATCTGCCATAATAGAAGTACCTGATCTTTTATCTGCAGTATCTAAAACTAAATTACCAGTATCTTCCCTTGCTTTGTTTAATTTTCTAAGTATCATTAATTCTAATGTTTCTTTAATTGTTCTTCCAGGATATGCTTCAAGATTTCCTTGTCTCCATTGATCAATATAATTATTAACTTCTGCATATGATTCTTCTAAAATCTTTTGTATTTGATTAATGGAACTTGTAGGTAAATCTGTGTCTGAAATTGAACTTGTAAGACCAACTTTACGAAGGATTTCTATTCCCAGTTTCATTACTTTAACAAGAATATCAACTGTTTTATTTATACCATATTTTCTATGTAATTTTCTAAATATTAAACCTGATCCACGACCAATTGTAATATTATCAATAAAACCTTCAACAAGTTCACCTTTTTTAATTTTTACATTATCACCTTTCATTGTTACTGCTATAAAATTAAAATCTTCAGGCATAATAACTGAAAAAATTTCTTTACCTGTAATCATTTTTTTACCAGGTAATCTTGAGAAATCTTCAACACCTACTTGGAAAAGGATGTCAATAGCATCTTTTCTAGGAAATTCTAAATCTTTAGTTAATACATAATTACCTGATACAGAATCAAATAAACATCCAATTATGCTTAATCCATAAGCAGGACTTACTATTTGTGTTTCAACAAGCATAAGTGTTTGAGCTTCTGCTCTTGCTTCTTCTGTTTGAGGAATATGAAGATTCATTTCATCACCGTCAAAGTCTGCATTATATGGATAACAAACTGATGGGTTTAATCTAAATGTTTTATAAGGAAGAACTTTTACTTTATGACACATCATTGACATTCTGTGTAAGCTTGGTTGTCTGTTAAATATTGCAACATCGCCATCCATTAAATGTCTTTCTACTAAAAATCCTGGTTTCATATCTTCTAATAACTGTTCTTTTGTTTCATCTGTTATAGTTTTCTTTTTTCCATCTGGTCTTACAACATAATTTGCACCAGGGTATGTTTTAGGACCACGTTCAACAAACTTCTTTAAATATTCCATGTTCCATTCAGTTACCCTTTCTGGAATTGTAAGTTTTTTAGCAACCATGATAGGAACACCTACTTCATTTAAATGAAGCATAGGATCAGGACTAATAACTGTTCTTGATGAATAATTAGTACGTTTTCCTGCTAAGTTGTGCCTAATTCTTCCTTCTTTACTTTCAACTCTTTCTTTTAAAGTCTTTAAAGGTTGACCAGATCTGTGTCTTGCAGGAGGTAATTGTGCTACATTATTATCGAAAAATGTTGTGATATGATATTGTAACAAGTCCCAAAGATCTTCAACAATAATTTCTGGAGCACCAGCATTAATGTTTTCAAATAGTCTTTGATTAATTCTTACTATATCACTAAGCTTGTGTGTTAAATCATCTTCAGCTCTTTGACCAGATTGTAAAGTAATAGAAGGTCTCATAGTAACAGGTGGTACAGATAATACTGTTAATACCATCCATTCAGGTCTGATAGATCCTGTTCTTAAACCTAACAATTCACCATCTTCATCAGGGATTTTTTCTAATCTTGTTCTGATTTCAATTGGAGAAATTCTTTTATCATTTTCTAAAAAAGTAGTAGGCTTTTCTAATGTAATTTTTTGTTGACGAGCCTTACAATGAGGACATTTGTTAATAGTTTTTGTCTTAAGTATTAAACTTTTAGTTAAAATTCTTCTTTCTTCTAAACCAAATAAATGTTCAACTTTTCTTAATTTTTTTAAATTTGATTTAAGATCGTTTTGACTCATAAGAATTTTACCACATTCTCTACAAGTTGTTCTTAATAAATTTAACATTTGACTTACAAATTTATAATGAATAACTGGACGAGCCATTTCAATATAACCAAAATGACCAATACATTCTTTAAGTTTTGAACCACAAGTTTTACATCTTAAACCTGGATCAATAACACCTAATCTTATGTCCATAAGTCCACCATCAACCGGGTATCCTTCTTTATCATATAATTCAGGTGTAACTATCTTAACAGAAGCCATTTTCTTAATCATTTTGGGAGATAAAACACCAAATACGATTGAATCGACTTTCTTGAATGAGTATTTTCCTATTGACATTTTTGTTTTCCTTTTGTATCTTTATTTTTTTTATTTATTGTAATTTTTTATCTTTATTACTTTGGTTTTATTTTTTATTTGTTTTCTTTAACTTTTTTAAATGTTTTTATTTAATCTATTTTGTATTTACTAATATTTATTTTTTAATTTTAATTGTGGATATATTCCTATTGATTTAAACTCGTCTAATAATAATTTAAATGCATAACTTATTTCAATATTACTTATATCAACACCTTCACCGCAAACAGAGCAGTAAGATTTGTCTTTAAATTCATTATAAACAGCAATTAAACCACATTTTTCACAAACTGGAACAATTGTTTTATCACTGTCAAATCTTTCTTTTAATAATAATGAAGCACCGTGAGCAACAAAACAATCTTTCTCCATCTCACCAAGTCTAAGACCACCTTGTTTACCTCTTCCTTCACTAGGTTGTCTTGTTAATAATTGGATAGGACCCATTGCTCTTGTTTGAATTCTGTTAGAAACCATATGTTTTAGTTTTAAATAAAACATGTTACCAACAAAGATTTTTACTTTAAATTGTTCACCAGTTCTACCATTGTACATAGTTTCAGTTCCATTATCACGGAAACCTAAACTTGATAATTCTTCTCTTAGTTTTTTTTCAGGCTCTGAACTAAATGTTGTACCATCAACATATCTTCCAGATAATGAACCTGTTTTTCCACCAAGCATTTCTAATAAATGTGATACTGTCATTCTTGAAGGAAGACTGTAAGGACTAAATATAAGATCTGGTATAATTCCTGACGCTGTGAAAGGCATATCTTCTTGTTTTTTTAACATTCCAATGACTCCTTTTTGACCAAACCTACTAATAAATTTGTCTCCAATCTCAGGAACTTTTTGAGAACGTATTCTTACTTCTACTAATTTGTTACCTTCTTCATTTTCAGTAACAACAACAAAGTCTACTGTTCCTGATTCTGCATGAGGCATTGTAACTGATGATTCTCTTCTAATATTAGCAGTTAAATTATATTCATCACCTGTACTCAAGAATCTTGGTGGTGATGTTTTACCAATAAGAACATCTGATTCTGAGATTTTTGCTTCAGGATAAATAATACCATCATCTTCTAATAATCTATAATCATTTTCTGTTTTATAGCCTTTAACTTCTTTGTCAGGTATACAAACTTCATCAATAAGACCACCTGAATATCTTAATTCTTCTGTAGTTCCAAGTCTAAAATAAATACTTCTTGCTAAACCACGATCAATTGAACTTTTGTTAAATATAAGTGCATCTTCCATGTTATATCCTTCATAAGTTAGAACAGCAACAACTATGTTTTGTCCAGATGGATGTTTTTCATAATCACAAATTTCATTTGCTAATGTTGTTACAACTGGAATTTGAGGGTTTACTAATAAATTAATATCAGTATCAAGTCTAAGAGAATAATTAGCAGCATAAAAACCAATTGCTTGTCTTTGGTTTTTTGTTCCAATAATATTCATTCTTCCTGGACTGTAATTTCCAAAAGGTACTAATGATGCTACTAAACCTAAGATTGTTAAAGGATTAACTTCAAGATGAGTATGTTCTGGTGTTATATCAGAAGCAAACATTGCTAAAAATATATTTTCTTCTTCACCAGCATCAAGATATTCAATAATTCCTTGGTCAACTAAATCTTGCCAGGAAATTTCATTTTTTTCTATTTGTTTAATATGTGCTTCTGTTAACAAAGGTTTTCCATCCTTAACAACTATTAAAGGTCGTCTTAGTCTACCTTTACTACATGAAACATAAACTTCATCAGCAACATCTTCATAAAAAATGTTAACTTTTTTAGGAAGAGTATTTTTTCTTCTTTCATCTATTACTCTCTGTACAAACTCATCTGCATTTTCTACAGTTCCAACAAATTTGAAATTTAAATATACTTCTGTCATTTTTATTTAATAATCCTCAAACCTAAACCTCTTAGTGAATTTACAATCTCTTCTTCATTTGATTGTTGTGAAACTTTTGTTAGTAAAGCTAAATTTTTTCTTAAACCAATATTTGTACCTTCTGGAGTTTCAACAGGACAAAGTTTACCAAAATGTGTACCATGTAATGCACGTGCAGCAAAGTTTTCCTGGCTAGTGTTTAAAGGACTAACAACTCTTTGAAGATGTGAAATTGTGTCCATAAAATTAATTCTTGCCATTCTTTGAGAAATACCTTTTCTTCCACCAATCCAGTTACCAGTTGCCATTGCACTATAAATTCTGGATGTTAGTAATTTTTCTCTAATAATAACTTTTATTGAAGGGAATTTACCACGCTTTACAATTCTTTGAAAATTATATAATAAGTCATTAATTAATATTTTAAGATTTACCCTTATTAAATCTGAAAGTAAGTCACCACTTAATTTTAATCTTTTATTCATATAATGATCTTTATCATCTATAGGAAGTTTACCATTTGAAACTAAGATGAACTTTTTAAGCATTTTAGCAAGGTTAAGTGCTTTTAATAAATTGTCTTCAATATTAGTTCCTATATGTGGTAGGAAATATTTTTGTAAGATTTCACGCATACGTGCAACTCTTATTTCTTTTGACTGAGTTATACCAATTTTCTTTGCCATATAATCAAGTGCATCTTCTTCAGTTTTTATATCAATAAATTCATAAAGATTAACAAAGATTTCATCAAATTGTTCTTTTTCAGAAACAGATTTCATGATTTCTTCGTCTTTTAAGAAGCCTAATGCTTTTATAATAACAATTGCTGGAATTCTTTTAACTTTTGTAAATGTTAAATAAAATATTCCATCTTTTAGTTTTTCCATAGTATGAGGTATCTTAAATGAACCTCTTTCTGAGAATAATTTTCCTATAAATTTACTAGGACCTATTTTTTTCTGACTAATAAGAAGTCTGTTTGGTGCAAGGTCTTCAATATCTATTAATACTTTTTCAGACCCATTAACTATAAAATATCCACCTGGGTCGTTAGGGTCTTCACCTTCTTTAATCAAATCTTCTTGAGAAAGATTTTTTAAATTACAAAATTTACTTTTTAACATGATAGGTAAATTACCAACTTGGGTTGTGAAACTTTCTCTTTGTATTCCATTTATGTGTGCAGATACTTCAAGAAAGATAGGAGCAGCATAAGTAATTTTTCTTAGTCTTGCTTCAATTGGGAAAATTGGTCTCTTACTTCCGTCTGCTTCTGTGATTTCTGGTTTTGTTATCCAAATTTTGTCAAGTCTTATTTTGAATTCATCAATATCGTGAGGAATAATTGTTGGTTCAATTTCTTTATTTTCTTCAATAATTTTTTGTAGTTCATGATCAATAAGATAATTAAATGATTCAATATCTGAATCAACAAAACCTCTCTCACTAAAGAATTTCTTTAATAAAGTTCGAGTATTAATTTCTTGAGGTTTATCCATTTTTATATCACACACCTATAAAATAAACTAGTTCCAGCAGTAGGACTATTTCTTATGATTTTAATTACATCTCCTGGCTTTACTTTTAATGTTTGAAGCGCAGCATCTGTTGTTAAGATTTTTGGCAAATTTTGAAGAGTAATATTATATTTTTCAAGAAGTTCTTTTTTCTCTTTTTCTGAGATTTTAATATGTTCTGGAAGTAAGAAATGTTTCTTAATAACAACTTTTATTTTTTTCTTTCGTTTTGCCATATTCATTTCACTTTGTTCCATTCATAGCCTGCAAATCAAGATTTGCAGACATTTTGTGTTTATCCAATGATTATATATGGGCCGGACGGGACTTTCGTTAAATATTAATTCGAACCCGCGACCACTCCATCACTTCTAAACCAAAAGTTTTGAAACCTCTGGTTAAAAATAAAAGTGGAGTGCTCTATTGCCCGCGATTGCTCCAGACTGAGCTACCAGCCCATTTT
>CEPZ01007064.1_pt1 | contig 45596 bp, 37 predicted proteins | sample 530461 | NCBI WGS metagenome assembly CEPZ01 (sample SAMEA2620106, study PRJEB7988) | marine metagenome | isolation source: saline water (ENVO:00002010), including
AATTGAAGGGGTCATCGATGAAATCAGACTTGAGCTGGCGGATAGATTAGAGTATTTGCGGGGCGAGGAGAAACTGTTAGAGGCTCAGCGGCTGGAACAGAGAACGAACTTCGATCTCGAGATGATGCTTGAGGTTGGATATTGCTCAGGTATCGAGAATTATTCGAGATATTTCTCGGGGAGAGCCGCCGGACAGCGGCCGTGGACGCTCCTAGATTTCTTCCCCGAAGACTATCTCATAGTCATCGATGAATCCCATGTGACATTGCCGCAAGTTCAAGGGATGTATCACGGGGACCGGAGCCGGAAAAAAGTTCTGGTGGAGTACGGTTTTCGTCTCCCGTCGGCGCTGGACAACCGCCCGATGATGTACGATGAATTTGAAGCCGCCATCAATCAAGCTATCTTTGTTTCGGCGACACCGGCGGAGAGGGAACTAAAGTATTGCAATGGTGTGGTCGTTGAACAGATCATACGACCAACGGGACTCATCGATCCGGAGGTTGAAGTGAGACCTACAGAAGGCCAAATCGATGTTTTGATTGGCGAAATCAAGTCGCGTATCAAGGATAAGGAACGAATCCTCGTGACGACTCTTACCAAACGGATGGCGGAGGACCTGACAGATTACCTTTCGGGGATGAATTTACGGGTCAGATACCTCCATTCTGAAATCGATTCGCTCGAGAGAGTGAAGATTCTGCGTGATCTGAGACTGGGGGAATTCGACGTGCTTGTAGGAATAAACCTGCTGCGAGAGGGATTGGATCTTCCAGAAGTTTCACTGGTGGCTGTGCTGGATGCCGACAAAGAGGGATTTTTAAGATCAGAACGATCGCTGATGCAGGTTGCCGGGCGCGCATCCAGGAACATTAACGGCAAAGTGATCTTCTTCGCTGACAGAATCACCGATTCCATGAAGGGTGTTATTGACGAATCTAATCGGCGGCGGCAAATCCAGAGGGAATACAATGAAAAGCACGGCATCATACCGACCACCATTTACAAGTCTGTAGAAGATGTGCTGGCTTCCACATCAGTGGCAGACGCATGCCGGGACAGTTCCGTGGGAGAATATGCGTCCAGGGGCGATCTGTTTGATAATCTGGATAAAGCGGCGGTTCTCGATATGCTTAAGAATGAGATGCTGGAGGCTGCCGAGAAACTGGAGTTCGAAAAGGCTGCTAAGCTTCGTGACGAGATCGAACGGTTGAGGGAGGAAATCGCATGATTTTGGATTGCGGAATTTGGAATGCGGTACCTCGGTTAGGTTACACGTCTGTTTTGTCGCTCATGATGTACTACAGATGAAGATTTTAGTTACAGGAGGAGCGGGTTATATCGGTTCTCATGTGGTTCTGGACCTGATTGATGCCGGATATGAGGTGGCTGTCCTGGATGATCTCTCATCAGGTTGGGCGGAGAATGTGGACAGCAGGGCAAGCTTCATAAAGGGATCAACTCACGAAAGCGATCTTCTCCAAGAAGCACTCAGCGATGGTGTCGAAGCTGTCATCCATCTGGCAGCCTTCAAAGCCGCGGGCGAATCGATGAAAAAGCCAGAGAAGTATACGCACAATAACATTGACGGCACTCTAAATCTCCTCAATGCCATGCTCGACTGCGGGGTGAATAAGTTCGTGTTTTCATCGACGGCGGCGGTGTACGGCGATCCCCAGTATCTACCTATGGATGAAGAACATCCCGTGAAACCGGCCAATTACTACGGTTTCACGAAACTGATGATCGAGGAGTGCCTGGATTGGTATGGCAAGCTGAGAGGACTCCGTTTCGCCGCTCTGCGCTACTTCAATGCTGCGGGATATGATCCAGAAGGGCGTGTGCGCGGACTTGAAAAGAATCCCGCAAATCTGCTGCCTGTTGTCATGGAGACGGCCGCTGGAATCCGGCAAGAGATGGCAGTCTTCGGAAACGATTATGAAACTTCTGACGGCACGGGCGTCCGTGACTACATTCATGTGACAGATTTGGCGGAGGCCCACGTCCGCGCTCTTGAACATTTGGATGAGAATAGTTCACTGACTGTAAATCTCGCCGCCGGAGAAAGCTTTTCGGTACTGGATGTGATCAACAAGGCGAGAGAGATTACCGGTGAAGAGATTGCCTTCTGTGTTATGGATCGTAGGCTTGGCGATCCTGCCGAACTAATCGCCACATCAAAGAGAGCGGCGGACCTACTGGGATGGAGGCCAAAACGCTCCGATCTTGATACGATTCTTAATACCATGTGGCAAGTCTACAAGCCTGAGGAGAAATTAGTTTCATGAGTGATATAGATTGTATACGCCGTACTTCCGGCATTATTGGTAATTCAGACGGCATCGAGCAGGTGCTGGAGATGGTAACAGAAGTGGCACCTGTAGATATCTCCGTGCTGATCACAGGTGAATCAGGTACCGGCAAGGAGATTATCGCCAAGGCGATTCACAAGGCGAGCCGCCGTTCGAGTCAGCCACTTGTGACCGTCAACTGCGGTGCCATACCGGAAGGGATCATCGAGAGTGAACTGTTCGGACATAGAAAGGGGGCCTTTACCGGCGCATCTGATGACAGGAAGGGCTATTTTGAGGAGGCCGACAGGGGGACGATCTTTCTAGATGAGATCGGAGAGACGCCAGTTGAGACGCAGGTAAAACTGCTGCGAGTTATCGAATCGGGTGAATTTATGCGGGTTGGGGATGCCAAGACACGCCGTGTGGACGTGCGCGTCATTGCGGCCACTAACAAAGACCTGATGAAAGAGACTGAGAAGGAAGCTTTCAGAAAAGACCTCTATTACCGTCTGCGAACCGTCACCATCGACGTTCCTCCGCTGCGCCACAGGCTGGATGATCTCGATCTGCTGGCGGACCGGTTTGCTCTGGAATTCTCCCGCAGTAATGACATCGTTTTTCGCGGTTTTACTTCCGATGCCCTGAGCGTTATGAAGCAGTATGACTGGCCCGGGAATGTGCGCGAATTAAAGAATTTTGTTGAAAGTATCATCATTTTCGAACGGGGAAATCGTATCTCCAGTGATATGGTGATTAAACATTTGAGTCCCATGGTGGAGACTGTGTCAGGCAACCTTCCTGTCCCCGTGAACAAGTCAACCGATCAGGCGGAGCGAGAGCTGATCCTGCAACAGCTACTTTTCCTGAGGCAGGATATGCGCGATCTGAAATCGATGATTGGGGAGGATGCCCTAGATCGCAGTGGAGAGGTCGGTTATCTAAATCCGGAAGGAACTGTCTCCAATCTGCCGCTGGCGCCACTTGATCCTGAATCGATGAAAAGCATCAGGTCATCGGCGATCGGGGAAATGAGTATGAATGATTTTGAGCGAGAAATAATTACGCGGACGCTCAAGAAATTTAACAAGAACAGACGCAAGGCTGCCAAGGTGCTGGGCATCAGTGAACGGACACTCTACCGCAAGATCAACGAATACGGCCTCGAAAGGAAACAGAAGATTAAGGAGTGAATGTGGATTGCGGTTTGATGAGCGTGGAACAGGGATTATGGAACGGGGAATTAAGGCTTCTATTATAACTATAATCACGATGCTCTGGCTGGCGTGCGGCATCTACTCCTTCACCGGTTCGATTCCGCCACACATCAAAAGTATCAGCATCCCTCTTTTTGTGAACGAAACTGCCGAGTTTGGAGTCGCTGAGTCAATTACTGATGAGGTGACGAATACCTTTCTGGAGGAAAACATACTTAAAGTTGTACAAGGTGATCTGTCGGATTCTCAATTGAAGGGGACAATTAAGAAGGTTAACGATTCACCCTACACCTACTCCGAAACTGAAGAAGTGCTGGAATATCGGTTTTCTGTTACAATCCAGGTAGAATGGTTTGACGTTTCGCGTGAAGAAACTCTGCTGAAAAAAAACTACTCCAGCTGGGGTGCTTACAGTTTGACACAGGACATAGCTTCCGATGGAATTGACAATGACGGCGACGGTGAGATCGATGCAGAAGATCCGGATGAAACGGGGGATCCAAGAGTATTGGCAACAAAGGTCGCGGTAGGGAAAATAAGTGCCGACATTATTAATGATATCGTATCAACTTGGTGAGGAATGGTGATTGTGAAACATACGTACATCGCAGATCTGAAGGATAAGGTGGGAGAGGAAGTTACTCTTCACGGCTGGGTCTACAATAAGAGATCCAGCGGCAAGATCTGGTTTCTTATCCTGCGGGACGGAACCGGATATACGCAGTGCGTTGTCCTTAAGGATCAGGTGAAGGATGAGCTGTCCAATCTTGACACGGTTCTGACTCAGGAATCATCCGTTTCGGTGACGGGGTACATTAAGGAAGACAAGCGTGCTGTGGGAGGATATGAGCTTGAGGTGAGCGATATCACAGTCCATCAGGTTGCACAGAACTACCCCATCTCAAAGAAGGACCACGGAACGGCTTTCCTGATGGACAATCGCCATCTCTGGATTCGCTCGAAGCGTCAGAATGCTGTCTTGAAGGTGCGGGCGGAGATAATCAGAGCGTGCCGTGATTTTCTGGACAGCAACGGCTTCGTCAACCTCGATACACCGATCTTCACCAGTAACGCGTGCGAAGGTACCACCACTCTTTTTGAAACAGATTACTTCGGCCAGCAGGCATTCTTGGCTCAGAGTGGTCAACTCTATAATGAAGCGAACATCATGTCTTTCGGAAAGGTGTACTGTTTTGGCCCCACATTCAGGGCTGAAAAATCAAAGACGCGCCGCCACCTTACAGAATTCTGGATGCTGGAGCCGGAGATGGCTTACTGCGACCTCGATGAAAATATGGAGTGGGCTGAAGGACTTATCTGTCACGTTGTAGACTGGGCGCTCAATCGATGCAAAGAGCAGCTTGATGTCTTGGAGCGAGACACGTCGCAGCTCGAAAAAATAAAGAAACCATTTGCTCGCATTTCGTATAGTGACGCAGTGGGAATTCTTCATAAAAGTGGCGAAGAGTTCGGATGGGGCGGTGACTTCGGCGGGGGACACGAAACGATCATCTCGGATCAGTTCGAAGGTCCCGTCATTGTACACCGTTTTCCGGCGGCCATAAAGGCGTTCTACATGAAGCGTGATCCTGAAGATGATCGGCTGGCGCTCGGGATGGACTTTCTTGCGCCTGAGGGATATGGAGAGATTATCGGTGGTGGTGAACGTGAACCTGATTACGATGCACTACTGCGCAATCTGAAACATCATGAACTTCCTGAAGAAGCTTTTCAGTGGTACCTCGATTTGAGGAAATATGGTACTGTACCGCACGCCGGATTTGGTCTTGGACTTGAACGTACGGTCACCTGGATATGCGGACTGTCACACTTGCGGGAAACTATACCATTTCCGAGGATGATTTACAGGCTGGAGCCATAGAATTGTTGATTGATGATTGTCGATTGAAGATGGATGATTAAGGAGACCAAAACTTATGGCGGTTGCGAGGTTATCTATTTTCGAATGATGATTGATTATTCTCGATTGATGAGTGGGAGATAGAAGTGGCAAGAAAGGCAAGGATTGCTGTGTTTGGAGGATCAGTGTGTGATGCTGAGACGAGCAAGAAAGCTATGGAGGTGGGTCGTCTATTGGCGCAAGAGGATGTCATTGTTTACTGCGGAGGCAGGACAGGTGTGATGGAAGCCGTTTGCCGCGGCGTTGCGGAAGCAGGTGGAACCGCTGTGGGGGTTCTCCCCGATGATCACTGCGATAACGCTAATGGTCACGTGTCAATACCGGTGGCTACTGGTTCCGGCCAGGCCCGCAATGTCATGATCGCCAATTCGGTCCATGGAGCCATTGCCATCGACGGCGAATACGGAACACTCTCTGAGATCGCTCACACACTGGGACAGGGGAAACCGGTTGTCGGTCTGGGGAGTTGGGAAATCAAGGGGATGCAAGATGCAGAAACTCCCAAAGAAGCTGTAGCAAAAATCCTCGGCCTTATATGAGTGAAAAAGTGTCCGCTTTTATCAGGATAACCGGCCGTGTACAGATGGTTGGTTACCGATTCTTTACTCAGCAGTGGGCTGAGGATTTCTACCTTGACGGCTGGGTACGCAACAATCCCGACGGTTCAGTCTCGGCGGAGGTTGAGGGAAAGAAAACGACCATTGAGAAACTCATTACCGAACTCAAGCAGGGTCCGAGAATCGCTTCGGTTGATGAAGTGGACGTCAAGTGGGGCCCTTTCAAAAAAAGATTTCGCGGATTCCGCATCAAATATTAGAGCGATACTTTAACTAAGACAATGCAACTTGTACTTTGCCAGGTAAATCCAACTGTTGGAGATCTCAGCTACAACACCGATTTGGTACTCAGATATTATAATGAGGCCACGTCAAATGGAGCTGAACTGGTTATCTTTCCTGAGATGGTCATCACCGGTTATCCGCCCCAGGATCTGCTCACCGAAAACCGCTTCATTGTCCGAACAGAAGAGGCTGTGGCGTCTGTCATTAAGAAGATTAATCAAATTCCTGCCATTTTCGGCGCTGTCAGAAAAGAGAACGACCGCATTTTCAATTCGGCTGTTGTGGCCAGAGAAGGGAAGATGATTGCCGCCTATGATAAAGTGCTTCTTCCAACCTATGATGTCTTTGATGAACATCGCTATTTTTCTCCGGGGAAGAACCTGCAACCTGTCACAATACCAATTGCAGGCAAGGATGTGAAAGTTGGTCTACAGATATGCGAGGATCTCTGGGATGAAGGGTACAACTGCAAGGTGACAGATGAAATGGTAAACAACGGGGCAGAGTTGATTATCAACATATCAGCATCTCCTTTCAGTGAAGGCAAACGTTTCGAGCGGATTAATCTTATTGAGAACAAAAGCGCCAGTCTCAACGTACCGTTTGTTTATTGCAATCAGGTAGGGGCGCAGGACGAACTGATTTTTGACGGCCACTCTCTTGTCTACAATTCCGGCGGAAAACTGATTCGCGAGGGGGCCCAATTCGAGGAAGAGTTTATCTTAATTGATCTCGACAATCCAGTAGTAATTGACGCCCGTCCCTACGACAGGGAAGCGGAGTTGTTCAACGGACTGGTTCTTGGAATCCGGGACTATTTCGGTAAGACGGGTCACGCTCACTCTGTGATAGCTCTAAGCGGTGGTATCGATTCGGCGCTGACAGCGTGTTTAGCCAAAGAGGCGCTGGAGAGTCAAAACGTTACTTGCATCACTATGCCTTCCCATTTCAGTTCCGGGCATAGTGTGAATGATTCTACCCAGCTGGCGAAGAATCTGGGAATCGAACTACTGAATATCAGCATCGAAGACCTCATGGACGATTATGATTCAGTTCTCTCTCCTCACTTCGACGGTATGGGACACGATATCACGGAAGAGAATATTCAGGCAAGAATCCGCGGCAACATCATCATGGCCTTTTCCAACAAACTTGGTTATCTGGTTCTCTCCACGGGAAACAAGACCGAACTTGCCCTGGGTTACTGCACGCTCTATGGCGACATGAGCGGGGGACTTGCCGCCATCAGCGATCTCAGTAAGACTGATGTTTATGCGCTGGCTGAATGGTACAACCGATCCCGCGGTAAAGAGATGATCCCGCAAAACATCTTACTGAAAGAGCCATCTGCCGAGCTTGCGGAAAGACAGGTAGATCCGTTCGATTACGATGTGGTCAGTCCACTTGTGGACGAGATTGTTGAGAACCACCGGGGAAAGAAGGAACTGGTGCAGATGGGGTACGACGATGCCCTTGTGGAAAGAATATCTTCTCTCATTCGTCGCGCTGAATTCAAGCGCCGACAGGCGGCTCCCGGTCTGAGAGTGACAGGCAAAGCTTTCGGAATGGGACGGCGCTATCCCATCGTGAATCACTTCGATAATGATTGATCAATGAGAAAGACTCTCTTTATTCTACTGATGATAACTGTCTTGGGTGGACAGGACCGATCCGAGAGCGATTTCTGGCAATCTCTCAGCGACAGCGGCAAAGTATTGTTCCTTCAGGGACTCTATACGGGATTCACAGAAAGTCTCAACATTCTGCAGCAGGAAGCACTCAGGCAGAAGAGGGAGGATGCTTACTGGTCGCCGCCGTTCTCCCACGAAAACTCCGCCAAGCGGCTGAAAGAGTATTACGCGGACGAAATGCCGGCTTATGAGGTCATCGCCGCATTTCTAGACGCATTCTACTCGAATCCCGATAACCTCCACATCGAGTTCCTAGACGCACTGCACATCGTCATGCTGCATCAGAACGGGAAGATTCAGCGGGCGAACGAACTGCTTCTCATGAAGCAGAAAGAACTCCTCAAGGGACGATAGAGTCTTTGATAGTATTCTGAATGTCTGTTGGGCTGCTTGCCCGGCAGGTAGCTCAGAAGCGAATACCAGTTTTGAGTGGGAACCGTGGCGGGTAGGACAGTAATGTGAATATACCGATCTTCTTCCAGAAGTCCCCTCTGGTATCCTTCTGTCTCGCTTTCGTCGCCGGTATACTCCTTCAACAGTTCTTTCACTTTCCAGCACTAATACTCCTCGTAATCGCCGCTGTAGCGCTGATCCCGCTGTGGAGGGTCAGCCATGATAACAGACTGATCACCCTCTTGATCGTCATGACGGTTGTTTGCGGTGGACTGAGGCTGTCCATCGTACAATACGATGAGCGTGAAAAAAGAGAGTTCGTATCAGGCGTCCACCAACGCGAAGTGGAAGTCTCGGGAGAGGTACGGGAGATCAGGCAGATGGAGCGGGGATACCGATACCTTGTGGAGGTTGACGGAATAACGAGTGACTCTCTCAAGTGGCGACCCGATAACTTCCGAATTCAAGTATACAGCGAAAAGGGAGGTGAAGTCGTTGTTGGCGGTGGTGTAATGTTGCGCGGCGAAATGATGACAATCCGCGGTCCTCGCAATCCCGGTGATTTTAATTTTAAGACCTTCTACGAGAGAAAAAATATCTGGGCCAATGTTTACCTGGCGAAGGGAGTATCCGTTGAAACGGCAGAGAATAATACAGCAACAGTCATTGCTTGGATAGAGGCATTCCGCCAGTGGGCCAGAAGGCTGTTCCACGGCACGGTGGGAGGGGACGCCGCTAGACTGATGACGGCCCTTATCATCGGCTTGCGCGAAGAGATTCCCAGCGAAATCAGGCAGGACTTTGCTGATACCGGTGTCATTCATGTATTGGCTGTCTCCGGACTACATGTAGGCTATGTGCTGATCATCATCATGGCGCTGGCGAAGCTGATCAGGATTCCATACCGATGGGACAAAGTTGCCGTCATCGCAGCGCTGATGTTCTATGCGATCATTACCGGCGGGCGGGCCAGCGTCTGGCGAGCGGTACTAATGGCATCACTCTACGTAGCGGCGCCGCTGTTTCAGCGAAATGTCAGTCTGTGGAACATACTTGCCGCATCTGCTCTTACGCTTCTGCTGGTCAGTCCGAACTACCTTTTCGACGTCGGCTTTCTCCTCTCATACTCGGCCGTTATTTCTATCGTCTTTTTCTATAGCCAGATTGACTCTGTTCTGCCGGAAAAGGCTCGACCCTCGAACATAAGGAATCCGCTTGTGAGAGGGACTTTCGCTCTCGTCATTGTAACGGCGTCGGCGCAAATGGGCACCATCCCGTTCACGTGGTCGTTCTTTCATCGCATTCCCATCATTTCCATGGTTGCCAATGTGCTCATCGTGCCGGTCATCGGGCTCATCGTCTCCATCGGTTTTGCCATCCTGCTTATAGGATCGTGGCTGCCGTTTGTGGGCGATGCGTTCGGCAATTCAGCATGGTTTTTGAGTGAAGTGACTTTTGCTCTGACACGATTCTTTTCTGATCTTCCGTTTGCTTATCTGGACGCCGGTACGCCATCCACCGTCAATTTGATTCAGTACGGGCTCTTCATCGCAGCTCTGTTTCTAATGCTGCGCCGTCTTCTCTGGAAGGGTGCCATTGCACTGACACTTGCGGCGAATCTGTTCATCTGGCCGTGGGCGCTCCATCATGACGTCATGGACGTCATTTTCCTCGATGTGGGGCAGGGCGATGCCGCTGTCTTGCATGTTCCCACGGAAGACGGTGTGAAGACAATCCTGGTAGACGTCGGACCGAAGACATTCACTCGCGATGCTGGTGAGAAGGTGGTGGTACCCGTGCTGAAATATCTGCGCGTGGACACGGTTGATCTGCTTGTCATGTCACACCCTCACAGCGATCACATCGGCGGTGTGGAGGCACTGCTTGATGCGGTCCCGGTTAAGGAAATATGGGACACCTTCTCAGATTATGACTCACGGCTGTACCAGGCGATTCGCAATCGGATCGAAGAAGGTCAAATCATTTACAGGCGGGTTGGAGCAGGGGAGCTGGAATCGCGGTTTGATCCTGCCCAGCTATATCTGCTCCATCCCGACAGTCTGTGGGCCATTCATGAGAGGAACGTTAACAATATCTCCATCGTTATGAAGATCACGTACGGCGAGTCGTCATACCTGTTCGTGGGTGATCTTGAGAGGGAAGGTGACAGAGAGACAATTGCTTTCACGGATCAGCTCGATACAGACGTGCTGAAAGTAGGGCACCACGGTTCCATCACCAGTTCAACGCAACCACTTCTGGATCTTATTACGCCTAACTTTGCTGTCGTTTCGGTAGGAGACAGGAACAAGTTCAATCACCCGTCTGCGCTGGTTATGGAAAGAGTCCGGGATTCCGGCGCGCAGGTGCTGAGAACTGATCTGGAAGGAGCTGTCTGGTTTAAAAGCGACGGACGACGCATCTGGCGTCATGAGTGGCGCTAGTAAAACAGATATAGCCAGGTAGCCGCAATTATACATGGACTGGTTATTCCGGGCAGCGCTTGGAGTTGTGAAAATCAAATGGGATGGCCAGATCGTGATCATCCCTTATTCATCCGCTTTCATTAACAGATGCGCACCCACCTGTTTTCAAAATAACTTGACTTGTCATATAAAAGTTCGCTAACATTTCCATAACTGTGTACTTAGGGGGGTGAGGACTCAGCATGATTCGATATCAATCAATCGATGCAAGATGACCTGAGACCAATGATCGCTAAATGTGAGGTGAGCCTTACAAATGCGACAAAATGAAATAGAGATAAAGTTGTTATTAGCAATGCATGACAGTTTTTTCATAATTCAATAATAGAGATCAAAAAGAGAGACTAGGGGGTCAAATGAAGTTCTTAAAAGGATTAAGCGGCTTTGATAAGTTCATATTTGTCTTATCCGTTTATGTGATTGCTGAGGTCTATCTCGAAACGGTCGTAACCTTTTCAGATAGAACGCTGGACATTCTCTTGATCATAGACACTCTCATCTGCTTCGTTTTCCTCGGAGATTTTACGGTTGGCCTCGTGAAGTCAGACAACAAAACGAAATACCTGAAGTCTCGTTGGATTGATGCGGTATCATCAATCCCTGCAGTCGGATTCCTTCGGTACGGTCGAGTATTTAGAATTATCAGAATTCTTAGACTGGTCCGTTCATTGAGGTATGTGCATTTTATTTTTAATAAAAATGACGCTTTATCCTCATTTCAAAATATAGTGTTCCTCACAGTTCTAATATTGCTTCTTTCCTCAATAAGTTTTTATCAATTCGAGAAAATTGCTAACGAATACATCAATACACTGGGAGATAGTGTCTGGTGGAATCTTATCACCATCACGACGCTAGGATTCGTCAGCGATGTTGAGCCTGCAACAGTAGAAGGGAAGGTTATTTCGGTTGCACTGATCTTTTCCGGATTGGTTCTATTCGGCACCTTTATTTCCATGGTGACAGATTATTTTATCCTGGATGAGGAGATTGAGGAACGGTTACACAGGATCGAGACGCACTATACCGTTATAGAATATAAACTGGACGATATTGCCCAGAAGATCGAGAACCTATCATCTGAGGAGTGAACGCCTCATGAATCAGTTGTACATGGGACTCGCTCATAAGGGTGATCACATCACCTCGTAGATTTGTATCGGTTTAGCTTTTCCTTTTAATTCAATCGGATCCAATTCATGAAAATTGAAGGAGCCTCGGGCGTGTTCTTTCGCAGCCTTGGATATGAGTATTTGGCCCGCCTGAGCAACTGAACAAAGGCGTGATCCCAAATTGACGGTGTCCCCGATGACGGTATAATCCATCTGATCTTTTGAACCGATATTACCAGAGATAACTTTTCCACGATTAATTCCGATTCCAATATTAATTGGCACGTCATTTCGGGCAATCCGTTTATTGTTCAATTTGTTCAACGATTCAGTCATTGTGATGGCTGTTTCAATCGCGTTAGTAGAGTCGTCTTCAGACGAAATGGGAGCCCCATAAATTACCATCAGCTCATCACCCACGATCTTGTCTAAAGTACCATTATGTTTGAAAACAATGTCAATCATTTCACTGAAATATTCATTCAGGGTCGATACCACTTTCTCAGGCGTCATGTTTTCGCTCATGGTTGTGAAACCCCGGATGTCGCTGAAAAGAATTGTGACCTCTCGTTCTTCTCCACCCAGATTCAGTGCCCGTTCATCATCGAGTAATTGATCTACTACTTGTTTGGAAACATAACGTTTAAAAGTGTTCTTTATCTTGTTTTCAATTGAAATATCTTCAATAGCAATAACCATCCCCAGGTGCTGGTTCTGGTAGTCGGTCAGCGGGGCGGCGGATATGTTAATCATTGTTTCATCTGAACCTATGGTAAAAGAGATATGCATCTCTGAAGCGATCTTCCGGTTAGTTTCGGCGGCTAATATGACATCACACACAGCGGAATCATTTTCGAACAGATATTGATAGTGATTTCCTATGATTTCCTCTGACGGCATCTGTAGAATCCTCAGGCCGGCGTCGTTGACAGAGTCTATTTCTCCTAATAGATTGGTGGTTATGACAGCGGTGGCAATACTTCCCATGATGCTTTCACTAAAACGTTTTGCATCAGTGATGTTTCTGAACAACCGAGCATTGTCCATCGCTACACCCGCCTGCGCCGCCAGAGACATCAACATTTCTAGATCTTCAGAAGCAAAAGGACCAATCCCAGTTCGAGATTCCTTATCACATAACACTAGACATCCAAGCACACCGTCTTTTCCGATGAGTGGTGCTAACAAGAGATTATCGTGCATGATCTTGGACTGGAGTTCAGTATTATCGTCAACCGAAAGCATTTTCGGTTCTTGACCTTTCCAGATCTCGGCGAGTACCCCCTTTGTAGTTGAAAACATGATCTTGTTCAGATGGTCTTCATCGGCGTTGAAACTGGCTTTCAGTTTCAAGATTGGGCTGTTCTCCTGAGCCATCAGTACGAATCCCGTGGAAGCATTCAACGTTGCCGCGGCTCGAATGAGCACTTCTTCCGTGAGGGAGTCCATATCGAGGACAGAACTTATGGCGAGACTTACGTCAAAGAGTGTCTGCAATTCGAGCAGTTTGAGGCGTAAGTCGGTTCTTTTCTCCTGGATGTCTTCAATAAGTTCCTGATTATAGAGCGCGTCAGTGAGATGATTGCAGATAATCTCAAGGATTTTCATCTCTGTTTCGGTGAAATCTTCGTTAGTGAACTTCCTTCCCAGAGCAAGCAGCCCAATGAAAGAATTCTTGTGGTAGAGAGGTACATACAGTTCACAGCCCAGCTCAGAGAAATAGCGCCTTGTCTTTTCGGGCAGATCGCTGAGGAGACTGTCGATTTCTCCGCCGCTGAGAGACGAATGTTTGAACTCCCTCAACTGACTACTGACTTCTTCTGACCACGGCAGTGGTGATTTCAGCTTCTTGTTTCCCTGGACGGCCATTACTTTCAGACCTTCTGAGCTGTGAATGAAAATGGCGCCTCTCGGCGCCATCATCGTTCCAAGGATAATCCTCAGTATGCCTCGGCTGATCCCGGAAGACTTGTCCTCATCTATCAGGACAGCGCCCAATTCATCGAGGGCGTTCAGGTAGAATTCAACTTGATCCTTGTAATCGGAATCAGAGTTCAAAGGGAAGGATCAGTCGGCAAACGCTTCCAAGCCGTCTTCTTCGGAGGGGAAGATAGTGGAATACTTGGTCAGACCCATGATATTGAACGTCTTTTCAACAATTGGGACCAAATTGTAGTAGCCAAGTTTACCATTTACACCTTGAAGCTTTTCAATTATCTCGATCAGTATCGATACACCAATACTATTTACTACTTTAGTTCTCTCCAGATTGATCAAAAACATCTTCTTGTCTTCTTCGAGTTTCTCTGAACACACTTCAGCAATCTTTTCCCCGGCGATGTTATTCAGGTAACCATCGGTCTCAAGTATTACGATACCGTTTGCTTCGCGAACATCTAAGCCAAAATCTGTCATGCTTTTGCTCTCCTAAGAGTCTTCTACTTATTCTTGACCATTGTTACAGTTGTCCCCGATTCAGAAGACTCAAATTCAACTGAATCCATAAGTTCTTTGATGATCTGAAGTCCCCACCCGCGTTTTCTCTGGCCTTTCAGTTTATCATCAATATCCGGTATTTCAACCTTCTCACTTTCGAAACCGACGCCTTTATCTTCAACTTTTATGATCAGAGTATCTTCTTCTATGATAAAATGTATGAACACGTTTGCTCCATCCGATCTGGAGTGCTCAAATGCATTCAGGCACGCTTCGATGAGCGCCATACTGATTTCAGCGGTGGCCTCTTCATTAAGATCCATATGTTTTGCCACTACTTCCGCAGTGTTTGTAGCGGCAAGTTCCATGTCGTGAATTACGGGTATCGATAATTCTACTGTCGTTTTTGGTTTTGCATGCATTTTATGTTTCCCCTTCGTACCTACGCCGTGGCGGTTTGAGCGGACTCTTTCTTCTCAAAGACGATGAAAGTGATATCATCAGGGTTTTGGACACCGGCCATCCATTCGTCGCCAAGGCTTATCAGCGCCTCCTTGACCTTTCTTGCACCACCGCTGGCGGTGTTCTCGATACAGTCCCTCACTGCGGGATAGTCAAGCAAGTGACCTTCATTATTGGGTGCTTCAGGCAGTCCGTCTGAGAGCATTACCAGAACATCCCCATCGTTAAAAGACCTTTCTACTTTCTCAAACTGTTCTTGAACACCACCTCCCAAAGGCAGATTAGATATCGCTATCTCTTCCACTTGCCGCGATGACGCCGAGTAGTGGTAAATGGGTGGCATTGCTGCAGAACCGAGATGAATTTCGCCGTTCTTGAACACACATACGTTGAGGCACATCCTCAGTCTGCCAGTCTCTACCCGCTTTACTACGCGATCGAGCAAGTTCAGTATATCATCCGGTGATTCCGATTCTATTCCGGAAAGCCCGGCTTTTGTGATCGAGACCATCATGCCCGATTTTGTGCCGTGTCCTGTTGCGTCACCACAGACAGCATAAATAGTACCGTCCGGCAATTCAAAGAAATCGTAATAGTCGCCGCCTACTTCTGTGCTGGTACGCATGTAGGCTTCAACTTCTACCCCGGAAATATTAGGCATTTCCTGTGCAATCATGCTCAACTGGAGATCTCTGGCCTCAGCGAGTTCATCCGTCTTTCGTTTCTCTTCGATCTTTCTGCGCTGAGCCCGGTCTACCTGATGGACGACAAATGCTCCTGCAACCAGCACCACCAAGGCGTAAGATGAATATGCCCACCAAGTCTTCCAGAAAGGTGGATTCACCTTTATTTGAAGAGTGTACGGCTGTTCGTTCCACAAGCCGTCATTGTTGCTTGCTTTGAACTTGAAGGTATAAGAGTCAGGATCGAGCCCCTGCAGTGAGACCGATCTGTTGGTGCTGTTGTCAACCCAGTTGGTCAAGTAATTCTCTAGGCTGTAGGCGTACTGATTCTTCACTGACTTATTGTAGCTCAGGCCGACAAAGTTTACGATAATTGACTGTATTCTGTGATCAATCTCAATCGCACCCTCTGAAAAATCGACTAACTGCTTGTTACCTCTGAAATCGATCGTTTCGACCGTTTCAATGGCCAGAGCAGGCTTGTCAAGGTTAGTGGTTATATTGCCAGGATTTACTGTTGTAAGCCCAGCTACACCACCAAAATACAGCCTGCCAAGAGAACTGACGGCAATGGATGCCGGATTCAAGATATCCCCCGGTAGTCCGTCTGATTCAGTAAATGATTGGAATGACTCTTCCTGGGGATTCATCCTCGCTACGCCGCGTCGAGTGCCCATCCATAAGAATCCTTCATTATCAGCGGTAATTGACGAAATAGTGTTGCTGGGCAAGCCGTCGCCAACTGAATATCTCGCAAAGTTGTCCGCGTCCCTGTTGTACCTGTATAGTCCTTCTCCCGCCGATCCGATCCACAGGGTACCATCTCCGTCCTCATACAAGGATGCCACTACATTCGAGGAGAAACTGTTTGGGTCGTCTGGATCGAGAATGTAGTGTTTTGTTGGTTCCATTGTCTTCTTATCGGTACGGAACAGACCGTTCGATTCCGTTCCAATCCAGAAGTGGTTTCCAGAGTCCTCCAAAAAGGCTGTGACACCGGCAACATGCGCATTCTGCATACTGGGGTTGTACTTATAAATAACGAATCTGTCCAGCTTGTGTTTGGCAATTCCGTCGTACGTCGCGAACCACATAATCCCTTCTCGATCCCTGTAGATGGTACGTATTTTCCCTGCTAATTGATCACCTCTGTCAACGTCTTCAATATTGGGGAATCTCGTAAACTTATTACTGTCTGGATCTATTAGGGTTAAGCCGGCGTACTGACTTGCAATCCAGATCCCTCCTTCAGGTGAAATCTCGAGAATACCCGTCTCCGCCGTGAGCAATGAGTTTTCATCCATTGGATCGGAGATGTAGCTACGGATCAGTTCATGGGAACTGGTTAAATGGTCAACTCCTTTTTCGTGTCCAATCCAGACAGAGTTATCAGAATCAATTCTCACTGATTCAATATTGTGACCCCTTACGATATCCTTCGTTGTATTTGGATTGAGTGTCTGGAAGTACTTGGGTGTCTTGATGAGTCTATTCAGCCCTTTTGTAGTACCGATCCAGACATTCTTCATTTCATCAATAAATAAACTTGTTATCTCATTTCCAGAGATTGATCCGGCATCTTCAGGATCGTGTACAGCCGTTTCGAAATCTACATCTTCATCAATCAGACCATACATACTGTAGAAGTTTGAAGTCTTAAAATGGATAATGCCTTTGAACCCAGCCACATATATCCATAGATCACCATCAATCCCTTCATAAACGGCTCTGACGAACTTGCCAAAGAGGTTTTCGTAAATCACATCATCAAACATGTCCATATTCGCGTCGTAATAGACAAGTCCGCTGTAAGTGGCCATCCAGAATCCTGACATTTGTGCGCCTGTCTTAAACGGTATTAATTGAGATACCGCATACGATTGAGCCATAGAGAACCAGCGAGTACGGGCGTAGCGCTCTACCTTCAGATCGCCAATCCGGATTCTATCCAGTCCGCTCGGGGTACCTACCCATAGGCTGTTATCCAGTATGAGTAGTGTATTTATTCTGTTGTCTGATACGGTGTTTGTGTCTGACTCTGAGTGGAAAAAACGGATGAATATATCTTTATCCTTACGATAGTAATTAAGCCCGTTGGTGGTGCCGAACCAGAGATTGCCCAGGGTGTCCTCCACAATTGGAGTAAACTGTGTTTCATCAAAATCGTCACTGGAAATCGTATATGGGTCTAATGGACTGAACTGAAAACTCTTCACTTCACCCGTCGACTTATCAATTCTGTAGACGCCGCTCTGTTTTGTCGCTGCCCAGAGCACGCCGTCACGGTCCTCCAAGACGTAAACAGGTCTACTCGCGGTCGTATATCGTGTGAACGAGTCCTTACCATAACGGTACAAGTCCAGCCCCTTATCGGTTATTGCCCAGAGATCACCTGCGGAATCTTTGTAGAGGTTCCAGATTCTATTTCCTGACAGTGCCGTGCTGTCGAACGGGTTAGAGGAGAAAACAGTTACGTCATAACCATCGTACCTGTTGAGACCTTCCGTTGTCCCAAGCCAGACAAAACCGTTGTTATCATCAGAAATTGAACCGATGACGTTATCCGACAGGCCATTTTCATTAGTAATCCTCTGGAAGACCATTTGTCCGTTCGCCGCCAACAAGAAGCTGGACAGAATGATAGATGGTACTACTAGCCGCATTCGCCGCCTTACGTTCATCGAACTCTAACTCCTCTTGAGCCTGAACCTGATAGGGAGGACAAATCTCACGGGAACAGCCTTGCCTTGATGGTAGCCGGGAACAAACTCCAATTCCTCAACAACCCTTAAAGCTTCTTCATCGCAACCTGCACCCAGCGGTCTTAAGATTTTCGGTTCTTTAACTTTACCTTCTTCAGTGACAATAAAACCGACATAGACGACACCTTGAACCTGCATAACTTTCGCTTGTTTCGGATATTTTAGTTTCTTGGCGACAGTCTGTACACCTCCCTTAATCTCAGGCATCTTCTCAGCGACAAGGTAGATGCCCTGTTCGTCTTTTTGTTGCGCGACCGCGACCGATGATGTTATCAGGAGCACCAGGAGAAAGAATGTTCTTACGGCTATCATATTAAATCCTCGTTTTAATGGCATTATTTTTAGTCCTCAATTCAATTGAAATTGTAATTAGGATAAGCCAAGCTGTTTTTTAGCCAGGTTGCGGACAATGGCGCTGTGCCAGCTGGAGAAATTCCAGCGGGTGATCCCCTCAATAATTTTGTTTGACCGCTCATCCTCACCAGCCCCCTTCAGCGCAAGCGCCTTGAAGTAGCCGTAGTACAGATTGTTCGCTTCATCCACCTTCTCGAAAAACTTCACCGCCTCATCGGTCTTTCCGCGGTTGAGGGCGATCATACCTTTGAGACCGTAATACCCTTCAAGTATTGTCGGATCTTTGATGTTCTCAAGTATAGCTTTTGCCTCGTTAAGATGATTTTCAGCGGTATCATAATTGCCAAACAGGACATTGCACCAGGCGCGCAGTGATGCAAAGCCGGCTGTGTTGTCCCGTTTCGTAATTTCATCATCCAGTTTAACCATCATCTTCTCTCTGAGAGCGATATTCGTTTCGACAGCCTCGAACGCTTCTTTCTTTCTCTGGCTGTGTCCATAGACAAGGAACTTCTGAAAATTAAGTCCTGCTTTCCAGCCGAGGGCCGCCGTTTCAGACAGATCCATATCGTCGATTCCTGACTCCGTTTCGGCGAGGAGGTCAATTGCCTCATCAAACCTGTTCTGATGCAAGTATGAGAACATTTTGTAAATGGTCAAGTTAAGCTTGCCGTTAGGGTTGGAAGCAAGAGAGATAGAACGGCTGTAGCGTTCGTGCGCTTCTTCAAACTCACCGTTAAACATAAGATTGTGGGCGGAGACCAGTATGGCGGTATTGATATGAGATGAGCCGCTCTCTTCATCGACTTCGATCCCTTTCTCATAGACTTTCTTGGCCGCTTCGAAATCGCTGGCATGCCGGTAAATGTTTCCCTTCAACTGATAGGAGTAACCGGCGTCGGGGCGGATTCGTATCATCTCGTCCGCGTAGCCCAGCGCAAGGTCCATGTCCTTCTCTTCATCGGGTAGCTCAATGTTGTTTCCGACCCCCACATGTTGTGATGTGAGAGAGAACCAACCAGGATAGAAATCGCGGTCAATCTCCACGGACTGTTTGAAAGACGCCGCTGCTTGATCGAGCTCTCTCCTCACATTGTAGGCCCAACCCAGTTCTAGATGCGCCTCCGGGAGATTGGGATGATCGGCGACCAACTTCTGTGCGGCTTCGAGCCTACCGTCCGAATTGCCTTCAAATATATTCTCTTCAATTTGGATGAATGACCGTTCCATGTCTGAGACACGATCTTTGGCGGCAAAAGCTTCTTGCCTGTACTGCCGGTTCTTGATGGGGTCCTGTTCATTAATGTATAGTTTGGCCAGCACAAAGTCGGTATCTTCGGCAAGCGCTGCTCTGTACTTTTCGCGGGCGTCGCCACCATTGTTTTCCTGAGAGGCATATCGAGCCTCCAGGAATAGTTCCTTAGCCTTAGATGAAGATGCAGTAATAGTCAGCTCTTCAATGGGCTGACTTGAGCACGAAAGAAGTAAGAGTGCTGAAATATGTAGCAAAGTGAACCTGCATTTACCCATATATAATTCCTCAGCGTTATGTATTCAAAAGCAATACGTAAATAATAAGGTAAACACCAAAATAGTATTTATCAAGTAGGTTTTTGCATAAAAACGGAGATAGATCCCGTCATATTTAGCCACCAGGGATTAGACAAGAGGGGCGAACATTTAACAGGACTGTTGGTATTGTTGCTGATAGACTCTATTTTTGAACGTTTATGAATAGACTTATTACGGTTGTTGTCCTCACAGCGGCATTGATTACAGCTTCGCTGGCTGCCGATCGTACCCTAACCGCCCCCGACGGCTCAACAGTATCTATCCTGCGTGATGAGTACGGTGTCCCGCACATTATAGGGGAAAATGAAGTGGGCGTCTTTTTTGGTCAGGGATTTGCAGTGGCGGAAGACCGTCTCAACCAAATGGAGTTCCATCGCCGCGCGGCGGAAGGGCGGATGGCGGAAGTCCTCGGCGGTGATCTTCTCGGCTGGGATAAGTTAGCGAGAACGGTAGGCTATACGGAAGAGGAGAGGCGGCAACAGTATGACGATCTTCCGCTTCAGATTCAGAGTTTCGTCTCTGCCTACGCTATGGGAGTTAATACATTTCTTGATACCATGGCGCTCAATCCGAATAAATACAAACCGCAGGAGATCGTCCTTCTTAATATAAAGATGGAACCGTGGACGACCTCTAACAGCCTTGCTGTCAGTCAATACCTGGGGCGCAATTTCGGACAGTTCGGCGGGAGCGAACTCAGCCGCCTGGTGGAACTTCAGAATCAGGGTCAAGACTGGTTCGATGATAACCGTCCCATCAACGATCCTGAAGCTCCCACCACAATCCAGGATGGCGGCGCGGCGGCACAGCGAGAATGGCATTATTCAGGAATGACCGTCAGACCGGAAGTTGTGGACAAACTGGAGCGCCGTCAAACCGGGATAAAGGTCATTGCGGATCAATATAATCTGCCCACGAAGTTCGGTAGCTTTGCGGTTCTAGTAACGCCGGAAAGATCCAGCAGTGGGAATGTGATTTTGCTCGGCTGTCCACAAATGGGAGAACCACGGTATAATGAAGTTCAGATTGCCAATGAAGTAGAATTGGATTGTCCCCAGTTTCACGTCGGCGGTATGTCCGTGGCGGGCATCCCTGGTGTTATTATCGGACATACGGATCATCATGCGTGGAGCATGACCAGCGGGGTCTCCGATAATACAGATATCTATATCGATTCTACTAAAGACGCCTCCTTTAGTCAGTACTACTACAATGGCGAGTGGCACGATTTTGAGGTCATCACCGATACAATCCATGTCAGACTGGGAGCCAGCGAAATATTTACGCACTACAGGACGGTACACGGCCCCATCATCGCTGAAGACCTTGAGAAACAACAGGTTTTCGCTGAAAAAATGGCATTCTGGAAAGAAGAGGTAACGATGATGAAATTTTTCTATAACAGCTATAAGGCGACGACCCTTGAACAGTTTGAGAATCTGGTGAGAGATCACTTCGTTATGAATTTCAACCTCCACTATGCCGATCAGGATCAGAACGTGAAGTACTGGCATGCGGGTAAGTTCCAGGACAGGAGTGATGGTGTCGATCCGCGTCTGCCGCACAAGGGCGACGGTTCGGAGGAGTGGGGTGGCTTTATTCCGTTCGAAGATCTGCCGCAAGCTGATAGCACAGATCAGGAATACTTTGTCAACTGGAACAACAAACCGGTGAGTTGGTGGGACAATGGCGACAACGTCCCCTGGGTTGGTGATCATCGTGTCAGGTTAATGTATGAATATGTTGATCCCATCTCATCGATCGCTTATGATGATGTAAAAGCGGTGCCGCAGAATCTCAACAGCCACGGTTCTTATCAACAGGTATTTGAACTCACTGGTGACGGCTGGATCGACGAAAATATTGTGCCTCCGGGCCAGAGCGGCTTTATCAGTTGGATGGGCGTCAGGAGCCCTCATTTTGATGACCAGTGGCAGCTTCATCGCGACTGGGAATTCAAGGATATGCTCTTCGGCGAACTGACCGTAAGTGTCGACACGGAACCAACCTTGCCGCAGTACTATTCTCTGTACCAGAACTACCCTAATCCGTTCAATGCAACGACTGCCATCGGCTTCGACGTTCCTGAAGCATCTGAGTTGCGCATCGCGATCTACGATTTAAGCGGCCGGGAAGTGGCAGTACTGGTGAGTGGTGGAGTGATAACTGGTAGACATGAAGTAGCGTGGGATGCGTCGGGATTCCCGAGTGGACTTTACTTCGCTCAACTCATTGCAGGAAATCTACACCAGACGATGAAGCTCATTCTCCTCAAATAGAGACTCGCAATACCCTATGACATATACCTGCTGAGTACACATTCACTATTGGGTGGCGACACGATAATGACATTGAAAATCATTCTACAATGTAATATATTCTTAATGTTGTAGATCTCATGCTTTTCGAAGCAATGGTAGAGAGGAGAAAATCTATGCACTCCTGCATCAATAATATGATGAATGGTCAGCGTCGTGTTGGTCATTATCTGATTCGCTCATTTATACTCGCTTTTCTAATCGTACTTGCCTTTAACGGGGCAGTCTTACAAGCCGGTACTACGGGGAAAATACGTGGAACAGTTAAGGATAAGGAGACTGGCGATCCTCTCATCGGAGTTAATGTAATTATTGAAGGTACTTCCCGTGGAGCTGCAAGCGACAAAGAAGGATTCTTCTTCATCACCAATGTGCCGCCCGGCCGGTATACAGTTGTATTTTCTATGATCGGCTACAATACTGTGGTTGTGAAGAACCTACGCGTCCGGATTGATGTGACATCTGAAGTGGACGTTGAGCTCGACCTCGTGACCCTTGAGCTCGAAACAGTGGTGGTAACGGCGAAACGTCCGCTCATTGAAGCGGAAGTCACCAACAAATCGCTCTCTTTCGATTCAGAAACCATCATGTCTCTGCCGGTGAAATCCTCACAAGACATTCTAAGGATGCAGACGGGTGTGGTTCAAGTTCAGGGTAGATTCAATCAGATCGCAGGTTTTCAGGATCGGGGAATTGATCAGACGCATGTACGCGGCGGAAGAAACGGCGAAATCTCCTACATGGTGGACGGCATGTATGTGGAAGACGCCATCTACGCCGGCATGGGAACGGTCATCAATCGCGCCGCTATCGAGGAGATGAAGGTTGAAATCGGCGGCTTTAATGCTGAATACGGCAACGCCCAATCGGCCGTGGTGAACATCGTTACCAAGGAGGGGACTGATTCGTACCACGCCAGCTTTGAAGCCAGTACCAGCAATTGGAGTGATCTTGACGGATCCGGCGGTCTCGCACCCCTTTCTACTCCTGACGCCCTTCGTGACTACTCCGATCTTCTGGCATCCTTTTCCGGGCCTGTGCCTCTGATCAAAGGACTCAGTTTCTTCCTCTCGGGAGAAAAGAGCGATCACAAAGATAGGGTGTATGAATTTGATGATATCACCTACGATTCGACTCTCATAACTGATCCGACAGATACCTACTTCGGCAGCCGAGTGGGAGACACCACCTATACCGATATCTACGGCCAGGAGAGGCGTGCCCATCCCTTCGATTCGTTCACCGGTTGGAAAGCTTTCGGTTTTCGGGACAATTGGGATTGGAACCTGAAACTGACCTACTACCTTTCTCCGGTTATAAAGTTCAATTTCCTCCATAGGGACACTTACAGACAATTCCGCAACTATGCCCACAGCTGGCGCTACGCCATGAACGTACGTCACATCACGAAAGACGAGTCGTTGCAACAGGGACTGACTTTCCATCACCAGATCAATACAAGAGTTTATTATACAGTCAACCTAAGTCGTTTACGTAAAGACCGAAGATACCACACCCCCGGCCTTCACGACGATGAGTTTGGTCCCGGTCTCAACACGAGCGATTACGACCATGATGATTTGGGTGCTCCTGACGATCCTGATGAACTGTGGCACTATGAACCGGAAGATCCCGATCATCCGACGCCCAGCTCGCTGGGCTCATTCTACTATCCACTCTCAACGGTAGGATTTGATTCTTCCCGAGGCGTTTACCTTTACAAAGGTGGTCTCATGCGCTACTGGCATCGGGACTATTATGAATCCAAAAGTGTAAAAATCGCTCTCACAGGGCAATTTGGCAAACGACATGAAATGAAGAGCGGTCTTGAGATTCAGAAGTTGGACATCTATTTCAGGGAGATTCAGCTTCCCTATCTGGAGAGTCCTTACGCCGATAACTACCACGAATATCCCGAGGAAGCGGCATTTTACATTCAGGACAAATTGGACTTGGACCGCGTGATACTCAATCTGGGCTGGCGGGCGGACTTCTCCGATTCGCGGGGAGAACTGTGGAGCGATCCCAAGGATCCCACAACGGCTCTTCAGCGCGGTAAAGACAAGTGGCAGTTCAGTCCCCGCCTGGGATTCGGATACCGGATTACGGATAGGACAACCTTTCACTTCAATTACGGACATTTTTTTCAGATACCGGAATATAGAAATCTTTACGTTGGAACTGCCACGCGCGATCTCACTACAGGTCGTCCTCTCATCGGCAATCCCTATCTTCAGGCGCAGCAGACGACGCAGTACGAATTTGGCATCCGGCAGCAGGTAGGTCCCTTGTGGGCGGTAGAGACAGAGGTTTGGACGAAATCGCTGGAAGGTCAGTCAGGCACCATTAATATCATAGGTTTTGATCCCGATTCTCTCGGTCTTTACAGCTATTATCTGTTCGATAATTACGATCACGGAACGGCACGAGGTATTGATATCACCATAGATAAGCGATTCGGACATCTGTTTGAAGCGCAGGTCAATTACACCTTTTCGCGGGCGACGGCCAACCGCTACTATTCTTGGAGCGGCTACTGGAACAGTGAAACGGCGGAGACAGAGCCTAAGCGCGAAATCTTGCAGCCGTATGATCAGACGCACTCGCTGGACGCTTGGATCTCTTTCCGCTCACCATCCGGATTCGGTCCCACTCTCTTTGGCATCAAGCCGTTGAGCCTATGGCGGATCAGCTTCGTTCTGACCTATTTGACCGGTTATCCCTACACCCCTGTCACCGGTAGTGCACGAGCGGGCGAACCTATGTCCGCCAGGATGCCGTCACGTAAATCGGTAGATATGAATATGTTTCGCGGCTTTGAAATCCTTGGCGGACGATTCGAACTGTTTACAAGGATAACCAATCTTTTCGATCGCAAGAATCCGTTGACCGTCTATGATCAGACAGGCAGTCCGAATGATCCAGGTCCCGGTGCTTCGGGGTATAGTACATACTTTGACCGTCCCGACTACTTTAATTTGCGACGGGAAATCGATCTTGGGATCAGGGTAAGCTTCTGAGAACAGAGAGCTTCCGATCGACCACTTATATCAGCGATGGTTATGATTCACAGACATACTGAGACTGGTATTACACGAACTGTAATTACGCTAATTTCCGCCGTACTGCTCTTCTTTTTATTCAGCAACGCTGAGGCTAAGGACAACCGCAAGCTCAAGATGGAGCAACGGGTCCGCCGTCTGCAGAAGGCGGCCAAGTCGACGGACTATGCCGTGGGGCTCATCGATGCGGGAAAACTTCAGCACGGTATCGATAACAGTGGAAGCTTAGCATCGATATGGGGATGGAACAGCGAGATTTATCTCGCCCTTCCCGGCGGATGGTATAAAGGGTACGGATACATTCCGGACCTCTCCATGATGATTGGTGTGCCCGAAGGCCCGTGGACGCCAAAGTTCTACGACGGCGCCAGCGGCGACTCCCTTTCAATGGGCCCCTCCGTTACTGATCAAAATGTCGGTGAAGACTGGGGGCCGGCAGCGAGCCATATGGGTACCTATCATTCCGGAGAAGTCTTTATTGATGAAATATCGGCAAAGGGTGCGCCGCCTCCATTTCCTGTCATGGCGACCAGCGGCATACCGCAGACGTGGCCCGAAAGCGGCTGGCCTGGCTCGTGGGCCATAGATCCCGGTAAAGATGGTATCGCTCGTACAGAAGACGACTTCGTTAAAACAGGTGAGTTCGCTGGCGACAAGGAACTCTTTTTCGCCATGAACGACTTCGATCTTGACGATCGTGGTTTCAGATATGCTGAAGGCGATGGCGATTCAAGGCAGGGATATTCTCTCGGCGTGCAGATGAACATCCAAGCCATCGGTTACGGCCGTTCTTTTGCGGAAGATTTCATTTTTTTCCCCATGAAAATCGTTTACACTGGCAAGGATACCCTCAAAGGCGTTTATCTTGGATTCTACATCGATGTGGATGCACCTGAATACAACGAGGGCGGTACCATCAATCACCGCGAAGACTGGATGGCGGTCCTGAGGGAAGAGTACGACGCTTCTCTCGATACCACATACCGCTATGATATGGCATTCATTTACGATCAGGAATCGGAGCCGTATGGTGGTGCGGGGCCTGTCGCCTATACATCCATCAAGCTGCTGGAAACGCCACTGGCTACAGAAGACATCGATCTTGACGGGAACGGCGAAGTCGATATCATCAACGGTGATCAGCTCGGCATTACCGACTGGCACTGGTTCCGCTGGGAGAATCGCCCTGGCGTCATCAAGAGTGAATGGGCAGAGTGGGAGCAGTACAAACTCCTGAGCGGCGGTAGTAAGGCGACCCTCTGGGATAATTCTAAGAACGACTGGGGAGATTTCAAGGTGAGCCAGGGTGATCTGTTCATGGCGGATACCATGTCCGACGGCACCGTTTATGAGTTGACCGGCTTGCATATTGCCGAAGACGCCTGGTTCCACCCCGATGAGACAGGGAAACTCAACCCACATTTCGACGACTATTCTATCTTTGCGCGGGAACAGTGGATTGACCTCGATTGCGTTTTCATCATGAGTTCGGGACCGTTCACACTTGCGCCGGGGGATTCCACCACATTCTCTTTTGCGCTCCTTATGGGGGATAACCTGAACGACCTGAAACTGAATGCACGCGCCGCGCAGCTTATGTACAACCTCAACTATCTGGGAGCCGATCCGCCCAAAGCGCCGACAGTGACAGCAGTGCCTGGAGACGAAACGGTGACGCTGTACTGGGACGATGCTGCCGAATCATCCGTGGATATCCTTTCCCGTTATGATGATTATGAGGGTTATAAGATATACCGATCAGAGGTTCATCCCTCCAATGACAAATGGGGAGAGGTGATCACCGACGGTCTCGGCAACGAGGTGGGCTTCCAGCCCGTGGCACAGTATGACCTGGTGAACTCCATAAGCGGGGCTGATCCGATTTACCCCTATCTCGACAGGGGATCCAACACGGGACTGGCTCATTCGTGGACGGATGATGATGTAAAGAACGGCGTCACATACTGGTACACTGTGACGGCATACGACCGCGGTATCAGCGCTGAAAATGATTCGACGCTCAATCCAGACAACTGGGCAGATCTCAACTACCTGGAAAACGCCAAGGGCAATAACCCCGATGCAGTGTCCAACTTGGTAGAAGTCGTCCCCGGGCGTAAACCGCTGGGGTACAGTGAACCGGTCTTGTTTGAACTTACTCCTGACCCGGCATTTCTGGGTAAAGGTTCCATCGAGGCAGTCCTGATAGATCCTAATCAGGCAGGCACAAGCCACACTTACACGGTTGCTTTCGAAGATACGTCTGACACAGTTGCAACTATCTATTCAGTCTGGGATGAAAATGATTCTCTCCTTGTCGATCGGAGTAGTGGTACAACCGGTAGCGATGGAGGACCCGTTTTTGACGGTATCCGTCTGATCATAAAAGACTATGAATCACTCGTTTTTCTGGAGAATGAATGGATCAACGTGGAAGACGATACGAGTACTATCCAGTTTGGCACCCTTACTGATGGTGATATACCACAACCGTGGGACTATGTAATGGCGTTCACTTCCGCCTCATCTTCAGAATTCAGTTTTTCCGTCTACAACGTTACTAACGATCCGGGGAAGTCATCCGCTATTCTGCACGAGACAGTAGATATTTCTGAAGAGTCGGGGGAGGAGACTTTTAAATTCATCGAAGTGGTTGACGGAACATCCGTGACGACATGGTTCTATTCGCTCTTGTGGGAAACCACGTCCATCCCGGTGGATACTGTAATCTTCGGCAACGATACCACCGTTCAGTATCAGTACATACCACCGAATCCGCCGTCAGTCGGCGATGAGATTTACATCAGGACGCAGAAACCTTTTACCTCTGATGATATCTTTGAGTTCAGCGTCGAGGGGTATGAGGTAAGTGAAGCCGTTACGTCTGACGAACTCAAAGCTGTTAAGGTGGTGCCCAATCCATACATTGTGACGGCTGAATGGGAGCTGAACGTAAACTACAGGAAGCTGGCATTCACCAACCTCCCGCCATCGTGCGATATTTATATCTATTCAATGACAGGTGAGCTGATCAAGAAGATTAAGCGTCGCGCGGCATCAGAAGGGTGGGAATACTGGAATTTGCTTAACGAGAGCAATAAGATGGTAGCATACGGCTTGTATCTCTACGTGGTGGAGATGGAGGATGGTACGAAAACGGCGGGTAAGTTTGTGGTGATCAGGTAGAATGATGGCAGGTATGAAACATTATGTAATTCCCATAGTTCTGCTATTCCTGACTTCTCTCTTGATGCAGTGTGAATCGGAAGAGGATGTAATAGGCCCGGATGGGCGCGGGGATGTGCCGACGAACGCTGCAATCAGTGTAGATAAATCGACCATCCTCTCTGGCGGCAGGGAAGTGTCAACGTGGAGTGTTCAACTGATACAGGAGGAGGACGGTCTCACCACCGATTTTGCTTCTGTCACTACAGTTCATATGATGACCGACATACACGGCTACTTCCTCGAGAGCGGTGAAAAAATGACGCAGATTTCGTTCGAGACGAATTCAAACGGACAGGGAACGGTGTTGTTTTACGGTGCAAGGGAGCCCGGTCTTTCCACAACGCTGGTCTGGGGCGACGGTTTCGGGCTCGACACTGTCACTGTCGCGGTCATAGTAGGTCACGCCTACTATCTATTACTCGATTTTTCCGATCCGGAAGAAGGTAGCTGGAAGACAGGCGACACGTTGTCGTCAGGTGATCACGGAACGCACCCGGACAGTACGCTGGTAAGGGCACGGGTTTATGATAAAAATCAACAGCCCCTTGCGGGTATCAATGTCGATCTGAGCAACGGCGAACCGCCTATTGGTGGGGGACTTGCCGGTACTTTCAAAACGGGGCCTGAACCCACCGCCGAATCACACGCATATCTGGTTACCGACTCTGACGGCGAAGCGACCGATTATTACTATACGGACCTTTTTCCGGCCGGAGGCGATCCAATCACACTGAACATGGTGGCTGTTGTCGATTCCGCCTATTTCGGCAGAATCGTTACTCAGAGGAAGTTCACTATCACACCGCCGTAGCCATATGACAATTCGGAACATACTTAAGAGAATAACAGTAATGATCCTAATGCTGGGTACTGTTATGTGGGGACAGGAGTTTTCCAAAGCGGGAACATCTGCCGCCCAGTTCCTCAAGTTTCCGGTTGACGCCCGCACCGCGGCCCTCGCGGGCAGTCACGCCGGTCTCTATGGTGATGTTGCTTCACTACACTGGAATCCCGCCGGCATCGCCGCTCTGAAACAGACTTCCATGGCGCTGACTTATTCTGACCTTTATTTCGGGATCAGACATTCCTTTTTTGGTATAGTCATGCCGCTGCCGCGGAATGGTGCTGTAGGGGTAAGTGCCATCATACTCGATTCGGGCGAGATTGAACAGACTACCGTCTCTCAGCCTGAAGGGACGGGTGCCCTGTTCCACGTGCGCAACTATGCATTCGGTTTCAGCTTTGCACGCTACATGACAGGATGGCTTATGCTGGGCGGAACGATCAAGTATGTGCGGGAAGATGTCTGGAATGAAAGTGCACAGGCGGTAGCGTTCGATATCGGGTCCGTTCTGGAAACGGGTGTACTGGGAATGAAACTCGGTATGAGTATTTCGAACTTCGGTACAGATATGAAACTGGGAGGTGACGATCTGAAATTTCCGCTGGAAACAGAAGCTTTCACTATTGAACGGGGAGCTGAATTGAAGACGGAACCTTGGCCCCTTCCGTGGCGCTTCCAGGTGGGCGTGGCTGTGGATGTGATAGGAGGTACCAGCCAGATCGCACAGCACGAAACACATCGTCTTACGGTGCTAGGACAGTACAATGAGTTCAACGATGTGGGAGCGCAAAGTAATTTTGGCATGGAATATGAGTGGAATAATATCCTCTCAGCCCGGCTCGGCTATTTCAACAAATACGATGCACCAAAACTCTCCTATGGACTGGGAGTTGCCTTCAATGTGGATAAGCGGCGCCTTAACCTTGACTTTGCCCTGGTTGATAACGACAGGCTCGGTTTTGTGCAGTTGTTCTCACTGGAGATGGCGTTTTAGTTCTTCTTGAGAGCGCCTTCCAGATTTCCTTCTAACCTCTATTTGGGCCGTTGCAAATTGTACCTCTGAAAACCTGAATACCTATAATCGCCGTTTTCATTGATTTTCATTCATCACGGAATTAAACTGACACTACCCCAAAAAACAAAAAGAGGAGCAGGGTTGAAATATGAAGAAGTTTCATAAGACAGTAAGTGTGATTTGTCTCGTCCTCGGTTTCTTTATTCTCGGTTGCGATGAAGATGCTGAGTGTGCGGACTGCGGCAGCAAACTGAAATACTATTTTCGGCTGGTAACCGAGGAGGACTTTGCCAGTTTTGCCACAGTTGAAGGCATCGAGGTTGACGCCTGTATGCGGTGGGAGGTTGCCTCCGGCCTGACGGCCGAATCGATCACGATCGTAGATGATTGCTGCTGCAATTAATATTCCCCCGGTTCAGACCTGACAGATTCTACCAAATCTGCCAGATTCGTAACTTTATAGAAGCGCCTCAATTTAATTGAGCTGACGTGATTGGATCCAAATTGATAGCAGGTGTTGACGAAGCCGGTCGCGGGCCTCTCGCCGGCCCCGTGGTGGCGGCAGCGGTCATCCTTCCAAATGGACTCACCATCGATGGCGTACGGGATTCCAAGAAGGTCGCCGAGAAGAAGAGGGAAAGGCTACACAATGAAATAATGGATAAGTCTGTTGCCGTCGGTATCGGGATCATCCATGAGGATGAGATTGACCGTGAGAATATACTGGATTCAACACGACGGGCCATGCGCATCGCTTTGGGACAACTTTCGCCAGCGCCTCATGAAGCACTCATCGACGGCTATGCTCTTCCGGATCAAGTGGTGAAGAATCGGGGGATCATTGATGGGGATGAAAAAGTTCATATTATAAGTGCGGCATCCATTATCGCGAAGGTGACGAGAGACCGAATGATGCGGAACTATGATATCATCTTTCCCGAGTATGGCTTTGCCCAGCACAAAGGGTACGGCACCAGACAACATCTGCAGCAATTGAGAGAGTACCTCGCGTGTTCAGTTCACAGAAAATCGTTCCGCCCCGTGAAGGATCACATGCCGAGGTTGAGTGATTTGAAGAAGAATCGCAGACTGGGTCAGTGGGGAGAGCGTTTGGCTGCCCAGCATCTGGTGCGCAAGGGGTATGACATTATTGAGATGAATTTTAACGCAGCACCGCATGGAGAAATCGATATCGTTGCCCGGAACAGAGAAATGATTGTATTCGTAGAAGTGAAGACAGCATCTCAGGAGAAGCTGGGCCGACCCGAAGATCAGGTAGATGAAACCAAGATTGAGAAACTGGCCAACGCCATGGAGGTATTCATCTCCGAAAATGATAACATTGAAGAGAGCCGTTTTGATATGATGACCGTACGATTCGGCAAGGGGCGTCCATCCGTGCGGCATTATGAGGATTGTCTCAACTAGATGTGATGAGAAATCGCCGGGGAGGGGAGCGAAGCAATCTGTTCTGTTGAGTCTCAAGTGATGAAGTCGCCTGCCTGTGCTGTTGCTTAGGCGGAAGGTTTCTGCCGGAATAGAGGGACCGCTAGAGTATCTGCCCCTGCCATTTCAAACGAGGATAATCTTCCGCTTTGCTTCTTGGCGCCTTAGCAGCGATACCCTTAAATTGTTAAAATGATAATGAAGGAATCAACGGTTACAAAGATAGTGAGGGAGATCAAGTCTCTCTTCATAATTATTCTGATTGCCCTTTCTCTGCGAGCCACCGTCATCGAAGCCTATATCGTTCCTACCGGCTCTATGGAGAATACCATCATGACGGGTGATTTCCTTATCGGCAATAAATTTGTCTACGGTATGAGGACGCCGGACTGGATCGGAATTCCTTACACAGAAATTGGTGCTTATGTGCCGTGGACACGGTTCCCGGAGTTCAGACAGCCGAGGCGAGGTGATGTTGTCATTTTCAAGTATCCCCGTGACGATTTCCAGAAATACGTCAAGCGGTGCATTGCCGAGCCGGGACAGACTATCGAGGTACGTGAGAAGAGTGTCTGGATTGATGGAGAAGAATTTGAACTTCCGCAAAACGGCAAGTTTGTAGATAGAAATGTTCTGTCACCAGATTTCAGACAGCCGGGGATCTTTATGCGCGGTGAATCAAACCGGGACAATCTCGGTCCCATCACTATGCCGAAAGGTGGCGACATAATAAACATTGATGAAGAGACCAACTGGGACTATCTCCTGCCTATTATGATCATGGATGGACACGAAGTGACGGTTGAGGGTGAAGGTCTGGACAGGCGCTACAGGTTTACGATGCGCGATCCTAACGATGTGGCACGACGCTACATGTCCGGATTGGGTAGCAAGATTTTCAGCATGTTTTCGCGCAAACCGTACGGATCACGTAAGGTGGAACGGCTTTACGGAAGATACTATTCAAATGTCAATCAGAATGGGGAATTCCTCAATGTGTGGAACTTTCACTTTACTAATGAAGCTAGCAAGTATCTTACTATCGACGGTAGACCGCTGAGTGAGCTCGGCAGCTACACCGTGAAGCAGAACTACTACTGGATGATGGGAGATAACCGCGACGACAGTGCCGATTCCCGCTATTGGGGATTCGTCCCGCATGATCTGATTCTTGGGGAAGCTCTCTTCGTCTATATGTCCTGGGACTTCAAAGGAGGGGGTCCCAGATTCAGCCGTGTCGGTACAATCATACGCTGAATCGCCGTTTTTCTCTAAAATACAGTGCAGAGAGAATTCCATTGACAATCCATCAGGCAATGTGTATTATTTTCGGGATTAAAGGAAGTTATCACCCACAATAGCCGAGGTATCTGTTTCACGTGTTTAGCGCAATCGGTTTCGCCATAAAAATCCTCATCGCGGCGGCCATCGTCGTGCTGCTGTTCTTCGGCCCAAAGTCGGTCGTTGCCAAAGAGAGAATCGGCATCTACTCCCTGATATCGATTATTGCAGCTACCATGACCATTATTTCCGATAAACTTGATTCCGGTCTGATTGTAGGCTCCCTTTTTGTGGCAATTGCCATGATATCATACAGTCAGTTTCAGAAAGTTGGAAACTGGAATGATCTTCTCCAGTCGCTAGCGCCTGTATGGATGGTAGCGGTCATCGGCATGTGTGTCGGTGCAGGGATGTTACTTCAGGCCGTAATCGTGACAGCGGTTGTCTATTATCTGATGAATTATCTTCCGACGCTTATGGGCGGCGGCGATGAAGAAGAAGTCTCGGTAAAATGAATATAGTTTTGAGACAATTAACATGTTCCAGTACAATCTCTTCTATTAAATGAAAAAGGAGTTTTTATCATGAAACAGTCAGTGATACTTTTCATTTTACTGTTTTGCGGTGCCGTTCTGGCGCAGGAAGCGGATTTAGATCAAACAGTCGGTGAACCTGATGAGGCGGCGGAAGCTGATACGTTGGAAGAGGAGCTGGAGGAAGACCTGGAATTTGAAGAAGCTGATGAAGACACTTTAGCGCCAGAAGCCGCCGCACCTGTCGAATCAGAAACGGCTCTTACCGCCGGATACAAGAACTACCTATGGGGTATGGCCAAAGATCAGTTTGAGGGGAGTACCGACGGCGACACCGCTGCTACCAGCGACGACAACTCTGTTACAGTTTCGGGAACTCTCGGGCAGGATACTGTGACCTATGTCTATTCATTTTCAGACAAGGGATTCTGGAAAGTCCGGATTGACTATGACACAGAAGCGAAATTGACAGATGATTACATTGAAGATTTTCATCGTGTGGAAGGTTTATTAACAAAGCGTTATGGTCATCCAAAAAGGACAAGTCAGAACGATATGGGGATCGGACAGGAGTATCTCTTCTCAGATTTTCCAAAAATTTCGCGTGCCTATTTTCGAACATCTTGGAAAGTCGATACCGTTCACATCGAGCTGCTTCTGGATGCGGTGGCGCCATACGATCCTGAGGATGTTCCTGTTTTCGATGATGTCCCGTCCGTACTGAGACTCTACTATTATCACCCAACTTTTTATGGGACAGTTGAACCCGAAACGCCAGAAATCCCTGAAGAGAATCTACTTGAGGAGTACTGACAAGAAACTCAGTCAATCCTCCTCGGTACGATTCTCCTGTGTAGTTCTTATTCTCGCCAACAGTTTGCGGATTTCTGCATGTTATCGCCCTCCGGCCATGGTGAGAACCTACAACTACGATATCCCCCGTGAGGAGGCGCTAACCCAGTGCCAGCGAGCCATCACCGGTCTTGGCTACGAAATAGATAATATTGATCCGGTAGATGGTCATTTTCTGACAAAAGTGAGAACCATAAAGCGTCTTTTCCAGCCGATAGAGTACGTCGTTTTTGTCACCATTGAAGACCGAATCGATGTGATTGTTTATTCGGAAGTGCGGACTTTTCGCCGCGCGTCACAGATGGGTCTCAGCGCCGGAGAGCTGGTTGCTCAGGATGCCAGTAATGATCTGAGTCTCCGTTTTCAGCGTGCCATTTTCAATCCCATCAGCAGCGAGTTCGCCCGCGGAGGTATCAAGCTGTGGAATCCTGCCCGACAGAATCCGGCCGATGACAATGAGATCCGGGCCTATGAAGAGAAAAGGCTGAAGCGGTTAGCATCTATCAGAAAGAAGAGGGTGACCGGAGAAAAAAAGGAGCGACGAGAGTTGCTGACTGACTACAGTCTGGAGCGGGATGATGCCCGGCACGATGCTGTCCTTGATGCTGAACACCAAGTGGTGTTTTACAGGGACAGGGATGTACGTGACTGGTCGCTAATCGAGATGAGTAAAGTTGTGCTGGCGCAAGACGAGTTGATGGAACGTGCAATTCTTGATGTTATGGAGAGGTACCAGGATTACAGGGCAGAGGGACGCATGGATTGGATTGTGGCGCCCACGGGTCGCGTCATAGATTCACGAGTATATCTAACTACTTCGTTCAACACCCCGGAAGATGAATTGCAGAGGACGATGGAAAATCAGGTTCGTCTGTGGTTTTTTCCTCCATCAGCACGGCAAGAGAATTATGTACACCTGACACGCGAGGTAACCTTCAAGGGTAACAGGCATAATATCATGATATCCTTAACCCGGCCGAGGTTTGTCCAGATGACAGATCAATTTCCTGTTATTCATGAAGAATTGATGCGCGATACTCTCTTTTCAGATCCGTCATCTTCTCAGAATCGGATGGAGTAAGTTTAGGGTTGATCTTGTAACTGTATGTCCCTAACCTATACGTATAATTTAGCGTTGAACAAGAGAATGCATTTTATTTCTGAAAATAGTGCAAGCAGATTAAATTAATGCTCGTCTTTACTAAAGAATCAGACACGAGATATTCTAAAGCAAAGAATCAATTAAGGACAAAGATATGGCAGTCGACCTGACTGATTCAGACAAAAGGAAGAACTACCTCGCTGAGAAGCTTGATGATCTTCTCGATGGAATTAACGAATCTTATGGTGTAACTCTTATGGAAGAGTTGATTTCGCGCCTTGAGGCGACAGTCAATGAATTCAATGATGAGGTTAATTCATTGATGGAGCAGCTCAAAGAGATCGGAGTAAAGCGGGAGGAGTTGTTGGAGAAGATAAAATCGGGCGAAGATGAAGAAGAAAAAGAAGAAGAGGAAGTCAGCGAGGCCAAGGATGAGGATCAGCATGAGATGAGTGCATGGGAAAAGCGTCTGGAAGAAATGGAGAAAAAATAGAGGGAGTACAGATGGAAAACAGAGATAAGTTACTGATTCTGATAATCATTGCGTGGATAGCGGCAGGGGTCTATTTCAAGACTACCTCTGATTCCATGTTCGCCCGAATGGATGAGATGGGACAGCAACAACTGAAGCATGTGGATGAAGTCAATCAGGAATTCCGCGAAGACTTGAAGACTCTCAATTTACAATTCATCGGGCGTGGGAAGCACCTGAGAAAAGCACAGAAAGACATTATCGCCAACACTCAGCTTATTCACCATGTTACCGATTCGCTGTCGCGCAAAATTGAGACAGTTCAACTAAACTTGGAAAATTTCAGCCGTGACACTGAAGGTAAATTCACAGAAGTAGATAAAAACATTGAGGAAGTAGAAAATAAGTTTAACTCATTTAAGCGACTCGCAAACAGACAGATCGGTGATATAGATCAGAGGCTGACAACAGCTGAGACCGATGTCGCTGATCTTAATGAGCGGGTGCCTAAGAAGAAGGAAAAAGACTAAGATTCGCGGTCGATGCGCTGAGTTTGATGGGAGGGGGATTTCACGATCCCCTTTTTTATTGCTGGAAAGTATGACTTTGCGATCAGTAACAGGAACAGAACTGGCCAGACGCGGATATACCTTCGCGGCCAAAATTACACTATGGGAGAGTCAAACCGTATTGATCAACCTTATTCTAGAATGGGCTCATGAGGATCATTTCTTATGGGAGTGGTCTGAGACCGTTTATGAGGCTGAGGATGGGCCCGGTAAGAGGCGCGAAATTTCGATTATTTTCTTTCTGAAGAAAAACGAAAAGGAATCTTTTAAGGCAGCTTTTCCTGTTGAGGGGAGGCAACATTTGCGCTTTGAGCCTTTCGATGGTGAGCTATTCGATTACTACCGCAAGGATGGGGTTTACAAACACCCCAGAACACCATGACGTCAACGGAGCTGAAGAAGTTCAGAAAAGGGGTCAAATTTCTCAGGAAGGGGGAATTACTGAAGGCGCACACGGCCTGGGAAGACATCTGGAAAAAAGGGAGAGGCAGAAACAGGGAATGGGTCAGAGGATTTATTCAACTGACAGGTGCCTTGCTCAAGCTGAAGGCAAATCAGCCGGGCAGCGCGAACTATCTGATAAGAAAAGCGGTGAACAATCTGGCGCACGACGAGGAAGATGAACACCTCGTTTCCAGCGTTACCATAGACTATCTGACATCACTCAAGACGGCAATGGAGAGTGAGACGCTTTCCAACAGCCCTGAGATGGAGGCTAAGGAAATGGCGCGGTATCTGTTGAGTGACAGTGTACTTGGGATCGGTAAATAAAATAGGGGTAGACTTCGTAAATGACCTCGGAGCATTTTGAAGATCTACCCCTACCTCGCGGGAGAGGCTTTTTAGGGCCTCTCCTTAAAATACTGCTTTAATTAAATACGTGTCAAGTTATTTAATGTATAATCTTTTCATGCCTTAAGTTATACTTTTAGAACCATCAATCACAGAAGAAAAATTGAGAATACGGTAGTTAATTAAAGTATAAGTTTAGATGTTTTAAAGTAACTCTGTAAACCACTTTACAGTGTTTGATAAATTAGTTTAACGGTTTCAGAGTTCAAGCGTACTAATGATTGGTTCTTTAAATGTGGAAATAATGTTGATAATTAACGGTGACTGCCGTGGTACCAATAATCACTGTTCTACAGCTATATTGAGCCGGAATGTGAAACTGCCGTAGCGGCCAAGCTCGTCGCCTGCGGGACTAACCCTCACAACTTCCCGATTCAATTCGTCATAGAGCAAAAGACCTGGGTGCTCCAGCCCAGGATTGACCGCTATCTTTGAAATGTAGTCAGTGAACGGCGTTGTGACGGTCTCTGATTTCCATTCACCTGTACTTTCGTACATCTTGATTACCGTCCAACTGTGAGAGTCTGAATGGTACGCCACTACCCAGACCGACTCCTCAGCTTCATTGATATCCAGGTCAACGATATAGTAGCCAGAGAGGTACGTCATGAAAGTGTCATCATCAACAACTGAAATAAGGCCGGAATCCGTTGCTATCCATACCGTCCGTTTTTCCTGCAGGGCTGCAATCACACGAGGATTCTGAAGATCGTTGAACAGCGTAAAATTGTCGGGATCGGTTACATCGATTTTCAGCACAGCGGAAGAATCGGGTTCAGTGATCCAGAGGGTTCCTGTCTGCCTGATCATAGCGATCTGTGCTCCGTTACCGAGTACGAAAGGAATAATTACAGGTTCGTTTGCGGTTCCATTGGATTCGAAATGTTGAAGTGCGGACGTGTTGGCCAGGATCAGATAAATATCACCTGTGGTCGAGTTGATTGTCATATCCAGCGGTGGCGCATCTAGTTCGATTTCAAACTCTGCCTCGCCTGTGTCATTGAGCCTTACCAAGCGGTGAGGATAGTGACTGGCCACCCAGACACGGGAACGGACTGGGTCGTACTGCAGCGCCACGGGAAAGTAGTCGAAGCTCTGGTATAGCTGGTGGCCGCCATCATAAGAGAGGCGGGTGACAGAAGTACCCCAGTAATCGGAGATCCAGTAGTTGAAGGGGCCGGGCGTGATGGACTCTGGATCAGAGAGGGGACTCTCCCAACCGTCCGTTTCCACAGATAGGCGGTAGTTCAATTCAACATCGTAGTCTGGTGCTGTGTCGATAAACTCCGCCATTTTCGGCGCCACCTTAATCAAGACGGAGTCAGTGGGATCAGAACCGTCTTTGCGCCAAATATTGAACTGCTTAATTCCGTCAAGATCGATGCCGCTCCAGCTGAGGAAAATGGAATGCTCATCGGACGACAGTGTGATGGCGGGAGGTTTACCTTCCGTCGCCGGATTGAGCGGATCGAGGGGATTAAGGCGTTCCCTTTCCGAGCAGGAGGTGATAAGCAGCGAAGAAACTACCAGAAGAAGTGGTGACGATCTCACGGCTGGGCAAGGGAGAAGAAGAAGGTGAAGATAGATGTCGTAAGAGCTGCTTCAAAGAGGACGAAGCTGTAGCCGGCGTTTTTGTCCAGTGCGGTACTGCGATTGAAATAGCGATTCATATCGGCCGGGTTTCCCGCATTGAGGTAGCGTTCATATTGACTATCGGACTGCTGAATAAAATCCTGCCCGGCAAGGTTGGCTGCCACGGCAACCGCCAATGAAATTCCTGATACGACCCTCAATCTGTGTTGCCTGGCATCCGCCTCACTAACTGAATCCTGTTGAGCGGCATTGAGAGACGCTTTACCATTTGATTGTTCAGGTTGAGATGCGGTCAATGATGCCGGCCACAGTAAACAACATATCGAAGCGAGAGTGACCAGGGTCAGATGTTTTCTCTTACTCATTGGTTACTTTCTTCGCCGGTGGCGGTATAGAGATAGATTGTCTTCTTATCGTCAGCCACCACCATGTGAGATCCGCCGATGACCGGTGCCGCGGCAATGCGTCCCTGGAGTCTGTCTGACCACAGCTCTACGCCTGAGCGACTGTTCAGCAGAATGATATCACCCCTGTTGGCGGTGACTACGAGGCGAGTCCCGGCGATGACCGGAGCGGTGCTGATAACACTGCCCACGTCGTAGCTCCAAACCAGTGTGCCTGTTTCAGCATTCAAGCAGAAGACCGTTCCTGATGACGCCGCCGCGAACACCAGTGAACCGTCACAAGAAGGTGGTGTATAAATGGGTGAACCGCAGTCGTAGCGCCACTGGAGAGCACCGCCGCCGGCGTCGTAAGCCAGTAGCTGTCCGGAAAGGGTAGTGACAAAGATCTGCTTCGCTGTGGCGGCTGGGGAGGTGTCACTCTTCTGGGGCGAGCCGCGCCCATCGGGCGGCAGGGTGACAGTCCAGTTCAGTGCACCCGTCTCCATCCGGCTCGCAATGAGATTACCATCCTGATCGAGATATACGAGGTTACCGCTTATGGCAATTGGTGCATCGCGGACGGTGGATCCATCTGTGCTCTGCCACAGAACAGATCCATCCTTTCGGTTAAGACAGTAGAGCTGGCGCGACCGGCTGACGACATAGAGATGCCGGCCGTTCACTACTGGTGCCGATTCGATAGGACCCAATTTCAGCTGCCAGTCGTAGTGCCCCTTGCGGATGTCGTATGCCTTGAACGTCGTCTTCCTTTGACCGACGCCGAAGTATATGGTGGAGTCCGCCAGGGTGAGGCCGAAGATGGGGCCGCGGGACAGTTTCTTGCGAGCCACCTTCTTGCCTGTTTTCACGCTGAGGACCACTAACTCTCCGTTCAGGAGTGGCAGGAAGAGACGGTCGCCCGCCAGGAGAGGCGAGCTGGATATGCCCGCTATGAACTTCTCCTTCCAGACCAGAGTGAGGGGCGGTGTGAGATTGGCACCGGGAACATGATAGAGACGGGAGAAATCCTTTCCTTCTGTCATCCAATCGACTGCTTCGCTGGCCTCAGTGTCAAGTGAAATCCGCCCGGCGCATGAGATGACTGCCGCTGTAACAGAAAGAATAGCGATGTTCGACAGGATGTGACCGTGCGACGTCTTCATCAGTAGTTCCAGCCGAAAAAGAATTGAGTAAAGAGTCCCTTTGAGACGGAATGAAAATCGGTTGTCTTGCCGACGTCGAGACGCAGCACCATGACGCGTAGGAAGTTGCCTCTAAGGCCGATGCCGAAGCTGCCCAGCAGACCGTCAAAGCTGTCGTTCCAGGCGTTACCCAGATCGAAGAAGAGGGCTCCTCGCAGTGGCGCCAGACCGAAATCGACGGATGGGAAACGGAGCACCAACTGACTGGCAAACGGAAAACGGAATTCATTATTGATCATAAGAAAGCTCTTGCCAGAAACCGCCGTCCGCTCGTACCCCCGGATGCCCCAACTGCCGCCGATGAAAAAGCGGAACAGGTCTTCTCCTTCGTTGAGCCATGTCATGACGCGCAAGGCGTAGAGCGTCTGCAGTGATGTCCGGAAGTATTTTCTGTAGTCTGCCAGGAGACCGGTGTAGTAGATGCGGGAGCGGGAGAAATCGATAGTCTGACCGACGGTGAAGCGAAGGCTGGTGCCGTCTATAGGGCCGACCGGTCCCCAGATGGAGTTATCGAAAACGTATGAGGCTGAGTTGGAGACGAGGAGTGCATCAAATGTATCGGAGGCGCCGTAGTAGTCACGTGAAGTTTGCCACAGGCTCGATGTGACCTCCATCCGCTTGAAGACTGAGAAGGGATAGCTGAGGGCAAACTGGCCCCCGTAGCGCTGTTCAAAAAAGAATCCGCTGGAATAGGTGAAGTAGTCGTTGGCGAAATGAAACAGTCCGTAGCTGATGTTGATCCGGCGCGAGATATCGACTTTTGTGACGGCTAGGTTAAACCGGTTGGAAAACTCGGAGGACGACTGGGCGGAATTGAAGAGGAGGAAGTGGTAGTAGTCGTTGCCGAGGAGATCGGAGACAGTCACCTGGGCGCCGCCGATGAAACCGAAAATGGGATCGTAGGCAATAGCTGTCTGGGCGATGTCGAAGGTGAATCTTTTCCTGTAGGGTAGCGCGCTCCGTTTAGTTTCGGCGGTTAGTTGTTCTCTGTGCCAGGGGGGCGAAACCGGTGTCTGGATGGCAGCGGCCTCCTGCCCGTCTTCAGCCAGGGTAGTGGCGTTTTGCAGCAGCTGAATCTGGAACCTGAATTTTTCGAAGGCGCTGAAGACGACATCCTGGTCATTCTCGCCGGCCCAGCGCGGATCGAAGGCGCCGGTGGTGAAATGTGTCAGCGGAACGAGAGTCGATTGCTGAAGAGGAAAGGGGCTTTCCGCCGTACCGGTGTCTCGCAGAAGCCATAGATTGTAAACGCCGTCACGGTCTGATGAGAAGAGGATGCTTGGGCGGTCGGCGCGGGACCAGTCGGGAGAGAGATCGTTGTACGGGCCGTCGGTGAGGCGGATGATGCTGCCTTTCTCCAGATCGTAGGCAAATATGTTGAAGAACCCATCGGCGCCGTGTTGTCCACGATCTGAACTAAAAGCGACTGTGCGGCCGTCAGGCGAAAAAGAGGGCGTCCGGTCTCCGTAGAAATCGTCCGTCAGGCGGGTGAGCTCCATGGTCTGTCGGTCGAGAAGGTAAAGATCCTCGTAACCGCGCCAGTCGACACCAGTAAAGACTACCTTCGATTCATCCTGTGACCATTTGGGTGAAATGATTGAAATGAGATCCGGGTGGCGGAAGGTGGCGACAGTCTTCGCGGAATCGATATGGAAGAAATTGAGCACATCGGTTGCTCCGGATTTGGACGAGAAGATCAGGATACCCATGCCGCTTACATCCATATCGGTCTGCAGCAGATGGAGGGATTCCAGACCGGCTGTCCGTTCGCCTTCTATCAACACTTCTGCATCGGCGTCTGATTCGTGGGGATAGAGCGACTGAAGCACAATTTCCGAATAGCCGGTGCGGTTAGAGAGGTAGAGTACCCTATCGCTCTCGCCGTGGTAGTAAACGGGTGCGGAATTGATGCCGACATCAGTAATCTGCTGCGACTGCTTCCCCGGCGTGTCGCTCGATTCAAGCAGAGGATAGATCTCTTTCTTGTAGAAATAGCGCCACTCATCGCTGATTTCCTGAAAGTCCTTTTCAAGTACCGATTCCATGACCGTGTAGAAATTGCCGTCGCGCCAGATGTTCTCCATGATATGAAGGATCTTTTCGGGGCCGTAAGATTCGTCGATAAAACGCAAGAATGACTGACCTTCCTTGTAGAGGAGGAAACCGGAACTGGATAAGTCGAGCCGGTCGAGGGGGACAAGGTAATCGTTGATGAAGGCGTCCCTGATGACCATCTCTGTCTTAGAATCCCACTGGTTGGCCCAGAACTCGGCTAACCCTTCGGTGAACCAGAGGGGGGGTACGCGGTAGGTCTGGATGTTATGCATCCTGAGAATCTGGCCGATCTTGTTATGCATAAATACGTGCACCAGCTCGTGACGAATGACCCGTTTAAATTGGAAGGTTGACCCCATATAGGGGATCACCACACGCCCCTTGATGAATTCGAAGAATCCGCCGACCCCTTCGGGAATCAGATACGGAAGAGTATTAGTCTGCTGGAAGTGGAGGTGCGAGCTGTAAAAGATGAGGGGTACCTTTTTGATGAGGGTAAAATTGAATTTCTTCTCCATTTCGCTGAACGCTTCCTCGGCGAAGAAGGCGCCGGCAGATGCCAGTTCCTCTTCTTCCTTATAGTAGTAGATCTCGAAATGGGGTGTGGTAAGGACGTGCCAGTCGAAGGGGTGGTACTGGATCTTATTGCGGCCGAAGTAAAACTGTGCCGAGGCGGCGGAACAGAGTATCAGTGTGATGGCGGCGATTCGTATGGACGTCTTCACATCCAAAGATAGGGAGGGAAAGGTGAGGTGTCAATGGTTCTCTGGCGAGCGGGCAGGAGGTGTGTTCACGACTGAACCTAGGCCGCATTCTTGCCTCTGACGATTCTGTTACCAAAGAAAGAATGACTCAATTCTGCTGCCTTTCTATCCACAATCCGCTTTCCCTGTTTTAGCCTGAATTTATGGTGGGTTGTTATTTGATTTTTTCTGTATTGCAACGTAACTTAATTATATGTGGATATTCCGATTATATAAGCTTCATTCATTCTTGCGTTTATCATTCATTCCTTGTGCCAGAAACATCTTCATCTGTTTAGTTCTAATCTCTCTTCTCCCGGCCCAGGAATGGCGTCCGACCGTTGCGGTTGTCGATTTCGAAGGCCGCGGTATCAACCAGCTGGAAGCCACAACACTCACTGACAGATTCCGCACTGCCGTGGGTGATATAGGTGTCATGCGTCTCGTAGAACGGCGTATGATGGAAGAGGTCCTCACCGAGCAAGGATTCCAGCAGACAGGCTGTACCTCTGACGAGTGCGCGGTGGAAGTCGGCCAGCTGTTGGGAGTGCAGAACATGATTGGCGGCGCTATCGGCAAGGTGGGTGATACCTACACCATCGATGTGCGGCTCATTGCGGTGGAGACGGGAGCCTCCCTGGAAACAAAACAAGTTACATATGCCGGAAGAATCGACGGCCTGATCATCGAGATCGAAGTCCTGGCATACGACCTCTTTGGCGTGTCCATTCCTGAGGCTCTTGCGGCGAAGAGGAAAATAGGTATCCCCGTGGCCCAGGTTGCCCAGAAGACCCGCCTGGGTGCTGTGATGCGGTCCATGATTGTTCCTGGACTGGGGCAATTCTATTCAGGCAGCAAACTGTTCGGCACTGGCTTTCTCGTGGGAGAGCTTGCTGTGGTGGGTCTTTTCGCCGCAACCTTTTCCACCTACCAGACAGCCTCCGACGATTACAATAACTACAATCAACTGTATCTCAATGAGGAGAACCAGGATCTAATTGTGGAATATCGTGCCGAAGTTGAAAGAAGTCATCAGGACATTGAAGCCAGCAAAGCGCTTATGGACAATCTTGCATCAGCTGCCGGCGGTATATGGGCATTGAACGTGGTTCATGCCTTTTTGATTAAACCCGATAACAGCACAGCCGACAGGGGATCTTCTTTCCGGCTGGCGTATGATCCTGACACAAGAGCACCCCAGCTGAGGTTAAGCGTTGATCTGGATTAAAAAACTAACAAGTCATTCTGATCCTCCAGCCGGCGGAGAAGAATCTAATCCACGTCTATTCAGGAATAACGTTGTTGAGATTCTTCGTCGCAAGCTCCTCAGAACGACAGCATAGTATGGAGAAAAGACACTACTACGCCTACATCATGGCAAGTAAATCGAGAACCATCTATACCGGCATTACCAATGAACTCCAAAGGCGGGTATGGGAGCACAAACAAAAGGTAAACGACGGTTTCACCAAGAGGTATAATATCACCAAACTTGTCTATTTTGCTGAGACTGATGATGTCATAGAGGCAATTGCCTTTGAAAAACGTATCAAGGGATGGACAAGAAAGAAGAAAGTGGCATTGATCGAAGAAAGAAACTCAAAGTGGCTTAATTTAGCAGCGGATTGGTATGATGAAGAGTGACCATAGCAGTGTTTGTCATTCTGAGTGGAACGAAGAATCTAATCCACGTTTGTTGACGAATAACGTTGTTGAGATTCTTCGTCGCAAGCTCCTCAGAATGACAATAGTCCTGTGTGTTCTCTTCACCGCATGCGATATTGGTGAAGTGCCGGATCTTGGCCTGACAAATCCCTTGGACAG
>CEPZ01011220.1_pt1 | contig 45244 bp, 38 predicted proteins | sample 530461 | NCBI WGS metagenome assembly CEPZ01 (sample SAMEA2620106, study PRJEB7988) | marine metagenome | isolation source: saline water (ENVO:00002010), including
AGTTGTTAAATTAATGCTATTTGGTTTTTGACAATTGTATATTTCACTCTGCCGGTTAATTTTCTTCCAACAAAAGGTGAATTGCACGATTTGGAAAAAATATCATTCTTTGTGAATTCCCACGATTCAACTGGATCAAATATGGTCAATTCAGCCGGTGTTTTTTCCGTAAATAAATCAGACTCAAATCCCATAATTTTCCGGGGATTTACAGTTAGTGCCTTAATAACTGTCATCAGGTCTAGATCCGCTTCTTCTAAAAGAACGTTTAACGTGGCTCCCAGACAGCTTTCCAGGCCTATCATACCAAATGCAGCCATGTCAAATGTGGCTTCTTTGTCTTCAATAGTATGAGGAGCATGATCTGTAGCAATACAATCTATCGTTCCATTTTTGAAGCCTTTGATCAATTTCTTACGATCTGATTGTGAGCGTATGGGTGGAGCTACTTTCAAATTTGTATCAAACTCCTTCAAATCATCATCTATAAAGAACAAATGGTGTGGAGTTACTTCTGCACTTATGTTTTCATACTGCTTTTTCATTTCTGACACATTTTTTACTGCAGCGGCTGTACTGATGTGAGGAACATGAAGTTTTGCACCCGTAAGTTTTGCTAATTCGAGATCTCTGTGAACCATAACGCCTTCTGCTTCAACAGGATTTCCGGGTAAACCCAAACGAGTAGACGTGCGTCCTTCATTCATTACACCGTCATTTCGAATACATACATCCTCGGCATGATTAATAATCGGTAAATCCAGCATACCGCCATATTCTAGCACTCTGCGCATGACACCTCCATCCATAATCGGTAAACCATCATCGCTGAATGCAACGGAGCCTTCCTCCGCCATACCAGACATTTCAGTTAATTCTTTTCCCAATTGACCTTTGGTGGCGGCTCCGATTGGATGAATGTGGATCGGACAGGCATCCGCTTTTTCAACAATAAAACGTACAGACTCGGGAGAATCAATGGGCGGATCAGTATTGGGCATGGCGCAGACTCGGGTAAATCCACCGGCTAATGCAGCTCGAGAACCCGTTTCAAGCGTTTCCTTGTCTTCCCTTCCCGGCTCACGAAAATGGACATGAAGGTCGCAGAAACCATGGGTAATAATCAAACCGCTGCAATCAATAACGTCTGCATCTTTTGTACTGATTTTACCTACAGCTGCGATTTTTCCATTTTCCACCAACACATCGCCTTTATATTCTTTTCCTGCGAGAGGATCCAAAATCGTTCCATTTATTAACAGTAATTTCTTTGCACATTTTTTAATTTTCATGATTCAGCCTTTCCGCCAAGAAGTAAATAAAGTATAGCCATTCGAGAGGCAACACCATTGAGAACTTGATCAAGAATAATCGCTTGATCACTATCAGCAACTGCGCTTTCAATTTCCACACCTCGATTCATAGGTCCGGGATGCATAATAATAATTTCTTTTTTATGATTCGCCAGCCGTTCTGTAGTAATGCCGAACAGAGAGCGATATTCCCGGACGGATGGAAATAAACTAATCCCCATTCGCTCCATCTGAATTCGCAGTACATTCAATGCATCTGCCCATTCGATAACGTCATCTAAATTGTAATTTATTTTCACTCCAAGTTCTTCTATATGAGGAGGTATTAATGTAGCCGGACCGCATAATGTCACTTCGGCACCCATGGTGATTAATCCATAAATATTACTCAAGGCAACGCGACTGTGGGAAATATCTCCAATGATTCCCACTTTTAGTCCTTTCAAGTATCCAAATTTTTTCTGAAGGCTGGTCATATCCAATATGGCTTGTGTTGGGTGTTCGTGAGTTCCGTCCCCTGCGTTGATAACGACTGCATCCACATATTCTGTCAATCTTAATGGCGCACCGGGAGTGGGATGGCGCATGACACAGGCATCAATTTTCATTGCTTCAATATTCTGAACCGTATCCTTAAAACTCTCTCCTTTTTTCAAACTGGACGTGGACGCAGAGAAATTGACCGTATCCGCACTCAATCGTTTTTGTGCCAATTCAAAACTAATACGAGTCCGTGTGGAATTTTCGAAAAAGAGATTGACAATCGTTTTTCCTTGCAATGATGGTACTTTTTTAATGGGGCGGTCCAGCACTTCCCGAAATGTAAATGCTGTATCAATGATTGTTTGAATATCTTCAGCCGGATATCCTTCTAATCCAAGCAAATGTCGATGGTGTAAACTCATGATTCCTCCCCATAAGCCATGAGCACAATGGCGTCTTTTCCGTCAATTTCTTTCAAGAGTACATTCACATGTTCACCTTCATTGGTGGGAATATTCTTTCCCACAAAGTCGGCTTTAATAGGCATTTCACGATGTCCGCGATCCACCAAAACACATAATTGAATTTTTTTCGGCCGCCCGAAAGCCATAAGCGCTTCCATAGCCGAGCGTATTGTGCGTCCGGTATAAAGCACATCATCCACCAGCACCACGGTTTTACCATCCAAAGAAAAATCGATATCTGTGCCCTCTACTTGGGGAACCACGAGGCGCTCGCGAAAATCATCCCTGTGGAAGGTGATATCCAGCGCTCCAAGCTGAATTTCGTGACCCGTATCTGCGACGATAAGCGACTGAACTCTCTCCGCTAATGGCTCACCACGAGTCCGAATTCCGATAAGCACCACTTCGTCTGCACCACCATTTTTTTCCACAATTTCACGTGATATGCGTGTGATTTGCCGCCCAATGGACACTGCATCTTCGATTACTGTCTGTTTTGCTGTCATAAAATCTCCATGTTAAAAAAAACCCCCGGGCAGCTTCATATCCCGCACTTGCGGAATCACTGAACGGAGGTCCATTCGCTGCCCTTCTCGCCCTCACTGGAGCGTTTTAAAGGGTCAATTCGATTGTGAAGTTAACATTTAAGCCCTATTTGAAAAAAGAATAATTGTCTTTGCGTACACGGATGTAATCGTTTACAAGGAGATAGCCTTCTTGCGATACTTCTTTGGCAGGTGAAGATAGTTTTTATGTTCTTTTAAATTAGAACGATATTTGTCATTGATTTGAAAACTTTTTCCACACCAAAATAACTTCATCTGCTATATCATTCACACGTTCAAATTTTTCTACATTAACCTCAACCGGATTTGAACGATTTCTAAACCACGTGAGTTGGCGTTTGGCATATTGCCGAGTACGGACAACAATTTCCTCTTCCAATTCTTCCAAAGTGAATTCTTCATCTAAATATTGACAGATTTGACGGTAACCAATGGAATCCAATCCATGGATTTCTTCAACAGAATATTTTTCACGTAATTTTTTTGTTTCTTCGATCCATCCGTTTTGCAGCATAACTTTAGTTCGTTTTCTGATTCGGTCCACTAAAAGCTGTCTATCTATTGATAATAATATTGTGCATATCGATTGGATGATTGGATGATTGGCATGGCGAGGTTGATTGGTAAAATGTTCAGTAGGAATTTTTCCGGTAATTTCAAAAATTTCCAAAGCTCGGACGAGGCGTTTTTTATTATTAATATGAACTATGTCTGCATATTCAGGATCGATGTGTGTTAATTTTTTCAGTAATGGAATTGGATCTTTATCATACTCTTTACTCAATCGCTCCCGAATTTCATAATCTGTGACACTATCTTCAAAAATCCCGATCTTTAATGCGTCCAAATACAGTCCGGCTCCACCGCAAAGGATGGGTTCGTTACCATGACTTCTGATATCTTCCATTGCGTCATTTACCAAGTCAGCATATTCCCCGGCGGATATCATTTCATTCGGTTCACGAACGCCTATCAAATGGTGTGGTACTGCGTCCAATTCTGTTGGTGAAGGCTGTGCAGTTCCAATAGACATTCCTTTATAAATCTGCCGAGAGTCCAGGCTAATAATTTCACCATTGATCTTTTGAGCTACTACAATAGCAACAGCTGTTTTCCCCACAGCCGTTGGACCAACGATTGTGAGGGTGGATTTTCCTGTCATATTATTAACTGAATTCTAGAGTCGCTCGAAGCGTTTGTCCAATTCTTCAATGGAAAGCTGGACAATAATCGGCCGCCCGTGGGGACAATAGTAAGGATGATTTGTAGAAAATAAGCGATTTACCAGTGCCTGCATTTCCTGAATGGTGAGGGAATCACCGGCTTTTACAGCAGCATGGCACGAATAAGATGCAGCGAGTCCTTCCTGCCATGAACTGTATTTTTTCTTATTTTCCAAGAAGGAATCCATAATTTCACGTATAATTGTTTTTTCATTACCCCAGACCATTTCAGAGGGGATTGCTTCCACCATAACCGTATTTTTACCGAATTCCTGCATACGAAATCCAAGCTTGTTCAGATTGGGAAGAATATCCAGAAGGACAGAAAATTCATCGGCTGAAAATTCCAGTGTTTCCGGAAATAACAGCGTTTGAGCTCCCAAGGGTGCTTTTTCAAACGCCTCCAAAGCATCTTCAAATAATATGCGTTCATGTGCCACATGTTGATCAATAATGACCAATCCGCTATTAATTTGAGAAACGATATATTTATCATGGATCTGCCAGATATTCCCGGTGTTTACATCTTCAACCGATTCTTTCTTCCCTGAAAATGTGTCCATGTATGTTTTTGCTCGCTCCAATCCCTGCTGGATGGGCGTTTCCACAGCCGGCATGGAAAGATTTCCCTGCTGCGATCCATTTCCAAATTCCGGAAAGTGTGTTGCCATTTTTGAAAAATCCGGAATGGTGTCTAAAATGTCGCCCATTGCATCCGACACAGCCGATTTCAACACATGGTATAACCGCCATTCGTCCTTGAAACGCACTTCGATTTTCATGGGATGGACATTTACGTCCACTTGATCTGCCGGCTGCACAAGGTTGAGTACGTAGAAGGGATACTCACCCCTTTTAAGTAACGATTGATAGGCACCATACACAGCGTTATTCAGCAGCCGATGTTTAATGAATCGACGGTTCAGGTAAATGTATTGTTCTCCCGGGCGTGAACGGATGAGATTTAAATTCCCTACATAACCGCTGATGGCAAAATCACCTTTAACGATGTTCACTTCCAGTAAATGTGCACTATATGTAGGGTCCAATAAATTATCGATTCGTTCTTTTAAAGTTTCACTCTGGATATTCAAAATTTCCTTATTGTCATGCACTAACTTAAAAGTCACTTCCGGATATGCCAATCCATACCGGCGAACCATGGCAACAATTTGACGGAATTCAACACGTTGGGATTTGAGGAATTTTTTCCGAGCAGGCGTATTATAAAAAAGATTGCGCACATTAATACTCGTTCCCTGCACCGGTTCAGCAGGTTTTAACTCACCTGCCTGACCATCGTGAATTGAAACAGCAAATCCATCCTCACCATTTACGCAAGAAGCCAATTCCATTGCTGACACAGAGGCAATACTTGCAAGCGCTTCTCCACGAAAACCCAGCGAATTGATATTGAACAAATCATCCACGGATTCTATCTTACTTGTGGAATAGCGTTGAACTGCCAAATTCATATCTTCAGGAGAAATTCCGCCACCATTGTCCGATACTTGAATAAGCTGATGACCGCCCTTTTCAATAACGATTGTGATTTCCGAAGCGTCTGCATCTAAACTATTTTCCAAAAGTTCTTTAACTACAGATGCGGGTCTTTCCACCACTTCACCAGCGGAAATCTTGTTACGGAGATCAGAAGATAAAGGTTTAATTTTCATGACATTAAGTAATAAGGAATAAATAAAAAGGAAGAAGTGAAAAATGTGTTATTTTTCATTATTGTCTGGCTGTAATTCTACTTTTGGCAAGAATTTTTGTGATTTCAATTGCTTCATCTAGTAATGGTTGCACTTTTTCTTTACTTAATAAGTTATCAGCTATTATGAATTCCATCCAAAGAGTCGATTCATCTGCTTCTTCAAGTGCAATACTTAATTTTGCAATAAATGTTTTTTTCGATTGTGATAATTGTGAAGCTCTATAATTTGCAGCAACGGATGTACTGCTTCGTAATAATTGACCACCAAAATGCCTGCCTTCATAGTTATTAGGAAGCGATTTGCATAATTTTATACACCGAAATGCAAAATTCCATGTTCTCTCTTTCAAATCATTCTTTTTCATAATACTTATTTCCTTTTTCCTTCTTCCTTCTTCCTTCTTCCTTCATTTTTATCTACTCTTCAATAACTTTCAGCGTTTGACGAAAAACACCCTGCTCAAGTTTCTGTGCTTTGACTATCAACTCATCAACTTGTTTCTTTTTACGATTTGTATAACGTTTATCTTTAATCGCGGGGAGATTAATGAGCACATTCATACATGCCCCGCGGACGCCAGCCAAAGCGACTTCACCTGCGACACCCACATCGCTGACTGAATTTGGATTACCCTTTTTCACTAATTCAACGGCAATTTCTAATACCGATAATGATAGTTCTGCTGCTTCTAATGGAATTTCAATTGCATATTTGTTTGCAGTGTGGACTGCTTTTCGTTTAGTACTTTTTTCTTCATCCGAATTTGCAGGAAGGCGATTGGCTTCCATGACTGAATTGAAGGCATTCGTATCTTCATCCACCAAAAACGATAAACGATCTTTTATTTTTTGAGCTTTATTTCCATAATCATCCATTTCATTTTTTGATGCTTCAAATCCTTTCTTTTCATGGGTCAATGCTGCCACCATGGATACCAGTGCCGCACCGAGGCTTCCAGCCAAGGCTGCTACGCTGCCGCCGCCAGGTGCCGGGGAATTGGATGAAAGTTCATCTACAAATCCTTCAGATGTCAAGCCCATCAACTGACCGCTGGTTTGCCCTACAGCGAATTCAACAATTTTTTCTGCTGATCTGAAAGGATAAAGGTCATTTAGTCCCAAAGATTGCACGGCACACTCAATTATATCTGCTTCAGGTACGGCGGTGGTGCGGCGCTGCTTCTTTAGATAATGACGCCCGGCCATCAATAATGCTTCCTTAGAGATAAGCCCCACCAATTCACTTCCGGTTACGCGAATTCCACGTTCCACAGCTAACTCACATGCTTTATCAAATACGTCATGAATTGTGGATATTTTATAATTATTGAAATTGATGGAAATCTGCGCGCGCTTGAATTCGTCTATATACCAGCCAACGCCCTTTACATCTTTAAACAATCCCGGAGTTTTAACAGCCTTACCCTTTTCATCACGTACAATTTCTCCATCCAATAAATTCGGAGAATCCGGATTGGGAATGCGTTTACTTCTCCCCTTTTCACGGAGTTCAAAAGCGATGTCCGAGGCCAACCGCTGATCTTTGGTATTCAAATTAATATTATAAGCGATTAAAAACTCTCGTGAACCCATGACTGTCGCACCGCTCTTTGCATTGAATTTTGCCGGACCGTAATCCGGTTTCCAATTGGGGTCTTTCAGCTTTTTAGCTAATCCTTCATATTCACCGGCGCGAACAACCGGTAAACTTTTGCGATCGTCTTTTTGAGCTGAATTTTCATAGAGATAAACTGGAATTTTCAGTTCGTCTCCAACTCGTTTAGCCACACGATGAGATAAGTCAATACAGTCTTTGACTGTCATACCGCTGATAGGAATAAACGGACATACATCCGTTGCACCCATGCGGGCATGAGCCCCGGAATGACTGCCCATGTCAATCACGTCAGCCGCTTTGGCAATACCTTGAAAGGCCGCTTCTTCTACACTTTCAATGGACCCAACAAATGTAACTACAGTTCGGTTGGTATCTTTTCCAGGATCAACATCCAAAAGTGTAATTCCATCGACTGCTTCAATGGCATCAGTAATCTGTTTGATTTTAACCAAATCACGCCCTTCAGAAAAATTCGGTACACATTCCACAAGCTGCTTCATCCGATTAACCTACACTTGCGATTTTCATTAAATAAAACATTAACCATAAGATGACACCTAATAAGACAATCGTCCTGAAAAGAGAACGTGCCGGATGTTTTCGATCAATAATTTTTCTAAAATATTGATTGTCATCGTCTTTAATCATAACCCTGCGAAAAGGAATAAAAAGAAGTTAACAAAAGGGCTCATAACCATCCAAATCGGTGATAAGTTGGTGAAATATCCGATCATGATTAGTCCCAATAAAATCTGCGGGCCATACATTTGCAGTTTATAAACCAATTCCGGGTTTTTCCGGGACATGATACCAGAAAAAATCTGCGAGCCGTCCAGCGGCGGAATAGGGATCATATTGAACACAGCAAGCATTATATTAATTTGTGTAAATAATATAAGCATCATGGTAATGGAAGAACCGCCAAAAATTCCCGTTCTGATTAAGGTACCGCCGACAAATGCCAGAAGTAAATTCGCCGCCGGTCCCGCAAAGGCGATCTTCATCATATCCACCCGGGGATTGGATAGATAGCGGGTATCCACCGGCACTGGCTTAGCCCACCCAAAGCCCACAAATAAAATCATCAACGAACCAAATGGATCGAGGTGAGCCATAGGATTGAGCGTGAGCCTTCCGGAATATCGCGCTGTGGGATCACCCAGCTTATTAGCAACCCATGCATGGGAAAATTCGTGAAAAACCAAGGCGAACAACAGCACGGGTAATAAAAGGACTAATACTTCAATTGGAACTCTGAATAGCATAATCTACCACCTCGGATGAAAAGTTCGGTGAACCTCCTTTAAATGTTCTTTGTCTAAATGGGTATAAATCTGTGTGGAGGAAATATCCGCGTGGCCCAGCATTTCCTGCACCGCTCGGAGATCTGCTCCGCCTTCCAGCAAATGTGTAGCAAACGAATGACGCATTGTGTGGGGGCTGACCTTTTTTGTAATTCCAGCAGTTTGGCTCCATTTTTTCAAAATATTGTAAACGGACATGCGTGTAAGAGGTCTACCATTGCGGCTTAAGAAAACAATACCATCCGTTTTTCGTTTGCGAGAAAGCGCAGGTCGCTCAAATTTTATATAATCGTTTAATCTATCCAATGCACGGGATCCCATAGGCACAAGTCGTTCCTTATTCCCTTTTCCGGACACACGGATCATTTCATTGTCTAACAGCATCCCGGTTAAATTGAGATTACATGCTTCTGAAACTCGTAAACCGGCAGAATACAATATTTCAAGTAATGCCAAATCACGCAATGCTAACGCGGCAGATTCATCAACGGCGTCCAAAATATCATCCACTTCCTGCACGGTTAACACGTCCGGCAGTTTTCGAGGAAGTTTAGGCGCTTCCATAAGTTGCGATGGATTATTTTCCACCCAATGTTCATCATTCAAATAGGTATGGTAAGATCGAATGGATGATAATGCTCGGTTAATACTGGACGCTGACAAATGTATATCTGCCAATGCGCGTATAAATCCGCGAATATGTTTTTGTTTAATACCCTTTACGCTATTCAAACCTTTTGTTTCTAAATACGAAACATAATTTTTTAAATCACGCCTGTAAGCATCAATCGTATTCAGTGCAAGATTGCGTTCCACCCGGAGCATGGTGATATAATCGTGGAGGTGAGCTTCCATCTATTAACCTATGACTGATTTTTCGACCATTTCACAAAGAATGTGTTCTGCAAGCAAATGCCCTTCCTGAATGCGTTGGGTATCATCACTGGGAATAGAAATGGTCACGTCGCCCAACTCCTTTAAGGCGCCTCCTGTTTTGCCGGTTAACACAATGACCGAAATACCTTTTTCTCTACACGCTTCCACAGCTTTAACCACATTCTTCGAATTACCGCTGGTAGATATGGCAACCAACACATCACCTTCATTGCCTAGTCCTTCAATCTGGCGTGAAAATATAGATTCATAATCGGTATCATTGGTCCAAGCTGTAATAAAAGACGTATCTGTAGTGAGAGCGATAGATTTAACCGCTGGACGGTCATGACTACGCAATCCGCCCATGAGTTCTGCCGCCATATGCTGTGCATCTGCAGCGCTGCCGCCGTTTCCGCACCATAAGATCATTTTTCCATTTTGAGCTACAGCGACCATCATGACTGCTGCTTTTTCAATATCTTCTGCGCAGGCAATAATCATGGTGTTTTTCACATCCGAACTTTCACGGAGTTGATTAATAATTTCTTGACGATCAATCATCTTTTTCCTCCATGAACTGCATCTGCAAACGCTCTCATCAAACCACTATCACCATTTTCTTCCAAAACAGTACCCGTCACAATAAACGATGCACCTGCTTCCACACGTTTGTTAGCGGCTTCCGGTGTTTTAATTCCACCACCGACAATTAATGGCACATTTGTTTCAGAAGAAATACTTCGTATTACATCTGTGGAAATTGCTTTAGTTGCTCCGCTACCTGCTTCCAAATAAATTAATTTTTTCCCCATAAATTCAGCGGCCAGAGCATGGGCGATTGCAATATCCGGACGGTTCATAGGCAACGGCCTTGTACCGCTAATCACTTCCACAGTAGAATGGGCACCTCCATCAAACAGCAAATAAGCGGTTGGAATAACTTCCATACCCATATCTTTGACGATGGGAGCCGCTACAACCTGCTCTCCGATAAGATATTGAGGATTTCGCCCGGAAAGAAGAGACATGAATAACATGGCATCATAATGACTATTCATTTGATTCACTCCTCCGGGAAAAAAGATGACCGGAATATCAGAATGCTTTTTGATCTGCGCAACGCGATCGTGATGGTGACTGTCCATCATAAGACTTCCGCCCACAAACAAGGCATCTACACCTGATTTATTCGCAGTTTCAACTTGATTGATCAAGGACTCATCATTTTTCTTATCGGGATCGATGAGAACAATATACCCTGCGCCTTTTTCCGCTTTTACATCAAGAAGGTGTTGGAATACAGAGTCCATAATTAACCTATAATTTCCTCATAAGACGTGAACGACATAAGGTCTCCTTCTTCATCCGGGTTAGATAATTTTATTTTCACCAGCCAGCCATCGCCGTAAGGATCAGAATTCACTTTCGACGGATCGGCATCCAATTCTTCATTGATTGCTGCAATTTCACCACTCATCGGCATAAACAGATCAGCGACCGTTTTTACTGCTTCAATTGTACCAAATGTTTCGCCTATATCAAAACTGTCACCCAATTCCGGAAATTCAACAAAAACAATATCACCCAATTCTCCCTGGGCAAAATCCGTGATTCCTATCGTGGCTACACCGTTTTTAATGTTTGTCCATTCATGGTCAGATGTGTATTTTAAATTTGATGGTATATTCATTTACTTTCCTATTAATCTAACTGTTCAGGATTATACTTAAATGTTTCTAAAAAACTGGTGTCAAAATCACCGGCTTGAAATGTTTTATCTTTCATGATGGCTTGATGAAATGGAATTGTCGTTTTTGGACCTTCAATAATGGTTTCTTCTAAAGCACGCTGCATTCGAATGATTGCTCGTTCTCGTGTGCTGGCGAACACAATTAATTTACCAATCATTGAATCGTAATGTGAGGGAATTTCATATCCGGCATAGGCATGAGAATCTACACGGACACCTTTTCCTCCCGGAAAATGTAAACTGGTTATTTTTCCGGGAAAGGGCATAAAATTATTAGACGGATCTTCAGCATTTATTCGACACTCAATGGAATGTCCCCGCATTTTGAAATTTTGATAATTTTTTGGATATTCTTTTCCGCCATGCATTTGGATTTGTTGCTTTATTAAATCAACACCAGTCACCATTTCGGTAATGGTATGTTCAACCTGAATTCGTGTATTCATTTCCATAAAATAAAAATCATTGTTCTTATCCAATAAGAATTCAATAGTTCCCACACCTACATAATTTACAGCTTTTGCTCCCCGAACAGCCAATTCTCCCATTTTTTGACGAACCTCTTCCGTTACTACCGAGGAAGGTGATTCTTCAACCAGTTTTTGATGTCGTCGCTGGATGGAGCATTCCCGTTCACCAAGATGAATACAATTTCCGTATTCATCTGCCAAGATCTGCACTTCAATATGCCGTGGATTTTCCACAAATTTTTCCATATACATATCGCCATTATTGAAGGCTTTTTTTGCTTCATTACTGGCTGTCGTATACATTTTTTCCAGTTCGGCTTCTTCACGAGCCAAACGCATTCCTTTACCACCACCGCCTGCAGATGCTTTCAGCATAACCGGATAGCCCATCTCTGCCGCTAATTTTTTTGCTTCATCCACACCGCTCATTACGCCATCACTTCCGGGAATGACCGGAACACCGGCAACTTTCATTGTTGCTTTAGCATTGGCTTTATCGCCCATGGCTTCAATGATTTCCTGGGATGGTCCAATAAAGGTAAATTCATTTTCTGCGCAGATCCTGGAGAAATCTGCATTTTCGGCTAAAAATCCGTAACCGGGATGAATTGCATCCGCGTTGGTAATTTCGGCCGCCGCAAGAATGCGTGGAATATTAAGATAGCTTTCGGTACTGGCAGGTGGGCCAATACATACAGCTTCATCTGCAAATTTTACATGGAGGGAATATTCATCTGCCGTGGAATAAACAGCCACTGTCTTAATACCCAATTCATGGCAGGCTCGGATGATGCGTAGAGCAATCTCACCGCGATTGGCAATCAGGATTTTTTTAAACATGGTTTATCCGCTGGGATCAATAATAAATAAAGGCTGGTTATATTCCACAGGATCTCCGTTTTCTACAAGAATTTTACTCACAACTCCGTCCTCTTCAGCCTCAATTTCATTCATGATTTTCATGGCTTCGATAATGCATAATGTGTCACCTTTATTCACTTTATCGCCTTTATTTACAAATGCGTCATCTTCGGGACTGGCTGAATTATAGAATGTACCGGGCATGGGCGAAAGAACTTCATTCCCGATAATTGAATCTTCCTCGTTTGATGTTTCTGTACGAGTCGGTGCTGATTCAGTTGCAGAAACAGCCTCTGGAGCAGAGTGTGCTTTATGATCAGGTGAATCTGTAGATACAGGAGAAGATTTCACAACATGGTATCGCTTTCCTAGAAATGTAACGTCAATTTCATTCACGTCACTGTGTTCTAATATGTAAATGATTTCCTTCAGTTTATCCTGCCACATAATTTCCCCTAATGGTTATTATTTTTTTGCTCTTTCAATATATTCACCGGTTCGTGTATCCAAGCGTAAAACATCGCCTACCTCTATGAATAAGGGAACTTGAACGTCAATGCCCGTCTCAAGCGTAGCGGGTTTCGTCGCACCGGTTGCTGTATTTCCTCTCATACCAGGTTCTGTATGAGTGACTTCCAAATTAACATGCGCCGGTAAACGCACGTCGAGAGCTTCTTGTCCATCAAACAATAAATCAACATTTAAACCCGATTTAAGAAATCCTTTTTGCGAACCGACAATTTCATCGTTAACATTAATTTGATCATAGGTCTGGCTATCCATGAAAATAGACTGATTTCCATCTTCGTACAAGTATTGCATTTTTTTTGCTTCAACCTTGATAAATTGCAATTTCGCCCCAGAATTGAATGTTTCATCAATTATTTTACCGGTTTTAATATCTTTTAATTTCGTCCGGACAAACGCAGGTCCTTTCCCCGGTTTCACATGTAAAAATTCTATTACCTTCATCCGTTTATTCTTGTGCAGAATCACTGCACCATTTTTAATATTTGATGTTGTTGCCATTCGATTCCTTTTAAATAGAACTTATAATTTACAGATTAGAAGAAGTATTCTCAAACGAGCATAAAGATATTATGCACTTGAGGGTTCAACCAGTTTCCAATAAGGGATTGTTGATTGTATGAAATCTTCAGCAGTGGTTAAATCTTGAGTATATATATTGTTTTCCGGCATCATTTTTGCGTATTTTATCAAATCTGATCGCTCCAGCAATGTAAGCCAGGCTTTCATTTCTTCGTCAGAAAATGGTAAAATATTATCCAACGACTTTATATCCCCCGTTGTCATTTCCAATGTTTTTAAAAATAAACTATGTTCAACATATTCTCTTAAAATGTAGGATATTTGCACATAGAATTCCTTGAGATCGAGATTTTCTTTTGAATTCATTCGTAAAGCATTCAGTTTTTCTATGGCAATTTCATCGGGTTGGGGTTTAATATTTTTTGGCGGACCAATTAATTTTTCTTTTCTGTACTTTATACTTAACCAGACCATGATTGCCAATGTCAAAAATAACGTGGAAATAAGTAATATTATTTTCCATTCTATTGGACGTGAAACAGGCAATGGATCTTTAACCGGTTTCATAGCTCCGGCCATAGTTGGATCTGTCGATGAAACAACGATAATGTTTTGGAGATCAGTTCGCATTTTCATTTTTAGTGTGCTATCTGGGTTTAAAATAGCAACCTCAATCGCAGGAATTGTAAAACGACCTGTATCCCAAAAAACAAATTGTAATTCGTTTAAATATCCATTTTTAATCTGGGAAACATCCAATCTTCTTAATTCCATAGCTTCTGGTGTTTCAAATGGGTCAATCAAAGCAAATTTATTACCAATACCTTCAAGAATAATCGAGTATAGAATCACATCACCTATAGTGACTATCGATGTATCTATTTCTGAACTAATGGAAAGATTTTGTTGAACATCTTTCGTTGTGCAGCTAAAAATTAAAAGGATGGCAATTGGTATAAATTTTTTCATTTTATATTCGCTTTTCACGCTTTTTAAAATAATTCATCAGCGGTTCCACAAAATCCTTATCTGTTGAAATGGGAATTATATCGAATCCAATGCGGTCACATTCTTTGGCAAACTTTTCATTTTGCTCTATTATTGCTGCTTCATACTGCGTTCGATCCACAGTAGATCCAGTATCAATCCAACTTGTCTCATCCGTTTCCGGGTCATGGACTTTAACCAATCCAATATCAGGAATGGAAGATTCAAACGGATCACTCATTTTTAAACCGATTAAATCATGCTTGCGATTGGCCATTTTTAAACTGGACCAATATTTTTCATCCAAAAAATCTGAAAGCAAGAATACAACACTTCGTCGTTTGGCTACATTTAAAAGAAATTCTAATGCTGTTCTTATAGACGTGCCTTTTTCATGTGGCTTGTGGTACAATAATTCTCGTACAACCCGAAGTACATGGGAGCGGCCTTTCTTTGGTGCAATATACTGCTCCACCTCATCGCTGAATAAAATCAGTCCAACTTTATCATTATTCTTAATAGCAGAAAAACCAAGCACAGCTGCAATTTCTGCAGCTATTTCACTTTTGAACTGGGTGATGGAACCAAAATGGCCCGAACGGCTCACATCAACTAAAAGGTAAACAGTTAATTCCCGTTCTTCCTCAAAAATTTTTACAAATGGTGAACCGGAGCGAGCTGTCACATTCCAGTCTATCAATCGTATATCATCACCGGGCTGATATTCACGCACTTCAGAAAAAGTCATACCCCGGCCCTTAAATACAGAATGATATTCACCTCCAAAAAGATCATTGACCAGACCTTTGGTCCGGATTTCAATCTGCCGGACTTTCTTGAGTATTTCTTTTGGAATCATTTGGTGAAGGAAAAAGGAATTAAGAATAAGTAAGGAGAAGGAAAAATTAAATGCTGATTATGTAACATTTTTACTTCTTCTTTTTTCCTTAATTAGGGAATTTCGACGCTGTCAAATAAGCGTTGCAGTACGTCTTCTGACGTTAGCTCTTCCGCTTCCGCTTCATACGTCAATATTACACGATGGCGTAATACATCCCTTCCGACGAAACGTACGTCTTCCGGTGTAACATATCCACGATGCTGAAGGAATGCTCGGGCTTTTGCAGCTAAAATCAGGTTGATTGTTGCCCGTGGTGATGCGCCATATTCAATTAAATTTTCCATGTCACCTAAGTTATATTTACCGGGATTACGTGTAGCGAAAACCAAGTCTAGAACATAATCTTCAACTTTTTCATCCACATAAATATCATTAATCACATTTTGCGCATTTAAGATTTGATCAGCATCTACAACAGCTGTAACATTATCAGAAATTTGAGTTGTAGCCATTCGTTTCAGTATAGCACGCTCTTCATCTTTACTGGGATATTCCACACATAATTTCAGCATGAACCGATCCACTTGCGCTTCCGGCAATGGATAGGTTCCTTCCTGTTCAATGGGGTTTTGTGTCGCCATAACAAGAAAAGGTGCTTCAAGTTTAAATGTTTCATCACCTATGGTTACTTGCCGTTCCTGCATCGCTTCAAGCAAGGCGCTTTGAACTTTTGCCGGCGAACGATTGATTTCATCTGCGAGAATAACATTTGCAAAAATGGGCCCTTTTCTCGTTTCAAATGAGCCATTTTTTTGGTTATAAATTAGTGTGCCTATTAAATCTGCTGGGAGCATGTCCGGTGTAAATTGGATGCGCTGAAATTGTGTGTTAATCAATTGCGATAAGGTTTTTACAGTCAAAGTTTTAGCAAGACCGGGAACACCTTCTAATAAAATATGCCCGTTTGCCAGAAGTCCAATTAAGATGCGATTGATTAAATCATCCTGACCAACTATGACTTGCCCGAGAGCTTTTTTTAAATCATCAACAAACGTGGATTCTCGAGCTATACGTTCGTTGATTTCGGTTAAACTAAATTCACTCATTGGGTTGGATATCTAGGATGCAATATGTTTTAAAACTGGAATATCATTGATATTCTTTCCCAAGTTGCTTATTTCAAATTGCACAGATGGTGCTAACTCATGATCGGGAAATTTTTCGAGAAATAAGTTATACGTAGCTTTGGCTGATTCATAATCACTTAAAATATTTGCCTGCACATAACCAACCATAAATTGAGCTTGCGCTTCACGTGAGGAACCAGAAAAGTTTTCCACCACCTTTGTATAGGAAGAAATGGCATTATCAAAATCACGAAGATCATTCATATAAATATCCCCCATGAGATATTGTGCCTGGGCTGCTAATGCATTATCCGGATAATGCTCAATCAATTTTTCAAGGTTTTCCAGGGATACCTTTATATTCTTTGCATTTCTTTCTACTTCAGCTGCATTAAAATATTCCTCGGCTGTCTTCGTTCCTTCACAACCGACTATTATTAAACTGATTATAGAAAACCAAATGATAATGTGTTTCATATTTCTTGTTTACCTCAATTTTTGGACGCCGAATTTACACAATGGAGTTCAAACATCAATGTTATTGATTCCATATTAAATCCGTTATACATCCCAATTTATTTCAAGTTCCTTAAAAAGCATATAAAACGCCCCATTGCTTTACTCTAATTTTTGGATTGTCCAATTGAAAAGCATAATCAAACCTTATAGGCCCAAGTGGAGACATATACGTTATTCCTACACCTGCATCCCAACTTAATTCATTTAAACTGATAGTTGAATTACTATCCCATAATTGTCCACCATCTATAAAGATTTCTGCTCCCAAAGGATCCAAAATTGGGAAACGTAATTCATAACTCGTTAAAAAGCGAATTTCATTACCATTCAAATGAATATCTTTATTTCTTTCTTCCGGAAATTGCAATGCATTCCATCCACGCAATGATTTTGCACCACCCAAATAGAATTTTTCAAAAAGGACTTCTTCATAAATATCATACTCTTCTTTCCAATTGAAGATGATTCCGTATTGTACTCTTGCCGCAAAAACAATTTTGCTTGTTAAGGGGATATAGGTCTTCATGCCAGTATCTATCTTTTGATATTCCCGTGTACCGCCCAATAAACCACCTACACTGTAAATATCCCCCGTGAAAATTACACCATTGGTTGGAGTTAAAGGATGATTTGAAAAATCCAATTTTGTCTTGAGAGAAATCATGCGCTGTTCCACATTCGATACACTACCCTCCTGTTGGCTGAACTTTTCCCAATGCATGCCAAACTCGATAAACGATGTTTCTGTAATTTGATTAATTGAAGACCAGTTGAATCCATAGCGTTGAATAAACGGATTATCGTATGAGCCATATTTTTTATACAATTCGTACAATGATTGCACTTTCGTGGGAAAATGTAAATTCATCAACCATTGATTTTCCAAGTTAGAATTGATTTTTAATCGAGGATAACGCAGCCCCTCTTCTGTAGGAATATCCAATGATGTCTTTGCAGATAAACGAGTCGTTGATCCAAAAAGGCTTCTGTTTTTCCATTGCAGGAATGCACCCGGCCCGGATAAGTTTAAACCACCAAATTCTATGGGTACAAAACCACCTTCAGAGCTGATTTCACGCTTTGGGAAATTGCGTAATTCTATGACCATATTTACCAGTGTATCACTGTTGATGTACTTAACAGGATAGATATTTGCACTAGAAAATTGACTTGTTTCCAATAATCTCCGTTGGGATAATAACACATCTTCAATGTCATACTTATCCCCTTTGTCGAAATGTAATTCTCTATTAACAATATAGTGTTTAGATGAATCCAGTCCTTCGATATATGTTTTATTTATAAATACATCAGGACCTTCGGTAATCACAATTTTAATATCTGCTGAATCGCGTAAATCTGTTTCAACATCAATTTTGGGAAATAATTTTCCTATATGGTGATACTTTTTCTCAACAGCCGCTAAGTTAGTATTTAAAGAAACAGGATTAAAGGGTATATTATTTTTGAGAGCTAAGGATTTTTGAATCTTTCTTCTGGAAATATGCTTATTACCCTCGATATCAATATTATTTATATATATTCTCTGACCCTCATTTACAATAAAATAAATATCCACTGTATTGTTTTGGATCAAAAAAGAATCACGGACTGTTGCATTCAAAAAACCTTCCGTTTTATAGCGATTTTTTATTGTGATTGCATCCAATTTTAAAATACGTCGATCGAACTTAGTTTTTGTAAAAAGAAATGTACTTTTCAAATTTATATTTTTTTTAAGCTGCCTTTCGGAGATGGCCTTATTTCCCAAAAAGTAAACTTCATTCACAAAAAGTGATTCATCGTTTTGTGAGTGGATTATCCCCAAAAAGAGGACACTTATTCCCCAGTATCTGAAAGTTTGCATATGTTTGTGCGTGTTTAGTACGAGTAACGCAGGCGGTATTTTACGTGCATATTACCGGTCTCGTCAACATTTCCTACTAGAGAAACATAACGATTTAAACGGAGTTCTACACCGACTTTTTTCATGGTTGGATTTGAGAATGAGAAAGATCGATGGTAGGAATAATTTAATAAAAGTTTATCAGAAATTTGTCGTTCAGCGCTAATGGTGAAATCCTGTTCATTATTTGGACTAATGAAACCAGCTGTTCCTGAAATGTCAATATTATCAATCAAACCGACTTTGTCTAGTCCAGAAACATGTAAAATATTTTTTTCTAACTCTCGTTCTAGAATTGTACCAAGAATATTTTGAGCACGATTTCCAAATCCCATTGCAGAAATTTCCTGGTCTTCAAATCGATTTCCAATAGTAAGAAGTTCAATAATATCACTATCAGAAAAACCGCTTGATGATTCAAGTACTAATTTCGGATTATCTAATCTTCCAACTAATTGAATATAAATTTGCTCCTGGTTTATTTTTGTTTGAGCTGATATATCCAAATAAGGATTGAATCCTTTTTTATCCAGAACCATATATCCTTCAGAAATATTGAAAACATCACCATAATAATAAAACGTTCCATTCCTGATATATAATTCACCACCAAAATCTGAAGGATCGTTTCCAAATTTTGTCATACTTAATTCACCGGATAAATGAGCATCAATTTGTGAATTTCGAAGAGCAAAATCTCCGGTAATAGGGAAATTCAGTTTATAATTAACAATTGTACTCCCTTCTTCTCCCACAGATTCCACATCTGAATCTGAAACAAACTCCTGATACATGACTGCATCAACAGGCTCAATTACACCGGCAATTTCAATCGTATTTTGACCGGTTAATGCAAGATCTACATTTACAATACCCTCAATATCTCCCAATAAGGTTTTAAAGTAAATTTCATTTCCCAATACATTCATATTATAAATTGGTTTGAAAAAATGAGTCATGTCCATTGATCCGGAAACAAATATGTTGTGATCATTTTGATCATTTGGATTTTTTGCCATACTGCCATTCAATGATTTCCATCTGAATATATTTTGATTTAAATCTGCATGACCATCAACATTATAAATTGGGTCATCAAGTTGTAAAGAATAAATTATGGCATTTTGGCTAGTTATATAACCTTTTCGGATTAAATTTTCACGAGGTCCATTTACTTCTAATTCTAAATCAAAATCTCCATTGATGGAGTCTATGTTTGAAATATAATCAGTCAAAAATTCTAGGTTTTTTGTATGACCAGTTACATAAACCCAAATAGAATCATCCTTGAAATATTCTCCGTAATTATCAGAAGCTATATTATAATTAATAGGCAAAAATGCTGCACCAGAAAGCTCTGATCCATTATAAATGGAAGTATATTTATTGAAGTATAATCGATCGCCATCAAACAAACCCTCTGTCGTTACTGTACCCAATGCCAACCTGTCCCAAACAGCATCATTAATTTCAAGGTCAAAATTGTAAAGTGTTTTTTTCGTACTTCCGCCTAAATGATAACTGCCTGTTATTTTACCGTCCATAAACGTTGAAGATTGACTGAATTGTGTTAAAAGTGATACGTCTAATTCATCGAAAATGATATAAAAATCAAATTCACGATCACCTCCTTCTATTTTACCAAGGGGTACAAATCCTGAAACAGAAATTCGTTTTCGATCATCTGCCATTAAAGAGACTTCTTCCACATTTAGAAGATATTGATGTAATGATCCATTTAATTTCATTTCTGAAAACGTCTGTCTGGCAGCAACTCCATTTTTCAATGTTAAGTTCATTTTAATTTCTGGATAATCATCTCGATCAGAAATGGATATATCTCCAAAACTAGTTCCTGAAATATGATAGCGGACATCATCTGTAAATAGTTTCATAATATCTGCATCAATATTTGATAAATGAAAATCGCCTCTAATTTCATCTTTAATGATCATTTGTCCTGAAACAATTCCGTCATTTATATGAATTTCAAAAGGGTGTATCTCAATTTTATCAGGTTCTAATTTCATGGAGAAAGGTTTGGCATTAATACAATAATGAGTATCATACGCCAGTTGGATATGATCTAATGTTAAAATACTATCTGTCGACATCAATCCTGAAATTTGAATAAAATTATCAGCTTGTTTGAATTCTGCACTCTGGATATCAATACCGTCTTTGGAGAAAGCAATATCCACTAAACCATTATCAAAAGCATATTTTCTCCAAGATCCTCGACCAATTTTTCCCCGAAAAAAACCATCACCGCCGTTTTGGTGTGGAGTCCAATGGGCATTCATTGTTAATTGATCCAGAAATGTTTCATGATATCCCAAATTTCTACATTCCAATTCAGCACGTATCGATGGATTTTCAATGCTACCTGATACTCGTAAGTCACCTGTGGCAGATCCACTGTTTAATGAATCACTCCAAAAATTATTTACCAGAAAAATACTGGCATCATTGAGTCTCAAATCCATATCCAATAATTTATCATGCAGATTTGTATATCCTTTAAGTGTAATAGAACTTGGCCCGACTGCAATTGATAATGGCGAATCAATTGAGAAAATTTGATCATTGTAAGAAAAAGTACCTGAAATGGATATATCTCGATCTCCATATAATTCAGATTCATTCACTTCCATTGTTACCGAAATATCATTGAAATTATTTTTTTGAATTGTCCCTTCCAACATAATAGTGCCATTTACATTCGTTTGCTGCTGTTCTGTAATCCATTTACTCAAGTCAAAATGTGTTAACAGTATATTACCACTAATCCGACCATTTTTTTCATAAATTCCTGATAGTGATAGATTTGTATCTTCGCTATCCAGACCTAATCGGTTTAGTGAAATATGATTTTCATGACGTGTTAAAGAAAGTTCTCCTTTCATAAATAATCCTAGGGGATTCTTAATAGTTACATCACCGGAATAATGATCCAAATCAGACTCAAAATGGATGAATGTCTCCAATGAAGAAAATTTTGGTTTTAACGGCAAGTTTTCAAAAATATTTTCAGGAAATTCATAGCGTTCAATATGGATATTACCAGATAGATCTGGTAACAAAGTCCAATCGTAATGTATTTCACCATCAAAAGGCAATCCATTTACCACACCACTTGCAGGTGAAAAATGAGCACTGGTTTCATTTATTATCAATGGTGTGTTTCTTAATAAAACATATCCTGATGTATCATTAAATGCAGCAGAAAATTCATCAATATAAAATTCCTTCTTTTCAGGTGTAACATCAAGACGGCTATTCAATTTCAATTTCAGCTTTTTAATTACATTATTTACAGGAATTTCAACAACACCTCCCAAGCTGATATCTTGAATAATAAAGTTAAATTTAGAAGGAAAATCTAAATCTAAACTGTCAGCAGTATCAGTTGAAATTGAATCAGTATTGATTATTGGAGAAAATAATATATTCTCGACACGCAATAACGATAATGTTGGTGTGGAAAAGAAACTTTGTAAATAATTAACTTTGATTGAAAAATCACCAAAAATGATTTGAGATCCATTACCATGACGAAATTTCATCCCTTTTCCCTGAACAGTACCAAGCAGATTACCTTCTAGGTTGGGAATTTTTATTTGCCAATCAGAATTTTCCTCTAATTTAGAGTTGATGTAATTTTCAATTGGTAATCGCCATGATGATGACTGTAAATAAATATTTACAGCAACAACTATGAGGATAAATATTCCTATAAGTATAGTTTGTATACGTGTCATGTTCGCTTGATTTGGATACTCATCATTACGAATATACGTGTATGGGGTTCCAATTACAAAAAAAGCGTTCACAAAGGAACGCTTTTTTTTATGCTAGTTTCAGATGACTTTTAGTCTACAACTTCAAAGTCAGCATCTTCAATTTCGTCTGCGACGTCTTTCTTTTTTTCATCTTCATTCGGAGGAGGTGCTTCACCTTTTTCAGCCTCTTTACTATCATCATACATTTTAGAAGCTAATTTATTCCATTCAGCATTTAATGAATCCATAGCTGATTGAACATCATCTTTATTTGATCCTGAATTTGCGGTTTTCAATTTTTCAACTGCATCAGAAAGAGTCTTTTTCTCATCATCCGATAACTTTTCATCAAACTCATCAATATTCTTTTCTGTTTGATAAACAAGTTGCTCAGCTTGATTATTTAAGTCTACCATTTCACGCTTATCTTTGTCTTCTGATTCATGCTTCTTAGCATCATTAACCATCTTATCTATTTCAGTTTCACTCAATCCACTTGATGCTTCAATACGAATACTTTGTTCTTTACCCGAAGCCTTATCTTTTGCACTTACATTCAAAATTCCATTTGCATCAATGTCGAACGTGACTTCAACTTGCGGTACACCTCTGGGTGCAGGTGGAATCCCATCTAAATGAAATCGGCCAATGGTTTTGTTATCAATCGCCATTTCACGTTCACCTTGTAAAACATGAATTTCAACAGTGGTTTGATTATCTGCAGCCGTGCTAAAAACTTGCGATTTGCGAGTCGGAATTGTCGTATTTCGTTCGATGAGTTTTGTGGATACGCTGCCCAATGTTTCAATACCCAATGAAAGTGGAGTTACATCCAATAAGAGGATATCATCAACATCACCTGCTAAAACACCGCCTTGTATAGCTGCTCCAAGAGCGACCACTTCATCTGGATTTACACTTTTGTTGGGTTCCTTACCGAAAATTTCCTTCACCTTTTCCTGGATTTTCGGCATACGCGTTGATCCGCCTACGAGGATGATTTCATCGATTTCTGATGCGGATAATCCCGCATCCTTAATCGCTTTTTTGCAAGGTTGAATTGTTCTCTCAACTAGATCAGCAACCAATTCCTCAAATTTTGCACGGGTCAATGTCAAATTCAAATGTTTAGGACCAGACGCATCAGCTGTTACAAACGGTAAGTTGATTTCAGTTTGTTTTGAACTGGATAATTCTTTTTTTGCATTTTCAGCTGCTTCCCTCAACCGTTGTAAGGCCATGGGATCTTTACACAAGTCAATACCATCACTTTTATTGAATTCATCCGCGATCCAATTAATGACTTTTTGATCAAAATCATCACCACCCAAGTGTGTATCACCGTTGGTTGATTTTACTTCAAAAACACCATCACCCAGTTCTAGGATTGAAATATCAAACGTACCACCACCTAAGTCAAAGACAGCAATTTTTTCATCTTTCTTTTTATCCATACCATAAGCAAGTGATGCAGCCGTAGGTTCGTTAATTATCCGTCGTACATTTAAACCGGCAATCTTTCCTGCATCTTTGGTTGCTTGACGCTGGGAGTCGTTAAAATAAGCAGGTACTGTAATCACAGCGTCTGTAACAGTCGTTCCTAAATGTTCTTCAGCCATTTGTTTGAGTTTTTGCAAAATCATAGCACTGATTTCCGGTGGAGTATATTCTTTATCATCTACCTTAACAGCCAGATTTTTCCCTTTTTTCTTTTCAACCTGGTAGGGAACTTCTTCTAGCTCCGTGCCCACTTCATCATACATTCTGCCCATGAATCGTTTGATCGAAAAGATTGTTTTTTGTGGATTGGTAACAGCCTGCCGTTTTGCCGGTTGGCCAACTAATCGTTCTTCATTTTTTGTAAATGCAACAACAGAAGGTGTTGTTCTTCCACCTTCCGGATTATTGATTACTGAAGGTTCTCCGCCTTCAAGTACGGCTACACAGGAATTTGTCGTTCCTAAGTCAATTCCGATAATTTTACCCATGTTTAATTTCCTTTTTTATGAGTTTTTCAAAAAAATATGAATTCAACTAGTTTAATAACAATTATTATACCAATATAGTTTATTTACCTATATGGCAAATAAACGGCTTATTATCGCCCTATATGGCAGAATTTAGGGAAAATTAGACTTCTTCGGTAGAATCGACGGAGGATGTAGATTTTTTGGATTTCGTTTTTTTAACAGGTGCTTTTATATAAAAGAAATCACCTTTCTTTGCATTCACTTTTATAGTGTCACCTTTAACAAATTTATCTTCCAAGAGCATTTCAGCGATGGGATCTTCCAGGCTATTCTGAATTTGCCTGCGTAAATGGCGGGCACCGTATTCAGGGTTATACCCTTTTTTTAGAAGTAATTTTACAGCTGATTTCATTAATTTGACTTTCATTCCTTTGCGCTTCAGGTTACTCCGCAGATCTTCTAATTGTAAATCGATAATATTTAAAACATGTTCTTCAGCCAATGAATGAAATACAATCGTTTCATCTAGTCTGTTTAAAAATTCAGGACTGAAAGTTGTTTTAACTTTTTCCAAAAGTTTATCCCGCATATTTTCATAAGATTTTTCAGTAGACTGTTTAACAAATCCCAGCGAACTCCCTTTTAAGATTTCTTTTGTACCTAAATTGGATGTCATTATAATAATCGTGTTTTTGAAATCAACTTTACGGCTCAAACTGTCTGTTAATACACCTTCATCGTATAATTGTAATAAAAGATTGAATACATCCGGATGAGCTTTTTCCATCTCGTCAAAAAGTATAACTGAATAAGGATTGCGTCTGACTTTTTCAGTCAACTCTCCCCCCTCTTCATACCCTACATATCCCGGAGGTGCTCCAATCAGGCGTGAGACAGAAAATCGTTCTCCAAATTCGGACATATCAATTTTTATAAGTGATCCCGTATTGCTAAATAAATAATTGGCCAATACTTTTGCTAACTCTGTTTTACCGACACCCGTTGGTCCTAAAAATAGAAATACACCTATGGGGCGATTTGGATTTTTTAATCCAGCTCGAGCACGTTGAATAGACTTGGCAATACTATTAATGGCTTGCTCCTGACCAATAATATTCTTTTTCAGTGTATCTTCCATTTTGAGAAGTTTATTCGTTTCAGATTCTGCAACTTTGTTCACAGGGATTCCTGAAACAAGAGCAACAACATCCGCTATGTTATCTTCGGAAATTAATTCAGGTTTGGAATGTTCATGTTCTTGCCATTCCTGTTGAGCTTTTGATAATTTTGTAATCAGTTTCTGTTCAGTGTCGCGATATTTTGCTGCTTTCTCAAATTTTTGGGCTGCCACAACATCTTCTTTTCTTGTTCTAACCTCATCAATTTCTTTTTCCATTTCTAATATTTCTTGAGGAACGCTCACATTATGCAAATGAGCCCTGGAACCAGCTTCATCCATAATATCAATTGCCTTATCCGGTAAATATTTATCTGTAATGTATCGGTCTGACAAATATACACAGGCATCTATTGCACTTTTATCATAACGAACATTGTGATGGCCTTCGTATGCTTCTTTAAGCCCATTTAAAATTTCAATCGTCTCATCCTGACTTGGAGGATTTACCATTATTTTCTGGAAGCGGCGCTCCAACGCGCCATCTTTTTCTATATGCTTTCTAAACTCATCCAACGTTGTTGCACCAATACAATGAATATCTCCACGAGCTAAAGCAGGTTTAAACATATTAGACGCATCCAGTGATCCCGAAGCACCGCCAGCTCCCACTAATGTATGTAACTCGTCAATAAATAAAATGAGGTTATCTGTATTTTCCAATTCGACCATAATGGTCTTCATCCTCTCTTCAAATTGACCTCGATATTTTGTACCTGCCACGATAGATGCAAGATCAAGAGATAAAATGCGTTTATTGTGCAATAACCTGGGAACAGATTTCTCATTGATACGAATTGCCAATCCTTCGATGATAGCTGTTTTACCAACTCCCGGCTCTCCAATCAAAACAGGATTATTCTTTTTACGCCGTGTTAAAATTTGCGCAACACGTTCAATCTCACCCATTCGGCCGATGACAGGATCTAATTTCCCTTTTCTTGCCAAAGACGTAATATCACGAGAAAAGTGATCTAAAGCAGGTGTTTTAGATTTTTTAGTGCTTTTCTCTTTTTTAATTATAGGTAATGATTCGTCATCGTCTTCATCATTATCATCAGAAGCATCATCATGCAGCAATTCTAACACACCGTCATAATCTAGGTTATAGGAATTCAAGACTTCAAAAGCGATGCCTTCGGTTTCTTTTAGCATCGCCAACAATAAATGTTCGTCATCGGCGACGGAAGCTCCCAAGGCAGCTGCTTCATTGTAAGCATTACGTAAAATGCGTTCAGCTCTGCGAGTGAGTGGCAGATGTCCAAGCGTCATTGTTCCGCCTGATGATTTAATCATATCCTCTATCATGGCCCGCAAATCAGCGAGATCAATATCATAAATATCAAGTATCTTCACACCCAATCCAGCTTCGAGGCGAATTAAACCCAGCAATAAATGCTCTGATCCCACATAACTATGTCCAAGGCGTACGGCTTCCTCCTTGGCATGTTTCATAATCAATTGGACTCTCTTTGAAAAATTCTCTTTCATGGGTATCCTAAATTAAGCAGTACTGTTTCACATTCAAATACTATCTACAGGATTTAATGTTTCATTTTCTAAAATAAATCGTCGATTTCCTATTTCGGCAACACTGGGGTTATGTGTTGTAATGACAAACGCCTGATTATAATCATTATTGATTTTCCGGAACAAGGTTAATAAGCGATCAGCGTTATCGACATCTAAATTTCCGGTGGGTTCATCTGCTAAAACAACATCCGGATTTAAAATCAACGCTCTCAATACAGCCACTCGAAGTCGTTCACCGCCGGATAATTGAGCCGGATAATGGGTTTTGCGTTCATTCATTCCCACATAGTCAAATAATTCAACCGCTCGTTCTTTAGCATCATTTTCATTTCCGGAAATCAATGCAGGCATTAACACATTTTCCATTGCGGTGAATTCAGGAAGTAAATGATGGAATTGAAATACAAACCCAAGATGCTTATTACGTAATTCCGAAAGCTCATCTTCTGTTTGTCCGCTGATTTCCTGACCACAAATGGATACGGAGCCGTTATCGGGAGAATCAAGCGTTCCCAAAATATTCAGTAATGTTGTTTTTCCTGCGCCAGATTGGCCCATGATGGTGATAATTTCACCCTTTTGCAGTTCTAAATTTATATTTTTTAGAACTCGTAATTCCTTTTCGCCATTATAATAGGATTTGTTGATGTTATGTGCGATTAAGATCATTTTTCTAAATATACAGCTTCTTTTGGGTTGATTTTAAGAGTACGACTTGAAGCCACTGCAGACGAAATAAGGATAAACACAAATGAAATACAGATTACTGCCATTAAATCAACTGCTTTGAAAACCATGGGTAATTTATCAATAAAATAGATTTCTTCTGGTAATGGAAATAAACCAAATTGATTTTGGACGGCCACTAATAATAAACTGGCTGCAATACCTACTACGGCGCCAATGCCGCCGATCATGATGCCTTGAATTAAAATGATGCTTTGAATTCTGCGAGCTGTCGTTCCGAGTGTTCGCAAAATACCAATTTCCCTGATCTTTTGATAGGTGACCAGTACAAGAGTGGACATTAAATTAAAACAGGCCACCAAGACAATCAGACTCAATACAGCCATAGTACCTAATCGTTCCATGCGCATGGCATTGAACAAACTTGAATTCAGATCAGCCCAGCTTTTGATGGAAATTCCACCCGGTAAAATGCGTCGAAAGTACCGTTTCAATTCGTCTGCTTTTTCTAAATCCTGTAGTCGCACATCGATACCATCTAACCCTTTTTTTCGTGTAAATAATTTCTCACCTAATTGTAATGGAATAAAAATAACCCTGTCATCCACATCCAAAACTTCAGCATGAAAAATGCCGGCGATAGTACCGGAAAATCTTCTAGGCAAACCTACATTACCGCTATGATCAATAGGACTCATGAGATTGATTTCATCGCCCACACCAACATTCAGCCTCCGGGCTAATACTTGCCCCACATAAACAGATCTTTCATCCGATTTTTCCTTATATTCATCAATTCTAATATCGTAAAATTTCTTAAATCGGTCAATGGGAATAGCCTTGAATGTAACCAAACGCTGATCCTGGCTCGATGATGAAATCAGCCCTTTGCGTTCCTGGTAATTCAGAGCATCAACGACATATTGATCCCGAAGAACCGCATCGAGGACTTTTGTCAAATTTACTTCATCATCCACAGCTGTAATTCGCAAATCTCCTTCAAAACCAACCACCCTGTTTGTGACCCGTTCTTCAAATCCGTTCAGTATGGCGAGTATAACAATTAGAGCAAATGTACCTGTGGCCAATCCTATAATAGATATCCAGCCTGTCAATTGACTTGGCCCTGCTCCTTTACCACCCAGCATAAATCGGCGCGCAATGGTAAAAGCAAATTTCATTCGTACCTCAATGCAACAGCAGGTTCAACAGACGATGCTCGATGCGTTGGCCACAGCGCTGCGAAAATGGAGCTGATAAAACTGCACAGTACAATGAGTCCTATAATGGTCCAGTCGAACAAGACAGGAACGTGACTCATGAAGTAAATGTCTTCAGCGATGGACAAGGGTTTGAACCAAATCTGGATACCAGCTAAAATCAGTGCTACTCCCAAACCGGCTAATGAACCCATTACACCAATATATATGCCTTTGATAAGAAAAATTCTGCGAATTGTTTTTTTATTCATACCCATGGATATGAGTGTTCCGATGGATCGTATTTTCTCCAAAACAATCATGGTAAGAGCTGAAATAATATTAACTATACCCACCAATGCGATCATTCCGAATATGATTAAAATGGGCCATTTTTGCAGGTTCAGCCAGTTAAACAGCGTCCGGTGTTTCTCTTTCCATGTAATCGCATAATTAGGATATCCCAGCGTTTCTTCTATACGTGAAGCTAAAACCCTCGCTCGTTTCCCATCTTTTATATTGATGGTATATCCGGACACTTTTTCATCATATTGAAATAGTGTTTGAGCGTCTGCGAGTGTCATATAGACGACTGATTTATCATATTCCTGCAATCCGGATTTATATATTCCACTCACTGTCGCTTGTTTCATTCGTTGTCCGGATGAAATTGATACCATGGATTTCATGTCCACTAAAACGAGTTTATCACCTACTTTCACTTTAAGGGCTGCGGCAAGGTCGTTACCAATTATAATATGGCCTTTTTGTAGGGAAGCAGATCCTTTCCGTATCATTTGATTAATACTCTTCGGTAATGCGTCATCGCCATGACCTACAATCAAAATTCCTTCTGCTGATCGTCCTTTACGAACCATGGCCGCTTCCTGAACATAGGCTACAGTCGAAAAGGAGACATTGCTTGAAGTCAGAATACTATCGAGTCTGGTTTTATAAGGAGTGACCGGTTTAAACAAAAAATGCTGAATACGAATATGACCATCAATACCAGCGATTTTACTGGAAATGGTTTCTTCAAACCCATTCAGAACGGATGAGGTTAAAACAAGCGCACATACACCCAATCCCAGTCCAACCATAGCTGCGATACTGGCAAAGGACGTAAAACTGCCCTGGTGTTTAAATCCTAAATGACGAAAAGCAATACGGAAAGCTGTCTTCATTCATCGACAGTCCGCATGGCGGGGAACAGAATCACATCTTTAATGGTATTTTGTTCGGTCAAAAGCATTGTGAGGCGATCAATTCCCAAGCCAACGCCGCCTGTAGGCGGCATACCGCATTCCATGGCTTGGATGAAATTCTCATCCACCGGTTGCGCTTCTTCATCACCTTGCTCCCGCAATTGAGCTTGAGCTTCAAGCCGTTCCCGCTGATCGATGGGATCATTTAATTCTGTAAATGAATTGGCAAATTCTGCGCCGCCGATAAATAATTCATAACGCTCAACCAAATTGGGATCACCATTGCGATGTGCTTTTGCCAGAGGTGAGATGGCTTTAGGATAATCAATAACAAACGTCGGTTGTACCAAGTCTGGAATCACTAGTGCATCAAGTAACTCATCCAGCATTTGACCATAATTGGCATTGTCTTCCACATCAATATTATGAGCTTTGCAGATCTTTTTCATTGCATCATCGGATGCAGAACCCAAGTCCTGACCAGTGACTTCTTTCAATAAATCCAAAATCGGTTTACGTGTAAATGGTTTAGACAGATCAATTTCATTTCCATGCCAAGTGACATTTGTGGCATCTACAGTTACGGCCGTTTTACGGATCATATCTTCAACTAATTCCATATTGTCTTCATAATCAGCAAAGGCCCAATAAAATTCTAACATAGTGAATTCAGGATTATGATTCTTGTCCATGCCTTCATTACGGAAATCCTTCGATATTTCATAAACGCGGTCAATTCCGCCAACGATTAATCGTTTTAAGTATAATTCATCCGCTATTCGCAAGTATAGTTTCTGATCCAACGCATTGTGATGAGTTGTAAACGGACGTGCATTTGCTCCGCCGTACAAAGGTTGAAGAACGGGTGTTTCCACTTCTAAAAATGCAAGATTATCCAAATATTGGCGGATAGTAGAAATAATTTTTGCTCGTTTAACAAATACATCTTTTACTTCTGGATTGACAATGAGGTCCAAATGACGATTGCGATAACGCAACTCCTTATCCTCAAAAGCATCAAATGTTTCACCATCTTTTTCCTTCACAACCGGTAGAGGACGAATGCTTTTTGCTAAAACAGTAAATTCCTTAGCATGAATGGATTTTTCTCCCATTTTCGTGGTAAAAGGGAATCCCATTACTCCAACAATATCACCAATATCCATTTTCTTAAAATTGGCGTAAGAATCCTCTCCCACTTCATCTCGCTTTATATACACCTGGATACGGCCACCCATATCCTGAATATGAAAAAAGGACGCTTTGCCCATCTTGCGCAAAGCCATGATTCGACCAGCTACGGTGACATCCTTTTCTTCTAATGCATTGTAATTATCAAGAACGTCAGTGCTCGTGTGGGTAGGATTATAATTGTGAGGATATGGGTTTACACCTCCTTCGCGGAGGGTATCCAATTTTTCCTTACGGAAACGTATAATTTCGTTTAAGCTTTTATGGTCGTCTGACATGTCATTTTTATAATTTGAAGGTTGTGAATTTAAATATATAGATTGGAGTGCCTAAATGATTCTTTTTAATTCTTACTTTAATTCCAATTATGATTAAAGTTCACTGGTGTGAGTTTTAAAATTCATATGTTAGGACAATCTTTTAGTGTAATTTTTGTCCATATTAAGAACAGCAAGATTTTCTGTTTGTTGTGACGATTTAAATCAATTTAGTAACAGGAGAATTCAATGTATACTCAACCAATATTCAACAGAATTTTATCAACTATTATTATTTTTGGTTGGTTTTTAAATGCCGCTACACCCTTCACTATCGATTATGAAAAATATACTCTTGATAATGGATTAACGGTCATCCTCCACGAGGATAAATCAGATCCAATTGTTGGAGTTGCAATTCAATATCATGTGGGTTCGAATCGCGAAACGCCGGGAAGAACAGGCTTCGCTCACTTGTTTGAACACATGCTCTTCCAGGAATCCCAACACGTTGGCCAAGACCAATTTTTCAAAAAAATACAAAATGTGGGCGGAACGCTAAATGGCGGCACCAATAAGGATGGTACTGTGTATTATGAAATAGTACCCAAAAATGCATTGGAAACAGTCTTATGGATGGAATCTGACCGCATGGGCTGGCTCCTTTCAACCGTAACCCAATCTGCCTTTGAAAATCAACAGGAAGTGGTTCAAAATGAAAAACGCCAACGGGTAGACAATCGTCCATACGGTCACAACAATTATGTTATTATTAAAAATTTATATCCAGAAGACCATCCTTATAATTGGACAACTATTGGTGAGCTGGAAGATTTGCAAAATGCGACATTGCAAGATGTTCGAGAATTCTACGAAAAATGGTATGGACCCAATAACGCTACAATGGTTATCGCCGGTGATATTAAAAAACGCGAAGTAAAAAAACTGGTTAAAAAATATTTTGGTGAAATCAAATCCGGTCCTGAAAACAGCGATCCGGAACCCATACCCATACACCTCACCGAAATAAAAAAATTATATCACGAAGATACATTTGCAAAATCACCACGACTAGCCATGGTATTCCCAACTGTTGATCAAAAGCATAATGATGCGGCTGCTCTTGAATTATTGGGCCAACTATTAGGGGATGGCAAAAAAGCGCCACTGTATAAAGTCATCGTGGAAGAGAAAAAACTGGCGCCCAATCTGTATTCCTATAGTTACACGCAAGAAATTGCTGGCGTTTTGTGGATTGTTGTTGATGGATTTCCAACTACAAATCTGACGGAAGTTGAATCGGCTATACATGAGTCATTTGCTCGTTTTGAACGTGATGGCTTCACTGATGAAGATTTGGGAAGACTAAAAGCCAAATATGAAACAGGATTTTATCAGGGCATATCTTCTGTGCTTGGAAAAGGGTTTCAACTGGCTCATTATAATGAATACTATGACTCACCGGACGCAATTGCTGATGAACTGCAAAAAGTCCTCGATGTTAATATGGATGATATTAATCGCGTATATGAAACATATGTAAAAGGTCAACATTATGTTATGACCAATTTCGTTCCCAAAGGCAGTGTCGATCTGGTAGCAGATGGATCTGTTCTCTTTTCAATTGAAGAGGAAGCAATCGTTGAAAATGTAGAGAAAGAAGCGGGAACTGGAGATATGGAAGTGGCTAAAATACCGTCCACTTTCGATAGGTCTATTGAACCGACTACGGGACCTCAACCCCGCCTGAACCTACCCACGATCTGGAGACATAATTATAAAAAAGGTATCTCACTCTATGGCTCAAAACACAGTGAACTACCCTTAATCAATTTTGGTATACAGATTGAGGGAGGAATGCTGTTGGATGATCCCAATAAGGTTGGTGTCGCAAACTTGATTTCGGGTATGATGATGGAGGGGACTGCCAATAAAACTCCTATTGAACTTGAAGAAGCTATTGATGCCCTTGGATCTTCCATCCGCATGTATACGGGCAAACAATCAATTGGAGTTGAAGTCACAACATTAAAACGGAATTTTGATGCGACACTTGCATTAGTCGAAGAAATCCTATTTGAACCACGCTGGGATGAAACAGAATTTGATCGCATCAAAAGAGAAACAGCTGAATCCATAAAACGCCGGACAGCTGTGCCTTCGGCTATCGCATCAAACGTCTATAATAAATTGATTTATGGCGATCATATTCTTGCAAATTCAACTTCCGGCACAGTGGAATCAGTGGAATCTATCGAACTGGATGATTTAAAAAACTACTATACAACCAACTTTTCAGCTGATTTAGTTTCAATGAGTATTGTAGGTGATTTAAATCGCAATGTAGCTGTACGAGCCTTTGAAGGATTGGTGGACAGATGGAATGTAAAAGATGTGACGTTTACTGAATATGAAATGCCTGTACCTGATAAAAATGCAAAAGTATATTTCGTAGACGTTCCTAATGCCAAGCAGTCTGAAATCCGTATAGGTTATTTGGGATTAGCCCGAACCGATCCCGACTACTTTCCTGCAACGGTAATGAATATGAAACTGGGTGGAAATTTCAGCGGTGATGTGAATTTAGTCCTTCGCGAGGAAAAGGGCTACACGTACGGAGCGCGAACCGGATTCAGTGGTTCTAAATTTCCGGGGAAATTTACAGCCTCATCTGGAGTACGATCAAATACAACCGAGGAGTCTGTCAATATCTTTAAAAATTTAATGACAGCCTATCGTGAACCAATTGCTGAAGAAGATCTGGATTTTACCAAGAATGTTTTATTGAAATCCAATGCTCGACGCTTTGAAACCCTAGGAGCCTTGCGCGGGATGATTAGTAGTATTGCCACTTATGGCTTTCCTTTTGACTACATTAAGGACCAGGAAGAAATAGTTAGGGATATGACAGTAGAAAGCCACAACGAATTAGCACGGAAGCTTATACGTCCAAATGAAATGATTTATTTGGTAGTGGGAGATGCAGCTACGCAACTTGATGGACTGAAATCCCTAGGTTTCGGTGACCCCATTCTTCTCGATGCGGATGGGAATCTTATGGAATAATTTCAACCTTTCAGATATTCCAAAAAAAAACCCCTCGAAAAGAGGGGTTTTTTATATTTTGATTATTTTAAATAATTACTTCAACTTACTCATCAAAAACGCTCGGATGAAATTATCAAGAGCGCCGTCCATCACAGCCGAAATATTTCCTGTTTCTTCTTTTGTGCGATGATCTTTCACCATATTGTAGGGATGGAATACATAAGACCGGATCTGGCTTCCCCAACCGATATCCATTTTACTATCTTCTAATTCCTGATTGTCTTCTTTTTGCTTTTCAACTTCCAATTGATAAAGACGCGCTTTTAACACTTTCATTGCCGTTGCTTTATTTTTGTGTTGGGAACGTTCATTCTGACATTGCACGACAATACCAGATGGAATATGCGTAATTCGTATGGCGGAATCGGTTTTATTTACGTGTTGTCCCCCGGCTCCGCTGGCACGGTATGTATCAATACGTAATTCGTTTTGATCAATTTCGATTTCAATCTCTTCATCACTGGAGGGATACACAAACACCGACGCAAAGGAAGTATGGCGGCGGCTGTTGGAATCGAAGGGCGAAATACGTACCAGGCGGTGGATGCCCGCTTCCGCTTTTAATAATCCATAGGCAAAATCACCTTTTACTTCCATAGTTACATCTTTTAAGCCTGCTTCATCACCGGGCTGGTAATCCATGATATTTTTCTTAAAACCCTTCTGCTCAATCCAGCGTGAATACATACGATAAAGCATTTCCGCCCAGTCTTGGCTTTCAGTGCCTCCAGCGCCGGGGTGGATGGTGACAATGGCGTCCTGGCTGTCCTGTTCATCGCCCAGGATCATCTGTAGTTCCACATCCTCGATGATCTTTGTATAGGCCTTTAATTCGGTGGACACTTCCTCCAGTTCTGCGTCGCCGCTTTCGGCAAATTCCAACAGCACCTCCACGTCTCCGTTGCGTTTTTCAAGATCGGACCATAAGGTGATCTCTTTTTCCAATAGGGATATTTTTTTAAGGGTGGCCTGGGCGGCTGAATTGTCGTTCCAAAAATCCGGCGCTGCAGATTTTTGGCGGAGTGCGTCTAGCTCCGTTTCCTTTGACCCCAGGTCAAAGGTGCCTCCGGAGTTCGTGGTGTTTGGTCTCTGCTGTGGAGAAACCGTCTTTCAGGTCTATCAATTCCATGGAATAATTTAAGATGATTGGATCGAGAATTGATCCGTAAATTATTTCATCAATACCACTTTTTGTGTTTCCACAAATTCCCCGTTCTGTAATCGGACAAAATACACTCCGCTGGGGTGGTTAGAGGCATTCCACACAATTTCATGTTCACCCATTGGAAGTTCACTTTCAACCAGCGTTTCCACCATTCGCCCAGTTATATCAAATATGTGTAGTTGCGAGGCATGCCTCGCCGCTACGTTAAACTGGATCGTTGTTGTTGGGTTGAAGGGATTTGGATAAGGTTGATGGACTTTGAATTTTATTGGGTGAGGATTTTCATCATCAATGGCTAATTCACCTTTATAGAAAATTCCATCATCTGTAAGTACCCAGCCTGTATTTTCATCAATGAAAACCATATCTCTAATTCCATTACCTGAAAATTCTACTGACCATGAACTCCCTGAATCACTGCTGAAATAAACCTTATCACTACCAGCAAACCATACTTTTGACGGATCTGAAGGATGGTATTCTACATCCATTCCCCAATTTGGGTCATTGGTGTCCGGTCGATCTGCTTCTTCCCAAGTTAAACCACCATCCAATGTTCGGTAATATGTTCTAAAATGGACTACAAGACCTATATTTTCATCATAGAATTTTAGTGCCTGCCCCCTGTTTTCAGGTAGAGTTGTACTTGTCCAGGTTGAACACCCATCTTCGGTCTTGAACAATAAATTTGGGTTAATACCTGATTCTCGAAAATATCCAGTGTTTATATCTATAAAATCAATTCTTCTCCAAAGATCACCGGAATATCCTCCAAATGCTGAATCATTAACTGATATCCAGTTAGCGCCACCATCAGTTGTTATTAAAATAATTGCAGGTCCTTCGTTTTCATTCCCATCTCCCATGGCAATACCATTATTTTCATCAAACATTTCTATATAATTGAAATATGTTGTAATTGTTGAATCCGAGAATTGTCCAATCCACGTTTCACCGCCATTTTGAGAATGATATATTGATGCCGGTAAAGCTGTACAAAACCATATTTTATCATCATCAATAATTGAAACATCAATTATATCTTCAGGATATAAGGAAAATATTAAATCCCATTGGCTACCTGATGATTGTGTAAAATATACATGTGATGAATCTGTGTGTATAATAAAGGATGCTGTGTTTTCATCTACAGCATCGATTGCATATCCAGTATAATTGTCATGAAGTATTCCGTTAGCTTGTTCGTGCCATTGAGCATTTAAAAAGGACATAAATAAAAAATAGAATGTATTTTTTCTTTTACTCATTTTTTATTATGATTGTGGGTTAAAACAGACTTCTGGAGCAGAGTCTGCTATTGAATAAAATAGTTTTGTATATACTCGATAATATATTTTATCTGAAGGAGGTAAACTTTGATTTTCATCCCTCCAAACTTCGACATCACGGTCATCAATTTCCTTTATTGTTTCCCAATCTCCAGATCCGACTTTCTTTTTTATTACATAGCCATGACCATAAACAAAACTCCATGTTAATCGAGATTTTCCTTTATAGTTTTCTCCAGTTAATGAATCAACAGGTTTTATTGTAATAGGCCTAACTTCGCATGCTTTACTAAATAGTTCATCATCTGTTAATAATACAAGGTGTGTCCAATAAGTACCACAATCCCATCCGATAACATCATTAGGATCGGGTTGTCCGCCTTCACAATATGTAATTGAATGCAGAATCCCTTCAGCATCAACTTTTGGCAAAAGATTATTACAACATGGTTTTAGTGTTTTACTGTGTCTAGTATCCTTTTTTGCACTATTGTCTTTTTCTTTCATAAAAGTCATTACTTTATTTCATTAAAATAATTTAAAAGGCAGTAGCAAGTCCAAACATGATGGCGATGCCGCCCAGCAGTGCCAGCAGCTGCAAAATAGAGATCTTCACATCTGTATTGTGATGTAGCTCCGGGATCAGGTCCGAGCCGGCGATATAGATAAATCCCCCGGCAGTCAATGGAATGAAGTAAAGCATGGTCTCATCCATGGCGCTGCCGATCATAAGAGCAAGAACAACCCCGATCACCGATGTCAGCGCTGAGGTAAAGTTGAAAAACAGGGCTTTTTTCACTGTCAGTCCACCGTGGATCAAAATGCCGAAATCGCCGATTTCTTGTGGAATTTCGTGGAGAAATACTGCAACTGTTGTGGCCATCCCCAATGGAATACTTACAGAATAGGACACACCGATCAATACTCCATCGATCAAATTGTGCATGGCGTCCCCAAAGATATTCATGGGCACCACAGGATGGACATGGTCTTCAGTGGTCTCGTGGTGGCAGTGGCGCCAGCGAAAGAATTTTTCCAATACGAAGAATAATATGATTCCTCCTAACACAGACAGGGATACAGACATGGGGTCCAGATCGGAAGCGAATGCTTCCGGGAGTAAATGAATGAATGCGCCACCCAAAAGGCTGCCCACGGCAAAACTCACTAGGAAAAATAGGATACGTTTCAGGAAATCTCGTGAAAGTGATAGTGTAAAAGCTCCCATGAGGGACACGAGGCTCACCAGGAGGACGCTCCCCAGGGCATATTGCCAGGTCTGGCCCGTGATCATAGATCAGTCCCCGGAAGAAATAAAAAGCTGCTCATTGAGATAGCGACGGAGCTCCATCTCATCCATTCCCACATGGACAAATCGCCCATTTTCTGCCACAGACACTTTTTGATTTTCTTCTGATATGACAATAGCGATGGCATCTGTTTCCTCGGTAATCCCCAATGCCGCTCGATGACGTGTACCCATGGCCGGATCAACCGTGGTGCTTTCGGTCAATGGCAGGATGCATGCTGCGGATTCGATGATCTCATTCTGCATGATCACTGCTCCATCATGAAGTGGTGATTTAGGATTGAATATGGACAATATCAAAGGAGCCGAAATTTCCGCCTTTAATTGTGTACCGGCTTCCTTGTACACGCGCATGCCCGTTTCCCTCTGAACTACGATCAATGCTCCCCATTTATGCTCTATCAATTGGTTAACAGCATTGACCATTTCTTCAATAGATCTTGATGTGCCCATGCGAAAGAGCTTTTGAAAGAATCGGGTCTGACCAACATAAATGAGTAAACGGCGTAATTCCGGTTGGAACAGAATTACAAACGCCACGACCCACACTGTTTGGAATTGGTTGACCAACCATGATGATGCGCTAAAACCGATAGCATTAAATAAAAATGACGCAATGAGCAAAATGATAAGACCCACAAGCATCTGCCCGGCTCGAGTATCCTTAAAATACTGATAAATTTTAAAAAATAACCAACTAACCAAAATCAGGTCAATGACATCAATAAGGGATACTGTAAGAAAACCGATTTTGAATAGATCCATTAAGCAAGGCCCCTAATCGTATCCGTAATTATTGCCACGCGTTTCATTTCCTTAACGTCATGAACCCGAACGATATTAGCATTGTTTAAGATGGAAGCAGTCACTGCAGCAGCAGTTCCTTCCACCCTTTCATCTACCGGAAGATCAAGTGTAAGTCCGATAAAGGATTTTCTGGATGGACCAGATAAGACTGGAAAGCCAAGGTTCGAAATTTGTTTTAATTCCCGCAGCAATTCAAAATTGTCCTGTAATCGTTTTCCAAAGCCAATGCCCGGATCGAGGATGATATTTTCATTTTTGATGCCATGTTCATGGCAAAACTCCACACGTTCCTGAAAATATGCAACTATTTCTTCCATTAGATTTTCATAGTGTGGATCCTGCTGCATATTTCTCGGCGTTCCTTTGATATGCATTATAATTACCGGGACATTTGCAGCTCTAACTACATTTACCATTCTCTCATCGAACTGCAATCCGCTGATATCATTAACCATGTCCGCTCCCGCAGATAAGGCCTTATCAGCTACATCCGCTTTATACGTATCTATAGAAATGCACACATTGGAATTTGACCTTATTCCTTCAATGATTGAAATGACTCGATCCAATTCTTCTTCCATTGTAACCGGTTCTGCTCCAGGTCGTGTGGATTCTCCACCAATGTCAATAATGTCAGCACCGGATTTTTCCATTTCAAGGGCATGGTTAACTGCAATATCTCTATCGATGAATTGTCCACCGTCGCTGAATGAATCCGTGGTTACATTCAAGATTCCCATAATCAACGTTGATGTATTGGAGGTGTGTATATTTTTCCAATTAGATGGTAGTGACATAAGTTTAAAAACCCTTTATTCACCCTGTCACAGTGGGGTCATTTGGGAATAAATAAATTGACTTATCCTTCGTCTGGTTTTGATGGTGTTTCTTTTTTATTTTTTTCAGGTTTCTCTGCAGAAACAGATTTTTTCACCTGAACCTTTTTACGTTTTTTAGGACGACTTTTCTGGGGACGGCCATTCTTGGAACGAGTCAGTTTCTTTCCATCCATAATTCGATTGATGTCTTTGCTATCCAGAGTTTCGTATTTCAAGAGTCCGTCAGCCATTGTATGTAGTATTGCAACATTTTCCTCTAAAAGACTAACAGCTGCTCGCTGTGCTTTGCGAATGATACGCACCACTTCTTCATCAATCATTCGTGCGGTGGATTCGCTGAAGTCACGGTGGCTCTGGATCTCACGACCGAGAAAAACTTCTTCATTTTTCTTTCCAAATGTCATGGGACCTAAAACATCGCTCATACCCCATTCGCATACCATTTTTCTAGCAATAACAGTGGCTTTTTCAATGTCATCCCCGGCACCGGTTGTTAATTCATTAAATATAAGTTGCTCTGCAGCACGCCCACCCAAAAGAATCGCCATTCGACCTTCAATATATTCCCGTGAATAGTTGTGTTTTTCATCAATGGGTATTTGAGCGGTAATTCCAAGCGCTTGTCCTCGGGGAATAATGGTGACTTTATGAATTGGGTCGGCGCCGGGTGTCATGGTTGCCACGAGTGTATGTCCGGATTCGTGATATGCTGTCACTTTTTTCTCTTCATCAGACAGGATAACACTCTTACGCTGGATGCCCATCATAACTTTGTCTTTCGCATCTTCAAAATCTTCCATGTCCACGGATTTCTTACGCTTTCGAGCTGCCAATAGGGCTGCTTCATTCACCAAGTTTGCCAAATCAGCACCCACCAAACCCGGAGTACCACGGGCTAATTCTTCCAAGTTTATTTTGCGTTTATTTAGAACAATTTTTTTAGTATGGACTTTCAATATTCCTTGCCGCCCTTTTATGTCCGGTACATCCACTATAATCTGGCGATCAAATCGTCCGGGACGTAATAGCGCCGGATCGAGGACATCCGGTCTGTTTGTAGCTGCCAGGACAATCACCATTTGATCGGAATCAAACCCATCCATTTCGACCAGCAATTGATTCAATGTTTGCTCACGCTCATCATGGCCTCCACCCAGGCCGGCACCCCGCTGGCGTCCAACGGCATCCAGTTCATCGATAAAAACAATACAAGGTGTATTCTTCTTTCCTTGCTCGAAAAGATCCCTAACACGGGACGCTCCCACACCTACAAACATCTCAACAAATTCCGCGCCACTTAAACTATAGAAGGGGACACCTGCTTCTCCTGCAACTGCTCTTGCTAACAACGTTTTTCCTGTACCGGGAGGCCCTATCAATAATGCACCTTTGGGAATCTTGGCACCAAGCTTCTGAAAGCGTTTTGGCTTTTTAAGAAATTCAATGACTTCTTTCAATTCTTCCTTTGCTTCAATACACCCGGCCACATCATCAAACGTTACTTTTGGCATATCCGATGTCCATACCTTAGCTCTGCTTTTGCCAAAATTGAAAATACCGCGCATTCCTCCGCCTCCGCCTTGCATACGGCGTATGAAAAATATCCAAATTCCTATAAGCAATAACCATGGAAGCATATTGAGAAAATAACCCGTCCAGTCGATGGATTTTCCTTTAAAACTATAATTAACACCGTATGAATCCCATTCAGTCATTATATCCCTGTCAATAAAGGGTAAAATGACGTGGAACCGGGAAATGTTTTCTAAAACAGTTACTTCAGTTTGGATGGCCTGTGGTGTTGCAAATTGACCATAAAAAATATTCTCTATAATATCCGCACGAGATATCTGGCGTGATTCCAGATATTCACGATATTGAAAATATTGGATTTCTATTGATTGCTCCTTGGAGGTGAGTAATCCAGACAGAAATATCGCCACCATTAGAATCATCACCCATATTAGAGATGTTTTCCCAGCGCGTTTCCATTGAAATTCGTTATTCTTTTTATCTCCCTGTTCCCTTTTAGGATCCTGTTGATTCTTTTGGGGTTTAGGCTTTTTTTGCCCATCCAAATTTGATGAGTTTTTCTTGAAATACATCTTATTCCTTTTCTATGCGATAAATTGCGGATAAGTGGCGCATTTTCTGGTCATAATCCAACCCGTATCCTACAACAAATTCAGGTGCAATTTCAAACCCTACGATGTCAATTGGAAAATCCAAATTTGCCACATCCGGTTTTAATAATAATGTTATAATCGTTAATGATTCTGGACCTGCTTCTTTCATGCGGTCTTTAATAAATTTGATCGTTAATCCTGAATCGATGATATCTTCTACTATCACCACATGTCGGCCTGTAATATCTGCAGAAATATCTTTAAGCAAACGAATGGTTCCAATCGATTGGTCACCTGTATAACTGGATAGTTTAATAAAATCCATTTCACAATCGATTTTCAATGCACGGATCAAATCGGACATAAATATAAAACTGCCATTTAAAATACCAATTAAAATTGGCACTTCATCTTTGAATTTTTCAGACAAGTTCTTTGCAATCTCAGCAACTCTTTTCTGAATTTCTTCATTAGAAATAACCAGACTCAGTTCATAACCGTGAAAATGCATGATTACACTACATCCTGTCGAAATGAAAGTTCCGCATAATCTGTTGTTTCCGGTGTTACTTTTACCCGGTCACTTATCCGTTGTCCGCACACCCATAACACTTCCTCTTTATCTGCTAAAACAAATTGCTCTTGCTTACTGAAACGATCCATTTTTATATCTATCAAAAAATCACTGACTTTTTTATGTCCGCTCATACCAAGTGGCTGAAATCTATCACCAGGTTCCCAAGGTCGTAATATCATTGTTTGATTAATTTTATTTGCATCAATAATTTCTGTTTCCCGATCAGAGTTAAATGATTTTCCTATACAATCTGTTTTCCATATAAAAATAAAATCATCTGTTTCAATCTTAATTCTAGGAGACACTGTGATTGGTTTTCTATTACGCAAGTTTTTTCTCGTTAATATGAATTGTTTACGATCTTTAAGTATCTGCCACTCGTCTGGCAATTGGTAAATCTGTCCAGTATTAGCGTTCTTAAAAAACCTTTTTAAACCACTGTAAACGAATCGTCTCCAAGGTTCAGCAGAATCCATTAATTCGCGTAACAAAATTATACGCAGTAGTGGTGGTATTGCGAGTAATTGAACTTCATCCAATGTAATGAATACTCTAGTCTTTTGTTTTATGATATTGGGTATAAATATGTTTGCTGCGAATTTCAGTGCTTCATTTGCATCCTTAGCATGTTCACTAACTTCTTGGAACGCCTTGACTAAATTGGGATCTGATTTTTCCCATAACTTGACAATATTTCGTCGTAGATAATTTCGTGGAATTGTTTCATCCGCATTTGAGCTATCATCTACCCACGATATATTCACTTCATCAGCATATTGGTCTATATCAACACGAGAAAAACCAAGCAAAGGACGTAAAATGTGGCCTTGAATATCATGAATGCCTCTGAAACCACTTATTCCAGTTCCTTGTGATAGATGTAAAAGAATTGTTTCAATTTGATCATTGCCGTGGTGAGCAGTAAAAATCCAATCTGCATTAATTTCTTTACGAATGCGTTCCAGTGATCGATACCTATGTGTTCTTGCCCACATCTCTAAACTTTCACCCTTTAACTTTGTAGCCGGATCCAAATGATCAATTATTAGATTAATTTTGAGTTTCACACATGTTTTCTCTACTAATGCTTGATCTTCATAGGAATCGTCTCGTAGATGATGATTCACATGTACAGCATCAATTGCAATGTTTAACCTACGAGCAGTTTTATTCATGGAATGCAGCAAAACCATAGAATCTTTTCCGCCAGAAACTGCAATTATTACTCGCTGATCGGATTTAATACGGCTCTGGGAGCATAAATATCCAACCAGTGATTTTTCAAACTGATTTAATTTAGGATTTTTCATGATTTAACAATTTGTTTCAGTATATCACCATCAACAAAATCATTATCAACAACATTAACTAAGTAATAGGTGTCATATATTTCTTTTATAAGTTCATATGATTCAGATTTTGCTTCGTATATTGAAGCCCAATCATTCATCCACAAGCTGAATGCTTCATCCTTCCAGATTAAAAATGATCGCGTATCTACAATGGTAGGTTGCATTATTTCCTTATCAGGAAAAACACCCCACGTCACGGCAGTCACATTATTTTCTGGTAAATTTGTAATTAAATCACCACTAATGTTGATGGCTTGATAGGAAATATTTTCTTTTGAACCTATACTTTTTAGCAACTTATCTAATTTATCCTTTGATGTAAAAAACTCCAGATAAGCTTTCTGATAAATTCTTCCACCTGATCCACCCCAGCCAACTTCAGCATCTTCCGATGGTACACCATTTATTTTAGGCTGAGAGTTTATAGTAAAATATCCCATCTCATTGAGTTTAAGCAAATCTTCTGAAATTAGTTTACTCTCTAGTGCTAGTGGCATTTCACACCATGGTAAACTATTTATCTTCGCCTTACAGAATGATACAAAAACGTCAGTTATATCTTTGATAGATTTCGGCTCTCCCCACATCCTTTTTCT
>CEPZ01052787.1_pt1 | contig 44530 bp, 36 predicted proteins | sample 530461 | NCBI WGS metagenome assembly CEPZ01 (sample SAMEA2620106, study PRJEB7988) | marine metagenome | isolation source: saline water (ENVO:00002010), including
TTTTAGTCACATCAGTATCATTGAGTACTATTGCCATGTTATTGAGTTTTTTCTCATTATACAAGGTTTCTGGAACAACAAGCATTCGCTTATCTAAGTAATTGGCCCTAACGATGTATAAGGTGACATCCGCATACTTTGAGATTAGTAAAGTATCCGTTACCAGATTCACGGGTGCGGTATCAACAACGATATAATCATACTCCTTTTTTACTTTTTCAAAAAGCTGATCTACTTTTGGATGCAACAACAACTCTGCCGGGTTGGGTGGAATGACACCGGAAGCTATTATGTCCAAATTTTTGACATCGGCTACTTGGAACTTTAAACTTTCTAATGGTACATCATCCCTAGTAATATAATTGGTAATCCCAGCTCTATCAGTAATTTCCAAATATTCCGTAATCTTTGGTGCTCGTAAATCCATGCCTAACAATAAAACCTTAGAGTTAGCTAAAGACAAAGTGGCTGCCAAGTTCATTGACACCAAAGATTTTCCTTCTCCAGAAGTGGTGGAAGTAGTAAATATTATTTTACCCAATCCTTGAATCCCTAGTGGTAGTAAAAAATTTAGATTTGTTCTTAGTAACCTGAACGCTTCAGCCGAACTGGAACGAGCGTTTTCTTTAACTACAATTTTATAATCTTCTTCGGCATGTGGTATATCCCCAACAAATGGTACTGAAATTGAGTTTTCAATGTCTCCACGATAGTGTACTTTTGTATCAATCAATTCCTTGAAATAAATTACCACAAAAGGAATAAACAGACCTATTAAGAAAGCTATTAAATAAGAGATTGTTTTTTTTGGAGATACGGGAATTCCATTCGAATAAGCGTAATCAATAATTTTGGCATTGGGAACTGATATCGCCAAAGAAATGGCAGTTTCTTCTTTCTTCTTTAATAAGTAAGAATACAACTCTGAGTAAATCAATTTTTGCCTTTCTATATCAATCATCCCACGTTCTATTAGGGGAATCCTAGATGCCTCACTTGCAACCTTCTTGGCTTGAGCCTCTAATTCTTTAAATTGAATTTCCAAACTTTTGTTCAGATTTAAGAGACTTTGTAATAAATTCTTTCTAAGACTTCTTAATTGACGCTTAATTTCAAGTAATTGGGGGTTTTGATTCCCTGCAGTTCTTGATAATTTGTCTCTTATTAAAATTAATTCATTGTATTGATTAATTGAAGCCACAATTCCAACATCCACAATCCCAATATTAGTAGGTATTACCTCCGATTTATCCGATTTTCTTAATTGATCTTGAATCCATTCCGCCAAAGTTTGTTGAGTTTTTAGCTTTACTAATTCATTATTGTTGGTTACCAATTGACCCAATACCAATTCCGCTTCGGTAGATAGTCCAGTAATTCCTAATCGATCTTTATAATTCTTAACCTCATCTTGAATATCGGCTAATTGCACCCCAACGGTTTGTAAACGCTCATCGATGAAGAGTTTCGTTTTTTCCGATACTAGATTTTTATCTTTTATCGCGTCTAAATTGTATTGTTTAACAAGTTCATCTAAGATAGATTCTGCTTTTTCTTTGACACCATCTACCAAACTTAACCGCAGTACACTAGAGTTTTTATCAACAGGACTAACGGTAATCATTTTTAAAAGATGGTCAATAACTTTATCTCGAATAGAAATCTTAAAAATAAAATCTCCTTTAACATCATTTATTGGAATTTCATTTTTAATATAAAAGGAACCTAGATTACTATTGAAAATTTCTTGGTTAAACTTAACTCTTCTTTGGTTTTCTTCTTCTTTATCTGACATTAAAAAATCTTCATTACCTAGGAATGAAAAATATATAATTGTATCTCGTTTAATTGAATTAAACACGGAGTCATTTAAAACCACCTTAAAAGGTGCATTTTTATATTTTTCTGAAGACTTGACCTTTCCTAAGGTAAAATATCCTTCTTGAAGATGTAATGAATCCACTACTGCTCCAATTATTTTTCGAGACTTTAATATTTCTATTTCGTTATCAGTATTATTAATAGAACCAGTTCCTACAATACCTAAATCAGCAATGGCCCTAAGCTCATCTGATATTCCAGATTTTTGATTATCTTTTATCAAAATTGAAGCGGTGGCAATGAATTTTGGAGATGTATATCGTAAATATACGAACGTAACTCCTATCATAAGTAATACCCCTAAAACAAACCAAGGCCAATAATTCAAATACTTCTCAATTTCCTGTCGAATGTTCAATGTATTTTCTTCGGAAGTAACTAAATTTATGTTATTTTTTTGCATACTAACGGGTTAAAAGGGTCACTATTGTAATCAACAAACTTGTAATTGAAATGAACAATGAGGTATTTGAATTTTGTGAAGCTGATTGAATACTTGCATAATTGGGTTCTACATAAATAACATCATTTTGTTGTAAATAGTAAACAGGAGACGTAAAAAGTGATTTGGAACGCAAATCAACATTATAAATTTTCTTTAGACCATCTTCTTCTCTAATCACTTGGATCTTTTTTCTGAGACCAGAAATACGCAAATCACCTGCTAATCCCAAAGCTTCGATTATGGTAACTCGTTCATTAGGAATGGTGTAAGTACCTGGTTTATTCACAGCACCAGAAACAGTTATTTTAAAATTCGCAATAAAAATATTAATGGTTGGGTTTTTAACATAATCTGGATCTAATTTTTCCTTGAACATTGCAATGGTTTTCTCTCGTGTTTTACCTCCAAGATGCAATCTCCCTAAAACAGGAAAATCAATATATCCTTCTGAATCTATTAAATATAGTTGTTGCTGCATTACTCCTTGTCCCCTACCTCCGATAGACATGAAGTTGGTCACCGGTAAATTAAAAGGCTGAACGGCTGTTAAGTCCTCAGAGGAAATGGTTATTTGCAACAAGTCATCTGCCTTAAAAATAGTTACAAAATCATTGGAAACCTTATTTTGATCGATTTCATCGTTTTGGAAGTAAATTATATCCTTTTTGGAAACACAGGAGATAATAAATACTAATAATACTAGTAGAAAGAGATTTTTCATTTGATTTATTTTATTTTAACCTAGGGTTTAAAATACGGTTTATGGAGAAAAGTGATGATTACTTAAATTTTTGGTAATGTGTTTTTCAAATAGTTTATTTTTTTTGAATAATCTAAGATTTAATAATCAAATATGAACAAATTTTATCAAACTTCTTACGCTTCATTTCCAAAACGAAACCAGTAGTTCTCTTCATATAACTTTTAATAATTTAAAAGTCAATAAATCAAACCCTATAAAGGCAAATCTTTAAGACATTTCTTATACATTTTACTATTGGGAAAAACAATATTCCAAAATGTTAAAAACATTATTTTAAAGTCTACAGACAGTGAAGCATGTTCTTGATACCATAACTCTAAGGATCCTTTCATCGGCAGAATAATTTTCTCATAACATTCATGTGGTGGCATATTAGATTCCGTCATAATTTTTTCTTCGTCTCTGAAAGCTATCGATCCAATTCCTGTTAACCCTGGTTTTACATTATAAATTGATTCTTTATATTTTTTTTCATAGCGATCAAAACCAACCTTCATAAGAGGTCTTGGTCCAACAATTGTCATATCGCCTTTAAGAATATTAATTAGTTGGGGAAACTCATTGATTTTTGTAATCCTTAAAAATTTCCCTACCGTCGTGACACGAGGATCATTTCTTAATGTTACATCTCCAGAACCCATATTTGGACTATTTTTTAGCATAGTAGCAAACTTCCATATCTTAAAAACTTTATTTTTATACCCCACTCTATCCTGAAAATAAAAAATTTCACCCTCTCCTGTTAGTTTCAATAAAATAACAACTAATACAAAAAAAGGAAGCAGTAGTAGAATAATTAAAACTGAAACGATTAAATCAATTAATCTCTTAATAATTCTATACATGATTCATACCTTTTTTAATTTCTCTAACAACAATTTCTAATTCTTCATCTGTGATATTTGTCGAACAAGGAATTGCCAGGCATGTGTCATGAATTTTGCGTGAATTGTCAACTTCTGTTATATAAATAGATTCTTTGTACATTGGCAATTGATTCATTGGCATCCAAAAAGGTCTACTCAATACTTTATTGTTGTTCAAATACTCTAAGAGTTCCTTTTGCCGTTTAGTTTGGATTGTGAATAACCAATTATTATGACTAACATCTGCAGATATTTCTTGAAAGCCTATATCTGCAACCCCTGCTAAATGCTTTTTATAGAAATTTCCAATATATTGTTTTTTCTTAATAAAATCTGGTAGCTGTTCCATCTGAGCAACACCAATAGCTGCCAATACATTAACTAATCTGTAGTTATATCCTACTTCATCATGATAATAAAGCATTGGATCCACTTTGGCTGTTGTTGTAATGTGTTTAGCTTTTTTAGCAACTTCTTCATCGTTGGTTACGATCACTCCACCTCCCCCAGTGGAAATAATTTTATTTCCGTTGAAACTAAAAACTCCTAGTTTACCAAAAGTACCTGCAGATTGACCTTTGTATGTCGAACCAAGTGCTTCGGCAGCGTCCTCTACGAAAGACATTTTATATTTATCACAAATTGACAAAAAGTGTTCGACATCAAAAATATTTCCTTGGATATGCACTGGCATTATTGTTCTAATGCATCGTCCATTCGAAGATAAAACGCGTTCTCCCTTATCATTAAGTCTTGTTTTTGTTTCAAGAAATGCTTCCAATAGATTGAGATCCATTTGCCAAGAATTTGGGTCCGCATCAATCAAAATTGGCTCGGCTCCGGTGTATTTAATGGCATTGGCACTGGCGACAAAAGTCATGTTGGAAACAATCACATAGTCGTTGGGTTGAACACCATTCAAAATAAGTGCGATATGAAGACCAGCTGTTCCATTCATGGTTGCTACTCCATATTTGACACCTGCATAATCTGCAACCATCTGCTCGAACTTATTTACATAACTCCCTGCGGAGGAAATCCAGCCCGTGTCTAAACAATCTTTGACATAATTCCATTCATTTCCTGAGATATTTGGAACACTAAGTAGGACAAGCTTATCATTTTTATCCATTACTAACTTTTTTCTTTATTATCATAAAAAGATTCATGGAGGTCTACATTATTATTTAAATAATCTACATACCATTCAATGGTCCTTTTCAGACCAGTCTTCCAATCTATTGAAGGTCGGTAGCCTAGTTCATTTTGAGATTTAGATATATCCGGACATCGACGAGCTACAGACCCTGGATAAGTTGGAGCATATTCATATTCTCCTTCAAAGCCCATCAGTTCTCCAGTATATCGTATCAATTGTTCAATGGTAATTTCCTCTTGAGAACCTATATGATAAATTTCTCCATTTCCTCCTTTCTCCATAGCCAAAACTGTTCCTTCTACGGCATCATCAATAAAATTGAATGCCCTAGTTTGGTCGTATCCATAAATTTTAAATGGATTTTCGGAATTTGTGAATCGTTGAGCTAAATGAGGAATAACGTGCTTGAATCCCATTCTAGGCCCATAAACATTATGGTATCGAATAATCGTACATTCAAATCCCAATTGTCGAGAATAATTTAAGAAACCTGATTCACCAAGCATTTTTGTTACAGCATAAGTAAATCTCGGGTGTCCAATATCTTGAATCGTCAAAGGCACCTCTTCCGGTGTTGGGATAGCGTAATCAAATGCCTCAACTGCACCTGCATAACATTCGCTTGTAGAAGTAAAAAGTACCTTTTGACAATCTGCATGTCTCAACCATTCTAAAGTATTATAAATTAAAGCCGTATTAATTCTAATAATTTCATGTGGGATCTTATTAACATAATCGACCCCAACGACAGAGGCAAGCATATATACGTAAGTATAGTCCTTTTCTAGTTGTTCAAATACTTTCGGGTCAGTAAAATCACCTGCTATAATTTTAATATTGTGCTTATCAATCAAAGCTCGTAATAAACCATCAATTTTACCTCCTCCTCGAAAGAAGTTATCGGCAATTGTAATTTCGTATTCTCTCTTTTCCGCTAGATATTTGCTTATATTGTAACCTATAAATCCAGCACCACCTAATAATAAAACCTTCTTCATTGTTTTCTTTTTAATAATCTTTAATTAATATCACCTCTACCGACAACTCTTACTTTGTGTTTTTGAGATAAACATTTTATTTCTTTATCAGATAAAAGACCAACAGTATCAAGAATAAACAAGTCAACTTGAGACATCAGTAAATTCATTAATTCTTCGGAATTTCTATACTCTACATGACCTGTAGAAATAACCACGATATCTAGTGAAGTTTCAAACGCCTTTTTAATATCTTCTAAAACTAAAATATCCTTTTCTTCCCACAATCTCACATAAGGATCGTGTAACTTTACCTTGGCATTATCCTTTTTTAAATAATTGTAAAAAGGTTCAACCGGTGAGTATCTTGTGTCCCCAACGTTACTGCGATAAGAGACGCCTAATAAAAGAGCATTTTTACCATCTAAATCCTCTAATTCAAGTTCACGTTTCATAAATTGATAGGCATACAAAGGCATTTTATCATTAATCTTCACACCTTGCTCGCTTTGACTTAGCGCTTCATTGCTGGAGAACAGTGTTTGCTTAGACCATGAAGCCAATAATGGATCTTTTGTCAAACAATATCCACCTACTCCAATACCAGGTAGCATTAGATTTTTATGTGTTGGCCGCATTCTAATTGCTCGAACAACTTCGTAAAGGTTCACACCTGATTCTTCCGCAAATCTTGACCACTCAACAGCGAAGGCAATATTCATAGCTCGGTAGGAATTCTCCAACACCTTTGCCATTTCAGTAGCATTTGTATTACCCAATCTAGTTAAAGGATACTCTTTGGTGCTAATGATGGTTCTTAAAAACTCTTCGGTAGCATCGGCACTCCTATTATCAACACCAGAATAAACTCTATAAAAGTTTTGGATAGAGTCGATATAGTCCGGCCCAGGCATAACCCTTTCATATGAATGCCCTAATTTAAATTTATCTGTTGAAAGTCCTCTTTCCTCTAAACAAGATTTAATAATAGGATGTGCTATTTTCTGAGAAGTGCCCGGAGGAACAGTAGTTTCAATTAGGATCAATACATCTTCTTTACAATTTTTACCAATAGCTTCAATTGCTTTTTTGAATGCTGTTAAGTCCACTTCATAGGCTTCCAAATCCCCATAAAATCCTGTAGACTTGTCTACGTCCAGATTTATATCCACAATTATAGTGTCTGCTCTAGAATATGCATAAGCATCATAAGTAGCAAATAAATTGCCTTTTTTCATTGCCAAATCGTAGAAATTTTCAATTTTAGGGTCTGATGCCACTACCGGAAAAACACCTTCGTTGATAGACTTAATTTTCCAATAGGTTGCAGGTCTAGCTAAATCTACTCCTATAACTGCATATTCTTCAGTAATTGCATTTGCACATACCAAAGACATTACTGCTCCAACAAATCCAAGACCTTGTACAACGACTACAGGCTTTTCTTTATTTTGATTTAAAAAGTCATCTATTGCTATTTTATCCTCTAAATTATCAGGTATTAGATGAGACTCTCCTGTTAATTGATTGATAGAAATAGGCTGTTTATTTCTTTTTTCCATCTTTTTTGTTTAAATAAATCTTGAAGGATTACCAACCACTTTACTATTGTCTGGTAAATCTTTTAACACAACTGTTCCTGCTCCAATAACACAATTATCTCCGATTTCAATTCCTTGTAAAATAATGGCATTCGCTCCTATAAAACAATTTTTTCCAATTCTACAAGCCCCTAATAAAGTAGCATTCGGTCCAATAAATGAAAAATCATCAATTATTACTTCATGCTCAATTGTTGAGTTTGTATTGCATACAACTCCATCACCAATCTTTGATTGTGAGTTAATTACCACACCATCACCAACCATAACTCCATTACCAAATTTAACATTCGACCCAATTATTGAAGATTTTGCAATTGCATTTATCGGAATTTTATGTGTCAAATTAAATAACTTGGTTTGAACTGCTTTTCTTATTACATTAGATCCAATACAAACAAAAAAATTGGTTTTTCTAATTTCTTCAAGAGCGGTAGCACTATTTTCTGATCCCAAATAATCTAGTTCAAAAGGGTTGCTACTTTTTTCCTCATTATCGCAATAACTATTAACTGTAAAACCCATACTTTTAATAATATCAATTAGTACTAAAGCATGACCTGAATAACCTATTATGACAACATGTTTAGATTCACTCATTTAACTTTTGAATATAAAAATTATAAAGTTCCTGTTGAACAGTTTCACGATTAAACTTTTTCTTAACAATATCAAGGAAATTGTTTGCATAAATAATCATTTTATCTCTATTGTGGAAAGCAAACTCCAATTTATTTTGTAAATCCCTAGTATCTTCTGACTTAAAGAGCAAACCTGTAATTTTATGCTCAACCATATCAATATTCCCTGGTATGTCTGAACATATAATGGGACACCCCATTGCTCCAGCCTGTAAAAGTACATTCGGAAACCCTTCCCTGTAAGAGGGGTGGATAAGAAAATCTGCAATATCTAGATAATATTTAACATCATCTGACCATCCTAGCGCCATAATTCTCGGATTATTTTCTATCTCATCAAGGATGTGTAACGGAATGCCTTCTTCTTTGCGAATATTCTCTATGGGCCCTACAATCAATAAAGTATAATTTTCAAACCTTTTTTCTAGATTTATAAAAGCATCGACCAGTTCAGTCACACCTTTATCTTTAACAACTCGTCCGACGAATAATAAATACTTCTTATCTTTTGAATGATTTATCTTGTTAAGAATTTTATTTGTAATCTTACTTTTAAGGGCTTGAGGATTAAACTCATCAAGATCAATGCCATTGGAAGACCCAAAACCAATAATTTTGATTTTATTCGTATCCACTAATTTATATTCAAGTATCACCCCACGCATTGATTCGCTATTCGGCAAAACATAGTTAGATGACCAATAGGTTAATTTTTCTATTAAAATTAGTAATTTCCTTTTCAGCCCCTTAGATGTCATGAATGGCAGGCCTGCAACCGTATGAAATCTATATTTTACTCCACAGATTTTGGAGGCTAGCATTCCAATAAGTCCTGCCTTTGGTGTATGCGTATGAACCATATCAGGTTTTTTTTTCAAAATGAGAAAAATCAATTTTAATAAGCAATAGAAATCAGTAATCGGAGATATTTTTCGAGAAAATGGGACCGTAAAATATCTTACACCCTCTCTCTTAACTATTTTATCTATTTCTGGTCCTTTTGAACTTACAGCCAATACCTCAAATCCCTTCTTCTCCATAAAACGCATCTGGTTAGTCAGGAGAATGTTTAAAGACATTGGAACTGTAGTTATTCTTAAAAGCTTAGTTTTCCTCATTTAAAAAAACATTGATGGTTTTTAAATAATTATCAATACTCCTTCCCCTAAGTTCTTTATCAAATCTATTCCTATTATCACTATCAGATAATAAGCATTTCTTCATGGTACTAAAAAGAGATCTTACATCATCGGGAGGACATATAAACAATCCTTCAATTTTATCAATATCACCAGCACAAAGTGTTGAAACTACTTTTTCATTTTGAGACATCATTTGTAGCAGAACATTTGGAAACCCCTCCACCCTCGAAGAAACAACGCACATTTTAGCATTTCTGAAATAAGTGTAAACATCTTTTACATGACCAGCAAAACAAACTTTACCTGTTAAATTTTGTTTGCTAACGAGTTCTTCAAGTTCAACTTTTTTTTCCCCTTCACCCAAAATAATAAGGGATAATTCAGGATTCACATTCAACAAATCCTTAAAAGCTAAAATCAAAATATCAAATCCTTTTTCGTCAATTAATCTACCCGCAGAAACAATAAAATTATTCAAGCTCATTTTTTTATTATTTTTTTCATTGATCCTAGAAAACCCAAAAGGGTTTGGGATAACTTTAATTTTAGTAATTCGGTCTATTTTCGGTAAAGCTTTAATCAACTTTTCTTTCATATCATTAGTCTGGCAAATCAAAAGATCAACAGAATTATATCCAACCCAGTAGAATAATGAATAAAAAAATAACTTTAAACCAGTAAATCTAGAGAAAACTGTTGTTGATTCTCTAGCTACAAAATATTTTATTTTTATTAGATTTAAGCGTCTTAAAAAACCTATATATCCGGTAATAAAAGTGTGTGAAGTAAAGACATAATCTATATTCTTTGTTTTAAATCTGAAAAATAGCATAAATAAACCTACACCAATTTTTGAAGTTCTCCCATAGGAAACATCCACCTGTTCTTTATTTTCTAGATATCCCCAATCACCACTAGATTTTGAAGTCAAAAAATATATCTTGATGATAACTGATTCATCTATGCATCGTTCCAGTAGCATCTTAAGGACCTGCTCAGCTCCTCCTAATTTATCTGTTGGCAAAATGAATATGTAAGTAGGCTTTTTCATTTGAGTTTACATTTTCAAGAAAAGCTCAGAATACTTCTTCAAAATCTCTTTTGCAGAGAACTTTGAAATTACAGATTCTCGAACAACCTTTCTATTAAAAATGGTTGGATTAGATGATATTTCTATAATACGTTCCATAAATTCCATTTCATCAGAAACCAAATAACCGTTGACACCATGCATTAAGATTTCTTTAGTCCCTCCAGGACAATTAAAAGCTATAGCAGGAGTACCTACCGAAAGACTTTCAAGTAAGGCATTTGGAAAACCTTCAACAAATGAGCCTTGCAAAAAAAAATCCGAATTACTCAAATATTTGAGCACTTCTCCAGTGTACTCTATAAAAATAACCTTATCCTGAATTTTAAGCTTGGAAACTAAATCCAGAAGTTGATTTTTTAACGCTCCAGAACCAATAACAGTATACTGAAAATTAGACAAATTTGAATTAGCCAGGCCTTTTAAAATTCGCTGATAACCTTTTTCAGCGCTAAGCCTCCCAACGGTAATAAATTTTAAGTCTTTTTCAATGCTGGGTTGTTTAGTTACGAATTTGGTCTCATTCGTGATAGGGTTATTAATTACAACCATGTTCTCCTCTGGAATAAAAAAGTTTGTTAGCAAATCTTTCTTCATGTCACTAGATTGGCAGATTATTTTTGAAAACCTAGGATATAAATACGATATCAATTTTTGACTCAATTTACTCTTAAATGATCCGAAACTCATCATTGCAGTTAATACGCTTGCCTCTCGAGCAACGAAAGAAACTTTTAAAAAAAAGAAACTAAATACCGCCATTAATAAATTCACATGACTTATAGAGCTAAAAACTATGTCCGGGCGGTCATTTCTAATAATTTTAATTAAGGTGAAAAAAGAAAATATCAGCCTAGGTTTATTAAGATAAATAGTTGATGAATTATTTGCCTTATAAACACTATCTTTTACATAACCAATAATAACCAATTTACAATCAAAATACTTACTATCAAGATTATCAGCTAAGAAAGAAATCACCCTTTCGGCTCCGCCAGCTCTCAAACTTGGTATAACAAAAAGTATCTTTTTCTTATTCAAAACTAGTTCTTAAAAACCTAAATTCTTTAAACCATTTTATTAAAATATAGACTCTCCAAATATATGAGGAGTAATCCGCCATACCCGACATATGGTCTAAATACATTGAATTGAATTTTTCAACATTTAAATTTGGAATAAGAGCTAGGTTTTCATTTACAAGTATGGCATCAAATTCTTTTCTTAACTCATTTTTCATCCAACTACCAACAGGTATTGAAAACCCACTTTTGGGCTGATCAAAAATATTCTCTGGAATATATTCATTTAAAATATCCCTTAAAATTCTTTTCTTTCTCTTTTTTTGATATCGATATTTTAATGGAAGAGCTCTTGCTAATTCAACTAATCGATAATCTAAAAAAGGACTTCTTAATTCAACAGAATAAGCCATGCTAGCCCTATCAACTTTAACGTTACTATCATTTTCCAGCCATAGTTTAATATTCAAATCAGCAGTCTTTTGATAGTTATTAATTGAATTACTTTTGTAATTTGAATAATTTTTTTCTAACCAACCTAAATGCCTTTCTTTTAACAAAGTATTGTAACCCACGAAAATCCCTTTAATAAAATCATTTTCGTTCTTTGTTCTTAAAATTCTTTTAATCGGCTCAGTTCTTTGCTTAAAAAATATACTAAAAACAAAATGAGATAAAAAATACCTGAACCAAAATGGTAATTTCAGTAAAACATTAAATTTAGTAACCCAATCAAAGTGGTTATACCCTAAAAAACTTTCATCGCCCCCATCTCCGGAAAGTGCAACAGTTACATACCTTTTGGTTGTTTTGTTTAGAAGTAAGGATGGTAAGGCTGAGCTGTCAGCAAAAGGTTCATCGTATACTTCTATTAATTTAGGCAATAATTCTAAAAAATCTTCTGGTTTACATATTGTTTCTGTATGCTCTGTCTGAAGAATTTCCGCATACTGGCCAGCAATTTTACTCTCATCATATTTAGGATCTTCAAAACCAATTGAGAAAGTTTTTATTTTATCAGAAGAAACTTCAGAAGCAATACTCGTTATTAGAGCCGAATCTACACCACCAGATAAAAAAGAGCCATATGGAACGTCTGATTGTAATCTTATTTTAACAGCATCTTTTAACAGGTCATGCACCCGCCTTTGAGCTTCCTCATAACTAATATCAAGTGTCTTGATTTCAGTCAAATCCCAATATCTACTAACCTCAAAAGAATTATTCTTTAAATCGATTAATAGATTACATCCTGGAGGTAATTTGTGAACATCCTTGAAAATCGAATATGGACTAGGTATATAAGTACAATCTAAATACATGCTAATCGCATCTTCGTTTATTTCTTTATTTTCAGAGATAGGCCGCAGTTGACTACAGATTTCAAAATTCCCATTTTTCCAATAGTAATAAAATGGTTTTTGTCCCAATCGATCCCTCGAGCAAAATACAGTTTCATTTGTGGTGTCGTAAATAGCTAATGCAAACATTCCATTCATTTTGGAAACAACACTGTTACCCCATTCTTGATAACCTTTAAGAATAACTTCTGTATCCCCTGTAGTAGAGAATGAATAACCTAAATCCAACAGTTCTTTTTTTATGTCTAAGAAATTATAAATTTCTCCGTTAAAAACGATATGTAGACCATCAAACTCCATGGGTTGGTTAGCTCTGTCATCCAAATCTAAAATACTCAATCTTAAATGGCCCAAGGTTAGATTATTTACCCTTCGGACCCCAAGATTATCTGGGCCACGAAAATTAATAGTTTTTAATTTTTTCTTGACCTCATTTTTTTTAAATGGCAAATTAGTGATATATATGCCGCACATAACTTATTATTTTAGCATTATTTGTTTATTGCTTAAATAGTCTTTTAGAGTAAATAAAATGGAAAACAAGACAAAAATCTCAGTATACTTAAAAACCATTGGCTCCTTGAATTCCAATAATAAAATTAAAAAGATGAATAAAAAAACTAGAGATTTCTTGTAATCTCGAAATTTATAATAAATAAATAGAATTAAAGCAAAATAAAAAACGAATGTAAAAAAAAGGCCCATTGAATAGTACGTTTGGATAAAGCCAGAATCATGACCAGAGGTATTTAGTCCATCTTTGGTTATTGTTCCTGTTCCTATGAAAAATGTATCAAAATTCAATTCTGGAATTCTTTGATCTTTGGCCAATGCATTTACTGTTTTATTATCTTTGAGATCAAATCCTTCAGCAATCCATTTCGAAAAATACTCAGTTGAAAAACCCTCAATCGTATTCAATCTGTTCTCAATTTGATTAATTATAACAGAAAAAGAAAAAAGGGCAATGATTGTCATTATGGCATATTTAAAGATAAGCCTTAATTTAAAGGATATTACAAAGAAATAGCCAGCAAATATGATTGAAACTATTATACCAGTTCTTCCAACGAAAAACGTACTTATAAAACAAATAATTATAGCAGTTATGGTCAAAAATTTCCTTTTTGGAAACATATGTAATTTAATCAAACCAACACCCACTGCCAAGCCTTGAATTACCGATAAAGCCGCTCCTGTAGCCGACGAAAACCCAAAAGCCCTATATAAATTTTCAGCCGTAAAATTCCCTCCATATACAATTAAACTATCTAATGTCAATTTAAAACTTGGTCTAAAAAAAGAATACAATAAAACAACCGACTGAAAAGAAAAAGCTAGTAAAAACAATGTTAATAGTTTTTCCAAATTATTTATCCTAATATACATTAAAAAAGAGGCCATTAAAGAGTAAATCATGAAAAAAGCTATTCTCGAAACCTGAGTAAAATCATCAGAGAAAATGGATTGAAAAAAAGATACTACAAGAAGAATTAGAACAATTAAAAAAAATTTACCATAATTTTTTAAAAAATCTTTGATTTTGCTGAAGTGAGCCACAGTTAAAAATAAAAAAGCAACCCTTCCAGTTGTGAGAAAAGGAAAAACCTTAAAGCTCACATCATAAACAATTGAAAATATTAAAATTAGATTAATAAGAAAATTCAATTTTCTAAACATATTTATCCATTTTTATACGTATCAAAAAAAGTAATTTAATTGACCTGTAAAGTAATTGATGCAAATGGGAATTAGTTATTGTATATTGATAGATATAATATTCCATCCATAATTTTAAATTTAAAAGATTAGAATATTTTTTATTTGTATGATTTCTTATGTTTTTGATGACAAATTTCATCGAATAATAGCGATTTGATGCCCTTTTGTTTCGGATTGAATTGGTGATACCACCGTCGTGTTTTCTGTATACGGAAGTGTAATCATTCAAGTAATACAAATCACCCTTATCCAAAAGAAATAAAAAAAGAGGAATATCAGCCTGTATTAATTGCTTATCATAAACAAAATCAGGAATATCAATATTTCTAAACATTACGGTAGACGTATGGAAGAACAGTTGGTATAAGTAATCTTGAAATTTAAATGAATTTCTTTTTTTATCCCATCTCCAATCAACCTTTTCAACAACTTTATTGTCCCTGAGCTCGCCTACATTTGAGGCTACCATTGAATATTTGTTATTATTCTCAAGAATTTGAAACTCCTTCTGTAACTTCCTTTCATCAATCCAATAATCGTCTCCTTCACAAAGAGCTATATATTTAGAATCTGCTTGTCTGATAGTATCAAACCAATTGGCTAACATACCAACATTTTCCTGTCTTTGTATAATTTGAATGTTTGGGTATTTCTCTTCATACCCCTTACATATTAAAAGTGTTTGATCTTTAGAATGATCTTCACCGATAATAATATTAAAATCAAAGTCAGTTTTTTGCCTTACGATTCCTTCTAAGCAATCGGCAATAAACTCTTCATGATTGTAAGTTATAACACAGACAGTAACCTTATTCATTCCTCCTCTTCAAGCCTAATTGTGACAAAAACCTTTCGATTATTCCCAGGATTAACAAAATATGCATTCGAATATTCACCGTGAGTTAATGCCCTCAATAAATTAATAAAATCTTTAGCTTGATAATTTCTACTAAGATCTATCTTGCAAAGTTCGTTAAAGTCTTTTTTTAAAAATAAATTACCCTCTTTATTGTCAGGGGATAATGTCTTATAATCGTTTTGTAAAATGTTTAACAGGTTCTTCTTTAACAATTGAATCTCCATTGAAATCACCTTACTGTAAAGGGATAAAGAAGTATCTGTAATTGATTTTTTGACAAATTTACGATCAATAATTTCCCCATGATCCAATTCTTCGTCAATTTCATGAATAGTAGCACCTATCGGCAATTCGTTAACAATGGCAAAAACCTGAGGATACCAACCCCTATTTATAGGATTATAACCTGGGTGAACATTAATACATTTTATATTCTTAACCATTAATTTTGGGAAAATTTGTTTACAATGAATTGAAAAAACTAAATCAAAATCCTTACAAATTTCAACTACAGTACTATGCTCTTTTAAATTTCTAATTGAAACTTCATTCTTTAATTTGGCTTTAAATTCGGACAAATTAGAGAAAGGGCTTATGCTAAAAACCCAATTCAGTTTTTCCAATTCTAACTCTGAAATTAAGTTTTCAAACTCTCTACAGAGATGGGAATTGTCGGAAATAACTAAAATATTTCTATAAACTAAACTCATCATTTTGAACTTTCAAAATTAAACTAGAAATCAAATCAACCTCCTCAATGGATAAATCCGTATAGAATGGAAGACAAAGTATTTTCTCACATATTTCATCTGTTATCTGGAGCTCCTTGCGCTCTACGTATGGGAGACTAGAGGCCAAAGAAGGATAAAAATACCTCCTTGTAAATACTTCATATTTATTAAGAAAATCTATCGTTCGGTTCAGTTGTTTTTCTTTTTCGAATATTAATGGGTAATACGCATAATTATTTTCACTATTCCTAAACCATTTAGGTCTTCTAGCATTTAACGTACTTAATTTTTTATTATATCTTTCAAATATAGTTTTCCTTTTGTCAAATACACCACCGATATGTGTCAAATTAGCTAAACCCATAGCCGAGTGAAACTCAGAATTTTTAGCATTTATTCCTAATTCCGAGAAGCTTTCAACAGTTTCAAAACCGAAATTTCTCATTGAAGTTAGTTTCTTAAAAAGTAAGTCGCTATTACAAACAACAAATCCGCCTTCTATACTATGATATAACTTTGTTGCATGAAGACTGCAAACTGCAATATCACCGAATTTAAAAATCGACTCTCCTCCAACCTTAACACCAAAAGCGTGGGCAGCATCATAAATAACTTTTAAACCATACTTATTTGCAATTTCATTAATTAAATACACATCACATGGGTTGCCATAAACATGAGTTGCCAAGATAGCACAGGTATTTTCGGTGATTTTTTCTTCAATTTTAGCAGCATCTATATTTAGACTTTTAGAGCAAATATCAACAAAAATTGGTTTACAACCTTCCCAAACAATCGAGGAAGTCGTGGCCACAAAGGAAAAAGGAGTTGTTATAATATCACCCTTAAGCTCCAGAGCTTTTATTGCCATCTGTAGGCCAATTGTTCCATTATTAACATATAACAAATTTTTGACTTTCAAATATTCGCTTATTTTAAGTTCTAGCTCATTTGAAAGTGGGCCCATATTGGTTAGCCAATTCCTTTTCCATATGCCAGAAATATATTCAAGATATTCTTCCTTAGGAGGCAAAAACGGTTTAACTACTGGTATCATAAATCATTCTCTTTAAATATGCCTTTACAAAATAATAGGACTTTAATTTTATCTTCTCCATAATAAAAATTGAGACAATTAAAAAAACGCAAATCTTAAAAATCGCCTGAAGTAAATCATTTGTATTGATAAACTTATCGATAATGATAAAATTTAACAAAATTGCAACGATCAAAACAATAGAGTTGGTAACAATAATTTTAAGAGCCTCCTTCATTTTAAACTTAAGTACTTTTGATGCCGCATAAATATTAATAATAAGGCTAAAAAAACTAATAATTACATTACCCCATACTAAACCTAGGATTCCAAATGTCAAGGCAACTACAATTACAAATATTGCAATAATTTTTTTCAGAACTTCAATCTTCAAAAACAAATCACTTCTACCAAATAGATTAAGTATATTAATATTAAATGTATGAATTGGATAAAGCATAAATGAAAATACCAAAATTTTAAAAATTAAAATTGATTCCTGCCAGTCCTTACCCAGAAGTAAATAAATCAGCTCCTCAGAAATCAAAAACAAAATACCACACAGTAAATAGCTTGAAAAAACAATTATTCTTAATACTTTATAAAACAAATCAATAAGAAGTCGTTCATCATTTTTAATTTTCGCTAGTAGTGGAAGCGTTACTTTATTCAAAATACTTGAAAAAATAGATGTAGGGTAACTATTAAGAGTGTAAGCTCTCTCATAATACCCTAGTGACCTCGCACTAAAAAACTTACCAATTAATATGTTATTTATGTTATCATACAAGATATTTAACTGACTTGATATCATAAGTTTATATCCAAAATTAAAATGTTTTTTTGCAGATTTTCCATCAATTAAAAAACTAGGTTTCCATTTAGCTCCAATCCAAAAAATAAAAGTCGATATCAATTGATTAAGTATAAATAAAACTACTAGACTCCATACGCCATAACCGTGATAGGCGAGGTATATAGATACTGTAGAGGCAATTATATTTCCAGGGAGATTAAATAAGGTGATATTTTTAAATTGCAATTTTACCGTAAGTCTAACAACATGAACCGATTTAAATGCAACAATAATAAAACCAGTCGCATAAACCCTTATAACCTCCGTAAGTTGAGGTTCTTCATAAAATATAGAAATTGATGGTGCAACCCAAAAAATTACAAGATATACGAAAATGCTAACAACAATATTGATAAAAAAAACAGTAGAAAAATCCTTCTTAGTTGGATTTCTCATTCGCAACAAGGAAGTGGTTAATCCACCTTCAATTAAAGAATTTCCAATGGCAATAAAAATAGTAATCATTCCTATTAGACCAAACTCCCTCGGCCCTAGAACTCTCGCCAAAATAATAGTGGATATATAAAATATCGCCTTATTAAATAACAAATCTATCAAGGTCCAAAACGACCCTTTAATTGCTTGATCCTTAAAAGTCAAAAATTGGATTTTATCAATTAATTACGTTTCGAATATAATCGAAATAGTCACCCTTTTTAGAGTGAATTTTGCTCTTAACCGCATCTATCGTCACCCAACCAAAATTAAATGCTATTTCTTCCAAACATGCCAATTTCAGACTCGTTCTTTTCTCTACAGCTCTGACAAATTCGGTGGCTTCGACCAAAGCTTCGTGGGTTCCTGTATCCAACCAAGCAAATCCCCTACTTAGAATTTGTAACTTTAATTTTCTTTCTTTAAGATATACTTGATTGATTGAAGTTATTTCTAACTCACCCCTTTCAGAGGGTTTAACCTTCTTAGCGATATTTACAACTGAATTTGGGTAAAAATATAATCCAACAACGGCATAATTGGATTTCGGGTTACTTGGTTTCTCTACGATACTCACAACATTATTATTGTCGTCAAACTCCGCTACCCCATAGCGTTCAGGATCGTTAACATAATTACCAAAAACAATAGCTTGATTTTGATTTTTTACAATTTCAACAGAATTTATTAAAAGACTTTGCAATCCAGCACCATAGAAAATATTATCTCCTAGCACCAAACACACATCCTCATTTCCTATAAAATCTTCTCCCAAAATAAAAGCTTGAGCCAATCCGTCCGGAGAAGGCTGTTCAATGTAACTTAATTTAACACCAAATGATTCCCCATTACCCAGCAGTTTTTCAAAATTTGGCAAATCATGAGGGGTGGATATAATTAAAATATCTCGAATGCCCGCCAACATCAAAACTGAAAGCGGATAATAGATCATTGGCTTATCATAAATGGGCAGTAATTGTTTAGAAGTTGCTAGTGTTAATGGATGTAATCTAGTCCCTGACCCCCCGGCTAAAATAATTCCTTTCATATTTTATTGATAATGTTCTTGATAATATTTTTGATAAGCACCCGATGTAACTTGACTCAACCATTCCTGATTTTCAGAATACCATTCTATCGTTTTAGACAAACCTTCCTCAAAAGTAACTGATGGCCTCCATCCTAACTCTTCGTTCAACTTAGATGCATCTATGGCGTAACGCAAATCATGACCTGGTCTGTCTTTAACATAAGTTATCAATTTTTCAGATTCACCATTATTTCTGCCTAATTTTACATCCATTAAGCCACATAAAAGTTTTACCAAATCAATATTTTTCCATTCATTAAATCCGCCCACATTATAGGTCTCCATATTCCTACCCTTATGGAAAATAAGATCAATTGCCCTTGCATGATCAATCACGTATAACCAATCTCTTGTATAGTTTCCATCACCATACACAGGTAATGGTTTTTTATTGATAATGTTATTAATAAATAGTGGTATTAATTTTTCGGGAAAGTGATTTGGGCCATAATTATTGGAACAATTAGAAATAGTGAATGGCATACCATAGGTTTCCCCATACGCCCTAACGAAATGATCCGAGCTGGCTTTAGACGCCGAGTAAGGCGAATTTGGGCTGTAAGGCGTAGTTTCTAAGAAAAATCCAGATTCTCCTAGTGAGCCATAGACTTCATCCGTACTTACATGATAGAATCTTTTTCCTTCCCAGTTATCCTTCCAAAGCTCTTTAAATTCATTTAACAAAACCATGGTACCAATTATATTGGTTCGCGCAAATGAAAACGGATCTTTTATTGATCTATCAACGTGAGATTCAGCCGCTAAGTGGATAACGCCATCGAACTGATATTTTTGAAATAATGAATTAACAAAATCTTCATCGGTAATATCACCTTTAACAAAAGAATAATTATTTTGATCTTCGATATCCTTTACATTTTCAAGGTTACCTGCGTATGTTAAGGCATCTAAATTAACTATTTGATAATTTGGATACTTTTTCACAAAAAGCCTGACAACATGTGAGCCAATAAAACCTGCTCCTCCGGTGATTAAAATCTTCACTAATTTATTGTTATTTTTGTTTTAAATTTTCCTTTTCCTGTACTTCTTTACGTAATCCACTACTCGAAAATCGGTGCTCTCTTTTATTAAAATATAATTCGATTCCTTTTTCTTCACAGAATTTTCTTCCCGTAAAATCTTTATGTTCATATTCGTCTCCGACTATTCGAACATCTAATTGAAACGAACGCAACACATCCTCCAAATCTTGTTCGGTCGCATAAGGAACAATTTCATCCACAAAACGGCATCCCTTTAATTGGATATATCTTTCTACAACCGATTGAATTGGCCGATTCTTTTCTGGTCGATCCAAAGTCGGATCTGTTTGCAATCCACAAATCAAGTAATCGCATTGAGTTTTTGCTTCTTCCAACATTTTAATATGCCCCGCATGCAACAAATCGAACGAACTAAAAGTTATTCCTATTCTCATATTTTTTGGTTTTTTGATTCCTTCGTAAAATAGTCAATCATTTACTCTTCTATTTACCTTTCAGTAACCATGAAGAAGATTGAATTTTATCACCTAACCCATCATGCAAATGAATTCCTAACTCATTACAAATCGGTGCTTCTGGAATGGATTGATTGTCCTGATCACCGCCATTGGCAAATCCCAATTCATAATCATTACCAAATTGCTCATGAATCATCTTTATTGAGGCGCAAACGGTTCGATCTTCATCAATTGACAAGAAAGCTTTATCCACTGCCTTGATGTTACTCACAATAAATAATCGTTCATCTTCTTTTTGAAACTCCTTAGAACCTTTCAATCCTCTTTGATGATCACTATTGACAATCACGAACAACTCATCACCCAATGCCTTCGCATTTTGAAAATACTCTAAATGACCTTTGTGAATTGGGTTGAAATATCCAGAGACAATAATTGCTTTTCTTTTCATTTTTTTTTCGGTTAGGCTGTTATCCCAAAGATAACACTATTTTAACAATTTTATCGATGGTTTGAACAATTGGGAGGGAAAATAAACCACTTCGATAAAATCAAAAAACTCAATTTTGGACAAAGAAAAGAAATTCAATCGGAATTACAAGATTAATATTAGGTTAAGAACGAAACCGATATCGAATCAATTAATTTAGGAGAAATGGATGCTTCTCGCCACCCCTAGCAATACTGGCGTTTCGTATGTCATGAACAATTTGAATGGAGGTTTTTGCATCTTGAATTGAAAAACCGTTTCCTTTTAAAATATGCCGATAAGATTCTGAGTGCAACTCGGTAAAACCAGAACTGAATTCTAACTCATCACCATCAATGGAAATGGATCGAAAAGTTCGTTGTCCCTTTTTCTTGATTTCTAAAGGCAAATCTTCTTCATCAATGGACAAAAACCATCGAACCCGAGCCTTCTCAAACTCTAGGTATCCCGACGCTTTATGTTTCTCATATACATGAACGATATTCTCTTGTAAACCACCAAAAATCCAATGAAGCATATCAAAAAAATGAATTCCGATGTTGGTGGCAACACCACCAGACTTCGACTCATCTCCTTTCCAAGAAATATCATACCATTTACCCCTAGAGGTAATGTAGGTGAGGTCTACTTCGTATTTAGTTTTAGATGTTGAATAATCAATTTTATTCTTCAGTTGAACAATAGAAGGATGCAATCTTAATTGTAGTATTGTATTGATGGAATTGCCCGTTTCCTTTTCAATATCTTCTAAAGCATCCACATTCCATGGATTCAATACCAAGGGCTTTTCACAAATAGCATCCGCACCTCTGCGGAGTGCCATTCGAATATGGGCGTCATGTAAGTAATTCGGTGTACAAATGGAAACGTAATCCAAAGGGACACCATTTCGCTTTATTTTTTCAATGTGTCGATCAAATCGTTCAAATTCAACAAAAAAACTGGCATTCGGAAAATGGCTATCCATAATTCCGACGCTATCAAATTTATCATACGCAGCAATCAATTGATTACCAGTATCCTTAATGGCTTTTAAATGACGCGGGGCAATATAGCCGGCTATCCCTAAAAGTGCAAAGTTTTTCATTACAATCCACCGTCCTTAATGGTTTTATCCAATGAATTCTTCACATCATAAATAACATGATTTTCATTTAGGATGTTTTGGTAATTTAAACTCTTAAATTCTTTATGAGAAACCGCTAACAAGGCAGCATCAAATTTTTGGTCAGGAATCTTTTGAGTCGATTTTAGCTTATATTCATGCATTACTTCGTCTTCATTTGCCCAAGGATCATAAATGGTAACATTAACCCCAAACTCCTTTAAAGAAGCTACGACGTCCACGACTTTGGTGTTTCGAACATCCGGACAGTTTTCTTTAAAAGTAATACCTAGCACTAAAACTTCAGCATTCTTGATTTTTATATCTTTTTCAATCATTAATTTCACGACTTGGGAGGCTACGTACTCCCCCATACTATCATTCAATCTTCGACCCGCTAAAATAATTTCTGGATGATATCCGAATTCTTGTGCTTTCTGCGCTAGGTAATATGGGTCAACACCAATACAATGTCCGCCAACCAATCCTGGTTTAAAAGGTAAAAAATTCCACTTGGTACCAGCCGCCTCCAAAACATCATGAGTATTGATATCCATTAGATTAAATATTTTAGCTAGTTCGTTTACGAACGCAATATTGATATCGCGTTGTGAATTTTCAATGACCTTGGCAGCCTCTGCTACTTTGATTGTTGGTGCCAAATGGGTACCCGCAGTAATCACTGATTTGTATAAATCATCAACTTTTTTTCCTATTTCTGGAGTAGAACCCGAGGTAACTTTTAAAATCTTTTCAACCGTATGCAACTTATCGCCTGGATTGATTCGTTCCGGAGAATATCCGGCAAAAAAGTCTTTATTAAACTCTAAGCCTGATACTTCTTCCAAAACCGGAATACAGTCTTCCTCCGTTGCCCCAGGGTAAACCGTTGATTCGTAAATCACAATATCATTTGGCTTCAGTACTTTACCAACTGTTTGGCTTGCTTTAATTAGCGGTGTGAGTATCGGTCTATTATTTTTATCAACCGGGGTAGGAACGGTAATAATATAATAATTACAATCTTTGATATCCTTTAAATCATAAGAACAATACAGTCCATTTTCTGTTGACGATTTTTCAACTAACACTGATTGTAAAACTTCATCTTCAACCTCTAAAGTAGAGTCAATTCCAGTTCGCAGTTCCTCTACCCTTAATCGATTGATATCAAAGCCAACCACAGAATATTTCGTTGCAAATAGACGGGCTAACGGCAAACCAACATAACCTAATCCAATAATTCCTATTTTCATTTCTTTTTTTTTTACAAGTTTTCCCAATACCAGCTTACAGCTTCTTTCAAACCAGTTTGTAAGGTATATTTAGGATCGTAATTTAATAATTCTTTTGCTTTATCTATTGAAGCTAATGAGTGTGGAATATCTCCTAAACGGTTCGGTCCGTGAATCACCTCTATCTTTTTAATTTTCGAATCGAACTCAGCCAAATATTCCTTTAAATAGCCAACTAGATCATTCAATGTATTTCTCTCACCAAAAGCCACATTGTAAACAGTATTGATTGCTTTTTCATCTTCTGTTAGTAACGACAAAATGTTTGCTTGAATCACATTATCGATATAGGTAAAGTCTCTAGAAAACTCACCATCACCATTTATCACTGGTGATTCACCTTTCATAAACTGACCAACGAATTTTGGGATCACAGCTGCATAAGCTCCATTTGGATCTTGACGTCGACCAAAAACATTAAAATATCTCAAACCTATACATTCCAAACCATAGGTTTTAGAAAAAACATCGGCATACAATTCATTTACATATTTGGTAATCGCGTAAGGCGAAAGTGGCTTGCCTATTTTATCCTCAACTTTTGGTAAACTCTTTGAATCTCCATAGGTGGAAGAACTTGCTGCATAGACAAAACGTTTTACTCCTGCATCTCTGCTTGCTACAAGCATATTCAAAAATCCTCCTACATTCACATCATTAGAGGTAATAGGATCTTTTATTGATCTAGGTACCGATCCTAATGCTGCTTGATGTAATACATATTCCACACCTTTTACAGCCTTTTGACAATCTTCTAGTTTTCGGATATCCCCTTCAATAAATGTAAAGTCAGGATTATCCACATATGAGTTTAAGTTTTCCCTTTTTCCAGTGGCAAAATTGTCAAGTGCAACCACTTGATTTCCCAATCGCAACAATTCATGACATAAGTTGGAACCGATAAATCCGGCAGCACCGGTAACTAAAATTTTCTTTCCTGCTAGCATACTTGATTTTATATTTGATTGCAAATAAACGAAAAAGTCCTTGCATGATGAAAGGGAATGATAGAAGTTTTTGGTAGATAATAAGGATTGGTTGCGTTGAAGAGGTTATTTAGTGGGTGATATATTCAGCTTTCTTTCAAGGGAATTCGAAGGTCACACTGAGCTTTGCAATGCGAGTTATACATAACCGCGGCAATCTCTTTCTAGTGATTGGTGACCTTGTGCACGTCCCTCGTAGAGGTTGACCGTTGATGGGTGGGCGGGAAACGGGAAACGGAAAACAATGGACGGTGAAGGGATTTGATATCCCAGAGCGACGCGTTTTGAAATAGCAAAAGTCTTATTTCGCGAAGCAAATATGGGACTGTTTAATACCCAAACCTCAAAGCAAGCTTGGAATTATGTTGGAAGTTTGGATGGAAGGGATTGGAGATCCCTGAGCGGCACATTTTGAAAAAGCAAAAGTCTTGCACTACGTGCAAGACTTTTGCTCTTATCTGTGGGCGCGAAGGGATTCGAACCCCTGACCCCTTGGGTGTAAACCAAGTGCTCTGAACCAACTGAGCTACGCGCCCTTAATTGCGGATGCAAATATAAAATAGTTTTTTACTTACCACAAACAATTATTCAAAATAATTTAGGGTTTCATAGCCACCTTCTTTCAAATATTGTTCTTTCTGCATCAACTTAATATCGGATTGCATCATATCTTTCACTAAATCAGCCAAATCGTACTTAGGCACCCAACCTAATTTATTCTTTGCTTTCGAAGCGTCACCTATTAATAAATCTACTTCCGTGGGTCTGAAATATGTTGGATCGATGTTTAAGACTTCTTGGCCAATTGATAACGCAAGTTTTGGAGATCTCTCGATTCCGCTCGAGATGACATTTGAGTAAACTTCTTCATTGATATGTGATACGAATGCTTTTTCATGAGCCCCTTCACCTCTAAACTCTAATTCAACTCCAACTTCCGCAAAGCTCATTTTTACAAAGTCTCTTACAGAAGTTGTTTTTCCGGTGGCGATAACCCAATCCTCTGCCTTGTCTGCTTGAAGAATCATCCACATCATTCGCACATAATCTTTAGCATGTCCCCAATCTCGTTTTGCATCCAAATTCCCTAAGTAGAATTTATCTTGCAGCCCTAATGCAATTCGTGAAACCGCCCTGGTTATTTTTCTTGACACAAAAGTTTCTCCACGTAACGGGGACTCATGATTGAATAAAATTCCATTACAAGCGAACATATCATAAGCCTCTCTGTAATTCACCGTAATCCAATAGGCGTACATTTTTGCAACTCCGTAAGGAGACCTTGGATAAAACGGTGTGTTTTCCGTCTGCGGTACTTCTTGCACCTTTCCAAACAATTCAGAAGTCGAAGCTTGATAAATCTTCGTTTTCTTCTCTAAACCTAATAATCGAATAGCCTCCAATAACCTTAAAGTCCCTATTCCATCCGTATCAGCAACGTATTCCGGAATTTCGAATGAAACTCGAACATGTGACATGGCTGCTAAATTATAAATCTCGTCAGGCTGAATTTCTTGTATCAGTCTAGTAAGATTCGTACTATCGGTCATGTCACCGTAATGCAAAAAGAAATTACGATTTTCAATATGTGGATCCTGATATAAGTGATCGATACGATCTGTTTTTAAAATGGAGGATCTTCTTTTCAACCCATGAACAACGTAGCCTTTCTTTAATAAAAATTCGCTTAAATAGGCACCATCCTGACCTGTTACACCGGTTATTAACGCAACCTTCATATTTTTACTTCTTTAATATGTTTTATATTCTCCAAAAACCAATTATAGGTCATCCGAATACCGTCTTCTAATTCTACTTGACAAGTCCAACCCAAGTCTGCCATTTTGCTGACATCCATTAGTTTCCTTGGGGTTCCATCAGGCTTTGATTTATCCCAGATTATCTCACCCTTGTGACCAACAATATCTTGAATGGTTTCCGCCAATGTTTTTATGGTGATATCCTTCCCTGTTCCAATATTATACAAATGTTCAGGTAATTGATTTTCCAATGCATAAATGGTTGCTCGAGCCATATCATCCACAAATAAGAATTCCCTCATTGGAGTACCCGAACCCCACAAAGTCACGTTTGAATGATTATTGATTTTTGCCTCATGAAATTTTCGAATCATAGCAGGCAGCACATGAGAGGTCTCTAAATCAAAATTATCATGAAATCCATACAAATTCGTAGGCATCAAACTCACAAAATCTTTCCCAAATTGTTTTCTTATCGCTTCACAGGCTTTTACTCCTGAAATTTTTGCAATAGCATACCATTCGTTCGTAGGCTCTAAAGAATCGGTAAGAAGGTACTCCTCTTTTAAAGGTTGAGGAGCATGTTTTGGATAAATACAGGAACTTCCCAGAAAAATAAATTTATGGACCTCAAATTTCAATGAGGCATCAATCAAATTATTTTGGATCTGCATGTTTTCCATAAGGAATTGATAAGGGAAGTCCCGATTCGCCAATATACCACCTACTCTCGCGGCAGCATCAACAACGGCATTTGGCTTTTCAGACTTGAAGAATTCATAAACGGAATTTTGATTCCGAAGATCAAGCTCAGAACTCGATCTAACAAGTAAATTGGAATACCCTCTGTTTTTCAATTCTCTAACAATGGCCGAACCAACCATTCCATTATGACCAGCTACATATATTTTTGATTCTTTATGTATCATCTTTTTCCAATCTGATAATATTCAAACCCTATTTTGTCCAATTTAAAAGCATTGTACTGATTTCGTCCGTCGAAAATAATCGGATTTTTAAGTTGCATTTGGATTTCACTAAAATCAGGTGATCGAAATTCTTTCCATTCGGTTAGTAACAACAATGCATCTGCATCTTTGACAACCTCATATTTTGAGTAACAATAAGAAACTTCTGCTAAATTTTTCAAGTAGCAATCCTCGGCTTCATCCATTGCCTTCGGATCGTATGCCTTTATTTTCGCTCCTCTTTTTACTAGTTCTCGGATCACATAAATCGATGGAGCTTCACGCATATCATCGGTTCCTGGTTTAAAAGCCAATCCCCAAACTCCAAAAGTTCGCCCATTTAAATCCTCGCCGAACCTTTGAATTACTTTTTCAGCAATTCGCAACTTCTGACGATTATTCACATTTTCAACTGAATCAATCAGCTCAGGATCGTAACCATGCTCAGCTGCTACTTTTATTAATGCCTGTACGTCTTTTGGAAAACAAGAGCCTCCATAACCAGCTCCTGGATAAATAAAACTATACCCAATTCTTTTATCAGACCCAATCCCTAATCGAACATCATTTACATCTGCACCCACCAATTCACAAATATTGGCTATTTCATTCATAAAAGAAATCTTAGTAGCCAACATAGCATTTGCTGCATATTTGGTCATTTCCGCTGAACGAATATCCATCGTAATAAAACGATCATGTGTTCTGAAAAATGGTGAATACAACTGCTTCATTTGTTCAACTGCAACATCAGAATCCGCACCAATCACAATTCGATCGGGTCTCATAAAATCACTAATGGCAGCACCTTCTTTTAAAAATTCTGGGTTACTCACCATATTAAATTCTAAATTGACCTTTCTAGCATCTAATTCTCTTTGTATAGCTTGCCTAACTTTATCGGCTGTACCAACCGGAACGGTTGATTTGTTTACCACCATCAAATCCGAGGTCATGGTTTTGCCAATTTCTGAAGCAACTGATAATACATATTGTAAGTCCGCTGAACCATCTTCGCCCAGAGGTGTACCGACTGCGATAAAAACAATTTTAGAATGGTTAATTGCCTCTTCAAGATTCGTAGTAAAAAAAAGATTTTGACTCTCCAGATTGCTGACAACCATTCTCTCTAGACCTGGTTCATAGATCGGAATGTTACCTTTCTTTAACTTTTTAATCTTTTCTTCATCTACATCCACACAGGTAACTTGGTTCCCCATTTCTGCAAAACAGACTCCAGAAACCAAACCTACATAACCACTACCAACTATTGTTATTTTCAATATCTCGCTTTGTTTTAAACCACCTCAGCTACTACAAAAGTACTTCCTCCAACATAGATGACATCATTAACTTTGGATTTTCTTTTAGCGGCCAGTAACGCATCAGTAACCGATTCATAAACATCTCCTTCAAAACCAAAGTGTAATGCTTCTTCTTTTAATTGAGCCGCAGGAAGTCCTCTTGGAACATCAGGTTTACAAAAATAGTAATTTGCTTCTTTAGGGAAGAGCGTAAGTATATCCTTTAGTTTTTTATCAGCAACAACTCCCAAAACAATGTGTAATTCCTCATAGGACTGGGATTTCAGCTGATTCATCACCATCTGCAAGCCCTCTTTGTTATGAGCTGTATCACAGATGATTTTTGGATTTTCTCCCAAAATCTGCCATCGACCTTTCAAATTTGTATTTCGCACCACATTTTGCAATCCAGTCGCTATCTGTTCATTTGAAATGTCAAATCCGACTAACTTTTCAAGGGCAGCCGCAGCAGTTTTGGCGTTCTTCTTTTGATAATCGCCCAATAAATCTGTTTGATAGTTTGTATCGGAATCGCTAGCAAAAGTAATCTTCGCAATACATTCTTTGGCTTTATCAAGAAAAACTTGTTCAACAGCTTTTTGACGTTCCCCGATAACCACAGGAACGTTGGGTTTGATAATTCCAGCTTTTTCAAAGGCTATTTTGGGTAATGTATCGCCCAACATATCCATATGATCCCAACCTATGTTCGTAATGACTGATACTTCTGGAGTGATAATATTGGTACTATCCAATCGACCTCCTAGCCCCACTTCTATCACCGCGATATCAACCTCCTCCTTGGCAAAATAATCAAAGGCTAATCCGACGGTCATTTCAAAAAAGGACAAGCGCTGATTTTCTAAAAAGGTTCTATTTCCTTCAATAAACTCAACAACATAATCCTCAGGAATTTCTTCTCCATTGATTCTTATTCTTTCGGTAAAACTCTTTAAATGAGGCGAAGTGTACAAACCGACTTTGTAGCCAGCTTCTTGCAAAATCGAAGCAATCATATGGCTCGTAGATCCTTTGCCATTGGTCCCTCCAACATGGATAGTTTTGAATTTATAATGTGGATTTCCAAGACGTCCAGAGAGTGCACTAATATTGGTAAGGTCTTTCTTGAATGCGGTTTTTCCCTGTCGTTGATACATGGGAAGTTGGGTAAACATCCAATTTACAGTTTCATCAAACGTCTTCATACTTATTGCGTCAAGCTAAACTTATAAATTATGGTTCCCTTTTGAATCGATGGGGCATTTTGATCGTTGTTCCACTTGGTCTTCAATGCAGCTTCCTTGGCCGGTTTCATTAAGCATGGCGCCGTGTTGTTTGTTCCCTTTGCTCCTGGGACTGCCCGAATCACGTTTCCTGCTCTATCAACTGTAATTTCAACCACAACGATTCCTTCTTCCTGGCAATCAGGTTGTTCTTTGGGTTTGATCAGTGCATTCCTACCGGCTAAGTTGTAGTTTCCTCCGCCACTACCAATATTCCCGTAGTATTTCTTAGAAATATCTGACCCGTTGGCTTTCCCTTTTATTCCGTCTTTATCATCATCGCCCTCGCCCTTTGGATTACCATCCTTGTTATTACTATTCAACAATGAATTCAAAGCATCTTTGGTGGCTTTGGAAGGTTTTGGTTTTGGTTTTACAACTTCTTTCTTAGGTTTCTCTTCGACCTTCTTCTGCTCCTTTTTAGGTTCTTTGGGTTTGGAAATAACTTCTTTTGATTCGTTATTGGTGATCACCTCTTCCTTAATGGTTTTTTGAGGATTCGATTCAACCTTTTCTTCAACCACTTCTTTTTTAACTTCCTTAGGCGGAGCAGTTTTCTTGGTCTTTACAACAGGTTTCCCTTTACCAACATTTGAATTCCCTAAATTGATCAATACTCCGTATTCTTCCGGAGGATCCAAATATCGCAACCCGAAATTCCAAATCCCGAATAAGATCAACAACATAATAATCGTTGTCAATACAGCAGATTTTCGTTTGTGTTTGGAATGTTGCATGGATTCTTACCTGCCTTTTACGGCCAAAATCATTTTTAATTTGTTCTTGTTAGCAATGTCAATCACCTTCATCACGTTTTTATACGGAACATTTTGATCGCCACGAATTACAATCGTTTTTTGACGGTCGGCACCTACACGATTCAACAATTCATTTTCCAATTGTGAAGAGCTCACTCTCGTCTTATCAATATAAAACTGTGAACCTTTGGTGATGGTCACAGCAACCGATGTTTTATTCTCTGTCTTCCCTCCTGCCTTTGGTAAGATCACATCAATGGCACTTACCGTAACTAAGGTGGATGTCAACATGAAAAAGATCAATAACAAAAATACAATATCTGTCATGGATGACATGTTGAACGACGGATTGATTTTATTCCTACCTCGTAAATTCATAGTTGTTTAAATGTTTACATGTTGAATGTTCAAAAGTTAGAACTCAAAACCGTTTCAACTTTTTCCTTTTCAGCTTTCTAACAAATTATATTGGTTCGTTCAATAAGTCCAAGAACTCAACCGACTTCGCTTCCATTTGATATACCACCTTATCGGTTCTAACCACGAGGTGATTGTAAGCTACATATGCGATAATACCCACAATTAATCCGGCTACAGTGGTCGTCATGGCCGTATACAATCCGTCTGAAAGCATCTTGATATCTATTTGTCCGCCTGCGTTGGCAATTTCATGAATAGCTACAATCATTCCGATAACAGTTCCTAAAAATCCAATCATAGGAGCTGAACCTGCAATGGTTGCCAGCATACTCACATTTTTCTCTAATTGATAGATCTCTAATTTGCCAGCCGTTTCGATGGCCGTATTGATATCCTCCAAAGGTTTTCCAATTCTAGAAATCCCTTTACCAATCAATCGCGCAATGGGAGTTTCTTTGCTCTTGCAAAGTGCATCGGCCGATTCTATTTTTCCATTTGAGATATAGTCTTTAATTTGATTCATAAAATCCTTATCAATCTTCGCCGCAGACTTTATGGAAAAGAAGCGTTCAAAGTAGATATATATGGTTACTGTTAGCAACACAAAGAGGATTCCGATGATGATCTGCCCTCCCAAACCGCCTTCCATAATTAAATTAAAAATGGATAGCGTTTTTTCTTCCTGAACGATTTCCTCGGTTAGATTTTTAGTGTCTTGAATTAATGCAAACATGTATTCGTTATTTGTTTTTCATACAACGATGAATTCGTCTTTTAATTGTTCTCAAGCCTATGGCAAAAAAAATGCCATTTTGAAATCTCAAAATGACATTCTTTACATATTATAAAAGTCTTAAATGATTATTCTTAGCAGTACAAATGAAAGTGAACCAACTAAGAATCCCGCTAAGGCCAGCCAAGATATCTTTTTCAAATACCAGAAAAAGTCAATTTTTTCCATACCCATTGCCACAACTCCGGCTGCTGACCCGATGATTAACATCGATCCACCAGTCCCTGCAGAGAAGGCAATGAAGTGCCATAACGGATCGTCAATAGGTTCTGTAAACATTCCCAAACTAGCTGCAACCAATGGAACGTTGTCAATGACTGCAGATCCAACTCCTAAAAAGATCACCACCAAATCAGAAACTTTGGTTCCTTGCAATTCGGTTCCTAATAATGGAATGTTCTCTTTCAAACTATCTGCAAAGTTGAATAAGATTCCTAAGGATTCTAAAGCCGCTACCGCCATCAAAATACCTAAGAAGAATAGGATACTAGGCATTTCAATTTTGGAAAGCGAATGATGCACCGGACTATGATGTCCATGAGCATAGGATTCTGTTGGATCAAAATAAGTTAAGGATATTTTGGTCTTACTATACAACTCGGCAAAGGTTGCCACAACGGCTAAAGACATCATCATACCAACATAAGGTGGTAAGTGAGTCACCGTTTTAAAAATCGGCACGAAAACAATAGCACCTAGACCCAAATACAACATAGTCGCACCATACGGACTTTTAGGTTTGTCTTCTTCAGAATCCAATTCAATTTCACCTTGAAAAGCTGGTAAAAAGGAAGCAATAAAAGAAGGAACCACCATACACAACAACGACGGAATGAATAAGTAGGTGAATAGCATCATCGTGCTTACTTTGTCTCCAATCCATAGCATAGTTGTCGTTACGTCACCAATTGGTGAGAAGGCCCCACCAGCATTTGCTGCAACAATTATTAAACCAGCAAACCAAATTCGATCTTCTCTTTCCTTTACGATTTTCTGTAGAATGGAAATTAATACGATGGTAGCAGTAAGGTTATCAATAATAGCAGAAAGAATAAACGCCAAGATAGAGAACATCCAAAGCAACTTCTTTTTGCTTTTAAAATTTACATAACTCTTTATAGTCGAGAATCCATCGAAATAATCAATAATTTCAACGATGGTCATGGCACCAAGAAGGAATACCAATATTTCTGCCGTTTTCCCCAAATGATGCAACAAGGTTTCTTCCACCCAATGCATTTTATCGTCATGGGCCAAGGATGCAAATCCTTCTACAAGACTATGGGATGAAGTATCAAACCAATTGTTAAACGCATCTATGCCCAGCGCTATAAACGCCCAACACAATGCCATCATGATCAAAGCAGGTATAAGTTTATCTAATTTTAAATTGTGCTCGAGCGTAATGGCTAGGTAACCCATTACAAACACTAAAATAATTAAAGACTCCATTCAGAATGATTTTATGATTGATTACAGTAATTCTTCTAAAGCAAGTTCAAACGCCGTTTCACTTATATTGGTTTTTGATGCGTTCTTCTCATGAGTTTTCTTCAATGCTTCTTTGATGGTCTTTGAGGTGTCTTCAAAAATGGCCTTATCCGTCATTTTCACCCTTCGCTCCATAAAGTAAGCAAACACTCTTGCCATGCCACAATTTGAGATAAAATCTGGAATTAAACTAACTTTTTTGTCAGTTTCTTCCATTATCGGACCAAAAAATATCTCTTTATCTGCGAAAGGAACATTGGCTCCACAAGAGATTACTTCCAATCCTGTCGCGATCATTTCGCTAATTTGTTGTCTACTGATCAATCGAGAAGCAGCACAAGGCATAAAAATCTCGCAAGGCAACTTCCAAATACTTTTGTTGATTTCTTCAAAGGGAATCATATTGTCTGCAACCAGTGTATTTCCTTTTTTGTTCAAAAACAGATTCCTGATTTCTTCATGAGAAAATCCGTCTTCATTAATAATTCCTCCTGCCCTATCGATGATTCCAACAATTTTAGCTCCCATTTGAGATAGGTAAAAAGCAGCGGCGGATCCAACATTTCCAAATCCTTGAACAATCGCTCTTTTTCCTTCTACAGAACCTCCATAAATATCGTAATAGTGCTTCACCGCTTCCGCGACACCAAACCCTGTAATCATATCAGCTACCGTATATTTTCTAGCTGTTGATGGTGATAATTTTTCATCTTCAATTACCTTAATCACTCCGTGTCTTAATTGACCGATTCGATTGATTTTATCTGCCTCCGTGGGCTTAAAGTGACCATTGAAAACTCCTTCTTGCGGATGCCAAACTCCGCTTTCCTCTGTTATCGGAATTACTTCGTGAATTTCATCTACGTTTAAGTCGCCACCAGTACCATAATAGCTTTTCAGTAATGGAGCAACCGCCTTATACCAACGTTCAAGAACTCCCTTTTTTCGAGGATCGGTAGGATCAAAATTAATTCCCGATTTCGCCCCTCCAATTGCCGGACCGGACACCGTAAATTTCACCTCCATGGTTTTAGCGAGAGACAATACCTCATTCATATCAAGGCCTTCGCGCATTCGAGTTCCACCTCCGGCAGCGCCGCCTCTTAATGAGTTAATAACCGTCCATCCTTCCGCTTCGGTTTCTGGATCCTTCCAATTAAAAACAACCTCAGGTTGCTTGTTTTCATACTTCTGTAAAAGTTCTTTAATCATTGGTTTGTAAGTTTCAAGTCTGATTCAAAAAATCAGAAAATATTGAGTAAAAAGCTGTTTTTAAAAAACAGAAACAAAAATACAGAATCTATTGCTTAACTCATGACCGGTTCATAGATTTCTCCCGAAGAATGGTCCTTTTGAGCTCCTGTCACTGATCGCAAACAATTCACGTGATTTTCGATTCTTAAAAGACCGAGTAAAGCAAAAACCAAGGCTTCCTTGAAATCAATTATTTCTTCGGAAGGAACTTCTATTGTGGATTGGGAATAATGCTCAATTCGTTCCATTAGAAAGTCGTTCCTTACTCCACCGCCCGAAGCAAGAACTTTGGCATCTGACTTAAAGGTGTTCCCTATTTGAAAAGCGATATGCTCAACAAAGGTTCTTAACTTGGACTTTATGGGAATCTCATATTTTTCAAGAATCGGAAATACGACAGACTTTACCCACTCCAACCCTAGCGATTTCGGGGGGGATTGACGATAGAAATCCAAATCATTCAATTCATTCAAGAGATTCGTATTCATCTGCCCTTGCGCAGCTAACTTTCCGTCCTCATCAAAAGGCAAATTCAACTGATTTGCAAGTTGATTTAAAACAATATTCACCGGACAAATATCAAAAGCGATCCGTTCCTTTTTGTCATTCTCAAAAGAAACATTTGAAAATCCACCTAAATTCAAACAGTAATCGTAGTCCCCAAATAAAATTCGGTCACCAATAGGTACCAAGGGCGCACCTTGCCCACCCAATTTCACATCCTGAGTTCGAAAGTCACAAACAACTTTTACCTTGGTTTCATTTGCCAAAGTTTGACCATCCCCAATTTGTAAAGTAAACCCCTTTTTAGGTTGATGAAAAATCGTGTGTCCGTGAGAGGCAATAAAGTCGGTTTCTTCAAGCTGGAACTCCTCAATGAATGAATTGACAAATCCGCCTAAAATTCGACCGTAATCAACATCCAAAATCATGAGGTCTTCTTTTGTTTGACTAATGCCAGTTTTCAACTTCTCATACCATTCCTTTGGATAAGAATATGTTTTGGAAGCCCTGATTTTAAAGGAGATATCCGGATTCTGTTCAAACTCAACAAAAACAATGTCCAATCCGTCAAGAGAGGTACCCGACATCAATCCGATGACCTTGTAGGATTTTTTATTCATATCCTAAAAATAACAAAAGATTATTGAAAAAAATGTTACGAAATCGATATCTTTGAACCGAATTTTACGAAATATACATTAAAATGGATTTTAGTTTAACAGAAGAACACTTAATGATTCGCGATGCCGCTAGAGATTTTGCTCAGACGGAGTTATTACCTGGAGTAATTGAGAGAGATAATAAACAAGAATTCCCACAAGAATTGATTCGAAAAATGGGAGAACTTGGTTTTATGGGAATTATGGTTGATCCTAAATATGGAGGAAGTGGAATGGACACCATTTCTTATGTATTAATTATGGAAGAATTGTCAAAAATTGACGCCTCTGCTTCTGTAATGGTATCCGTAAACAACTCCTTGGTTTGCTACGGATTGGAATCCTACGGAACCGAAGAGCAAAAGCAAAAGTATTTGACCAAACTTGCTACAGGTGAATATTTAGGAGCTTTTTGTTTGAGTGAGCCTGAAGCTGGTTCTGATGCAACGTCACAAAGAACAACTGCTGAAGACAAAGGTGATTACTACCTGTTAAACGGAACCAAAAACTGGATTACCAACGGAGGCCGTTCGGATGTGTATTTGGTAATTGCTCAAACTGATAGAGAAAAAGGACACAGAGGAATCAATGCGTTCATCGTTGAACGCGGAATGGAAGGATTTGATATTGGTCCGAAAGAAGATAAATTAGGAATTAGAGGTTCAGACACCCACACCTTACAATTCAACGATGTAAAGGTTCCTAAAGAAAATAGAATTGGTGAAGACGGATTCGGATTCAAGTTCGCGATGAAAACCTTGTCTGGTGGCCGAATTGGAATCGCAGCACAAGCCTTAGGTATTGCATCAGGTGCTTTCGAATTAGCATTGAAATATTCTCAAGAGCGCAAGGCATTCGGAACCGAAATCTTCAACCACCAAGCCATCGCTTTCAAATTGGCAGACATGCATACAGAAATTGAAGCCGCAAGACACTTGGTTATGAAATCAGCATGGGATAAAGATAATGGTAACAATTACGATCAATCTTCTGCCATGGCGAAACTTTATGCTTCCAAAGTTGCAATGGAACAAACAGTTGAGGCCGTGCAAATTCACGGTGGAAACGGATTCGTAAAAGAATACCATGTAGAGCGTTTGATGCGTGATGCAAAAATCACCCAGATTTACGAAGGAACTTCAGAAATTCAGAAAATTGTTATTTCAAGAAGTTTATTGAAATAAATTCAGGTAAGATACTATTGAAAATCCATCCTTGTGATGGATTTTTTTATGGCTTTAATTGAATATCTCGAAGGTGCAATCCAGAAGCCGGTGCAATAAAAGGCAAAGGTTGATTTCTTTTACCATTCTCTAGAGCATCTCGTATAAAGTCCAAATCGATGTTTCCTTTTCCCAATTCTATTAAGGTAGCCATCATCAATCGTATTTGATACCTAAGAAATCCGGCGCCTCGAACTTCCAGCACATAACTCTCCTTCGGAAAAAAGGAAGCTGTAAATTCAGTATTTGATTGAATTCGGCAATAATCCACCGTCCGTACCACCCTAGTATGCTCGGATGGTTTGGTACAAAAACTTCGAAAATTGTGCTCTCCTTCAAACAACTGAGCGCCTTCTTGCATGATTGGAATGTTCAAGTTATCAATCACCCCAAATAAAAAAGGAGAAGCATAAGGATGCACCTTTTCCCCTTTTGAGAAATAATAATGATAGGTCTTGAGCTTTGCAGTGCTGATCAAATCAAAAGAAGTTGGAATAGGACTCACTTCTAATAGTCGGATATCATGGGGAAAATTGAAATTAAGATCTTTCATAAATCCCTCCTTTTCAAATTCCTCATGAACAAATAGGTGAATGAAATAACTTTGAGCCGACACTTTCGCATCGGTACGACTCATTCCGACAGTTTTATATTTCTGATCTACAAGCACATAAGACAATGACTTATCCACCATTTCATGAATGGTTTTCGCATTTACTTGCTTTTGCCATCCCGAAAAACGAAAACCCAAGAACTGAATTTTCAAAAGGTATGAAAAGGGATATTTCATGGCTTCAAAAGTAAATGTTTTCTATTAGCTCGACACGAAATCGTTTCCGTAAACGGAGAAAAATTTAAAAAAATCGAAGACTAAATCTAAAATGAGGATGTATTGGTCTGTAAGTTTTATGAAATTATCAATTCTTCAAGCAAATTTTACTTTTTATACATTTTTCATAGTACTTTTTTATTTTCATTACAAAAATCAACCTCATTTCCCCAAAGACTTACATTTTCCTCATATAATTAATAGTTTAGTAAGTTCGAAAATGAAAGATTTATGAAGAAACAAGGGTTGTACTTACCAGAGTTTGAACACGACAATTGCGGTGCAGGATTCATCTGTAGTTTAACAGGAAAACGTTCGAATGATATTATTCACAAAGCCTTAGAAATTTTAGTTAAACTTGAGCATCGAGGTGCCGTAAGTGCCGATGGTGTTACTGGTGATGGAGCAGGAATTCTAATTGACATTCCACATCAGTTTTTCAAAACCTATTGCGATTTTGAATTGCCAGAACCTGGAGATTATGCGGTAAGTAACGTATTCCTTCCTCAAAAGGAAAATCAGAAACAATTCTGTATTGATATTTTCGAAGAAGAAATAAAAAATCAAAACCTTGTTTTATTAGGCTGGAGAGATGTTCCAGTAAACTCAAAAGTTCTAGGGGAAATTGCTAACGAAACAGAACCTTACATCAAACAAATTTTTATCGGTAAACCCACGGATGATGATTCTGACAAATCCTTTCAATTAAAGTTATTCGCGGCTCGAAAAATAGCCGAGCACCGCATTTACGATTCGAAGCTTTCGCAGGCCAACTCTTTTTACTTACCTAGTTTGTCTTCCAAAATTATCATTTTTAAAGGATTACTAAAGCCTGAACATATCAATGAGTACTATTTGGATCTCAATAACGACGAATTGGTAACCCGATTGGCCTTGGTTCACCAACGTTTTTCCACCAATACCTTCCCTACTTGGGATTTAGCACAGCCGTTCCGATACATCTGTCACAATGGGGAAATCAATACCCTACGTGGAAATGTTTCGAGAATGTTCTCTCGAGAGGAGATCATCAAGAGCGATTGGTTTGGTGATGACATCAAAAAAATCATTCCGACCATTTTAAGAGGAAAGTCAGACTCAGCCACACTCGACATGGTGGTGGAATTGCTTTTAATGACTGGAAGATCGCTACCAGAGGCCATGATGATGTTGGTTCCAGAGGCTTGGGAGAAAAATCCTGATATGTCGGAAACCAAAAAAGCCTTTTACGAATTCAATTCTTGTTTGATGGAGCCTTGGGACGGTCCGGCATCCATTCCCTTTACCGATGGAAAATATATTGGTGCAGTTCTCGATAGAAATGGATTGAGACCCTCTCGATATACTGTTACCAAAAACGGTTATGTGATCATGTCTTCGGAAACAGGTGTGGTAGATATCAGACCTGAAAACGTTGAATACCACGGTCGTTTAGAACCAGGAAAAATGTTTCTGGTAAACATGAATGAGGGAAGAATTGTGAATGATGAAGAAATTAAAGAGCAAATTGCGTCCAAATACCCATATAAAGAATGGTTGAGCGAAAACCTTGTACACCTGAAGGATTTATCTGCAAAGAAAGGACCGATCCATTATGATGAAATCGCCTTAAATAAGAGAAAAATTGTTTTTGGATATACCCAGGAAGAATTGGAGAAGATCATTGCTCCAATGGCACAAAATGGAAAAGAACCTATCGGATCCATGGGGTCAGATACTCCGATCGCAGTTTTATCTGAAAAGCCTCAATTGGTATACAATTATTTCAAACAACTCTTTGCTCAGGTGACGAATCCGCCACTTGACGGAATCCGAGAAGAACTCATTACTGACATAAGTTTAACGCTCGGAAGTGACAAGAATATTTTTGAAATCAATGAAGATCATTGTAAAAAGTTAAAAATTCAAAATCCAGTTATCTCAAAACACGATTTGGATAAAATTCGAAATTTCGATTCGAATCCCGATTTCAAAGTAGTCTCCATTTCCATGTTGTATGAAGTAAATCGAGGATTGAATGAATTGGAAATCGCCTTGGATAATTTGGTAAGCAAAGCATCCAAAGCAGTGGATGAAGGTGCCAATATCATCATTCTGTCTGATAGATATGTTGATGAAAATCACGCACCGATTCCGGCTTTACTCGCCTGTTCATATGTGAACCACTCACTTCACAAACATAAAAAACGATCGCAAATCAGCCTCATCATTGAATCTGCTGAACCTCGAGAAGTGCATCATTTCGCCTTGTTATTTGGTTATGGAGCTAGTGCTGTGAATCCTTACATTGTAAATGAAATTGTCGAGAATCACGTAAACAACAGCGAAATTACTGATTTAGAATATTTACCAGCTATCAAGAATTACAACAAAGCCGTTGGTAAGGGAATTTTAAAGGTGATGAATAAAATTGGAATCTCTACATTAAATTCATACCGAGGTTCGCAATTATTTGAATGTATCGGAATCAATTCACCAACGGTTGAAAAATATTTCCCAAATACCGTCACTAGAATTGAGGGGATTAGCTTGAGAGAAATTGAACACGAAATTGTAAAAAGACACCGCAAAGCTTTTGGTTCAACCATTGAGCCAACCGTAGAAGTAGGTGGAGATTACAGATGGCGTCGCGGACAAGAGAAGCATATGTTCAATCCGTTTACCGTTGCCAAACTGCAAGAATCGGTTCGGAGAAATGATCCAAAAACTTATAAGGAATACTCCAAATTGGTCAACGAGCAATCCAAAAACTTAATGACCATTCGAGGATTATTAGAATTTGATAAATACGATCCAATTCCGCTTGAAGAAGTAGAACCTTGGACCGAAATCGTAAAACGATTCAAAACCGGAGCAATGTCCTATGGATCTATTAGTAAAGAAGCACATGAGAACTTAGCCGTTGCCATGAACCGAATTGGTGGAAAGTCAAATTCAGGTGAAGGTGGCGAAGATCAAGAACGATTCTACAAGAGTTCGAAAGGTGATTGGAAAAATAGTGCAATTAAACAAGTGGCTTCTGGACGTTTCGGAGTAACATCCAACTATTTGACAAATGCTAGTGAAATTCAAATCAAGATAGCTCAAGGAGCAAAACCAGGTGAAGGTGGTCAACTTCCTGGTCCGAAAGTGAATAAGGAAATTGCCAAAACTCGGAATTCGACTCCGTATGTAGGTTTGATTTCTCCACCACCACACCATGATATTTATTCCATTGAAGATTTATCACAATTGATTTATGATTTAAAATCATCAAATCGTGATGCTCGTGTAAATGTAAAGCTAGTATCCGAAGTGGGCGTTGGAACGGTTGCCGCAGGGGTTGCAAAAGCCAAAGCAGACGTCGTACTCATTTCAGGTTTTGATGGCGGTACAGGTGCATCTCCGTTAACGTCCTTGCGACATGCTGGACTACCTTGGGAATTAGGAATTGCTGAAGCACAGCAAACATTGGTAATGAATGATTTGAGAAACCGTATTGTTCTGGAATGTGACGGACAATTGAAAACAGGTCGAGATGTTGCCATCGCTTGTTTGTTAGGGGCCGAGGAATTCGGATTTGCCACAGCGCCATTGGTAGCAAGTGGATGCATCATGATGCGCGTTTGTCATTTGAATACCTGTCCAGTTGGAATTGCTACACAAAATCCAGAACTGAGAAAGAAATTCAAAGGAAAACCAGAACATGTAGTGAATTATATGTATTTCGTGGCTCAAGAGCTGCGCGAGATCATGGCGAAACTCGGATTCAGAACAGTCAATGAAATGGTGGGTCAATCACAAAAGTTGAACCGAAACAAAGCAATTGAGCATTACAAAGCGGCTGGATTGGACTTAACTCCGATTCTGCATAAAGTAGATGTTGAAGATCATGTAAAACTTTTCAATACCGAAAAGCAAGATCACAACTTAGAATCGCATTTGGATTTCTTAATTGTAAAGAAAGCGCATCAAGCTTTATTCAGACGTCAGAAAACAGATTTAGCTTTTAATATTACCAATATAGACAGAGCCGTTGGTGCCATATTAAGTAACGAAATATCAAAAATCTACGGTGCAGACGGACTTCCAGAAGATACTATCAATATCGATTTTAAAGGTTCAGCCGGACAAAGTTTCGGTGCTTTTACCACCAAAGGTGTCACGATGAATGTCTTTGGAAACACCAATGATTACTTAGGCAAAGGGCTTTCTGGAGGAAAACTAGTCATACGAATTCCGGAAGAGAGCACTTTCAATTCAGAAGAAAACATCATTACTGGTAACGTAACCTTATACGGAGCCACTTCCGGTGAGGTGTATATCAATGGAAAAGCTGGTGAGCGTTTCTGTGTTCGTAACTCAGGAGCCAAAGCAGTAGTAGAAGGAATCGGTGACCACGGGTTGGAATACATGACGGGAGGAATCGCAGTGATTCTTGGTGAAGTAGGTAGAAACTTTGGTGCTGGTATGAGTGGAGGAATTGCTTATGTATTGGATGAAGAGGAAAATTTCGAAAAAAATGTAAACGGAAGCGACTTGAATATCACTCCTATTTTTGAGCAGGAAGATGAACAAGAATTGCATCAATTGATTAAAAATCACTTTAAAAGAACGAACAGCAAGATTGCATTGCGAATTTTGAACGATTGGGAAAATTACGTGAAGAAGTTTAAGAAAGTATTGCCTGAAGAATATCGATTGGCATTGGAACGATTAAAAGAAGAAGAACTACAAACGGTATAGTCATGGGGAAAACAACAGGATTTTTAGAATACAAAAGAGAGTCAGAATCATACACGCCGGTTAAAGAACGGATTAAAAATTATGAGGAGTTCACAATTCCGATGAAGGAATCGAAATTGAAGGAACAAGGAGCTCGATGCATGAATTGCGGTATTCCGTTTTGCCAAAGTGGTTGTCCGCTAGGAAATTTTATTCCAGATTTCAACGATAAGGTATACAAAGGAAAATGGAAAGAAGCCGCTGAAATTTTGCACGCTACCAATAACTTCCCTGAATTTACCGGACGTTTGTGTCCTGCTCCATGCGAGGAAGCTTGCGTACTTGGTATCAATGAAGATCCAGTAACCATCGAGAATATCGAAAAGAATATAGTAGAAACAGCATTTAATGAAGGATGGATTACTCCCAATCCACCAAAACAGCGGACAGGAAAAAAAATAGCCGTTGTAGGTTCTGGTCCTGCAGGATTGGCCGCAGCCAATCAATTAAACAAGGCTGGACATTTGGTAACTGTTTTTGAACGTGATGAAAAGATTGGCGGACTCTTACGTTATGGTATTCCCGATTTTAAATTGGAAAAAAATGTGATTGACCGTCGTTTGGATATTTTAAAAGCAGAGGGCATCAAGTTTCAAACGAACGCCAATGTTGGCGTGAATGTAAAGGCTGATCAACTTCAAAAAGAATACGACGCTATCTTATTGTGTGGTGGATCTACCACACGTAGATCAATTCCTATTCCGGGTGCAGATTTAAAAGGGGTTCATCAGGCCATGGAGTTTTTAAAACTCAATAATGAACAGGTAGATGGTAAAAGAGATTTCAAAGATATTATTTCTGCCAAAGGAAAAAATGTGATTGTTATTGGAGGCGGTGATACGGGTAGTGATTGTATAGGAACTTCGAATCGTCATGGTGCAAAAAGCGTGACCAATTTTGAAATCCTAAGCAAACCTACCAAAGATAGACCAGAACATCAACCATGGCCTTATTTTCCAATGCGATTAAAAACTTCGTCATCCCATCAAGAGGGAGTGGAGCGATTTTTCAGTATTTCTACAAAAGAGTTTATAGGAGATAAGAAAGGTAATCTAACGGGATTGAAAACAGTTGAGGTTGAATGGTTATTTAAGGATAATGAAAGACCACAACTGATCGAAATTCCGAATACAGAAAAAGTATGGAAAGCCGATTTGGTTTTGCTTGCTCTCGGTTTTACGGGACCTGAAAATTATTTGGCAAAACAATTCGGCATTGAAAAAGATGCTCGTTCGAATTATAGAGCTTCTGTAAAAGATTATAAAACAAATGTACCCAATGTCTTTGTTGCAGGCGATATGCGCAGAGGACAATCCTTAATTGTTTGGGCTATTTCAGAAGGTAGACAAGCAGCTCATCATGTAGACAAGCACTTAATGGGAACTACAGACTTACCGCTAAAAGATTCATCCGACCTACCGAGAAGATAATCTTTGATTTTAAAATAAGTTGAATAAAAAAACCTCATTCGAAGTTGAATGAGGTTTTTGAATTAAAGAAAG